>Ga0075163_10002231_pt1 | contig 26106 bp, 11 predicted proteins | sample JI1023141ADNA_FD_71478 | JGI IMG/M metagenome (GOLD analysis project Ga0075163, IMG submission 71478) | Wastewater effluent complex algal communities from Wisconsin, to seasonally profile nutrient transformation and Carbon sequestration -... | ecosystem: Engineered > WWTP > Effluent > Algae...
GGTAATTTGTACAATAGATATGATTTTGGATTGACAGGTGGATTGTCTTACTTTATCAACAAAGGCTTTTACTTCGGAATCAGATATGACTTTGGATTAATTGATATCACTAATAACAAAGTAGATCATAAACGCAAAACGTATGACGAGGTCAATAATTTGTTTAATTTTAGTGATGATTTTGACCGAAATGTAGGCATTCAAGCTTCTTTTGGGTTTAAGTTTTAAATCTAAATACTCCCAAAACTCAATTCTTTGAAGATATACTGAAATCTATCAGACATTTTGGTTGTCTATGGCATTTTTTTATGGTCTTTTGTAGTCTTACTATTGGTAAGTGCAAATAATGCCATAAGGTTGTTTAAGTGAATTTATTATATCTTGGCTTCATATTTTCATATGACATATCATTCATCTATTCACTTTTAATATTGGACTTATTATTTTATCTACATAACTTACACAACAACAAACACTTACCTATTCATTATTTTTGAGCCACTTTGGCTTAAAGTTTTGAATCTATCGTACCATTTATGTATTTTCAAACGAATAGAATTACAAATTTCCTACAATAAAGACATTGCATAGCGCTCTAAAAAGATAACAACCTTGTTTAAAGAGCCCTATTTATTTATACTATAAATTTAACTTTAGTAAAATTTGGGGCGTGTTTAGGCCCATGTAGATACAAAATTCATCTATGGTGAGTATCTGATGGCTACCTTTTTTTAGATCTGTCCGAATTTTAAGTACAAGTCTACCTGCACTTCTCAGGCTTTTTCCTGTAATTATTGCGACATCTTTAGGGTAGATGGCGAGGCGAAAATTTCTATCTGTGTTTTCCATATTGCAGAAAATATTTAAAAATCTAAAAAGTAAAATCCAAAGAAAAGACAAAGATCAGGTCATAAAACTGATCAAAAAGTTGATTTCGGTATAAAAAAGGTGGATTACAGTCCACGGTAGTCGACGGTAGTCCACGCTAGTGGGAATTAGTCGGAACTCAGTCGGAACTCGTCGGAACTCAGTGCTAACTCAGTCGGAACTCGGTCGGAACTCAGTCGAATAAGATATGGAATGTGTACGTAGTATGTGTGGAACGTATGTGGAGCATCTAAGGAGCGTCTATGAAGGAAGTCCGAAATGATGTTGGAAAACAAATTGTAAATATTCATGAGTTAAAAAAATTAAAGATTAAAAATAGTCGGGGTCATAAAAGTGATAACGTATCAAAAATGAAAATGTGTATTGAAATTATGCTAAGGTGGGAAAACTTTAACATTTCCTTTTGAAAATAGTGTGTTTTTGATGGACAAAATGGTCATTTTGAGACAAAAGCGCCATTTTAAGACAAATGCGTCATTTTAAGACAAAATGGTCATTTTAAGACAAATGCGTCATTTTAGGACAAATGCGCCATTTTGAGACACTGCCTCTTGACAGGCACAAAATTCTGACTGTACATTTGGACATTCTTTCACAATTTAAATTTTTTCGTTATGGCTAAGTTAAGTAGCTTGTTCAAGTTTGAAGGGACGGTAGGAGACATCACCGTCGTCAAAAACAGTGGCGTTGTAAAACGCAAAGGAGGTCTTAGTAAGGAAAGGATAGCTTCCGATCCTAAACTGGCCCGTATCAGGGAAAACATGGCTGAATTCGGTATGCTATCGGCAGCATCCAAAGTCGTCCGTGAAGCTTTTGCTGATTTGGGTCAAAACATCAGGGTTCAATACCTGTCGTCTAGACTCGCTAGGGTCCTTACTAGGGTCAAAAGCTTAGATAGTGTGTCTGCAAGAGGCTATCGAAGCGTCGCAATCGGTATGGCAAGTGCCGAAGGTAAAAACCACCTAAACAGGTTTAATTTTAATGCTTCAAAATCGCTTGGTGCGGTATTGCAAAAACCATTTACGCTAGATACTGCTACAGGTGAGGTCAGTATCATGGGTTTGGCACCTACCTTCGATACGCTCGGAGGTATTGGCGCCAATACGGTGGGGATCAAGGCTTATTGGGCCAAGATAGATTTTGAAACAAATACATCGTCTGTCTCACAAACGAATCAAGTGAAGTTGGCACTCAATACCACGATCACCGATGTGGTATTGACACATGCTGCCCCACCTGTCGGAACAGGGGTCGATGTGTTTGTATTGTCGATTGTATTCTATCAAACGGTGAATGGTATTGATTACCTTCTTCAAAATGGTGCGCATAATGCTGCCGACATTATCGCCATACCGTAAGGATGAATGCAGTGATCGAACTAGTAAGAACGTATGGGGACGAGGTGACTGTGGGCCGCATGTTTTTTAACGATGTGGAAATCTGCCAAAGCATAGAGTTGCCTTGGCTACACAACAAGCCAAATGAGTCCTGCATACCTGAGGGCGAGTACAAACTTCAGCACCGTCATACAGAAAAGTATGGCGACCACTTGCTGGTAGAAAATGTACCTGGACGGGCGTGGATCCTCTTCCACCCTGCCAATTACGCCAAAAAAGAGCTTCGGGGTTGTATCGCTCCGGTCATGGAAGTCAGAGGTCTATATGGGATGTACTCACGGGTGGCACTCCATTCATTGCTACGGAACATCAGACAAGTAGGTATTCATTTTTGTACACTTAAAATTTGTAGTTATGAGCACAATCATGCAAAGGTGGGCATCTCCCACCCCAAAATTTTTCAAAACACTTAGGAACATCGGTCTAGTGATAGGCGCTGTAGGGACAGCGATACTCACTGCGCCGATCACCTTGCCAGCGACATTGATCACGATAAGCGGATACTTAGTGACAGCGGGTGGCGTGGTGACGGCAGTGAGTCAACTGACGATCCTCCATGAAGATGCACCTGAGCCAAAATCTACGGAAGATGAGTCATAATCATCAGGTAGGTATGGCAGGCGGCAGCATTACGGGCCTGTGGGCGAGCATCAGCACAGCGGACTTAGTCACAACGTGCATCATGGCGACCATAGGAACGATCGTAAGTTACTTTGTATCTATGCTATTAAAGCGATTTTTTGGCAAAAAAGTTCCTGAGTAGAGGAGACATGAGATTGGAGTTTTGAGTTTTTTCAGCCCTGGCGCCCTTGAGTAAGGTGTTGGGGCTGAATTTTTTTTTGTGGTAACTACTTAAGAAATCATTATAAATTAGATTGTAAAATAATTATTATATCTGTAATGAATGATCAGAATAATTTTTTATCATGATTCCTATTGAGTCTTGATTTCTTATAAAATATTCTTCAATTGACGAGTATTGGTTTTCATCAATTTTTATTTTATTGTCGATTAATGATACATAATTCTTTGATGTTTCAAAATCATCTATCAGTACGGTTTTTTGTATAACATATTTTAATCCTACACTTACCGCATCCTTATCATTTATCGGGTTTACCCAAAGACGAAAAAATTCATCACTAACTTCTTGAAAATTTGTAGTAGTAAATATTTTCAATTTGGGTTTCGAATTGGTAGAAAGAACATTTCCATGATAAAATATATGTTTATTTTGATCAGGAAAATAAAGTAAAAAGATGAAGCAAGGTAGATAATCTGGATTTCCTTTGATAATCGTAAAATATAATGCGTTAATTAAGGAATATGGATTATATATATCTAAAACTATTTTGAACCTTTCAGTACTTTTTTCTAATTCATTAAGTGTGAAATCAATAAATTCTGCCCACTGTGGGGTATGACTTAAACTATATTGACATTCTGACCGAATTTCGATTATTCTTTCTTTTTGAGTGGATTCAGAAAAACCTACAAATTTGTTTGGACTATTACCATCGTGCCCTTTCAATTCTTTTAATAGTAACTCTTTACTATACCTGGGGTCGGTATTGAAAATACCATACCTATTTAATGCAGTTATTTGCCAATTTTGAACATTAATAATGCTATCGAATTTTTCAGCACAACCGACTTCTAACGAATCTATATATTCTTGCATTTCAAGAGATACTATAAATACCTGTTCCAAATAATTCAAATATTCTTCTTCGGTATAGAATTCATCTTCATCCATATCTAAATTATTTTCGCCCTTTAAAAGCGAGATGATATGAAGTAATTCATTTTTTGAATGTTTTTGAAAAGCAACGCTCAAAGCATAAGGGTAAATTATTGGTTTATCATTCGGTGCATTTAAATCTACCGTTACAAAGTCAGGGACATTAGCTCGCTTTAATTTTTCATTTAGTATCGAATGTGCCTGTAGGCGTTTATCAACAGAATGAAACAAAAACAAAATTTGAGAAGACATAAACTTTCTTGAAAAAGTTCTTTTAGAAATTGGCATTACTGGTTCTATAGCTTCCGGTATTTTAGTTTGTTCATTGATGGAAATTTGTAAGCCATGTACTGTAAAATTAGTATTGAAATAAATATGAGAAAATGCCCTAATGATTTCATTCCAATGCGTAGAGATTATGATAATTCTTATTTCACCATCACGCGCGTTATATTTGTTTTGAATTAGTTCAGCGTATTTTAAAACTTCGGTAAAAGTTTGACGAGCAGTAGAATCTGACCTTTTTATCTCTACAATAACAAAGTTGTTATAAACATCTTTACATAGAATATCAATAAACCCATTACTTCCAATATCGTCAGAGATGTAATGTTCTTTGTTTATTACTTGCAATCCATTTTCAATAAATTCAGGATGATCAACTAACCAATCTCGAATGATATGTTCAATCTGCATAGACATTTTATTGAGAAATATCAATCCAGAAATGTCTTAATTGAATATGATCACCAAATATCCTGGAAGAAATTGATGTATATTCTGAAACATTTTCATTCTGAAGTTTTGCGATTAGTTTATCATTTTCATTCCATTGTATTCTTTTGTCACTAGGGCTGGAAATCTGTTCACTGATCCAATCATTTACGTTCTTAAGCCAATGATTATGAGAGTCACTTTGAATGTAACCTATGATTCCAGCATTAATCACATCTTTACCGTGCCTTCCATTTTTGAATCGTTCAATTCCACCTGAATTTGTTGTACACACTCCTTGAGAGTATTCCCCTTGAACATATTCCCTTTCTCTATGTTTAGGAAGTCCAGAGTTTAGCCTTTTGGCTTCAAATTTTATGAGTGGAGGTGAATCACAATCATCATAATTATTTTCTTGTGCATAAAGATAAGTGCCAAAAACAGCAAAATCAGTGGAAGTGTTTTTCTTTTCATCTTCCATATTTTGATGATGAAAATAGAAGGGATATTCTGATGGTTTCCTTGAACTTAATGATTTACATAATCTATTGGTCAAAGCATTTTCATTATCATCGTATTTACTCTTAAAAGATAATAAAATGGATGACAAATAATTATAAATAGTCGTAATTATAGTATTGTCAGGTGCACTGCTGAGTGTTCCAAATGTGTTGTTAGTCGTTTCTCCCATTACTTACCTTGTTTATATAAATCAACAAAAGTTTCATCTGCATCCCTTACAGCGATGGATGGAAGCCAATATCTTTTTTGATTGGGTTTATACAAAAAGATTACGTTTTTGTCATAAACTTTTAAAATGCGCCTAACCCATAAATTATATCCTTTTTTGGCATTTATGAGCGTTCTCAATTTTGCTTCTATGTTTTCAATGGATGTTGGAATTTCAAATTCAGATTTATCTCCCAAAACGAATGGAAAGGCAATAAATTCATTTCCAACTATTGGAGATAACGCTTTGAAATTTTCAAATACAGAATTTAATATTCTACAATACAACTCACCAAATGCATCCAGATCTGTGTTTTTTACCTTTTCTAAAACTATACTTTTTTCTCCTGCCTTTCTGAAATCAGAATAATAATCAATAATATCAGCAAGTAATATTTTTTCAATATCATCAAATTTAATTTTAGGATATGGTAAACTTAAAATATCACCTTTCAATGGTACTCCTTCTCGTAATGTCAGTACTTGGCCGCTAAGTAGCCACATCAATGAAACACAATTTTTTTCTTTTAAATATTCACCAAGTACAATTAGGTGGTTAATATATCTCCTCGGAGAATGAATTCCGAGAATTTTATGTTTAAATGTTAAATATTTATCAGTAAAAACAACAGGGATAGCCTTACCTGTAACACTTTCTTTGATTAATAAATGGGGTGGCTGAAAAATTTCTTTGCTCGTCTTTGATGACCTGTAAAAATATTCAGTGTTGCACTTTTCTATTGATTTTATACCATCTTCTTTAAAATTATCTGTTTCAACAAAATCATATCCTGTTATCCAGTCTGCTTTATGCTTTTCTACTAAAGCTATAAGTTCTTCATTTTCTTCTGGTGCCAAAAAATCCTTTATTAAGAGTTCTTGTATTCTTTTGAGTGGTTTTGATGTAGGTGATTCTATCCAACCTTCTGCAACCTTCCAACCATTATTTTCAACCATTTCATCTAAATATTCTCCTAAGGTTCTTTCTTCAGAAACTTTTTTCAATAATTGATGCAAACGCCCTCCACCCATAAAATTCGCTTGCCATACGCCAGCATATGATGTTGATGCTTTATGACTAACTTTAAAAATATCGTAATGGTCAATTTCAAAATCTATCTTTTCGCCAGATGCTTTAGTTCTTCTGAAAATGTAATGGAAAACAGGTCTGTTTTCTGAATTTGCTTTTTCTGCATAAACAGAAACCACTGCTGGTTTAGCACTTGAACTACTACCAATAAATAGTTTTGCTCTCAATGGTGTGAAATCAAATACACCCTTAAAATAATATTGTTCTAAAAGATATTTTCTAAAATCGTGAGTTTTGGTATTGTACAATACAGGACCAGAGGGTAAAATTAAACAACATTTACCTCCGTCTGCTAAAAGCTTAAAAGATTGCTCCAAAAATAACAATGCAATTTGATTATCTGGGATATCGGGACGCAGAGGATTATTTTTTTTCTCATCATTATTAACAATTTCAGCCCATTCAGTAAGTTTTGAATCGAACGGAGGATTCCCTATCACCAGTTGAAAATCGGTTTTTAGTATTTCTTCATTAAGCGTTTTAAAAAAATCGCCTTGGAATAAATTACTACCTAACAAATTGTCAAAATGGACATTTCGCCATATCTCCTTGGGCGAAAGTGCATCCAATAGTGCAAGACCCAAGCTAAAATAAGATAGTGTCACAGCTTCGCTTTCAATGTCGCAACCATAAATATTATTTTTGAGAAGTTCTTTTAATTCATTAATATTTTCTTTTTTTGGCTTAGCCCAATTATTTCTGATTCTCCACCATTGAATCATTCTTTTAAAACCTCCTACAAGAAAAATTCCTGAGCCGCAAGATGGATCAATTATTTTAAAATCTTCATTACCACCTTTTAATGGCATACACTGATCCACTAGAAACTGAACTAAATAAGGTGGCGTGTAAACAACTCCTTTTTTCTTTTGTCCATTTTCATCTGCTAAAAAATCTTCGTAAATATGACTTATTAATTCTATTGGCAAATAATTAAATTGATAAAGTCTCCATAATGACATTTGACCGATACCTTGTTTTCCATTTGTAAAGAATGATATATCACCCTTTACGAAATGTTGGAATGGAGTAAGGCTTATTTTTTCTTTGAGAATTTCACGCTCTTCATCACTTAAGTGGAAAATTTTACCATTAAAATGCTCTTCACTAGACAATTCATTAAGCATTTTAATAAAAGTTTGAACATTTCCAAGCACACCATCAAGGGTTGGATTTATTGAATTGTAGGGCTTATAAAAGTCTTGCGGATTTAATGCTCCATTGCCTTCTTCATCTTTTCGTTCTTCCAGATACTTAATTAATATAAGCATCATTAACACCCTTTTTACTATTGCAGCGTGTTCATTTCCAACTTGAGATATGATATTAGCTTTTACATTTTTCAGCTGAGCCAATAATTGCTCATAGGCACCTTCTTCATATTTAAAGTCTTTAGCTGCATTGGAATCCCAAAACAGGCCTGAATCAAATTGACGAACATTATACTCGTTCAATTTTTCATTTACATCGGATAATATATTAATAAGATCATGAGGTGTTGTAGTAAAATTTTCGCCTAGCTCATCCCATTCAGGCTTTTTGGTACAATTATAAACGAGGATTTGACTTTGGTCAAAAATGTAACAAAAAGGTACTACACCTGCGTTCCATATTTTATGGTGAATATCTGCAAAATTTACATCATGTGAAGTAAGATCAGAGTAGTCGTAAATATAAATTTGTGGTTTTGGGGGACGAGTATCATTGTAAAATCTAAAATAAACGGCATGTGCTCCAAACTCATTGGCATATTCCAGCGCAAGATATAAATCAGGGTTTTTCTCACTCAGTCTATCAGCCACAAAGCGAAGACCAGACGATTCATCGCCATCCATTCCAAGCTTTCCTAAAGCAGACTCAAAACTGATATTTGAAATACCCATTTTATATTATTCTAGCTAGACAATCTATGTTAATATAAATTCAAACTATTGATTTACAACTATTTAAGTAAATTAAATAAGATTGGATTTAATTTAAATTTTTAATCGAGTGCAAATTAATGAAAAAAACCTGTACGTGACCCAAAATATATAAAATCTTTAAAATCCAATATTCACATTTTGTTCATGCTACATATTGCACTTCCAAAGCCCCATTTGGTAATAAAAGTATATATTTATACTTTTACCTTTCATATCTAATACGTCTTTGTCTAATATCACAAAAGGATTCTAGATCAGCAATTATAGGATATCGCCAATACTTTGCTTGGTAAAATGGGTGCGGATGAGTTTCGCGAGTGTGCTTTTTTAAACCAATTAAGGATGTGAGAAAAAATTTAATCCTTAATATTTTGCAAATAAATCATGTTAACACTTAACAAGTTTAGCAATTCCATTAAGGGGACACTCATGTTGCAAACAAGTTTAAAATTCCAATAGAAGACAAGTTTTACCTATCCAAATATATCATGTTAGCAATTGACAAGTTTTGCAATTCCATTAGCGCGACACTCATGTTGCAAACAAGTTTACAACTCCAATAGGGAGGTATTCCATAAAGATTTACGATTATTTTAACATTCCGCAATGCCTCGTCAAAAGCATATTTATCGTTATTATAAAAAAATGTATAAATATGAAACTCGATCAAATGCTCGAAAAAAAGATTGTGTCTTCCATCGCTACCATGGATAGGAGGATGCTGGATGTGTTGCTCCCCGATAATGGCGTCTATGACGAAACCTATAAGGAGGTTTGGCTAGCAAAATTATTTGCTATGTATGACGAATGTCTGCTGGCTGGGCAAGAATCCCTTACTATTTATGAACGTATCTGCGATGAGCAGCAGCACAAATTGTATGGACAAAAGGTGTATATCTTTTGTGCACCAAGGAATTTCTGGTGTCTGATGATAGGATTTGTAGAGAAAGGTGGACATTTTATGGGGCTAAACCAGTATATGGGTTTTAAGTATTTAAGAAAGGAAAAATGGTTTGATCCATCACGGGATGTAGAAATGGGGTTAGATTTCTATTCTAATGAATTGATTGGCTATGTAGAAACAGAAGAACATCGTACTCAAAAAAAGGCCATCATAGATTTCGAAAAAGATATGAAAAATAATAGGAGAATCGTGATAGGACGTAGATGGCTTTTGATGATGACCCAAAAATATAATGACTTGTATCAACAAACTCTTTTTGACGATCATTGTGAAGAGGTTGCCATGTTTAATAAGATGATGGCTGATTTTAATAACTTATATCATTTTACGAGAAATTCAAGGACTTATTTAAATTTATATGGTAGGTATAAGGAACTAGCAGGAAAAGGAGATAAATCTTCTGTCTTTAAGAGGAGGAAACTTATTGCACAAAATATGCTTGCAATATTTTCAGTTTTTACTAATAGGTACTTTGGTATGAATGAAAAACAAGAATTTGCTTACTCTTATCAAATAGATAAAAAGAAATACTCCGTGAAGTTACTTTTGAAAGATACAAAGATAGATGTAGCAGGGTATTTCCCATTTATGAAGGAAGCTAAAGATGTCATTGCTCATTGTATGGAAGTGTATTGTGATCAAGAAGCAGATCGTGGTGACGTTCACTCCATAGAAGAGATGCAGATATTTTTTAAGGGGAAGGTTGATACAGTGTTGAAGTTGATGGATGCGTAGGTTGGTTTAAGGTGGAAAGTGGAAATGTTTAAAGTCGAAGGTTTAATGTTTAAGGTGGAATTGTTTAATTGTTTAATGTCTAATATGGAATCGCTTAAGTGAGTTTAAAGTCGAAGGTTTAAGGTTGAATTGTTTAAAGTTTAGGGATGTTTTTACCGAATTCTGATTCATTCCCACCGAATTCTGATTTTTGGGGTTGGTTTAGGAATAAGAAATATACCTTTGGGTCGGACGATGACTCTTTGATTATTGTTTAGAACGAAATGGACGTTAATAGGACTTCCAGAAAACAAAATTAAACTAACTTCACGGTAGAATTTTATCAACTGTAGCATTTAAACTTTTTGTGATAAAAGATACCTGTAATTTTATGGGTATCTTTTTTTAATTTCTACAAGTAAGAGAAAGAAAATATTTTTACACTATGCTTCCAAATGAATCATGCTATATACTGACAAGTTTTGGAAGCCTTTTAAGGAGACGCTTATGTTGCAAACAAGTTTACAACTCCAATATAAACACGTTTTATTCTTCAAAATGAATGATGCTTAAGCTTAACAATTTTTGCAGGCCCATTCGTTAGGGGACACCCATGTTGCAAACAAGTTTACAACTCCAATAAATGAATGGGTTTCTAATTAAAATTGGAAGCCCATTAGGAGGTACGTTAGAATTTTAGGGAATAATCCATTTCAACCATGTTTTCGAGCATTTTGAATTTTGTCTGTGCCGAACTAAAGTTTAGTCTATTGGTAAATATTAGTTGTTGTTTTTTGGTAATTTGATAATTCAAATCTTGGACCAAGGATAACGTTTGTATATCGCTAAAACTTGTTTGCATTAAGCTGTAAGTGGTATTGCTTTTGAAATTTAGTTTATCACTTATTTTATAGGTAAGGGCAAAATTTGGTATTATGGCTTTGGTCTTAAATGCTTCTGCATTGTTTTGCATATATGATATAGCAGATGATATATTTATCTTCTCCTTATTATAAGAGTAATTGATGGTGTATATGTTATTATTTAAGGTACTATTGGTTATTAGTGAATCTGATTGTATTCGATTTGATATTTGGTTTGAGTACATTAAAGTAATTAAAGACTTTTTGTCTTTGTCAAGGGCAATATTTGATGATATATTAAAATTCTGGTTAAGTAAGGATATGGAGACAGAATCGAAAGCTAAGCTATTTAACGTTTGGAAATAATTGCGCTCGACATTTCTGAAATTAGAATAGTTGGCATTAAATGAAACTCTATCATTTAAGGTATAACCTGCAGAGATGTTTCCTACGAATCGATTGCTAGTGAGCGGAGACTCTTTATCTACACCATCTTCTCTGATCCCTATCTCACTATTGACATTGAGTTTCTCAAAAAAGGTATGCGATCCAGTCAAGGTATATGATTGATAATTATTGTCAAAAATCAAAGAACCTAAAGATCGGTAGTCTTTTGTAATATGTTCATAATTTAGCCCATAGCTGCCTTGCTCTGTACTATATGAAAATGAAAATCTAGTGGCGTAAGCATATTTTGAAGATTCTGTTTTTTCATACAGACCCAACATATTATAAACGGTCATATGAGTAGGAATAGAAATTGCTTTTGAAAAAAGGTCATAAGTTACTGCGGATACAGACCTCTCGAACTGTATATCAAATTTTTCAAGGATGGTTTGTTGTAATTTTAGACCAACCGCAGTATTGGCTCTTGGTTTTATTTTAGTATATAATGTAGTATCGCTGACGGATAGGATGTCATCTTTTGCTCTGAATACTATTATGGCATACTCAGCAGTCTCAGATTTGTAGCCTGTCATTAAACCCCAAGATTTACGTTTGTATGGTGATGTGAAATTGTTTGCCAACTGGATATCTGATAATGAAGACTGAAAAATCTTTCCAGAGAAAAATTTTAGTTGGAACTTACCTGGTGTTAATTCTGTGCCACCACCCACAAATCTAAGATTGTCGTAGGTATATTTTGAGAAACTCATATTACGGGTACCAATGTGCAGTTTTGCCCATTTGTAGGTAGGGCTAAAACCTAGGTTGTTAAATTTGGGAATATTGACATTAGGGCCACTCAATCTATAAAGAGACCTACCGTTGGAAAAATTGTATGACAAGGGAATTGTAATACCTCTATATGAAACATTCAAATTGGCATTAATTCGATACTCAAATGGCTTTGAATTATTTTGTGAAAAAATTCTGTAACCCGTGTAAATTTTTAGTGCACCATTGATCTTGAGGGAGTCATCATTAAACTTCTTTTTTGCATTAGAAATTTTTTCATTTATAACTTTCTTGTATTCTTTTTGTGAATAGCTATAATTACACATTATTAATAAGACAAATGTGATGATTATGGGCCTAAAAAGTAGCTTTTTAGATAGTATGAAAAAAATTAATATAAAAATATCAAAATTTTTCTCAAAATGTTTGTACGTATTAAAATATTCCATTATGTTTGCAGCGTTGGTTATAGTGAGAAATAAAACAAAAACAATACCAATAATAGACTAGACACCTTTATACATAAATCTAAATCCGGCGAAAATGGGAGAGAAACACCTATTCGTAAATGCTATTATAATTAAAGCTTTATTCTTTTTTTTAGCATGCTTTATTACTACCAAAATTAATGCTCAAAGTATTAATTTTATTACTACGCAAAATGCGTTACCACAATTGGATGAGAGAATTGTAAAGGCAGGAAATTCCTTTAATATGCAAATCTTGAATCAGAAATTGGTCTCTGGTAAAAGATATAAGTTATCACTCACTATAAAAGGTAGAGGTATAGAACTAAAATCGTCTCCCGACTGGTATCCGAAGCCAATAGATCTCAATGGAGAACCGATCCTAAACCTTACTTCATATGATCTAGCTCCTTATTTTGATATAGAGAATTTAGATTTCACTGGTTATAGTAAAGAGGATTATGTATTGCAAGGTGGTGTACCTGATGGTAGTTATAATGTGTGTTTCCAATTATATGATAATACTTCTGATGCTTTTGCTGCCGTAGGAAATAAGGCCTGTGTCGTGATGTGGGCAAAAAAAGAAGATGTACCCAAAATAACGAATCCAACTAGAAATCCTACTATAGATCAAAGTATACCTTATAACTTTACATGGATACCAAGACATACTTCAGGAGGACTTATAGCGTACGATTTTGAAATATATGAGGAAAATGCATCGATGAGCTACAATGACATCATGCTATATAACTCACCTGTATTAAAGACAACAACATCTACCACATCCTATCTACTTAACGCCAATAATAATATCTTAAAAAGGGGAAGGAAATACTTCTGTATCGTAAAAGCAAATGCGACGCTAGGAGGTACAGTATTTAAGAATGGAGGGTATAGTGAGCCTGAGTATTTTAGTTATGGGGTGGAAAAAGGCAGCAGAGATGCCGAAAAAAGTTGTCCCTTACCTGACGGTCAAGTTTTTATAAATGAGATTAGTCAAGGGTGTTCCGTAGAAGCTGGTTATGTAAGTACTGAATATATTGAGCTTGTTGTAGTTGGACAAGGATCAGAAGATTTTGTAAACTTAGAAGGATATATTATTGATGATAATAACCACGAAGGTGTAGAAATTGGTAATGAGCCAGGACACATCAGATTGGGGTCATGTTTTAATGCTGTACCGTCTGGTACGATAATTTTATTGTACAATGATGGTGATATAAACCCATTAATAAATCCATCAAACAACAACACAAATGGATCACCAGGTTTTTGGCAGGTTCCATTTAGAAGTAGTTGTTTGATAAAGTATGAAGGCTGTCCAGATAATGAAGGAAATGAAAATTATGGATGTTCTGCTGGTCCTAATGTAGGCTATTGGAATAATTATATACCTATGAGAAATGAGCGAGATGTCTTACAAATCAGAACGCCTTCTTTTTCGCAGGTTCATACGGTCGCATGGTTAACTACAAATTATGAATATATTGCTAGTCCCAAAACTGTTCATTTTCAAACATTAAGTAATAATTCGGCATTTGGAAAGACATTTATTTTATCCACAGGAACGGACTGGAACGTAAAATCAAATTGGGCAGTGACTGATGGTTGTTTAGGAGGTAATCAATCATCCCCAGGATTGCCTAATAGTCAAGATAATACAAACTTAATTAATGGCATAAAAAATGGATTTTTCTCAAATGATTTTTACATATCATGTGCACCATTAGCGATACCTTTTACATCTGCAAAAGTTGACATTACTGGAAGTGCACCTGGAAATCATTTCTCCATATCCGTGGATGGGGTATACAGAACTACAACTACACTTTCTTCTTACACTATATCAAATCTTTCTATAGGCAATCATAGTATTTCAGTAATAGAAGATGAAACTGGTTGCGAAGCTATTTGTAATCTTGAGATTTTGTGTCAAGTAGGGCTTCCTTGTGATGATTTAAATAATTGTACTGAAAACGATGTTATAAACGCTGACTGTCAATGTAAAGGTGTAGATTTATTGGAAGTTGAATTTGAGCATATTCCTTGTAATGACATACTCGCCGATGTAAATGTTAATGGTGGGTTTGATTGTTGTTTATTGCAAACTGTCTTCGGCCAATTCAATAATGGGAGCGGATGTATAAATGGTTGTTCTGGATGGTTGACAATGGCTGGTTCCCCTGATTCGTGGAGACCACCATTGAGCAATAACCCTAATCCTGCAAATACCTATTCTGGTTTAGCCCAAGGAATGCCTGGTTCGCCGCAAGGGACAGCTTTTTTGGCTGCAGGTGCTTGGTTTGACGGAGGAGAAGGATTTAGATCGCCAACATTTCCGACGATTCCTGGCCAAACTTATTCATTGAGTTTTTATCAAGCATTTGCTGGCAATGGACCTCATGCTACATTTTCTAATAGGACAGTTGTGGGAGATAGTGCGTGCTGGACAATAAAGATTAACAATCAAAATCCTATTTTATCTCCAACTGTTTATTATCAAGGTGCTGGTTCTCAAACGTGGAGTTTGGTTAATTTAAATTTTGTAGCTGAAAGTAGTACATCAACATTGTATTTTAATTGTAAAAAATTAGGAATAAGAAACAATAATCAATATTATGTTGCGATCGACGATGTAAAACTTACAGATGGCGATGTACCATGTTCTCTACAAGACTCTATTATTGCTATTGTAGACACTGTCAAATGCGAAGGACCATATTCCTATCTGTGGAGTAATGGAACTACAAATGAAGGAATTAATATTTCTGACCTTGGTGACGATGCATGTTATAAAGTCACTGTCACATGCAGCAACGGATGTAGCTATACAGGCACATATGGAGACAATTGTGGGTGTGTAGTAGGTACTCCTTGTCCGGGTGATGACTCATGTTTTTATTATGGTACATATGATTCCAATTGTAATTGTCCTTCTCCGCTCCCATCAACAGATAGCGACGGTGATGGTATATGTGACGAAATCGATGTATGTCCTGGTGAACCTGATGAAGATTTTGATGGAGATGGTATTATAGATTGTAACGATCCTGAAGTCAGCTGCAATAATTTGACTGCAAATCTAGAAATTATTCCAATTGTTCCGGGTACCTGTGACTATGTTGTTAATCTTGATTCATTGTTAGGCAATCATACTACCATAGATATCAATAAAATATTATTACATATTGATCAGAAAAATTATGTAATCGAAGGAAGTCAATATAATATGCCTATATGTTTTGGCAATCAACCAGCGCAAAGCTTTTTTGTTAATCATGAAAATTTTGATGCAACAGGCGGTAGTGCAGTTTATTTTTGGAATGGTGTTCCTAATGATGCCAAAAGAGTTAAAGAAAAAGCTGTTTCTCAAGATTATAGCATGAGATTGAGAGATAACTCTGAATATTCACTGATTACATCTAATCAATTTGCCGTAAATAATTTTCAAAATGTAAAGGTAGAATTTTCATTTGTGTCAGCAGGTTTTGAAGTTTTTAATCAAAATTTTGTTTTAGAAGTTTCATATGATGGTGGACAGTCCTATCAATTAGTAAGAAAATGGAATTTTGATTCTCATTTTAAAAATGATATTAGAAAAAACGTGTCGGAGCTAATCAATCTACCACCAGGAACTAATTTTGCAAAACTTAGAATCAGGTGCGATGCAACTGACGATGACAATGAATTATTTATAGATAATATATATGTTTCAAAACTTAAAAATTCTTGTTCTAAGGAGCTTGCAAAACAAAAATTAAAACAAGCTATAGAAAATTGGTTATTAGCCAATAGTTATTCTGGCATAGTATCATACATGGACGCAAATCAACCGGGAGATACCATTTGCCCTAAAAAAGGCTTAAATTTACAAATTGATGGCGCAAATATTGTTTTCGATGCCATATTAGGACAAAATTCCTATATTGCAACACAACAATCATTTTGTACTGTCTCATGCACTGGCCCGGTCACAGGTAACACTGCTTACGAAGTGAATGTTGTAGATGTCAATTGCGAACAACCAACCTATCTATGGTCTAATGGCAGTACTTCAGATTCTCTAATAATTGGGTCTTTAGCAGCTACACAAAGTGTAACGATCACATGTGCTAATGGATGTGATACTATTCTTATTTTTGGTGAGGGTTACTGTCAAGTTGGGAATGCATGTGACCCTCCTGGAGACTGTTATTCTGAAGGATTTCTAAATGAACATTGCGATTGTATTCCATCAGGAATTATGAATGATAGCGATCAAGATGGCATTTGTGATGAAGATGATCCATGCCCGTTATCTGACAATCATATTGATGCTGATGGTGATGGCAATCCTGATTGTGCTCAAGACTGTCCACCGATAGAACTTTATTTTGTATATTCACCTAATTTAGGCAATATTTGTGATTTATGTGTAGACATAGATAATTTAGAATTTAACGATTTGAATGATGTTATAGTTTCAATGCCACTAGGCCAAATTATACATTTAAAAGATTTAACAACTGATTTTAAATTTCCATACTGTAATTCGATTACTGAAGCTGAATGTACGTATGGTGATCCTTTTACACAAGCCTATACTGTTAAACCTTCTATAAAAAAATTCATATCTCATTTTTACGCTTGGGGTATTAAACAATCTGCAGATTTTAGTGCCAGCTTGAAAACAACAAATGCATGTTCTGGAACAAATGCAGGTATTTTGATAAGAGGCAGCAGTTTTATTGATGTACAGTTTAAATTTGGTAATGTTACTAGAATAGCTACAAAAGTAAATTGTAGACAGGACACAATCAGCTATAATTTATGTCTAGATCCACAATTTATACCAGTTTGTGATAAGTTGACTTATAGTTGGAGTAATGGTGAAGTTTCTAATTGTGTTGTTGTTAGTGATACATTAATTGGTGAGGAGCTAACAATAGATTGTAATGGTTGTACGTATATTGGCAATCCTCCCAATACAAATTGTCTAGTTGGTAAGCCTTGTGATGATTACAATGTATGCACGACCAATGATCATTATGATGCCAATTGTATATGTATCGGAGATCTAGTACCAGATATTGATGGTGACACAGTTTGTGACTCAATAGATGTATGTCATGGAGCTGATGATTTGTTGGATTCGGATAATGATGGGATACCTAATTGCTTGGATACATGTTTTACAGTCAGTGAAGTGTGTACGTTTTGTGTAGACCTCCATCCTATTCAAATTACACCATGTTATTTGTCACAGGGATATTCATATCTCAACGCTAATGGTAACTTAGAATCGGTATTATTTACTCCAATTAATGTTTGTCCATCTGACCCAAATACAATTGCAGCTTTATTAGTGGCTATTAATCAGAGTCTTCAGCAAAATAATCTTACAGGTAAAGCGGTCTCATCGGGTAGTGATTGCAGTCCATTTGGCAGATCTATCTCTATCATCAATAGTGACCTAACTTTTGTAAGTTTATATGTTAAAGGGCAATTAGGAGGAAATAATGTCAATTCTTTACCTTTTATTAAGAAATGCGAAACTGTTAGAGACAAATCTTGTGATGATGGTAATCCATGTACGACTAATGATATGTATGACGATAACTGCATTTGTAAAGGCATATGCTTAGACCGTGACGATGACACTGTATGTGATGCTTGTGATATTTGCCCAGATGGACCTGATCATATAGACCTTAATAACAATAGTATCCCTGATGCGTGTGATATAAACCTTTTTGAATGTGATGGAACAATAAGAACATATTGTGAGCATCTAATTAAAATGAAAGATTGCAGTGCAGACCAGAACAAAGTATTTGAGTTTGATCTTCGGGTGGTATCACAAGAATTGCGAGAATTCTTCGCTGGGGTAAATTTTAATCCTACCCACTTTAATATACCTCAACTAATGGAAAACCTTCAAGGAATAGGTACTATTGGAGATAATGATGGTGATGGAGATAACGATGGAATCATAGATTATTTAGATCCATGCCCTAATTTTCCAAATGAGTTTGATGATCAAGGTCGTATTCCACTTGATAATTTGATGAATTGCTGTGGAGATGTTCCTTACGAACCATTACGAATGAGCCTTCAGCTCAATTGGATGTTCAAGACCGTCAATTGGATTGATGAAGAACACGGTATTTATCCAACTTGCGCAAATGAATTGGGTATACCAGTACAATTGGATATAGATGGTGATATGGTTACTGAAAAAGACTGTGAGATTGAGTTTTTTGTTGATTGTAACTGTAAGTGTTCTTTCAAAATACTAGATGATATAGACAACGATGGTATATGTGGTAAACTTGATACCTTTATTGTTATCAATCCACCATGTGATGGATTGATATGTCCTGACCCTCCTGATGCATGTACTTTTTATAATATTGTAGAATGTGTGTGTGTTCCAAGGACATATGAAGACAGTGATGGTGATGGTATCTGTGACCTACTTGATATATGCGAAGGTGAACCAGATGTAGACAGTGATGGAGACGGTATAATGGATTGTGTAGATGCATGTAATGGTCCAGTTGCCAATCATCATGATAATCCTGAGATCCCCACACCTTCCGGCCCTGGTGACCCATGTGATGATGGTGATCCGTGCACATATGCTGATGTGGTAGGTACTAATTGTGGATGCGAAGGTGTTATGGTCGATGTAGATGGTGATGGAATAACTGATTGTGGGGAATGTAAAATTTTCTTTACTAATCTTAATGTTCCTGGCTCTCCTACCATAGAAGTAAGTGATCGCGGCCCGTTTGAAGATAATTGTGTAGGTTGTTATACTATTTATAACGCAGACCCTAATAAGCCATGCGACATATGCCCTGATATGGATGACGCACTTGATTATAACAATAATGGTGTTCCCGATTGTATAGATAAGCCGTTTAAAGAGATAGGATGCCCTACAGGATATCAGATTTTGCCTGGTGTAGGTCTGGTGTTGACATTTGATGTAGAAGATCCTGATGAAATGAAGGTTAGTGACTTTCCGTCACCTATCAGTTTTGTGTCATCTGTAGATCAAGGAATAGGTAATAATATCCAATCATTTGATTATATTATCGTCGATCAGTTTAGGGTTACATCACCAGGTCAGGTAGAAGTTATCTACCCCGTACCTGATATAGAGAATGGTACAGCCTTTGACTATGTCGGTATATCATTTGCTTCGCATCAAGGGTGTTTATTTAGCTCTGACACTACATCTACTGATATATTGGCTGATGTCAACTGTCCTACAGGGCTAGGAAGTGACGGCGAAGGCAATGTACTAGCATATTATGACTTTGGGTCTGCGACGCCCGATTTACTTTCTTTCCAAGGTGGTACTAGCGTGACATTCAATACGTCAAGTGGTGGTACGGCAAATACTAATTTTGATGTACTTTTGAGCAATATCAGTAGTTCAGGTGCTACTACATACTCTGTCATCTTAGGTCAAGCGCCATCTGGTATATCACCACCATATAGTCTCAATAGTATCACCCTACAAAACGGCATAGTTTGTACATATAGCAATGGAGTTGTGCAGCCATGTATTAGTGCTATGGGTGTCGCAGGTATACCAGGATCTCCGTGTACACCCGATCCAGCAGAGCCATGCAAGACACACTTCCGATTAGACAATAATTGTAACTGTATAGGCGATGATAAGCCTGATTCCGACGATGATGGCTTGTGTGATGAGATAGACCCATGCCCCGATTTTCCTAATGTTAATCCTGATGGTTCTGACTGTGACTGTCCCGAGCTATCTCTATCTGGAGACTTTACCATCACCAATGGAAGTGATGTGTCCATACCATTCGATATGACCGATGCAGCTGCTTATAGTGGTATCACCATCACGATCACAGGTGGACCACCTGGCATGACTCCTATAGATACGGTGCTATCTAATCCTCTCGTTGTCGGCAATCTGCCTAAGGGCTATGCCTATACCATCACTGTGACTGCTACTTGCGGTAATGGTGGAACATCTTCGATACCAATAGAAATACCAATCATCCCGTTTGAGACCAATCCTACTTTCTGTGGTATTGAGTTTAAGCCAATTAAAATGGATGGATTGACACTCCTTAGATCGTTGAATAAAGACGATGTTATTACTGCTTCGGATTTTGATGTAACAATTAGAGAAGCCAAAGGCCAATACGGCAAATTTACTGGGAAAGGTTATATCAAAGTGCCATATTTTGAGCAAGTTCGTATAAATGTCAATTTTAAAGATATAATTGTGAGTATGGACAAACAAATGATACAAGGTCACATTAATGTAAATGGCTTTGGAGTTGCTATTTTAGGGGATCCAATTAGCGATGTGATTAATGACGGAGTGAATACTATTATTAACACATTGGAAGACTTATCAGATATATTGGATGAATTAATACCAGTACTTGAGGCAGCAGAAGAACTATTGGCTACAACACAAACGTTAGTAAGTCCTGATAAGAAAAAATGCGTAGAAGACGCCAAAGCCAACTTAAAGACACTTGAGACACAAGCGCAGAATCCCAATCTAACTCAAGCACAAAAAGATGCATTAGCTGACCAAATTAAGGCAGCCACTGTCGTGCTTAAAAATTGTATTGATGCATATAATGCAGAGCTACTTTTGATTGCAGGACGATACTTAGAGATAACTAAAAATGTCTATGATGATTTTGTTGAAACAAAGTGTACCCAAAGTGTTTATGATTTATTTGAAAGTGCTTCACCTCCATTATCTGATTTTACAACAAAGTTAAATGAAATGATGAGTAATTTGCCACCAGTTTCTCCTGGAACTTCATCATTATCATTGCAATATAGTAAAAAAGATAGTATTTCTGGAGAAAGGACGCAATTTTTTACTGCATCTTCAAATTTATTTGCAGATGACTATTACAAGAAAGAAAGTGACTATCAAGTTTGTAAGCTATTAGATAAGCTTCTAGGTAAGTCAACTGGAAATGATCAATACACTTCTACCAATGATGCATTAGCTATAGCAAGCCTTTATTTGAATGCTAGTTCAACAGTTGTGGACGACATTGGTAAGTTGATAAACGAAGGCAAAACAAATCAGCAGATTGAAAATGATCAAGCCATTCGAAATGCTTTGATAGATGCATTAAAGTTAGGTTTATTTTATAAAATTTATAAAAGACAATAATTATGACTAAATATTTTATAATTGTATTTTTATTTTTAATTTCTTTTGATTTATTCTCTACAAATCGAGATATCCAAAAAGATTTAACTGAGAAGTTTTCACTTTATTTGAAAATTTTGAAAAATAGTCCTGAAAAAATAAGGTATAAGAATGTTTTTTATTACCGTCCTGGTATTACCATAGATGAAATAATTGATGGCTCTTATGTTAATTCTACCATATGGGTCAAACAAAATTCTAACCCCGGAAATGAACCACTAACACAAGTACAATTTGATTATTTTCAAAATAAATTAACAAAGTTTAATGAAACAAATTTATTTGGTATTCAACATCTATTGGTGCTTACAGATTTTCCTGATGCTGGATTAAAGACTGATTTTACAGACAAGGTGGTAACTGCAGATGATGTAAAGGATTTATTACAGGACTATGAGGCTCATGATGATTTAGCTACTTTCAATACATTTTTGGAAGATTCAAGCAATGAAATGATTGAGATATGGGAGAAAGCTACAGAATTTACCTCTTCAGAAAGAGTATTAACTTTTGTAAGTCAATTTAGTAAGGGAAATCCGAAGGAAGGGAAAAAGGAAAACTGGTTTAGGAATTTTAGTAGTGGAACTCAATTGGATGCAACTAAAGATGCCTTTTGGCATTATTTTGAACATGGATATGTTGGATTTCCATTTGGTACATGGAAATTTGTAGATGCTTATGATAAGTATTATTCTGGTGAAGTTCCTCCTACTGCAAATTGTGGGGATCTTTCAAATGGTTTAAATGATCAAGCAGCAATTGGTTTGGTAAATTATTACTGCAATACTTGTGGATTTAATTTGAATTATGCATCCACAGCTAGGTATTTAGCACTTTTTATTGAAGATTTTAATAATACAAATTTAGATCATTTGACTTCTGAGCAAATTGATAAATTGAAATTTCTAATCTGTGCATTTCAAAACAGTGGATCGAATTCATTATCAAATTATTTAGACCAATACGTTGGGTCAGGACTAAGTCCTGAAAGAGATATTTTGCTATATTTGGGATTTGCCGCTTACGGAATTCGACAAAACGTATTTGACTCGTTAGGGGTAGTTGCGCTAAGAAAAAATATTGTTATTACTTTAAAAAACATGAATGAATCTGATGTTGTTTGGTATGGTTGGAATTCATTTTCGCGATATAATGTTGGGTCAATGATGCTGAATTATTATAATAGATTTGATCAAGGAGAGTGTGCAATATTAATGGATACATTGGTTTCAGTTAAGGTTGATGGCAAAAGTGTTTGTGTAAACGAATTATGGAATTTATCTACAAGTTTTTTTAGTGGAAATAGTCAAGATCTATCTATAGCACGAGTTTTGCAAAAATTAACAATGAAGGCTAGGGGAGTTGATTTGTATGAACCAGTTGTTGATTTTGGTACTAGTTCTGTCCAAAGTAGGATTTTATATTGGACACTTGGGGCAAGTCATATCTCGGCCTTACCAAATTTAACAGAAAAGGAAAGAGTTTCTCACAATTATGTATTTGCATCGGATTATTCTACTTTTAATATTTCTGCAACTCATTGCGTCTCTGAGGTTGAAACCGAAGTTCCAGAACCTCCTGATGAATTTGGTGTGTCTGTTGGAACTACTTACACTTTTAGTTGCGGTAATGACACTACATGGAATCTTACCAATTTAGACCCTTTTGAATTGATTTATATTGTCAATCCCGACAGGGCAAGTTTTGTTTTTGATGGGCCTGAATCGGAAAATGTAGCTATATCCACGCCATTTAATGTTGCTTTTGCGATGGCTCAAAACGATGAAGCTGAAGTTAAAGACAACATTGTCTTAGGTGTAGAAGTGGTTTTAGCTGTAGCTACATTTGGCGAAGCCTATGTATTAATTAAAAGTGGCAGTGTAATGTATAAGGTAATAGGTGGCTTAATGATTGCAAATCAAGTTCTGTCATTAATTGATACTGCAAGTTTAGGTACTAATTTGAGAGCAGCAGGATTAAATTCTGGCAAAGCTGCATTACTCACTGGAGCTGTTTCTATTATGAAGACTGCTGCCGCTGCTGGTGATTTGGCATCAATTTCTCCATCAAGTGTCAGAAATATAGTTGTTGGGGGATTGTTTTATATCAGGTCCATGAAATTGAGAGGTTTGACTGATGCGAATTTCGTTAGATTATATGATGATGCTGTAGAAATGGCCAAAAAGTCAACACAAGATTATGCCAATGAAATAGCTACGGAATATATGGCCTTTTTAGGTTTTACGAGAGCTGAAAATTTGTTAACCAAACAAGTTGACCATTTTATAGTAGCTATGATGACGAAATATCCTACTGTTAACTTCATAGATAAAATAAATGATGCGGCATTTGATTTACAGAAATTTTCCGATTTTTTGGCACATGACGGTAATCGATTATTGAACGATATTATTGCTAATGCTAATTTAACTGACCTACCAAAAAGAATTGACCCTGATGTACTACTTGATACTTGGAAGACTTTAGATGGTCATCTAGGTAGTGCCGCAACAAAACACCAATCTTTTGAAATTTTAAGCGCAGCTTCAAGACATCTTCCAAATTTGCCTTCAGGTTTAACCCAGACTGAATATCTTGATATTATAAAGAACTATGCTGGACCTTGTGTAGGATGTGTACCTAGTGGCGATCCAATCGGGCATATGACTTGGATAAATGGAGAAGATTACTTAAATTCATTAGTAAACTTTGTTGATAAATATTCAGGTGTAGATAACTACAAAAAAGTGGTTAATGGGTTAAAAAATGGAGCACCAAAACAACAAGATGGTGCACATTGGGTAATGAAGTACTTAAATGATAATCCAACTACACCGGTTACTGCATTTGAAGAGAAAATACTTTCTAACATTGAAGATATTGACATAGATTTACCTAGTACTGGAGGTATTTATGATGTACTTAGTGGGACTACTAAAATTGAATTTAAGAGTTGGCAGCCAAGTTTTTTAACCCAAACAATAAATAAGGTTATTAATAACGAAACTACAAGTTTTTATCCGCAATTTTTACAATATCTTAATAGTGGTGATTTCAAATATGTTTTCAATCATGGATTAGATAAAGCATCACTTACTAATGTAAAAACCGCTTTTAAAAATTTATTTTCAAGTAGTAAAGCTGAACAAATATTTAATACGAATTCAAATTATTTTATTACTCGGGGTATTGAAACTTGGCAAGAATTACAAGCAGTATCCTTAACAGATGATATTTTTGATTTTATAAAATAATTATGTTATGTATTTAAATAGAAAATATACTTTTGAGAATTGTGAGCGCAATGTTCATCTTGTAGATTCTATATTATCAATACCTTTTAGCAAAGGCACATCAACTTTTATTGATGTTAATCGTAATTTTAGTATAGTTGCTGATGTTGATATAAAAGTCAGGGGATTTTTTAAATATGAAATAGATAAGTACGTTATTTGTGATTTCAATGGTGATTGTTATACATATGTCAATAATGGTATTAAGCTTCAGGAAATGAAGTATTTATTATTTAATGCAAACTATTGTATTCAACGTAAAAATATTTTGGACAAATTGTCGGATAATTATCTTTATGATTTTTCAACTGAGAAGCAGTTATTTGAATTGAATTTTGGTACTCGCCCATTTTATATTCACGATAATGAATTTGTGATATTTGATAAAGGAGACGAGAACAGGCGTTTTAAAACTTTGGTTTGTTACAATCTGATTACCTGCACTCAATTGTGGCTATTGGAATTGCAATATCCAGATTTTCTTGGTTATTTTGGTTCTGAAAAAACTGTAATAAATAAAACTTTGGGAGTCTACAAAGACTTTTTATATGTCATACTTTCTGATGGGAAATTATTAAAGATTGATTTGAAAACGGGTAGAATTGAAAAAGAATATTTTGAACCTTTTGATGATAGTACACGTCCTAACAATAAATTCAGAGTGTTAAAGGATGGCTTTTTAGATGTAAAATTTGGTAAAATTTATGGAGGAAACCCTGAATTTGGTATTTTTGATTTGAGTTCTGAAGATCTGCAAATAATAGAGTTGAATAAATTATATCCCAAAGAAGTTCTGCAAGTCAATAAAGTGATGAACTTGAATGATAATTATCTTTTTATCAATGATTACTTAAACTTTAGAATAGGGATTGTGAAAAAATCAAATTTGGAAGTAGTTTGTACTCAACAATTAGAATTTAAC
>Ga0075163_10002233_pt1 | contig 26091 bp, 23 predicted proteins | sample JI1023141ADNA_FD_71478 | JGI IMG/M metagenome (GOLD analysis project Ga0075163, IMG submission 71478) | Wastewater effluent complex algal communities from Wisconsin, to seasonally profile nutrient transformation and Carbon sequestration -... | ecosystem: Engineered > WWTP > Effluent > Algae...
GTCTCGCCCCGGAAGTCGGCGATCAGTTCTGCCGACCTCGAGGGCGATCAGTTCTGCCGACCTCGAGAGCGATCAGTTCTGCCGACCTCGAGGCGATCAGTTACCCCGTCCCATCACACCGTGACCGTCTGCGCCGGGAGCTGATGGCGCACATCACCGCTGTCGCGGCGGCGGCGCGTCGCGGACCTCCGGGGTCGCCCGCACTGCGAGCGCCGCGGGGCCCCGCCGGACGTCGCGCGGGCGCGACGTCCTGACCGGCTTGGTGCGCGGCTGCAGCTACAAGGAGATCGCCGTGACCTCGGCGTCGGCATCGAGACCGTGCGCACCCACATCAAGGCGCCGTACCGCAAGCTGCAGGTCCGCAAACCTCGCCGAGGCGCTGTGCTGCGGCGTCGTCTCAGGGCTGTGAACGCGAGCTCGCGGGCGCGAACCATGCGACCCTCGAGCGATGGCCCGCATCGACTTCGTCCCCTGGGAGTTCGGCGGAGAGGGCTGCGCCCCGCCCTCTGTGACGGCGCCATCCGTCTCGCCCGCGTGCAGGACGACGTCGGGTGTCGGTCGGGAGTGTTGGCGACCTGCGGGGACCACTGGCCGTCGGAGATCGCTCTTCCGGCCCGGTACGCCTCCTCGGTGGCATAACGGGCCGAGGAGGGTCGCAGAGGTCGCCGCGGTAGTAGGCGGGCGCGCGAGGGGTCGCGTCCGGCGTCGGCGGGCAGCTCCACGAGGGTGCGCGCGAGTTGGAAGCGGGCGAAGGCCAGCGCGGACGTCGGGCCGTCGTCGCGGCTGGCGAGGGCCACGGCCCGCTCGAGCAGCGGGAGGGCGCCCCGCGGGGCGCCGCGGGCGAACTGGATATCGCCGAGGGCTCCCAGGATGTGGGCGCTCTCGGGGTGGTCGCCGAACGCCGCCTCGCGGAGCGCGAGGGCGCGGCGGAGCGGAAACAACCGCTCCCGCCATCCTGACAGCATAGAGGCGGATTTCTGGCTCTTCCGGGTTCTTGGTGGCGGATCTTGCGCGCGTAACCGCTCTTTGATAAGAGTAGGGAATGCGCGACACAGAACTCTACGCACAAATCCTTGGCGTGACCGCCCCATGGCAAGTCACCGGCGTGCGAATGGAATCGGCCGAGAACCGAATCCTGGTCGAGCTTACATATGACCCTGATGCCAAGACGCCGTGCCCGGAATGTGGCAACGCCGTCAAGAAACACGACCGCCGTCGGCGAGAGTGGCGGCACTTGGACACGTGTCAGCTCGAGACGCGGCTGGTCGCCGATGTGCCGAGGACGGAGTGTCCGTTGCACGGCGTGTTGACGATGCAGGTGCCGTGGGCAGAGGGGAGCTCGCGCTTCACGGCGTTGTTCGAGGCACTCGTTATCAATTGGCTCAAGGAGGCGCCTGTGGCAGCGGTGGCCAGGCGAGTGCGGATGAGCTGGGACGAGACGGCTGGCGTCATGGACCGCGCGGTGGCGCGAGGGCTTGCTCGAAGAACTGTCGAACTGCCGGAGGCCCTCGCGGTCGACGAGACGTCTTTCCAAAAGCGGCATGAGTACGTGACGATCGTCCACGACCCGCGTGCTCCGGAGAAGCGCGTGCTCTACGTGGCGGATGGTCGTGGGAAGGAAGCCCTCAAAGGCTTCCTGAGCGGCTTTTCGCTCGATGAGCGCGAACGGGTCAGGGTGGTCGCCATGGACATGCACGAGCCCTACATCCTCGCTGTCGCCGAAGCTCTCCCCGATGGGGCGAGCAAAGTCGCCTTCGACAAGTTCCATGTCGCCGGCCACCTGGGCGATGCGGTGAACAAGGTCCGGCGCGAGGAGCACGAGATGCTCCAGGCGGGCGGCGACCAGCGCCTCAAGGGGACCCGCTTCTGGTGGCTGTCCAACCCCGAGCGCTCGATGAGCGAGAAGCAGTGGCTGAGTTTCGAGTCGCTACGATGCAGCAGCCTCAAGACAGCCCGTGCCTGGTCGATCAAGGAGGCCGCGATGGAGATCTGGGAGTACGCGCCCAGGGATGACCTCCGCTCCCAGTGGACCAAGTGGTATGGCTGGGCCATCCGCTCGCAGCTCGATCCCATCAAGGCGGCCGCGCGAATGGTCAAACGCCACCTCGACGGGATCATCCTCGCCGCCAAAGAATCGATCACGAACGCATCCGCGGAAGGTCTCAACTCCGTCGTCCAGATGCTCAAGCATGTTGCGCACGGGTATCGCAACCGTGATCGATTCCGAAATGCAATCTACTTCCACCTCGGTGGTCTCGATCTACACCCTGGCACGATTGGTGGTGCTCATTGCTAGCTTTCCACCAGAAATCCTGAAGGGCCGGATTTTCTATCGCACGTGCCGGAGGTACGTGCAGATGGAAAAGCATCACGAGGAGCGCCTCGGGGTGGCGCTCGCGGTCGTCGCGGTCTCGTGGACCGCCGAGGAAAGTCGGATCTCACAGGCGACCATGGAGCCGCCGCCGATGTTAGTGGGGAGGAGGCCGGTGGGCGCGGCAGCGGCGGCGAGGCCGTAGTCGAGCATGGCGCCGAATAGCAGGGGTCTAAGGGATCGAGGGCTAGAGCGTCAGACGGTATCTGGCAGAGGTGGTAGAAGAGAGGTCTCGTTGGACGCCCCTTCTCGGAGTAACAAGGTCGGCATCAGCGCGTGGGTATCGAGCCCCTCGCGGCGGATCGCGTTGACACCGAGTCCAAAGGCCGTGGGCACCGACTGACCATACGCGAGGCCGCGATAGAACGAGGTAGCGAAGCGCCGCGCGGCCTTATCGCCGATCGCATCCTTCATCCCGATGACGTAATCAATCGCTCGCGCGACGGCGCGGGCATGATCCTCGCTGTGGCAGGCATTCAATACTACGACACGGATCTCCTGTTTCAGCAGTGCGAAGAGTTCTCCGATTGTTTGTGCGTCAACGACGCTTGACTGGTTTACGGTGTCGCCGTGGAACGCCAGACCACCGGTGCTGAGGCCGTGGCCGCTGAAGTGGACGATCTCGGGCTTGTTCTCGAGGAGCGCCTGTTCGAGATCGTCAGAGCTTGCGGCAGGAACGACAATGACCTTGAAAGATTCCACCTGGCCGGCCATACGTATCGTGTGTTGGATACTCTTCAATTCTTGATCGACGTCGAGCGCCTGCATGTCTCGTGGGTTGGCAGCCACAAACAGCAGATTGGTCTTGTAGCCACCGGAGTTCTTGCGTTGCGGTCGGTCCCCGACCGGCCGATCCGGCGCCGGGTGCGGGTAGATGGACTCGACGGCGAAGCCGCACAGGTCCTCCAGGCCGCCGTTGTGATGGAGCTTGATCAGGCAGGCGCCCTCCTCGGGGGTCGCCGCGAGCACGACCACGATGCTGCCGGGTAAGAAGGACACGATCTCGAGCTTCTGACTGCCGGTGAGGGTCCGCAGCTTATTCTCGAGTTCGCGGCGGAGTTCCAGTGTCACGTCCTCGACATTGCCGTCGAGCCAGAGCACGAATCGATGAAGCGCACCGAGCAACGTGACGGGGCCCGCGAAGAACTGGCCACCGTGCTGGGAGATATGCTTGTCACGCCCCACGATGTCCCCGCCGGCTTGAATCTTCACGCTGCCCGAGACCGTGCCGAAGTGGATCCCGCCATGGGTGACGTGCGCGGCAGCGGGTAACGGAGCGATGGCGATGGACGTTCGGGCGCGCCAGGCCGCGGCGACGCGGGCGATGTCGTCGCCACGGCGTGAGAACTCGGCGGCCAGGCGGGCGAAGAATGGGTCGTCGAGGTAGCCGCGGTGGCTCAGGACATCAAGGCCGTCGGCGACCATCGCCGCGGTCGACGCAGTCACGCCCGGAAACTCCGCGACCAGCCGCTCGCCGTCCGGACCGCGAGCCACCCACCGACGAAACTCCACGCCGGACCCGAACAGCCCGAGCAACAGGTGGTGGAGCGCCTCGTGCGGCGTGACGGAGACGTTGCCCGCGCCCGCGGAGCGGACTTCGGTCGCTAGCGGAGGCCGCGACGTGGCCGGGGCGCTGATCGTCGGCGATGGCTGCGGAGCGCTCGCACCGGCGGGCGAAGTGCCACGCAGCGACATGACCCTGCGCGGGCCGAGCGGCGCCGCCACGACCTCGGGCTGAGCTGTGACGCGGCGGTAGAGCTGGTCGAACTGCCGCGGCAGCGTGTAGCGGGTGTAGGGCCGCAGTACGAGGGGGACGGCGTCGTCACCCGCACCATCGAACACCACCGGGATGAACTTCGTGTTGCGGGTTTCGGCGTCGTACAGGTGCTGGATCGCCAGCATCCCCTCGAGGGTCACGCCGCGGCCCGTCCCGGGGGTCTCTCGGCCCTCGAAGCGGCGGCGATAGGTGGCGCTGCACACGAGGAGCACGAGGTCGGCGGCGTCGACCTGGGCCATCATCCAGCGCGGCCAGCCTTCCGCGGGGTCCGGGACGAAGCAGTCGAGCTGGGTGTCGATCCCCGCGGCGCGGAACTGCAGGGCGAGCTGCAAGACGGCCTCATCGTGGGCCCCGGAGTCGTGGCTGTAGCTGATGAAGACGCGCTGTTCGGCCATGCCGGCGGTGAAGTGCCTGGAGTCGACGGAACGATCAACGGCAGCAACGCTGTTCATGGTCGATGTGACGTGCGCTCGGGCACACCCGCGACACAGCAGATGAACGGGGGCCCGGCCTCCGACATGGCTTGCATTCGCTGGTCGTCTGCGTGAACGACCTCGCCGCGACCGCGACCCGGCCCCTGGTGGCAGACCTCGCTGCTCATCGCCGAGACCGACCGTCGAGCACGCAGGTGGGCCGGTCCGCCGAGCTCCGCCTGGACCACGCCACGCACGCTGGGACGCCTGGCCGGGGAGATCGCTCCTCGACGGGTACGCCACCTCCGTAGTGGTCGCGCTCGCCGTGCGGAGTGACGACTCCGAGGGGCCTGGGTGTTGGCAGGATCGCCTTGATCTCGCGCCGCGAGCGGCGGACCATCCGCGGTATGAAGGAACTCCTGTGCGACGAACTCTGGCCGACGATCCACCGCCTCGCGCGGGCGGCCGAGACCCGCCGCGCGGCCGTCGCATACGTCACGGACGACGACGTCCTGCGATTCGGAAAGGGCGACGTCCTGGTCACCGACGCGAGCAACCGGGCGATCGCGGCCGGCCAGACCCGCGCCCGCGTCCTGCAACGCGCGCTGAAGGACGGGGCCGAGCTCTACTCACTCGAGGGGTTGCACGCGAAGGTGATCCTCCTGGACGGGATGGCGATCTTCGGCTCAGCCAACATCTCCCGCAGCTCGCGCAAGGTCCTGATCGAGGCAGCGTGGGTGACCGACGACCTGAAGGCGGCGGGCTTGGCGGCGTCCCTGATCGACCGTCTCGTCCGCAAGGCGAAACGGATCGACCCCCGATTCATCGAGCGGATCCTGGCGATCGAGGTTGCGGTCCCGGCGCGTCGTTCGCGTCGCCGCCCGAAGATCGGCCGAATCCAGCACCGGACGTGGATCGCCACCATCCGCGAGATCGTCGAGGCCCCGGAGGAGGACCGGGAGGATATCGAGGCCGGCGTGGACGAGGTGAGCCGATCGTTGCAACGAGCCGATTGCGAGCCCTCCTGGATCCGCTTCACCGGAGATACCCGGTTTCGCCGTGAGGCCAGAGTCGGCGATACGGTGATCCAGATCTTTCACGCCGCCGGCAGCAAGCGACCGCGGGTCTATCCCCCCGCGAACATCCGCATCCTCAAACCGAACCGGCGTCGCACGTTGTTCTTCCTCGAGGAGCCGGCGGGCGGCGACATCTCGTGGACGGCCTTCGTCCGGTTGCTGCACGAGGCCCGCTTTCGCGGCAGGCTCGGCGCCAATTCGACGCGCGAGCTCGCGGCGGCCGTCGCCGACGAGCTCGCGCGTCCGTGGCGGTGACGACGCGCGGCGTGCGGAACTGGTCGGTGACGTCGACGGCCTGGGCGTTGTCCGTGTCGACAAGCCGGGCGACGGCGCCGAGACCCGGACGTTGGGCGTTAGCCGCCGCGCCGAGCGGTGGGTCAGTCGATGCGCCTGCGACCCGCCGAGGTGGCCGTGCCGGGACCGTCCTTATCCCAACGGAAGATCTCATCCCTGCCGCGCGCGTTCTCGCCACCGGCAAAAACCTGAAGCGCGCCGCAGCGGACCTTGAAGCTCCGCCTGCGCCTCATCCTCCCGGCCAGCTCCTGTTGCTCCCCTGACCGCCAGCTCCTGTTGCTCCCCTGACCGCGCGCCCCTTCGGCGACGTGTTCACCCTCCGCGCCCCGCTGCCGTCCTCACTGCCCCTCTCGGGCCCCTGGCCGGACGCTTCGTCATGGGCGCGCTTCCCCTCGCGCCGTGGACCGTGCCAAAATCCCCCTACCGCGGGCTCCCCGCAGCTCACCGGGCCGCCCCGTACTCACCCTCGCGCCCAAATTCCCGCATTGAACCCCTTAAGCGCCCAACAGCCGTGTTCGGCGTCCTCGCGGCAACTCACCGAGATCGCGCCCTCCGGTCAGGCTCCGATCATCGTCGCGGCCACGGCCCAAGCACGCAAGGCGTTCGAGACCAAGCAAGACGCCAGCGCCGCGGACTTCACCAAGGTGTCGGTCGACGCGCTGCGGCGCCACCGGGGCCGTCAGTTCACATGGGGACGCCTCATCGATCGCGTATGCCGAGAAGTCCAGCTGTACGAACTGTGGCTGTTTGCGGGTTTCCTGCATGGGCTGCAGGACGGCGACGAGATCGAGCTGCTCGAGGCGGATCAGGATGTCGCGCTCGCAACGGCACGCATCCGCGCTATCGAACCCGCCCGAGCGCGCCTGCACGTCGACACCGGTCCCTTGGTCGGCAGACGCCCAGCGCCTCTCTGTTAGCAAGCCCGTGCAGCTCTACACTCACCGCCTCGACTTCATCCTCAGCCCCTGACACGAATTCAATGTCGACTCGACGCGCACTCCTCCTCGGTGCTCCGGCGCCCAACCTCGGCGGGGTCGAGCACGACATCGAGCTGATGCAGGCTGCGCTGGCGCGCCATCACTTCCTGCCGGCCCACGTGCGCGTGGTTCTGCCGGCCACGCGGGCCGCATTCGCGGCCGGGATGCGCGAGCTGATCGCGTGTGTGCAGCCCGACGACGTCGCGGTCGTCTACTACTCGGGCCACGGCTCGAAGCTCGTCCACGACAGCCATGGCGGCTCGATCGGTGAAGCGGCCGACCATCGGTTCCTACTGCTTAGCGACTTCGAGAGCTCGAGCGATGATGACTTTCGCGGCTACACCAACACGGAATTGTCGCTCGACCTGGATGCGCTGACGCGCATCACGCCGAACGTGGTGGCGATCATGGATTGCTGCCACGCCGGCCGCACATTTCGATCCGAAGACAAGCAGGAGGCCGAGCGCATGGTCTGGGGTGACGGCGGCAAAGGTCCGCCCACGCGCCATGTCCTTGTCCGCGGACGCTGGGCCCAGGCCACCGCTCTGCACTACCAGCGGTTGCTCGCGTCGCGCAGCTGCGAGCTCGACCAACGCTACCCCGAGGCCAACCCCCATGCGGTGCTGCTGCTCGCTTCGGCGGCCGACGGCGTCGCCTGTGAGACCCGTCCACCTGCGCGACCCGATCCGAGCTGGCGGGCATCGGGCGTGATGACGCGTGCGCTGCACGACGCGCTGATTAGCGTCGATCCGGATCATACCACCTGGCAGGATCTTGGCCGCATCGTTCGCCAAACCCCACAGCGGGGTACATCGCAGCTCGTCGCCATTGAAGGTCCCTACCGACGGCTACTGTTCCGCCTCGAAGAGCGCGCGCCACTCGGCGACATCGATCTCGACCTCAGCCACGGCCGCATCATCCTCGCCGGTGGCCGGCTCGCGGATGTCCGCATCGGCGACCTCTACGAGCTGTGGATGCCGAACGCACACGGCCGCTCCGCGGCGCTCGGCTACGCCCAGGTCAGCGCGGTGTTGAGCTCTCACGCCGAACTAGACACCCGGGTTCACTTCGAGCAGCTGGGCCCCGGCGCGTCGGCACGGCCGCTCGGCTACACCGAGCCGCGAGTGGCGATCGAACTGGTCGGCCTCGAGCCAAACACGCCCAAACACGCGGTCCTGTGCGCGCGGTTGGGCGCGTCCGGCTATCTGCGTGTCATTGGATCAGGAACTACCACCGTACTGCCGGTCGTTGCTCGCCTCCACTATGCGCCCGAGCATCGATCTGTGCAGCTGTCGGGCAACGGCGTGGCATTCGACCGCCCGCGCAGCTTCGAGCTGAGCATGAGCCCCGGCGTCGCGCTGCCACTCGCTGACTGTCTCGCTGACGCGGCGCACCGGCTGGCCCGCGCGCACATGCTGCGCAGCCTCACGGCTGACGAGGGCGAGCAGCTCGAGTCGAGCTGGCAGTTGTCGGTGCACCGCGTCGAAGGTGGACACCTCGGTCCCACCCTGGCGCGCCGTGATCGGCTGTACTTCGGTGACGCGATCAGCCTGCATCTGCGCAGCCGCTCGCGGGTGCACCTGAGCGCCTTGCTGATCCACGCAGACGCCAAGATCCAGGTTCTCACCCGCACGCAGGCGGGTGGCGTGGAGGTCGAGGCCGGCGAGGCCGGCTATGTCCTCGGCCAGCGCAGCGGCCCGACGCCAGCGTTGCGGGGCGTCGAGCTGGCACGTCCCAGTAAGTCGAGCATCGCCGGGCCCGGACCGCTTCCGGCCACGCTAGTCATCGTGATCAGCGACGGACCCGTCGATCTGCGCAGCTGGGAGCAGCCCGGCATCACTCGCTTCGCCAGCACGGACGTGCTCGGCCCCGAGTCGGCCTCCCGCAACATCACCGCCCCCACACCGCCCATTCGTGCGGTGAGATTTCACGTCGAGACCCACGAGTTCGAGCTCCAGTCACAGGACCAATCATGAAACGCGCATTGATCATCGGTAGTCAGACGCTGGGCCTCTCCGGCGTCCACAACGACGTCGCTCACATCAGCGCCCGGCTTGAGCGACGCGGCTTCACGCTCGACGTCCACGTCGGCGACATGGCCTCGCGGGCCGGCATCCTCGACGGCTTGCAGCGCCTGATCAGCGACAGCCAACCCGGCGACGCCGCGCTGATCTATTACTCGGGCCACGGGGCGCGCCTGCGAAACCCTCGCGCCGGACGTGAGCACGAGCCGCTGCTGTTGCATTGCCTCGTGCCCACTGATTGGTCGAACACGAACTTTCGCGGAATCCTCGATCTCGAGCTCTCGCTACACCTGGCCGAATTGACGCAGAAGACCAAGAACGTGTCGGTGATCCTCGACTGCTGTCACTCGGCACGCATGTGGCGAGGCGAGGGGGAAGCGGTCGCTCGCGCGCTCGACCGCGTCGAACTCGACAGCGTAGCCGAACAACTCGACGCGCTGCGCCAGCTCGATCGGTCCAAGCTCCACGCCGAGAGTAACCCCGACGCCGTGCGCCTAGTCGCGGCCGAGGCCGATCGCTCGGCGTTCGAGCTCGATGTCGACGGCGACGGCGAAGCCAAGCGCATGGGTGTCATGACCGCGATGCTCGGCCTCGTGCTCGACGAGCTCGGTGACACACGCGTGTCGTGGCGGACCCTGGCGCTTCTGGTGCGCGAGCGGGTCATGCAGCGCTACGGCTTTCAGCGCCCCGAGCTCGAGGGACCAAGCCAGCGCTACGTGTTCGAGACTGCGACCGCACAACATGGCGGTGGCGTCGCGTACTTTTACGACCAAGGGCAGCCGGCTCTGCGCGCGAGTCGCTTGCTCGGCGCCGAGCCAACCGCCCTTTTTGCGATCATGCCCGTCGGCGTGACCGAATACGACGAGCGCCAGACGGTCGCCGAGGCCGAGGTCACCCGGATCGTCGGCACCCGTGCTCACGTCAGGCTGCAGCTGCATGGTGAAACCCAGCCCAGCGCTGGCGCGCTCGCGTTCCCGCTCACGGTCCCGCTCGGCAAGCACCCCGTACGCGTGCAGGGCCAGGGACCAGAGGCCGAGGCCCTGCGCGCACTGATTGGCGCGAGCAAGTACGTTGCGCTCGCCGACGGCCACGAGGGCGCAGTGCTAACCGTCGATGCGGGCAAGCGTCTGACACTTGTCGCTGATAGCGGCGCCCCGTTGAGCCTGCCCGAGCAGAACACCGACGTCGGCCACCATCGCGTGCTCGAAGATCTCGAGCGCTGGGCACGGGCCGAGACCCTGCGCAACCTGCCCGATGGGGGTCTGCGAGCCGACTTCGAGGTCGACTGGGGTCGCATCGTCGATAGCGAGCGAGTGTCCATGGCCGACGGCCAACCGCTGCACGTCGGTGATCGCATCTACATCGAGTTCCACAACCTCAGTAAGAAGCCGCTGTTGTTCGCGGCGTTCGACATCGGCGTCGACGGCGCGATTACGCTGCTGACTGCCGCCGAGCCCACAGGCACTAAGCTCGAACCGGGACAATCCTACGTGCTGGGGCTCGCGCTCGGACACACGGGGTTGCCGGTCTCGTGGCCCGAGACCGTTCCCGACGAGCTGCCCCTGCCCGAGTCGTTGCTGATCATCGTCAGCGAGGCGCGTCATGACTTCGTCGCGTTCGAGCTTGCCAGCCGGCAGCATCGCGGCTCAGACGAGCCTCCCACGACCGCACTCGGCCGTCTGCTCGAACAGATCGGTACAGCCGGCACGCGCAACATAGCGAGCGAGCGGAGCGAAGAGTCCGATGCATACACGGTCGTTCGCCACGATTTCCTCACCGATCCTCGGCGTCGTGTTCCGTTCGCCGTCGAACAGCCGCTCGCGCGCGCGATGCTCGAGCACACGCTCGCTCGCACAACGGGATCGCAACCCAGCCAGGACTTGGTCGTGCGCCTCAACGAACTCCTCGTCCACGACAACCGAGCGATGTGGGGCGACAGTGCCATTCGCATCGACATCCTGTGTATGACCGGTGGATGCGATCCAGTCGTCTCTACCTACGTGCTCCCGGGCATCGGTGACGGCGATCGCGTGCCATTCGACAGTATCCGCATCTTCCAAGGCACCGCGACCGGCTTCATCGATTTCGCCATCTGGGTGAACAAGCATGATGACGGTTCACCGACGCTGCCTGATCTCGTGAGCGAAATCGGCAACGATCCCGAGTTCACCCAAGCCACGACCGTGCTCGCGGGCCTCGCGGTCGCCGGACCCCAGGCCACAACCTTGGCCGCTGCGATCGCAGCGGGAGCGACGGTGACCTACTTCGTCAATCGTGTGGTCGAGCGGGTGATCGGCAGGCACATCGGGCTCTACCGGACCTCGTTCTTGCCGCTGGAGAGCTGGGGCATCGGCCGGCATCCACAACAAGGCTCGATTCGGGCACAGGAGTTTTCCTTCAGCTTCGACGTCATTTCTGACTGAGGCGCTCGAGATTCCTCGGCGCTCAGACCATATGCACGGATCAGTGTATGGAGGCCGGAAGTAAAAGCACTCGCATCATACGGCTTTCACGGCCTAGTCAACACATCAACCGTGAACGATCACGGTCGCGGCAACATTGCGGATATGGGAACCTCCGCTCGACGGACGCAGAACAAGGAGCAGCATGACGACGTTGACCACCGTTTTGATCCTCGGCTCAGAGCCTATCGGACGACCCACGACCAATGCGAACCCGGAGTTCCGCGCCATTGAGTCTGCGCTGCGCAGTGGGACGCACTCGCGCTCGTTCAACTCGCACCGGAAAACGGGCGCCCAGGTGGACGATCTCGTCCCGGAAATCCTCTATCATAGCCCGACGATCGTCCACTTCGTTGGCCACAGCGACGAGGAAGGGCAGCTCGTGTTCGAGGATCAAAACGGGCGACCGTTCTTTGCGGATAAGGCCCACGTCGCCGCGGTGTTTCGCACGCTCCATGATCCCGTGCGGTGCGTGGTGCTCAGCGCGTGTTACTCAGCCGACCAGGCCGAGTTGATCGCCGAGCATGTCGAACTCGTCATTGGCTTGCCGGCCAAAATCCTGCCGGAGGTCGCCGCGGTGTTTTCGTGGACGTTCTACGCGGCGCTGGCCAATGGCCGTAGCGCCCAGGAGGCGTTCGATTTGGCCAAGAATCAACCGGGCCTCGTCGGGCTGGATATCGAGGCTCAACCTGTCTTGTTCGTACGTCAAGACATCGACGCGAGCCGATCATACTTTCATATTAATGGCCTGCCCCCTGCGATCGTCGCGCGTGAGTTGCTCGACTCGGCGAACAAGGCGATCTCAGCGCAGACAGAGCAAGCCGTGACTGCTGGCGAGGCGGGGGCGTTCGCGTTTGCGCTCGAAGATCGTCGCCTCGCCTATGAGCAGGCCGCTCGCGTTCACCAAGTCGCGCCGTCAGACGACTCGGCCCGGACCATGGTGCTCGCCGAATATCACTACGGGTCAGCGCTGCTCGAGCAGGGCTTGCGCAGGCAAGGCATCGACCGACTGGTCGAGCTTGCCAAGCGCGCTCTGGCCACCGAGGTCCACTTGGGCACCGAAGTCGCGGGATCGTTGTTGCTCAGCTTGGCGCAGTTGGGCCACGCTGCTCTCGCCCGTCAGCTACTCGAGATCGTCGAACTGGAGTCCGAACGGCTTAATCTGGTGCTGGATATCGCCGAGTCCAAGCTGCCCGAAGTGAGCCCTGATGACGCCTTCTTATGCACGCAGATCGGCTTCGCACACGAGCGGCGCGGCGACTTCCGCGAGGCAACCAGGCTTGCGGTCGCAATTCTCGGGGCCAGCGACGTGACGACGGTAGCTCGCGTCAACGCGTGTTTGCTGCTCGGCCGGGCAATCTATGCGACGGCTGTCCAGGCAGGTGACGCGCTCACGTTCATCGCCGTCGACGATCGCTTCTCGGCGATCGAGCTATTCACCAAACTACTTGTCGACCTGCGTGATGCGTGTGCGAACGCCAACCGAGGCACACGAATCGCACTCGAGGAGATCGCGCTGGTCGTCCAAGGTTGTACACTCGATAGTCAGGGCGAGGAACAGTCCCGCAAACGACTCGCCGAGCTTTTTGACGATCAGTCCTTGGGTGTTGAGGAGGACGCAGACGATTCGAACGAGGCGGCGCTCACCCGAGCCGAGCCTTGGATGGCAGAGTACAAGAGCCTGACCCAGCTCTTCACAGAGCAGCGCCTCGACGAGGCCACGCTCCGCGTGCGCGAACTCGCCACACGCTACCCGAACATTCATGTGTTTCACTGGCACGCGGCGCAGCTCACCGCAAGCGAGGAGCGGACTGGCTTCGCGCGGCGAGCCTATGACCTGGTGCCCGGCGTCGGCCAAGCTCGTAGGCTCGCCGAGTGCCTGCTCCACGAAGATGGCTACGGGGAAGCGCGAGATCTGCTTGAGCCCTTTTTGACACGGCGCGCCCACGACGACGACCGACAACTGCTGCGCGTCGCCGCGTGGAGCATCAGGCGGAGTGACCCAGGACGCGCCGCCGGACTGTTCGCCCGTCATCTCCAGCTCGAGCCCTCGCTCCAGCCCTCCGATCTCGTCTGTTACGCGGACATCTTGCAGAGCCTGAGCCGCTGGGAAGCGTATGACGCCGTGGTCGATCGGGCCCTCGGCCTCGAGCTCGAGCCGGCGCTCGTGATCGGGTTGGCAGAGTCGCTATTGGCCCACGGGCACCATGAACCCAAGATCGAGGCCCGCCTCCGTGGCATCTATGATCGCTTGGGCGAATACCGCAAGGACACTGCGGCCGAGGCCTGCCGCCTACACATCTACCTCGCGCTTGGCTCGCCTTTGGACCTCGTCGGGCCCAACTACCCGAGCCTCATCGAAGCGGGGGTCATGGAGTCCGTGCCCATGGCACAGGTGTCTGAACGCCTGCAGCAATGGCGCCAATGGCAGAGCAACGTCTGGACCGCGTGGCGAAACGGCTGGATCCCCTTCGCCTCGTTTCAGCGGGCCACAGGCCTCGAGTCTGCGCAGCTTTTGCATCGGATGATCTCTCGGCGCGAGGGCGACGAGCCGCTGCTGATTCCGCCTTTCGTTCACCCGATCACGAAGCCGCCCGAGCTGAACCTCGAGGGTCGCCACGTGGTGCTCGGCGACCTCGAGATCGCGCTGTTGTTGGAACTCGGAGTGTGGGATCGCCTGCTCGAGCGGCTCGGCGACGATGGGAAGCTGATCATGTTCGAGGAGATATGGGAGAACAACATCCGCGACTCGGCCACGCGAATTCGTCGAGCGGCCCAACCTGTCGCGCGTAACCGCGAGCGGGCGCTCCTCGCTAGCCTTCGTCAGTGGCGCAAGGTCCGAGGCGTGTCGCAGCACGGTGAAGCGCTGGTCCCCATCGAGGGCGCGTCCGCGGGAGATAACGTGGCCTCGGTTTACGATCTGCTCGAAGTGCTGGTCCGCGAGCGTTGGCTGGCGCGCAGTGAGCTGAGGGGTACATGGCCTGAGGGTAGGCGGCGATGGGAATCCACCCCGTCGCGTCTGTCGCTCGACTACGCGGCGCTCTCGATTCTCGACCAGGCAGGTGTGTTGGCACGAGTGATCGAGTATCCCGCCATCAAAGACGTCGTCGTCGCGCCGTCGGTGCTCGACGGGATTCAGCGACGAATCGACGAACTCGACGAGCCCTTCGAGGCGTCCAAGCGGGCTGAGGCAATCAAGATGGCGGTATTATCCGCTCGCGAAGCCGGTCGACTCGAGCTGGTGCCGCAGCCGCGGGCCGCGGTCGATGACGAGCTTCCACCGGCAATCGGAGAGCAGTGGGAGGGCTTCCGGGAGCAGAGCATCGAAATCTTGAGCTGGCGTCGATACCTCGCCGACAATCCTCGCGCCCTATTGCTGTCGGCCGATCACGTGGTCACAGCCGGGAGCGTGCGCGCGAACTTCGGGATCGCCCATGTGTTGGCGTGGTCTTCCAAGCAGCATGTCTTCACGTTCATGTCGGGTCTGTTCAACGTCTCGAAGCGAGTATTGAGCTTTGCCGAGTTCGTGGAGTCGCTGGCGGCAGACAACGACAAGCTGGATGTCGTCTTCCGGTTGACCCACTGGGGGCTGCCGGGGGCGATGTACCCTGCACATATCCTTGCTTTCGCCGAGCAATATTCGGGGTTGTCTGGCCCGCACATGCAGCGTGTCTTCGACCAATACGAGTGGCTTGCCCGCACGGGGCGGGACGCCGTGGCGTCGACACAGAGCCACGTGTGCGTGGTCTATGCCAACGCGATATGGCTGGCGTGGTGTGGTGAGCAGGGACGGCGGTTGAGGGAAGAGGTGCGAGACGACCTGTGCCTCGAGCTGTGTCGGCGAATTGCGGCGTTGGCCCCGGAGGAGCCTGGTATGCTCATGCGGCGGTTTTTCGACTGGCTGCTGGTCATCGCGGCATCGGCCCAAAACTGGGTTTTCTCCACGGTCGACGCGAATGGTGAGCTCAACGACGAGACCACCCTCGGCGGGCCGGAGCGGACCTTGCTCATGGATGTGCGGAGCCACGCAGGCCGCTTGTGGACTTGGCTAAAAGCCTGGGTCGCGCAGTCTGACGCCCGGCGGCGAGCGTGGAACATGGGGCTGCAGTCCGCCGCGACGCAGATTATGGGTAGTGTGGGGAAAGGGGCAATCATGGCTGAGATCATATATCTCGCGGGGCGGGCAGTCTGTCCGACGAATCCCGCGGCGCTCAACCTAATTCCTATGCGCCACATCATCATGCTCGCCAGCCAAGCGGCTGCATCTCATTCGCCACTCACTTCCACGGGCTTTGTTTTGGCGTCAGGTGAGATGACGCGAGCAGTCACGTGGGCGGACGCGCTCGACATCCTCGCCGACGAAAACACGCGCATCCGGTGGAAGGCGCCGTGGGAGGCGACGGGGGAGGTCGAGCTGGGAGACGGGGTCTGCTGGATCTCGGGTCCGCCAGAACTCGTGCTGCTGCGCGGGGCCAGCGAAGGCAGGGCAGAACGGCTCGCTGCTTGGGCAGCAGAGATTGCGCCTTACGACGGGCAACTGGCTACCGCCGCGCTTGCTTGTGCTCGTACTAACTTCGAGGCGCAGTCCGTCGACGCATTCTTGCTCGCCGCGGTCCGGTCTCCTTGGCACAGCAAGGACGACGACGTCCTCGGTCCCGCAGCCTGGGGGGCGTTTGCGGACATCGACTACCCTGCGTCGCTCTCAGATCTCGAGGCGCTCTTGCTCGAGGACGTCGCACGATACGAACCTCTGGATTTCGACAGCAAGGCGAGTGATGGTGGCCCCTACGATGGCCTAGTCAGCGGTCCCCTGGTTCGCCAGATCAGCCAATTGCCTGGGCTAACGCGATTGGAGGGGCTCGCCCATCGAGAACGTTTTGAGGACAAGGAGGTCGCATACGCATGGAAGACCCTGGACCACGCGATAGCCGGGGTCTCCGCCGACCTAGCTGAGGCGATAGTTATCCTCTTACGCCATATCCCCACTTGTGGGGCCGACCAAGGAACGCTGCGGCAGCACCTAGCCGAGCGGCTCGCCAAGGTTCTGACAGATGAGATCGAGGCCGAGTCGGACGGATCCACGCTGTGCGCGGCGGTGCTCGAGCGCCAACTGCTTGGCCGCTGCAAGCAGACCGTCGTACGGCTTGTGCAGAGCAGCAAGCGTACGGTGGCGCCTCATCAGGTCGTATGGCTCAGCTGGCGCCTGTTTCAGTGGTGGTGGACTCGGCTGTCGGAGACCTCCATCGCACCGCGACAGAGCAGCCTCGCCCACCTGCTAAGCCTTGCGCCGACACATGACCTCAGTCGTGCGGGCGCGGGGATCGTGCTCGACCCTGATCGCTTTGGCGTCGTCGATGGCTGGAACCATCGCCTGGCCAGCGTGCTGATGGCAATGTGCTTGGGCTACCAGCTCGGGGTTCGTGACGATGACGCGCACCGGGGGCTCACACTCACGCACGATGCACTGGAGTCTGTGCTGCGGGGGCTGGCGACGCGCGCTCTGACCGCCGCCGAGCGACAGCTTCGAGCGGTCGCGGGACACACCAGTCCGCTGCGATGGTTCGGCGCCGTCGCGGTCCCCGATCTCGCCCTCGAGGTGATGCTGCGCCTGCTGCCGGGTGCGCTGGCTCGAACGCCCGAGGCCACTCGTGCGGACTGGTATCGCGAGTACTTGGTAGATGACCCCGAAACTCCCGCCTGTTCTTGGCTGGTGCGCGATGCTCTGGTCCGAGCCATCGTCGCCGACAATCTGACGGCCGAGCTCGAGGACCTTGAGCTCGGCGAGCTCCGGCCTCCGACGTGGGAGCCCGAGTAGCGTCGATCGGCCTCGCGGGCCACCAGGCCCCACCGGTAACGCCAGCAGGGCTGCGACGACCGCGGCCGCCGCCCCCAGACCCCGCGTGCGCGACGGATCACCGACCCGTCTTCGCCGCGATGGGCCCACCACTCAAGCCACGCGCGCGCCGGACCGCCCGGTCCGCCCGCTGGCCACCCCGCGGCCTCTGCGACCCGCCTGGAGGCATTACGCCCCCGACGGGGCGAAGCGACGTATGGGAGACGGGTGCTGCTGCGCGCGGCCCGGTCGTTACGGCGGACGCTACGTATGGATCCTCGTGTCCGGCAGGCCGACGATGGTGGGGATGTTCGCGGCCTCGGGCGGCAAATCGTAATAGTTCGTGCGGGACAGGATCAGGGTGGTCAGGCACGGCAGGCCCCACAGTTCGGCGGGCAGCGAGCGCAGCGGGTTGTCCCGCAGGCTAAGCGTCGACAGCTTCGTCAACCGGCCGATGGCGGGCGGGACGGACTCGAGCTGGTTGCCGCCCAGGCTCAGGCTCTCCAGGGCACGCGTCGGTGAGGTTCCTGGTGAACAGCTCGAGCATCTTCAAGCCCGGCAGGCAGCGCAGGTGGCCGATCGCGGCATCACCGAAGTTCGGCGAGCGCAGGCGGACGTGCGTGAGCTCGGGGACGTGCTCGAGCAGCGCCAAGTCCTCGTCGCGCAGCGGGCTCTCCGGGCCGATCGTGAGCATCCGCCACCGCTCGCGCTGCGGGTGCGCGCGCAGCCACTCGTTCGCCGCCGCGAGCGACATGTGTACTCACCTCGCGTTCCTTGTCAGCGAGGGCGAGTTCGACAAGAGCTTCGGCAGGATCGCGGGCCGCGGGATGGCGTACTGGGCGGATCCAGGGCGCGAGCAGCCGGGGGAGATCAACCGCCGCGACGGGCGGATCGCCGTCGCGTCGTCGATGAAGTCGAGGGCAACGCCGTTGGCCGGGTTCGACGTGGCGCCGGCACGGGCGCTTGCCGTACGCGGGGTGGGGCGCTGCTGGTCGAGTGGTGCCTGGCGCTTGGCGTGGTGTTCGGCATGCTGGCGATCCCTCTGAGCCTCGACTGGACGTCGGCCACGTGGGTCGAGGGCGCCGGGCTGTACTGGCTGGCGCTGCGCCAGCGGCGGCCGCTCGCGCGGGCGTTCGCGCTGGCGGTCCAGGCCGGGCCGCCAGCGCGTACCTCGGCGAGGTCGCGTCAACCCCGGCCCGAGGTCGACGATGTCGTCGCCCATGATGTCGAGCCGGTCGCCGACGGAGGTGCACCGGCAACAAGTCCAACGCCCCCCTCGCCAAAAACCGCGAATCAATGGCCCCTCGCGAGCCGTCACGCCACTTCCGGGGCGTGACAGGTCCAGGGGGTCGCAGAGGCCGTCGAACTCGGGTGGCCCGTGCATCGCGCCGACGTCCACGCTCGTATCAGCGGACGAGGCGTAGACGGGCCATGGTAACCTATCGAGTTCCTCATTGAGGCGGGTTCAAGTACTCGACCGTACACCCCGGCTTGGCCGCTTCGGGCGCGAGGCTCGAGCCCGACGACAGGAACTGGACTTTAAAGCTGCCGAGAACAGCATCGTTTGCGTCGTGAAAATCGATGGTCGCCTTCAGCACGCCCGGCTGATCGGCGAACTGCAGCAGCAACTGAAACTCATACAACGCGCCGATCGGCGCGAGATCCCCCACCAGACACGATGTGGCATCCGGATCGAGCGTTGCCTTGAAAATCGGCACTGTTTTCATGGCCATCTCGCTCCTCCCGAGGCTGAAGGTTGTTACGGTGGGGGGCTCATCTCGAGCCGCGAAAGCCTCGCTAAAACCGAGTTGCAGCAGACGATCCCATTTCCCTGGCTTGGTTTGTATCACGTCGCCGCTTGGATTGAGGAGAGGGTCGGTCCAGCGGACACGTTCGTTGGTCTGCGGATCGCGCACCTGAAAGCGGACCTGAAGATCGTCGGGGATGAACTCGAGGAGCGGTGCGGACATGCGACGGAGCGCGTGTCTGTCGCGGCCGGCGCGCTCCCGCATCAACGAGCGCTGCGTTGCGTAGCCGACGGTCTCGATAGCGATCGGCATGATGACCACGACCGCGTGATCCGGCTGCAATGTCCCGAGCGTCAGACTCGACGGCGCGTCGATAGCGAGGGCCCTGCGCAAGGTGTTTTCGAATGGCCACACCACAAGGTTCTCTGCGGCCGCGCCGCCGAGGTTGCGAACGATGAGCCCGATCTCGGGCGTGGGTGGCATCTCCCACTCCGAATAAAGCGTTCGCATCGTAGCGAGAGGGATGTGGTCCGACACACGAGCGGACCCCTGCGCGTGCCACGAAACCTCCGGTCCGAGCCGCTGCGCGGCGTCGGGAAGCATCATCGAATCGAGCACCGACCAGTGCAGGAACGGCTGGGCGCTCTTGTCACGCTTGACGTCACGGATCGTGATTCGCCGCAATTCGTCGCCGCTCCGCAGATCGTTGAAATGAAATTGAATTGGGCCGACTGTTCGCTGCGGCGGATTGGCAAATATTCGTAGTCGTGGATCGCCTTGCCGCGCCGGGTCGACTGTGGCGCGCATGGCGATGGGTAAGCGATCCACGAGCGTCTCGTCGACCAGCGAATAGGCCCTGCGGGTCAGTCCGACCGCCACCCCGGTCATCAGCATCAGCACGAATCCCACGAGACCCAGACGCCGATTCCAGCGCAGTGCGCGCCAGCTGCTCCGGGTCAACCATGGCCGGGGTGCCCACGCGAACGCCGTGAACGTGACCAGGCTCAGCAACACCACGACCGGCCAGCGCGGCGGGCTCGCACGCAGGAGTACCCCGAGTCCGATCGCTGTCGCCAGGCCGACGAGCATCAGCCGGGGTCCCCAGACCACCTCGCCCTGGGGGACTTTCTGCCACCGCCCCTCTACTGCCTCGATATCGGCCTTCCGAAACTGCCGCTCCGCGATGAGACCCGCGAAGAATTTTCGATTGATCAGCTCCTTGCGCTTCAGCGTCAACACGGCGCTGAACGCGAAGAGCCAGGCCGGCGTGTAGCTCGACGGCAATTCGTCGCCCACCGCGGCGCCGAAGGTCTCGTGCAGGTAGGCGCGTAGCACCTCCTGCGGGGTGAAGAGATCGACGAGGAGGACCCGGAGCGCCTTCTCGGGTGAAACGTTCGCTGGTAAAGCATGCTCATCCTCCACACCGCCCAGTGACTGCTTCCCCATCCGCCGACGATATCACCCGGTGCCGCGGTACAGCCAGGTTTCGGGCCAGCGATGACGCATCGTCATGCACGTTCCCAAGGCCGCGAATCTTCACGCTCGATCCCGTATCGGCGCTGGGCGGGCCACCCCGTCCCGCCCATGGGCCGGCCCGCGGCATCTACAGCCCTCCCGAAGGCGTACGCCCCCGAGGGGACGTGACGGACTGTGGACGGAGGCGACGCCGAAGCCGCTGGCGCGGGGCCGAGGGGCGCGGCTGACTGCAGTAGAAGCGGGACGACGACGCGACCGGGTCGCGGGCATGTGTCCTCGTCGCGAATCGACCCGCGCATCGGCCGATCTCTACCGCCCCGCGACGACCGGCTCGACACGCCGCGATGATCGAGCGTACCGTAGCGACACGATACTGATGCAGATCGAAGCCTTGCTGAAACTGCGGCCCTGCGTCTATCACACGACGGCGGCGCAGAACCTCGACCGGATCCGCCGCACCCGCACGATCGAGTCGGCACGGCGCCTGATCGTCCGCGCGGGTGGCGACGCGGATCCGCGGATCCGCGAGCGCCGGCGGGACGCGCTGCCGATCACAGTCGACGGCCAGCCGATCGTCGTCCGCGATCAGTCCCCACTGATCCCGGCTTCGATCGCGTTCGAGGCAGGGTGGGACCTTGCGCGGTTCGTCGAGCACCTCAACGGCTTCACGTTCTTCTGGCCCGGCAACGCCGCGGGGCCGATCGCCAGCGGGCTCGCCCACTTCGGCCGCTACGCCGCCGCCGGCGAGCGCCTCGCGGTGCTTCGCGTAACCACGCGATCGCTGCTGGACCACAACCGCGAGCGGGCGCTGCGGTTCACCCGCGTCAACTCCGGCTCCGCCCGCCACCACGGCGGCAAGCCGGTCCCCCGCGGCGGCGCGACCTTCATGACCGCGGAGGCGTTCGCCGAGCCGCCCGGGTCCGTAAAGGAGATCGTCGTCGCGGACTTCGCCGCCTTGCCCCCGATCGTCGAGGTCGCCGAGCGGCCGGACGGCCTCTGGCGTCCGCTCTGATCGATCCGCAGCGTGCGCCGTGCGTCAGGGCGGCGGCCGCGGCCGCCGGCCGGGGTGCGGGCGCCGCTCGGCCCCGGGCGCGGCTCGGGCCGCGGGTCCGGATCTGACGCCGGGGAATGGGTCGGGCCGCGGCTCCGACCGCGGCTGCGGGCCGGGCCACCGATCCCCGACGATGTCCCTCACGGACGAGGGGTTGTTTTGCGTTGAAAGTATTCAACGGGCCCTTCAAAAAAGGGCTTTTTACGCTGTTCCTCGCTCGCGCCATCGAACCAAGTCGGAGGATGAGGAACTTCCAACTTGTTCGGAAACCACTCCGTATCACGAAACGTGAGCATGTGGCTCTTCTCGGGCTCCGATCTCCCATGAGCGGCCATGAGAAATAAGGCTTCTGACATGTAAAGCGTATCCCGCTTCAACAACTCCTCGGAAAGCATCTCCACACCATCCATGTGTGTGGCCAGCAGTGCGAAGGTCTCCCAAAGAAGGCGACCGACGTCGGTACGATCTGCGACGGGAATCGGTTCGAGGGCCGGGAATATGGGATCGAAGGGAGAGGGTTCGCCTGGTGATGCATCACCTGTCCCAAAGAACAGGCACATTGCCCCGACTCCCATCCCGGGGATCGGGGTCTTGGTCCGGCATGCTCACGACATCGCCCCCCAGACCCCGAAGTGCGACTGCTCTGCCCCTCGGTACAGCGTGACCCCTGCGAGCAATCCAACGAGACGCTTCTCGGCCCTCATGCCCAGGTGAGCTAACCGTCAATCGACCCGAATGGGATCGAGTGACAGGAGCCTGCAGGTATCCGAGGGTCCGCCCAGACATATGGACATCGACCCCAACCTCGCCTTGGCCTTCCTTGCCCTGGCCTTCACTCTTCTGCTCACCATCATCAGGGCCCGTACAGGGCCCATCATCCTCACCGCAACGGGCAAGGCCCGGATCGTGGTGACCGATCGCCAGGTCCTGCAGCTCCGGCTGTAGCTCCCCGGGTGAAGCGCAGATCGCGCTTTTGAATCAGTTCTGCTGTCGCCCGTCACACCGGGTCAACACGGGTGCAGGCTCGTTGTGGGTCTGCCCCCGCTGTCTTTTTGAAAAAACGAGTATTTAGCAATGCCGATAAATCTAGTCATCGATCCAGTAACCTTAATTTTTCTAATCGCGTTCTATCTGATCGCCAAACAGTTTTCCTCCCGCGATCGGGTTCAACACCAACAAGCCATTCAGGGCGGGACAATCAATAACCCTGAAGACAACCGAATCGTTTTCAATCTGAACGTGCTTCCGCCGCCGTCTTCGCCTCCGAAAGGATTAGACCGGGAATAAAGACCCCGCATTTTTTGAAAGCCGCCCCGACGCTGATCGCGGGGCGGCTTTTTCGTTCCTGGAGCACCTAAAGTCGTGGAGTGGGATAATACCTACACTTACCCACACGCAGCGGCAAGCACCGATTTGTGGCCTGCAGGTGCTGTTTGACACCGAATACGAGACTGCCCGAGACTGGATAGGCTGAGCAGGTGGCGCGGGGATGGTCCCGCTGCCCCCCCTTGACCAGCAATTCCAATACGAGCGACGATCTCCTCATGATCCCTGTAACCCCTGAAACGGCGTTCATCGCCCTCCTCTGCCTGGCCGCGCTTCTGCTGATTCGCGTCCTCACCCCCCCGATCAAGGTGCAAAACGTGGGCGGGAATGTCCACGTGGATAACAGCATCCACCTCCGCGGCTCCGCCCGCGTGACCCCGAAACCGGCAGCTTAGGCGTTCGGTTAGCCATTAGAACCAGGGCGTAGCACTGTCCCTTTCGGCGGCTGCCGAGCGGGGCCTGGGAGAGGTGCGCGCCAAAACTGAAAACGGGAACCGGAGCCCATGGGGGACTCCGGCCATCCCTATTGGTTTTACGATTCCCCATCTTCGGATTCGTCCTCGGATTCTTTTTCCGGGGTGGGCTCGGCTTGGAGGGGTTCCGCTTGGGGGTTGGCCTCCTCCTTGGGCGCGGTCTTGGACTTTTTGGTGGATGCGAGTTCCGCCTTTGCCTTTTCCGCCAAAAGGTACTTCATTCCCCTTGCCTGTCCGTCCGTATCAAGGAGGCCGTCCTTGATCATCGCGTTCAGGATTTGCTTCCGCTTTTCGGTGTTGCCAGGGATTACATCCTTCAACTCGGCGGATCCTAACCCTTCGGGATTTAGCTCGAGTTTACGGATCACGGCATTTCGGATCTGTTCGTTGGTCCGACCATTGGCGGTGGCGGCCTTCTCTTTTGTGGTCTCAGCTTTCCGAACCTTGACCTTTCCATTCTTGGTTGCTTTTGGAGGAGTCAGGGTTTTTCTGGGTTCGCCTTCGAGAAAATCGTTAAAGATCTCTTCGGGTAACAGGGCCACCACCTCTGCGAGGGAGATATCCAGGGTGATCCGATCGCCGTTCCGGCGGAAGGGGAGCTGGTGGAGATGGCCGTGCTCGACCGCCAGCTCGATCCAGCGATAGGTAAGGGAAGTGGCCTTGGAGTTCTTCGTGTTCTTCCGGGGCATGGCACATCATAGCCCCTCCTCCCCAAGTTCAGACAGTGGCGGACGGGCGGAACCGCCCCTAGGTAACGCCATCCAGCCACTTTCTTCCGGCCGACTCCGAGCGGGTGTAGCCGGGTGCCATGCATCTCGCATTCCCCGTCATTCCGGAAAATGTCGAATTGTTCAAAGGCTTCAAGACCACGTTCGTGGTCAACGACTTTTCGCTCGCTGTGGAATGCGACGTCAACCAGAATGGAGACAGATACTGGATCAGGCTGCTCTCCGGCGAAGAGAGTGTAGGAGAAGTCACGGTAAATTTCGCATTTAAGCATTTCGAGAAAGTTGACGATGACTGGATAAAAATCGTCAACAACCCGATACCCGTAGTGACCAATGTATCCTGCTCGCGGTCCATCGGACGGTTTGGGATCGGTGCATGGTTATGGGATTCGGCTATGGCTCTACTGCCCGCCTTTGCCAATGCCGTTGCCTTGTTGCCGGACTATGCCAATGCCAAAAGGATTTCACTCTTGCACGAGGCCGCCAAGGATCCGAAGGGTATACCGTCCGAAAAGTGGGATGCGATCTTTCTGCCACGGCGACCATGCTCGCCAAGTGCTCGCCAGCGTTGTCGAAGACCCACGCGGCCAGCTCCCGCACGGGGATGCGCCGGAGCATGGCCTCCGGGAGGCCGGTCAGGGCGGCCGCGGTCGCGTAGGTGGCCTCGGTCAGGAAAGAGTGGATGGTGGTGTTCTGGTTGGTGTCGAACATGCCTGGCCTACGCCAGCGCCGCCGGGGACCACCTGGGTGCTTTGCCGGGAGGTATGAGGGCCCGTCTTGACGCCTCAGCCGCAGGTGCGCCACTGGGCAACCTCTCGACCCCCTCGTCGGCCTTGTCGTCCTCGATGTCGAGGGCCTGCAGCTCTGCCTCGTCGTCCGGCGAGTCACAGGCCGGCATGGTGGCGATGGGCATGAGCGCGATTGTGAATGTGAGGATGTGCTTCATGGAGACAGAGTGTCCCGACGTCAGGATTCCGATCACGACAGAATTTGCGCACTGGCTCCCTACCTCTTGGCGCTCCGCACCAGATCCATAACCCGCCACCGTGGAACCTGTTCGAGGACCTCCTCGCCCGCGAACATCCACCCGATGTACGCGACCCTGTGGTTCGCGGCCGGGAACCACACCCACTCTGCCCGCGGCCACCCGTTCGCCTGCATGGCCTCGAGGTACTCGTCCGAGACGTCCTCCGCGTACACCTCGCCCCGTCGTGTTTTTTTGGTCACCTCCGGATGTGTCGGCGCCTTTTGCGCGCTTGTGGACAGATCACACAGTGCTCCCGTGGGGTACTGGTTGCTCGACTTCATCGCGGACGAGGCTAGGCAGCGGCCTCGGGGCTCGCCGCGACACGTGTTGGCGGTCTTCACGTCCCTCTAATTGCCGCTGGGCCCTATTAGGCGACGTCGACCCCGCGACCTGGTCGCAGGGGGCTACAGACCTCTTCATCTTCCGGGGTTGGCGCGCGATTCGGCGCTCACCCATCGAAAAGGCCCGTCCGTGGGCCTCGCCGGTCACGCGTGCAGGTGCACATGGATCGCGGTCGTGGTCTGGTGGGCGTCGTAGACGAACCTCGCCGCTGGATTCACGCGGATCCAAGTCGGCGTCGACACGGGGCCTCGCAGACCCAGCACAGCACAGCTCCCCACAATTGCCGCACCGGAACAATCGCCTGCGGGGAGGCGTGCGCGAAGGAGGCGCGCCGTCGGCTGCTGCAGGTGAGCAACTGGCGGTACCGCCGGACGCACCGCGGGCGGCGGACGCGGGCGCGGGGGGTGGCCCGCCGGTGGGCCACCCCGCAGAAGCGTTCACCCCGCGAGCGGACCGCAGCACCGCTTGAACTTCTTGCCGGACCCGCACGGGCAAGGAGAATTCCGCCCGACCTTGCCAGGGCTCAGGTGGGGCTCTGGCTGCTGCTGATCGCGGTCGACGCCAACCGCGGCTAAGACTGGCGCCTGGCTCGTCAGCGGCCACTCTCTCACAGGCGAGCGTCGCGGCGGCGGCGGGCACGCCGAGCTGATGGACGGCGCCGATGCTGGCGGAGGGAGTTCGGCGACCACGGGG
>Ga0075163_10002234_pt1 | contig 26088 bp, 23 predicted proteins | sample JI1023141ADNA_FD_71478 | JGI IMG/M metagenome (GOLD analysis project Ga0075163, IMG submission 71478) | Wastewater effluent complex algal communities from Wisconsin, to seasonally profile nutrient transformation and Carbon sequestration -... | ecosystem: Engineered > WWTP > Effluent > Algae...
CCCCCATCCAATAGCTCTTCTTTTCAACCAACTCGCAAGGTCATATACGACCTCCATCTCTCCCTAGGCCAATCAAATAACAATGAACCCTCTCCACTTTATAGAAAATTTCCAAAATGGTGGTTCAACGACCTTAAGCTTTTGAAAAAAGTTCTTTGCCTTTTCTTTAATAAGCTCAAGAAAGGATATCGAGTTCATGATCCTGTCCGTTGGATATCCTCCACTTTAAAATCCAACGGGGATGGATATCGTCGAAAAATAGCCAAAGAAGTTTTAGAAAGGATACATGGGAGTTATGAAGATCTAACCCCTCCAATACAACAAACCTATACCTCTTTAAAAAAACTCAGTCAAAAAGGGTTAGAGCTTTCAGAAGAATCCCTTTTAAAGCTTCTTAGAAAAGGGGTCTCTCATCTAGGAATCGCTTTAATAGCGTTTGATAGGCTTGCAACCTATTCTCTGGAGATTAGAGATCTCAATGCCTTTTTAAACTACTTAGTCGGGTTGGATGATCCTTTTTCGATTTTTGAGTCTAAAAAGTGTTCTGCAAAGATCATCATTAAAGAAACTCAAGAACTTCTAAAAAAGCATCAAGAAAAAATCAAATGCATCAAAAACCCTCAAGAGCTCCCCAATACACCCCAGAAAGATTGCAGTTATCTGCAATTCCTCATTCATAAAGTAGATCCTCAAAAATCGCTTCTGAAGGTTTTTTCTCATGAGGTAGAAGGGTGGAAAGAGCAAATTTTTAAGATTTTAGATCCATTTTTTATTAAAACAACTAGGAGGTTAATCCATGTTTAGCAATATCCAAAAAATGAAACTATTAAGAGATATTCAAAGCCTTGAAAAGGAGATGGACCAAATACAATCTGTGGGAGAGCTTCGGTATTCTCTCGCGAAGAAAGGATTAAGGTTTATTGTGATTATTCTTTCCGAGAGATTCAACTGCTTCGAATGGAACATTACCCAAACGAAAGTCTCTAAAGTTTTAGATTTGGAGCTCAGAGTAAGAATTTCCCGGATCTCTGACGAAAGTGTATCCTTTGAGACAGTCCACTCCGAGCCCATCCGTTTAAAAGACCCAAAATGGACGAATCCCAATCAGTTCTTTGATATCTTAAAACAAGCAATCAGTAAAAGCTTAAAAAGAATAGAGATGTTTAAAGATGATCAATTAAGCAAATAAGGAAATAATTTAATTCTTTTTTGTTGTTGCATGAAAATAAATGAAACCGTTATCAACAGTTGTTAAAAAACGAAATTTGGGAAATTTATGTTAATTATTGCTCTTTAATAACAAGGGAATGACTTTCACGAAGACGTTAAATGCATAGCAAGCAACTTAGGTCAAGTCCAGTCAGTAGAGCAATTAAGAACTCTTTTTTCTCAAAGTTGGATTTAGGATAAGAGTTTCTAATGAAGGTCAATACAGAAAAAAGAATCTATAATTTTAAGTCATTAAGGATAAAATGATTATGAAGAAATTTTTTAGAGAACAGATTAAGAAAGTACAACAAGCTTCAATAACCTCTCAAGAGTTATTTCTAAATAGATTTCCCAAGAAAATTTACAAAAGACAAAACCTTTTTTGTTTAGGAGGTTTAGTTTTAGGGTGCATGTTTTCTGGGTGTTCAACCGTTGAAACAATGGCTCATGCAGCTACATCTAGCCTTAAAGACGACTGGAACCACACCAGTGACAAAAATAATCTTGCTCGTGTTGAAGGCAGTTTAAGGTGGGGAAGCATAACAGAGGCTTGGAAATTTGCAAATAAGCTCCATTTTCCAGAAAACCGCGCTGAGGCACTTAGGCTTATCGCTCTCTGCGAAAAAAATCCTCAAGGGGAGTTTCAGCCACATGAAGAAACCCTCAGTAAGCTCAAGTTGGCAATTGATGAACTCCGCGATCCTAAACAAGCTCTTTTTTATGAACTCTCCTTAGTCGAATTCACCTTTCAGTTAAACCCAGAAAAAGCGCGAAAAGACTTGAAAGATTGCGAAAAGAAAATTTGGGAAATTGCTAGCGCACAGGAAAGAGCTCCTTTCCTTATCCAAATTGTCTCTTTTGAACTAGAAACTGCTAAAGATATTGAGGCTGCTAAAAGAGCTATTTCTGTAGCTAAAAAAACCATTCAAATGATTGCCATCAAACAGGTTCGCTCAATCCAAGAAAGTAAGCTTGCTCTTGTTATTGAGTCGCATAGCAATGTTTTATGTTCAGAACAATAAATAGAAAAGGAATTCCCATGAAGAAACTAAAAATATTTCCTAGTGTAAAAGACCAAATTCAAACGTTTCCCCTATCTCCAGAAGGATTAATACTTACTGTGCTTGCCATTGGACTATTTATTTTTCATTCCCACGGATTTTGTGATGCTTCAGCAGACCTTGAAGCTCAGGCAACAACTCTAATGGATAAAATTTATGGAAAGCCACTCCGACTGATTGCTCTTTTATTTGGGATCACTTTTGGAGCTATTCGCTCCATCATGACCCATTCCTTTCAACCTGTCATTTTTTATACAGGACTTGGATTTTTTCTTTTCCTTGTTCCTAAGTTAATCAAATTTATTTCAGAGCTGATGTAGACAGGAGAGCAGCAGATGGAAAACCATCCTATTTTAAAGTACTTAGATGATCCAATCCGCTTTCTTTCCTTCGAAGCGAAAGATTTGATCTTTTTGATCCTCCCTATCGTTCTTGGGGGAGTGTTTGACTCGATCTTGATATTTTCCTTAATAGGATGGGCAATTTTTTTCTTTGTCAAAAGGACGTTAAAGCGCTTTCCAAAATTTTTTCTCATGCGATTTCTTTACAGAAAACTTCCAACGAAAAAATTTAATCAACTTTTTAACCTAAAAATGCTTCCCACGCATAAAAAGATGTGGATGAAATAATGGATACTCATCTCCAAGAAAAACACCAAAAAAGGGTTATTTCTCAAAGAAATATTTTCCTCGTGTTTTCTCTTTTTCTCCTTTTCACTACCTCTCTCCTTTCTTTTCTTCTAACAAAAAAAGAAATAAGAACCGTTTTCATTCCCGCTCATGGGCAAACATTTTGGGTGGAAGACAGCCGCGTTTCTCGCTCTTATTTAGAAAACATGGGAACATTTGTTTCAGAGCTATTACTTAACCGCTCAGCTGAAAGCTCTTATCTGAGGAATAATACCCTTTATCCTCATGTAGATCCTAGTTTTATTGGCTCTCTCAAAAAAGCCCTCCAAGAAGACCAAAAATCCCTTCAAACAAAGGGACAAGCTTATGTCTTCTACCCAGAGGCAATCACTTCAGACTTAGAACAATTAATCTTTTGGATCGAAGGAGACCTCATGACATTTGCTGCGAAATCTGGAAATCTTCCCAAAGTTGCCGATAAAACAAAAAAGCGATACCGCTTGAGCTTCAAAGCCCAAGCTGGTCGCCTTTTTCTAACAGAATTTACCAAGGAGAACCTTTCTTGAAATCTAGACTAAGCATGATCTTTTTCACCTTCTTTTGTCTCTCTATTTTCTCGGTTTTTGCGGAAGGTGAAGAGCTTTTTTCAAAAGGAAAAATCGAAACGGAATTCAGCGGAGCAAACTTTGTTGCTGCCGAGTTCAAACAGGAAAAATCGATAGATGTTGTCTTTTCCAGACACTCTCATAATCGGATCAGCTGGGAAAGAGGAAGCATTATAAGTATTACTGGGGATAGCACCCTTTTTGCTGTTGAGATCAACCCCAAAATTGGCCAGGCATTTGTTCATGTCTTAAGAGATCTTACTGTTCAGCCCGCTACATTAACGGTCATCTCTTCTACAGGGCTTGTTCAAGATCTTCTTGTCCGTTCTCTAGAAAAACCTTCGACCCATATTTCTATTCGAGAGTCTCAAGAAGAGGAAGAAGATTTTACAAGCACCTATGTAGATTTTCATACTCAAACCATTGAATTTTTGAATGATATTTTAGAAAACAAAATTCCTTTTGGATATGGACAAAGATCCATTCAAGACTCGGATAAACTCAGTCTTCCTTCTCCTTTAGAAGTTAAGATTATCAAAGCACTAAATGGACCTTTTGAAACCATTGTCATCTATCATTTAACCAACATGGGAAGACAATCTATCCGACTTAATCCTAATACACTAAAGCGAAGTGAAGACTCTTGGGTTTTCTTGAATGCTAGAGAGTTAGATTATAGAGAGGGCACTCTTTGCATCTTGGCAAAACCAAAAGAAGAGGTTTAAGTATGTGGTTTAAAAAGAAAGACATCCCTCAAAGCGACGAGACAAAAAGAGAGAAAAAACAAAAGAAATTTTATTATTCCTTGGTGTTTTTAGTAGTGATCTTTGTAATTTTTCTTGGAAGTGCCCTTTTTGAAAATGAACAAAGAAAAGAGCCCAGTTCTCTTAAAAGTAAGAAAATCTCTCTTCCCAGTCAAGACCCCGAAAGTAGCGCAGAAAATATCCGTATTGCTCAACTTGAGATCACAAACGATCTCATGGAAGATCGCCTTTCTTCCTTTGAGAAAAACCTTAGAGAGCTCAAAGAAGAGAATACTCTTTTAGAAGCTTCTAATCAAAAGCTGGCAGAAAAAGCCCAGGCTTTTCAAACACATATTTTGACTTTAGAAAAGGAGAAACAAGTCGAAACTACAAAAAACCTCCAAGAATTTCCTGAAATTAAAAAGCCAGAGCTTCGAACATGGGGAGATAGCAAATCTCAAGAAGAAAGGAATGTCCTCTTTGAAATCCCAGCTGGGACAATTGTGAAATGTGTCCTTGTCTCTGCGGCAGATTGTAGCGTAGCAGTCAAAAAACCTAGCGGCCCCAACATGCTTCTCTTACGTCCTTTAGCAAATGGAAAACTTCCCAGAAACGTTCGAGTCCCTCTTAAAGGGAGTGTCATCATTGGAAATGGTGTAGGAGATATTGCTTCTGAAAGAGTCTATATTAGAGGGGAAAGAATGACCCTCGTTCAGAGGAATGGTGATTTCGTGGAAACAGAGATCAGCGCTTTTGTCTCTGGAGAGGACGGAAAAGAAGGAATGAGAGGGGTGGTTGTAGATCGTTCTGGATCGATCATTACAAAGGCTGCCTTTGCTGCTTTTTTTCAAGGCGTTGGTCAAGGGATCCAAGCAACTCTTAACAACCAAACCATCGAAAAACTCTCTAAAGTGGGGGACAGCAGCGTGATTTTAGATGTTGATACCTACCGCAACAGTGGGCTTCAAGGAGCCAATACAGCCTTAGATAAACTTGCCGACAATTTTATTGAGCAATCAAAGCAAATTCAGCCTTGCATCCAAATTCAAGCTGGGCGTGTTGTCGATGTGATCTTTACAAAAGCCGTTAAAATCGGAGAGAAAGATCTCAAGAAAAAACTAGATCATGAACGGAGTGTTAGGGGCTAAAAATGGCAAGCTGGAAAAAAAGCTGCATATTTTCCTTCCTTTTCTTAATGGCGTCGTTTTTCCCTGTGAAAGGGTTTGCAGAAACATTCGAAAAGCTTCCCTCAGCCTATACGATCTCTTATGGCAATCCGGAAGCTCCCATTCATGTAGTGGAATATTTTTCATTTTCTTGTCCCCAGTGTTTGTCTCTTTTGAAAGAAGAATTTCCCCATGTGCAAGAAAAATACATCGATCCGGGGAAGGTCTACTGGAGTTTTCATCCTGATCCTGCAGATCTTTTGACTCTTCAGGCGATGATCTGCCTTGAGAACCTTTCCCAAGGAGATAAACAATTTCTTTTAGAAGAAACAGCAAGACACTTGAAGCCACAATCTCTTGGGAAAGGTTGTTTTTTGTTGCAAGAGATTATGAAAAGTTTAGGGAAACCCCTGCCAGAGCTTTATGACTTGAAATGGATTGAAAAAACGGAGGCTTTTCAAGAGGCCTATACCTACCTGTCCCAAAAACAGGTTCCAAGGGATTTACCTACCATTGAAGTCAATGGAAATGTTTATAAAGAATTCCCTAACCTCAAAGTAATAGATCAGATTTTAATTAATCTCCAAACTTCAACAAACATGAGAAGATTAAAATGAATAGAGTTCTTAAACACTTTGTGAAAAATGCTAAAGAAGACAAGCACTCAGTCAGTGAAAATGTAGGGTCTCATTCTCGTGATTATTTCGAAACTCTGAATAAGCTTAAAGAAAAAATCCGATCTACTCAGATTAAAGCAATGATTAGAGTCAATCAAGAGCTTATTCAGCTCTACTGGAAGATTGGCGTTGCAATTTCCGAAAAACAAGAAAAAGAAGGTTGGGGAGCAAAAACTATTGAGAGGCTTGCTAAGGATCTGAAAGATGCTTTCCCTTATACAAAAGGATTTTCCCGCACGAACATATCCTATATGGTCCAGTTTGCAAAAGAATATCCAGAGATTGAAATTATCCAACAACTTGTTGGACAAATTCCGTGGGGGCATAATCTCATTCTCATTCAAAGACTTAACAGTAAAGAAGAGTGGCTATGGTATGTGAAAAAAATTATTGAAAATGGTTGGAGTCGCAATATGCTATCTATTTGGATCGATTCAGACTTTTATAGAAGACAAGGGAAAGCAATTACTAACTTTGCCAATACCCTTCCCCCTCCGCAGTCAGATTTGGCAAGCCAAACTCTTAAAGATCCTTACTGTTTTGATTTTATATCTCTTACAGAGAATTATGAAGAAAGAGAGCTAGAAAAAGGGCTTATAGACCATATACAAAAATTCCTAGTCGAATTAGGGAAGGGATTTGCTTTTGTAGGAAAGCAATACGAACTGAAAATTGAGAACACGAGCTACTATTTAGACCTTCTCTTCTATCACCTTGAACTAAACTGTTTTTGTGTGATCGAACTCAAGGGAGCTGCTTTTAAGCCCGAATATGCAGGAAAAATCAATTTTTACCTTTCAGCTGTCGATGACCTTATTAAAAGGCCTAATGATAACCCATCCATTGGAATACTCCTCTGCAAAGATAAAAACAAAACAGAGGTAGAGTATGCGCTGCGCGATATCAGAAAACCGATTGGGGTTGCAAGCTATGAAACAGAAATCGTCAAAGCTCTCCCAGAAAGCCTAAAATCCTCTCTTCCCACCGTCGAAGAGATAGAAGCAGAAATTAACCGAGGTATCTATGAAAAGAACTAGTCATATCCTACCCTATCTCTTGACCTCTTTATGTATACTTACAAGCTGTGGGGTCTATAATAGCCAGTTTCAATGCCGCGCAGGAAATGGTCTTAATTGTGTAGCTGCTGGAGAAGTTGTTGATCTAATTGTAGAAAAAGAAGAGGGGGAAGACCTGTTTTTCAAAAACTCTGTGGAAGCAAACCGCTCCAAAGAAAATGAGAAATCCAAAAAATCAAATCCTAAAAAGAAACAAGACACTTCTAAGAAGCTCATCATCATGAAGGATGAAGAGGGGAATCTGGTACTTTCGCCAGAAGTGGATGAAAATTCTTACCGTTAGAGAAAAAAGAGATGATAAGAACTTTAAATCACTTGGGACAAAAACTTTCAGAATTTTTTGGAGAATCTACACCCATTGACCATAACCAGCTAGAAGAAAGGGTTTGTTCTCCTCATTTTTTTCAGAAGAATCATTTTCAAACACTCCTTCCCTATCGTTTATACTCTGAAGAACACCATCTTTATGAAAACAAATCCTCATTTGGCTTCATTTTGGAAGTTTTCCCTGTACTTGGGGCAACTCCTTTTACTCAAGAAGAGCTCTCTACGCTCATCAAAGAAATTGGAGAAGAAAAAGCTTCGATTCAATGCCTTTTGTGGGCAGATCCACGTATCGATCCTGTCTTAAGCAAATGGAAGGCCCCCAGAGTCAAGCAAGGAGGTGTATTCCAAAAAATTGCTGACAAAAAAGTAAAATTTTTTGAAGAACTTTCTGCGCAGTCAAGCCAAAGAGAAATCTCTCCTCCTCGCAACTATCGCTTCTTTTTCTCCTACAGCACTCCTAAACCAGCTCAAAAAGATATTCCTCCACTTCTTGAACAACTTTCCCAGAAAAAACAAAAAGCCTTAGCGACCTTTGGGCGCATTAGTTTGGCGCAGGAGATACTGCCTCTAGATCTCATAGGAGTTGTTTCTGGTTTGGTTAACTTTAGCCGAGATACCCTCCTGAGAATGAGACCTAAATGGGATACCCATAACTACCTCTCTAAACAAGTATGCCTTCCTGGAGCGATTGAAGACCAAGAAACCCATCTTGTTTTCCATCAAGATGGAAAAGCATCTCATTTTAAAACCTATGAAGTCTTGGAAGATCCCCCTCATTGGTCCTTTGCTCACAATTTTAATTTAATCGGGGATTTTAAGACATTTTCGCACCATATTTTCTCTCCCTTTTATATCCACTATGGCATCTATTTCCCCAATCAAACTCGAAGCGAAACCCACCTCAAATCTAAAGAGAAAATGTTAGACCATCATCTAAAATTTCCAGCTATTCGCAAAATGTTTCCTAATATGCCAAGGGAGCTTGAGGAAACCCTTTTTGTCTCAAAAAGACTTCTAGAAGGAGATCAATTTGTCCAAACTCGGATGACCTTGGGGCTTTGGGATGATAAGACTCAAATCTTAAGTACAGAGTCCTCTCTCTTTTCACTCTATCGAAAATGGGGATATAAGCTTCAACCCAATGATTTCCTTCATCTGGATGAGCTTCTCCGTTCCCTTCCTATGACATGGGGAGAGTCTTCTAATATAAAAGACATCGTAATGACCCGCGCGATGAAAACAACCATTACTTCAGAGACAGGGGCGTTTATTCCCCTTGTTGCAGAATGGAAAGGAAATAGCCTTCAAGGGATGCCTCTTCTTGGAAGGAGGGGACAACTCACTCTATGGGATCCTTTTGAGACCGAAGGCAATTTGAATACCGTTGTTATTGGTCCTTCTGGACAAGGGAAATCTGTCTTTATGCAAGATGTTATTATGAATCAACTAGGGCAAGGAGGGCGCGTTTTTGTCCTCGATTTAGGGCGTTCATTTGAAAAGCTTTGCTATCTACTTGATGGGCAGTACCTCTTCTTTAATGCTGATTCTAATCTTAATCTGAATCCTTTCAACTTTGTCAATCCTCAAGGAAGTCAAGATAGCATCAATACAACGCTCGACATGGTTGCATCAATTGTAGGAACAATGGCGATGCCAGATCGACGTATTGACAAGGAAAAAGCCGATATCCTCTCAAAAGCTGTAAGAGACGCTTATGATTTTAAGGGGCTAAAGGCCACAATCGATGATGTTATAGACCTTGTAAAGGAAACCACGTTCGTTTCAGAGCTCATGAAAGGAGCGTCAGAATCATTGATCGAAGGTCTTCGAAAGTTTTCTACAACAGGAACTTATAGAAACTATTTCTATGGAGAAAACAGAATAGACTTGAAGAGCGATTTTGTTGTGATTGAAACAGAAGAATTAAAGAATATGAAAGATTTACAAGCAGTGATTTTGCAAATCTTTGCTTTGACGATTTCCGAAGAGGTCTTTATGGGGAATCGAGAAAAACGCTCTTTGATTTGTATCGATGAGGCCTGGGACCTTCTCAGAAGTCCACAAATGGAAGGGTTTATTGAGAGTATGGCTAGGCGCCTGAGAAAGTATAATGGAGCCTTAATGGTGGGGACTCAAGGGTTAAAAGATTTTAAACAATCTCCAGGAGCTGCTGCTGTTTTCCAAAACTCTAACTGGCTCGTTATGGTTGGAAGAGATGATGACGCAATTAGCACTTTGAAAAGAGAGAGTATTATCCAAATGAACGACCAAATCGAGATGATGCTTAGAGGGCTTCATATGGTCAAGGGCAAATATGGGGAAGCCTTAATTTATAACAAAGGGACAGGGTTTTATGCTCATAATCAGCTTAAGCTCGATCCATTTTCCGCCCTTCTTTATTCCACAAAGGCAGAAGAATTCCAAGCCGTTCTTAAACTTAAAAAACAAGGATATTCGATCGAGGCTGCAATCGAAGAAGTCCTTCAAAGGCAAAAGGAAAGAAAATGAGAATCTTTTTTAAAAATAGAGCCCTATTGAAAAGGAAAAAATCAAAACAAGTAAATCGATCCATCTTTTCCAAAGAAAAAATTATGAAATCAAAATTCTCTCTTTTCATCCTGTTCATTGGTCTCATCTCCATGCTGCAAGTGTGGGGACAACCTCTTGAAGTGACTCATGAGACCCTTTCTATTCATGAGATCCAAGATTCTCCTAGATACCATCCACTCAATAACTTTGATCCTGGGCACCATAAGACCCTTATACGCATAGACAATTTGCCTCAAACTGAGACCATCAGAGTTAAATGGAAAAGACCTGTCTTTGAAAATGAAGAACAAGAATATGAGTTTCTTAGAGATTATCTCATCGATAATGGGCATTCTATCGGGGAAGAAACCCCTATAGTTTTCATGAGCAGCCGAGGATACCTTCCTGGAGAAAGAATTGTCATGACAATTTCAACTCCTGATGGAAAATTTGAGAGCAAGTCCATAGAGTTTATTCCACAGCCTGTTGTCATAGAAAGTCATCAAAGCAATCTCAGAGTATCTGCGGAACTTATTTCTATGATGCATTATCTCCTGACATTGGAAGGTTTCGAAGCTGGAGAAAAATTGCAATTCCATTCTATTTCTTCTGGAGAAGAGATGAACTTGGACATCGTCTACTCTAAAGAGATGCAACTGATTGTTTCTCCTGTTGTTGTTGGCCAAAAAGGAGGGGTAGCCGAAGCTAGGGTTATTCGATCAGGAGGAGAGACAATAAAATTGTCCCTTCCCTGGGGAGAAAGAGTTGTTTCTCATCTGATGGGAGAAAGTCCTCCTTTAGTCTCATTTTTTACAGCACTCACCACCAAAGATCTAACCAAAAAAGATAACAAAATTCTCTTTCCTGTCAAAATGGGGATCCCTGAAAATATTGATCTGGGAGAAACTCTTCCAGAGGTAAGAACTTATTCTAAAAGACTTTTTGACCCTTTTCCTTTGATGTCTCTAGACCAGGAAGTCATCGAGAGATTTATTGTTCTTAAGAAGGGTGCTTCTCCAGACCAATCTACATTAAGTCTTAAGAAAAAATTCCTTTTCGTGGATGGGAATAATCCTCGCCATTTTGAGTGGGCGAAAACCCACAATTTTAAAGAATATTCGATTGTTGTTGTAAGGGGAGATGATATGCCAAATATCCGAGACGATATGAAAGGTAAACAAGGTCTTCTTTCTATTTGCCCTATGGAAATAGGGGATGTTTATTTCGATATTTACGGCCTTTTATTTCAAAAGGTAGGGGTTGAAAAGCTTCCTAGCCGTGTATCTCAGCAAGGGAATCAGATTTTAATAGAAGAGGTTCCTATCACTCAGAAATTTCCATATAAACCAGAGTGATTAGAGAGTGTGTATGTCTAAGATCCCTATCTTTAAGAGTTTCTGTTTCTTACTATTTGTTTTCTCAACGGCTTTAGAAGCAACCCATCATGAAAAAACCTTTCCTATAGAAGAAGAAAGTTTGACAAGAGTCATTCAAGAAAAACTCAAAAGAGTTCCAGAAGAGGTTATGCAAGAGAAACAAAAAGAGTGGAAAGAAGCTGTTATAAGACGTTTAAAATCGCCAAAATCTGTTCAAGGCATTGGAGAAGCCTCTGAATATCGCCGCACATTTTTTGATCCCTCTACAATAGCAAATCAAGACATTACCGATCTAAATGGAAACCTGATAGTAGGAAAAGGGACAGCTATTAATTCTTTAGAGATAAGACCCCTTTCTTGTGGCCTGCTTCTCTTTGATGGGACAAATCCAGAGCACATTAAGTGGGCAAAGTCCCAAGTAGGAGAATTCAAATGGGTTTTAATAAACGGAAGCCCAATTGAGCTTGAAACACAAGAAAATAGGCCCATTTTTTTTGATCAAGGAGGGGTCATTTGCCATCAATTTGACATAGCAAACGTTCCTTGCCGTGTTCTCCAAGAAGGGAAAAGACTTCTGATCGAAGAAATTCCTATCAAAAGAAGGTAGCTATGCAAAAACTCCCTGTCATTCTTTCACTGTCTTTAAAAATGCTTTGTTTTGGAGTAGGAGTTGATCATTTTTCCTCATCCGACATGCAGCAAGCCTTTGAAGAAGGAGTGGCTTGGGCCAAAGAAGGGATGAAGCACGGTGGATCTGAAAAGGAATCCACTGAAAACCCCCTAAAGAGTTCTCTTATAGATACGGAAGAAGGGTTTGTTAAGTGTTTTAAAAGCGATAGCTCTCACCTAGAAACACCCGCTTTATCAGAAAGCTTGTATATTTTTATCTCCTTTTCTGTTCCCGAGGAAAGCCTTAAAGAGCTTTCCTATGGGCTAGAAAAGATAGGGGGATCTTTTGTGATAAGAGGGCTTCCTCAGAATTCTTTTCGAGCATTTTTTGAAAAGACGAAATCTCTCAAAGAGAAGGGGATATCAGCCCCTATTTTGATTGATCCTGAGGCTTTTGAAAATTTTAACATTGAAAGAGTTCCCACTTTTGCTTTGAAAAGTGGAGAATCTTTTGAGAAATATGAAGGAAACGTCCCACTTCGTGATGCTTTGAGAATATTTTCTGAAAGGAAAATGGTAGGAGCGCTCGCTCAAGAGCTTCTGCAAAAGTTAACTCAGCCTTGTAAACAGAGCGCTTTTACCCAAGAAGATCTACATGATAGACATGGGATGCCAAGAGAGGAGTTACTTCCATGAAAAGGCTCTTCAAAATCTTCTGTTTTCTTCATTTACTTCTTGTCCCTTTATTCCTTAGGGCTGAGGGAAAGTTTTTAAATCCGATCGATGACATCTGTTGGAGCTGCATTTATCCCATTCACATTGCAGGAGCAAATGTTACGCCTAAACACGAGGACACGACTCCTCATAAACAAACCCTTTGTCATTGCCCCAAAGGTCTTTTGGGCGTTCCTCTATCTTTTTGGGAACCTACGAGGCTTATAGATGTCACACATACCCCTTATAAACTCGTAAGTTTTGGAGGGATCTCTCTTGGAGATTCAAATTTTAAAAGTCGGGGATTTATAAGCAGGACCCTATCGGGATCAAAAAGGGGATTTTACCACGTCCATTACTACCATTTCCCGATTTTAAGTCTTTTAGAGGGGGCCTTAGATTTTATTTGCACGGAAGATCTTCCTATTGATATCGGATATATGTCAGAATTTGATCCTTTCTGGTTAGATGAGTCGTGGACAACCCTTTTAAACCCTGAAACTTTATTATTTGCAAATCCACTCGCTACTGCTGCATGCATTCCTGATTGTGGATTTTCTTCTTTTGATCGTCCTATAGACAAGCTCTTTTGGTGTAGTGGCTGTTTGGGATCTCTTTATCCCTTGACTGGTTTTGTTGGGCACGCAAGAGGGGCAATCCAAGCAAGCGCACTCCTTGTTCATCGCGTTTTAGCTAAGCTTCATGGATGGCAGGTTTTAAAAACCTTCGAAGAGGGAAATTACTGCGAAAAAAAATGTTCAAATAGAGTTCCTAAAACGGCTTATAAGATTCAAATTGCTTTCCCTATTGCTCAAACAAAAGGGCCTTGCCATTCTTTAGGGAAAGGAGATCTTTTATGGGGATCAGGCAAATCTTATCCCATTGATGGGGAAGATTTTGTTTATGTGATTTGGACACAGAGTCGTTGTTGTTTAGATCCTTATAAACTAGCAAAAACAGCAGCGACAGGGGGCACTTTATGAGACTTGTTTCTAAGGTAGCTTTTTGTGTCTTCATGACCCTTTTTTCTTATCTCTTATCTACGGAAGCTTCTCAGAGAGAAGAGATTGATAGCATGAAAGGAGCAAAAAATGAAGCTAAACGTTTAGGGAAAGAAAGCAACAAACAACTTGTTTCTATACTAGAAGGGCTGTTTGAAAATAAAAGTGCTCTTATTTCTCAAGATGATCTTCTGCCGCAAAACGAAAAAGGGAAACGTTTTGATGGAGAAGAAGCCATCAGAAGAATGGATACTCATGTTTTGACCCCTTTTGAAAGAGAATTAGAAAAAACAGTCCAAGAAGCTTCAAAAAAAGAACAATTTGAAGGAACAGAAACATTTTTCTCTGGAGCCATCACCGTTTTGAAAGATCCTGAATCTCAAATAGGGATTGAGGCTTACGAAGTTAGGGAAATTCCATTAAAAGAGGTCTTTGAAACCTGTATTGAGAGAGGTAGTTTTGAGAGTTTTGTAGATCAGCAACGAACGATTCGAGTGACTCAAGAGAAAAAACAAACAGAAATCATATGCTTAGGCCATAAAAAAGAGAAAGAATGCTTTTGGGAAAGTGACGCAAAGACTCAAGAAAAGGAGTGGATAAAGACCTTTTCAAAAGATACAAGTCTTAAATCGTATCATGTTTACATAGATAGAGGTGGAATATTTAAAAAGTATTGGGTGATTAAAAAATGGACCCATCAAAATGGGATTTCTTGCTCATCTTCTGAAAGGCATGAAAAAATTCTTCAGGAAAGAAAAGAGGAGGATATTTGGACAGCAGACGACCCGGAGGGTTTAAGCTATCTAGAAAAAAGCCCAAAATGTCGTTTAATCTTTTCTACCCCGATTGATGGACCAAGTAGTCAGGTCATTGCTGGGAAACATGTGTCTCGAGAATTTTGGAGAAGGCGACTCTTTTTTTCTTGCAGCGGAGAAGACAATCCCAAGTGTCGTACGATCAGAGAACAAGGAGGAATGATTGTTTCAAAAGAATGTCTCAAAAAAGCGCCGCATGGAGAATGCGAGCTTTGGGAAAAGAAATACAGAATAGGAGGACATACTCCCTTTCTTAAGAGAGATGCTCATTTTAAAGAAGATCCTATTTGGGGGATCGGGGAGTTTGAAGAAGCAGCAGAGCTAAGTAACGACTTTGGAGATGCGGTTTCTAAGCTTGCTGCAATCTCAGATCTTAAGGGAAATACAGAGATTGAAAACAAAGACATTCTGAAAGCAGGAGTTTTTAGAGGAGATTCTCTCAAATGTACAAGAAGCTTTGCTCAAAATCTTTTATATGACTGCTGTGAGGATCTTGCGGGATTTGCTACCAATATCGGTCTTGCAGGGTGTTCTTCTGGAGAAAAGGATCTTTATCAAAAACGAAAGGACGGAAAATGTCACTATATTGGAACGCGATCCACTAAAATGGGACTTGAAAGGGAGAAGATCTATTGTTGTTTTCCAACAAAGCTTGCCCGTATTATTCAAGAAGAAGGACGGACTCAACTCCATTTAGGATGGGGTGATGAAGAATGTCCAAAATGCCAGGGGCTCTCCCTAAAAGAGATTCAGCAGCTTAATTTTGATGCAATGGATTTTTCGGATTTTATCTTAGAAATGCATCAAAAAATTGATCAAGAAACTCTTAGAAAAAAGCTCCAAAATCATGTGCAGAAATTTTCTCAAACTTCTGGAGAGTCTGCTACAAAGCCTCTCATTCAAAAGGAGCAAGAAAAACTTCTTGAAGGAGGGATGTATGAATAGAAAAAGTTTGGCAAAAATCCAAATTCTTTGTTTGATGTTCACGACTTTAGCTCAGATTATCCTTCATGGAAACGAATCTTGGTATAATCAAAAGCTCGAGGGGTGGTACTACTTTGAAGATCGTTCAAATCCCCCTCAAGAACAAGGCCTTCCTATCAAGCCTAAAACTCCTGAAGAAGCAGCAAAACTTGCAGAGCTAGAAAAACAAAAGCTAAAAGCTTTACTTGCCTTAGCTCTTATGGATCCTACTGAGGAGAACGTAAAAAACTATGTTATCAGACAGCAAAAGTGGATGGAGCAAAGCCAAACTTTTTCAAATAGTTGGAAACGGGTTATGCTTCACGATCCTTTTCTTGGAGATATTTTAGAAAATCCGACAAGTACCTACGGAATTCAGGCAAGAAAGGAAAGGGAGAATCTAAAAAAAAGAAATCTCTTAAAAACACTTTCAGAAAGCCATTTTCTTCTCTTCTTTTTTCAAGGTAAAGATTCTTTTTCTCAAAAAGCTGGTGAGATGGTTTCCCTTTTCTCAGAGGAGAATCATTGGAAGATAAAAGCTATTTCCTTGGATGGAGAGGGGATAAAAAGCCTTTCAGAATTCGAAACCGATCAAGGAATTAGCGAAATAATGGGGGTGAAAGTCACACCTTCATTTTTTGTTGTCAATCCCGAAGAAAATCATGTTCACCCTGTGGGGGCTGGGCTTCTATCCCTTTCTGAGCTTGAAGAAAACATCTTTTTTGAGTTCATGAGAGAAAGTTCAGATGCATCCGTTATCCTTAAGCATCAGGAGGTAAATCCATGACGTGGAAACACTTTTTATTCACATTTTTTCTTTTTCCTTTATCTCTTATGGCGGTGAGTAAAGATGCTATGGATAAGTGGTACAACTCGATGAACATCTTAGTCCATCAAGACTCCATGGAAGTTTTAAATTCGGATTTAGGGGTCCATTTTCTCGGAGGCACTGGAACAGTCCGTTCTCGAGTATATGATATCAATCCCATCCATATCAACCTTCCCACATTTTCTGCGGGGTGTGGAGGAATTGATTACACGATGGGAGCGATTAACATTGCCAGCAAAGACGAAATGATTAAAGCCCTCAAAAGCATTATGAGTAATGCGGGTTCTTACGCGTTTCTTTTAGGTTTGGAGGTTGTTTCTCCGATGATTACCGATGTCACAACGCGGATTCAGGATTGGGCTAATCAGCTCAATAGCATCAATATTAACTCTTGTGAGATTGGAGCATCTCTTGTCCAAGGAGTTTGGCCTCAGTCGGAAGCTTCAAAGCAATATATTTGCCAAAACGTCGCTACAAACATTCCACAATTCAAAGATCTCATAGAAACAAGGCATCAGTGCCATAAAGATGGTGGATTCCAGGGTAAAATTGCAAAACAAGCAGCCCAGAATACAGATCTTTTCGTGGGAAACTATAACATTGCCTATACTGTCCTTAGAAAATTTCCAGATCTTGACCCTCTTACTAAACAACTTTTCCTGAATTTGACAGGGACAGTCATCACTCAAGGAGAAAAAATTATTTTTTTTCCTCCGAAAGGAGAGGATGTATTTAAGTTGATTGAATATGGGGGAGTGATTAAAGGAGCTTACAAATTTGTTGAAGATCCTCAGGATCCTTTATTTGCGACCATTGCTTTAGAAGATTTAACAATCCATCCAGAGCAAGCTTGGAATCACAAGGTTCTTGCTGTTCTTCTTTCCCTTAAAAAAAAGATCTTAGAAGAGCGGAATAGAAAATGCAGTCTTACCGACGAGGAAAAGTCCTTTCTCCGAGGAACGAAGTTTCCTATAGGAAGCTTGACCTCTTTAATGGCTCAATGGGGTGGAAGAGGAGCTTCGCTGACTTCTTTGACAGAGTGTGCAGATATCATCTCCATGGAAAAAGTTTCTGATTTTCTTCGAGATGTTCTCACAAGTGTACTTATTCGGGCTGAAAGCTTAAGGAGTGCTCAGGTAGATCCTGAAGCCATTCAAAAATATATCGATAACCTAGGGTCTATTAGGCAAGAGATCAACCATAAGCAAAATAATAATTACCAGCGCATGACGGTAAAGAATGAGCAGATCCGCTTCCTTCTTGAAGTGGATCGAGCAGAGCGGGAGCAGGTAAGAGGGGATTTTTAAGTGTTCAAAGTGGATATAAAAAGGAAAATTAGAAAAATTACTTTATATTTTAAAACGACAAAAAATACAACTTTTTCGAAATTTTTGTTTTTGTATCTTATTATTTATAAATGGATTATGAAAATATGTATCACCAAATTTGTAATTACAAAATTAGTGATGCAAAAAAATCTTCGAAAAAGTATCATCAAATCAGGAAATACAAATTTAATGATCGATGGTTTTTGATATGTTTTTTGGTAGAGAAGAAGAACTAGAAATTCTAAAGAAGAGTTTAACTCGGAGAGTGGCGACTTTCATTGCCATAAAAGGAAGGAGAAGAATTGGAAAGAGTCGATTGATAGAAGAGTTTTCAGATAATTTTCCCCGCAAATTGCTTTTTACCGGAATGCCTCCGACTCCTGGAGTTACAAAGCAATCCCAAAGAGAGGAATTTATTCTGCAAATGGTTGATCAAGGATTCCCAAACATTAAGGGAAATGATTGGAGCGAGGTTTTCTTGACCCTTTCTAAAGAATCAAAAATAGGGCCTATACTCATTGTTTTAGATGAAATTGCTTGGATGGGATCGAAAGATCCTGCTTTCCTAGGTAAACTTAAAATTGCTTGGGATCAGCATTTTTCAAAAAACCCCGAGCTAGTTTTGATTGTAGCCAGCTCTATTTCTAGTTGGATAGACGAGAATATTCTAAACAGTACGGGATTTTTTGGGCGTGTTGACATCACTTTAATCTTAAAAGAGTTGCCTCTTAGAGATTCTGTGAAATTTTTTGGACAGAGGGAAAGTAAGATTTCTGCTTATGAAAAACTAAAATTACTTTGTGTTACAGGTGGTGTTCCTCGGTATCTTGAAGCAATCGATCCTAAATTAACGGCAGAAGACAATATTTTAGATCTCTGCTTTTCGAAAGAAGGGCTGCTATTTAATGAGTTTGATCGAATTTTTCATGATTTATTCTCAAGAAGAAGTGAGACCTATAAAGACATTGCAATGGCTCTTGCGGACAAACATTCTTTGACTCAAGCAGATATATGTAAAGAGATTCATCGAGGGAATGGAAGAGTCATGTCAAAGTACCTGAAGGATTTGGTTGAGGCAGGGTTTCTTTCCGCAGATTTCACATGGGACATCAAGACCGGGAAAGTCAGCAAATTAAGAAAATATAGGCTTAGCGACAACTACCTTCGTTTTTATCTGAAATATATCTATCCAAACAAAGAGCGCGTCTTAAAAAAAAATTTAAAAAAAACCTCATTGCACAGTGCTGTTCCATGGGAGTCGATCCTAGGATTGCAGTTTGAAAATTTGGTTATACACAACTCTGATGAAGTGTTTGATCGTCTCAATATTCATTTAGAAGACTATACATATGATGGCCCGTTTTTCCAAAACCAGTCTAGAGATCGAAAAGGGTGCCAGATTGATTATCTTATCCAAGCAAGAAATACGCTCTATATTTGCGAGATAAAATTTTCTAAAAACCCTTTAGGCGTTTCTATTATTGAGGAAGTGCAGAAGAAAATAAGCCGTATTTCTGTTCCTCGTCTTTTTTCTGTTCGACCAGTTCTAATTCATGTCGGAGGTGTTACAGATGAAGTCCTCTATAGGGACTATTTTGACAAAATCATTGACTGGACGGAGCTTATTTCATGAAACCATCTATCTCCAAAAAAACCATTTTATTTTGTTTCCTTTTCCTAACCTTTTTTGCTCCATTAGCTTTGCATGCGAAAGAACACTCATCCCAAAAGACAGAACTAAATCAAGAAAAAGTTGATAGCAAGAATGTTGCGATTCATACCTATGGAGGAGGGGAGTCTCTGGGAAGTGTTTTCCGGGCAATTTCTATGTTAATATACGGAAATTCTTCGTCCGGTGTAGGAAAAACTTTTGAGGGGATCCTCCGCATTGTTCTTATTATTGGTGGGTTTGCCGCTGTTCTCCTTGCGTTCTCTAAGGAGAACTTTAATCCCCTTATTAAGGGGTGGCTTCTCCCTACTCTTTTTATTACAGGAATTTTATTAGTCCCAAGGAAAACCATTTATATTCAAGACCATTTGATTCCGAAGTCCGCAGATTCAAAATATAGTGCTCTTATTAAAGTAGATGATGTTCCCTTTTTTCTTGCTGAATTTGCTTCGCTCACAAGTACTTTAAGCTATAAATTTACTGGGGCCCTTGAAGATGTAGCCCACGGCGTCAATGATTCCATCTATAATTGGACAGGGCATATCTATGCAGGAGAAACCCTTTTTCAAGCAGGAAAAGTCAAAATCAATAACAGTCTTGTAGAAGAAAATCTTCGATCTTATTGCCGTGAATGCGTTTATCGCGATATCGGCATTGGAATTTATACAAAAGACGAGTTAAAAGCTGCTCCTGATCTTTTCGCATTTCTTACAAAACATGCTTCACACTTAAGAAGTGTGCGCTTCCGCTCTGATGATGGACAGGTGCAGTGGATTCCATGCAGCGCATCCATTAAGCACATTAAAGAGAGGTTTGATCAAGCCCAAGTCGGAGGACCTCTCACTAAACTCAAGGGACAAGAAGTGGGGAATGCTCCAGAAATTTTATTCGGAGAAATTGGCAATGAAACAAGCTTTCTTCTTTCTCAAAGCGCCCAAGGAAAAGATCAGATCAAAAACCTCATGAAGCAGCAGATTGCGATAGACTTTCTTCAAGAAGAGATTCCTGGGACACTCAACTCCTTTGCAGTAAAAAGAGCTGAACTTCTTGCCCAGTCCAATGAAAAAATCCTTGGCGCTAAAGGAGTCCGTTCAGTTGTTAAAATGCGCAACTTCTTTGAGGGGGCGATTTATATTGTTTTCCCCCTTGTTATTATTTTTGCCCTTATCCCAAGTTGGGGGATCAAAGCCCTTGTCAACTGGCTTCAATTCGTTTTATGGATCAATATTTGGCCTCCATTTTATGTAGCCATTAACTTTTTTCTAAGTGGAGATTGGAAGTTTAATCTTGCCAGAAAATTTGGGACAAAAACCTTAGATTTAACCCTTTTTACTTCATCAGGACTTTCCGATCTCTATAGCTCAATGGAAACAACAGCAGCTGTTGCCCTATTTTTCACCCCCTTTATTTCTTGGGCCATCATGAAAGGAGGTGTAGGATCCATGGTCCACTTAGCTTCTTCTTTAAGTGCTCCTGATCAATCTTCCGCTGCTACCTCTGCTCAAGAACAGACTTCAGGGAATTACACCTTTGGACAAACCTCTTTTGATAACAAATCTCTTTATAATGACTCAAGATTTAAGCAAGATGTCTCTCCTCAGTTAAGAAGTGGAACGGTTTCCTTATCTCAGGGTCTAACAGACGTTTCTTATTCCCCTCAAGAAGATCGATTTATGATGAAGCAAGGAAAATCTCAATTTAGAGATGTTGACCTTAGTCAGAACAAGGCTTTTTCTCAAAGTTTTCAGAATCAATTGCACAAATCAGAGAACCTTACACGAGAAAAGTCATTTAATCTATCAGATTCTGTCTCTCAAACAACAAATAGCGCGTTAGGTTTTGTGGAATCTCTTTCAGAAGGAACCCAACTTGGTGCCCATTTATCTCATCAAGGCTTAACCTCTTGGCAAGAACTTACCTCTAATACACAAACTCAACTTGATGACTACTGCCATACATGGGGAGTAGATCATAGGCAAGCAATAGAAGAAGCTGTGAGAGTGAGTGTTGGTCTTCCCGTCATTGGGGGATCTGGGGTCTCAGGAAGTCAAAGTGTTGGAAAGCTATCAAGCGATCAAATGTCACAAAGGATGTCTGATGCAGAAAGTCTTTCTAAAAACTTTCAAGAACTTAGCCAATACTCGACATCAGACCTTATTAACGATACCACCTCAAAAGATGCACGTTCTCATTTAGATTTTACTAAATCCTGGAATAAGACTCAGACAGAAGGAGAGCAACTACGTATAGCTCAGACAAATCAAGAAGCTTGGTCTGAAATCGTCAGTGGGGTCCATAGTCATAGTTTAAGTCTTGGAGAAAACTTAAACGATCGCTACGTTGATTTCCTTATGGATAAGCATCATCATGATCCTAAAGAAGTTCAAAGAATTCTCGATGATAGCGACTCCTTTGAAAGCCGGCAGTCCATAGAATCCTTTATAGGAGAACGGCTTGATCCTTTAGATGTTTTAAGAAGTCAAGTCCCCGAGCAAGTATCGCCGCCTGATTTTAAGGAGCGATACACCAATCAAGTCTCAGAAGAGAAAAAAGGAGGCTTGTTTCTAGGAGTGAATGAAGAGATTCAAAAAGCTGAGAATCAGGGGAAGCCTTTAGATCGAGAAGCAATGAGATCTGAATTGAATGCATTTGAAAAAGAGTCTTATCAAAGAAAACAGCAGTTTGAGGTCGATCAGAAGCACGTCATTCCATCAAGCGAAAGGGAAAATTTTCAAGGACTAGATAGCCAAACGACAGCTAAAGAAAAAATTAGGCAGGCCTCAAAAGACCAGTCCATTATTGAACATGCTGGAAACCATTTAGTTATAGGGAAAGTGGCATCCGCTATTTTTTCCCAAAACGATCATTTTCGCGATTTGGAAGGGCTTGGCCTGACAGACAACGAAAAAATAGCAATTATTGATTCAAGAATATCTGATTATTTCCCCTAAGGAATCAACGAAGGAGGTTGACAAATGAAGATAACATTGAAAAAAGCTCTCCCCTGGGTTGGAGCATTAGTTCTCATTTTTTTTGTTCTTTCTTTAAAAACCCATTATACCCTTTCGAAGCAAATTCAGAAAGGAAATGAATGGGATGAAGAGTTCAACCATAAGAAGGAAGAATGGAAGATTAGACAGCAGAATTTCAATGAAGCCTGGAATAAAAAAGTTCAAGCATTAAATAGCATCAGAGAAGCTAAGCAAGAGTCTTTTGAAAGAAAGAAAAAAGAGACAGCAGACTCTTTTAATGAGACAGCAAGGCGCATTCAAGAAAAGTTTGAGCGTATGAAAGAAAAAGAAGAGGAAGAAAAAGCTTATCCGTTTAGTCAGAGAATGCAAGACCTTTCTGATCGATGGGATGAACGAACGAAAAAAGACTGGGAGAAACATAAAAATACAACTTTGACTCAATGGGGATGGGTAAAGGAGAGCCCTCCTTCTCAAGAAGACAATAAGGATAGTGTTCAAAGGAAATAAATGGGTTTTTTAAAAACAGTTGCTGCCGGAGGGCAAACATGGGCACATCGTATGCGAATGATTCGTCAGGTGATACGTATTGCATTTGTAGCTTCTCTTCTTTCTGGATTTGGGTTCATTGGAGTCAGGCTATTTCAAGAACCTAAAGAAAGCTATAAGTCCTTATGCTACTACGGGAAAGCTGTCATCGCTCAATTGATCTCTAACAAAGTTTCCGTATCATCCGAATTTTGGGCTCATGTTTCTCCCTATGCGTACGGTGGAGAAGATATTGAAGTAAGTTCTAAAGAACTAGAAGCTGCTTGTGAAGAATGTCTTAAAGATTTTGCAGGAAGGTTTTTATTCTGGCTTAAGCAAGGAGGGCTTTTGTCTTTATCTGTCTTTGCATCTTTTATCATCTTTTTCTTAATCAGAGGAATAGGAACAAAAAAGAATAAACATATCAAAGGGAGAAAAATAGTTTTCCCAGGAATTCTTGCGATAAAGTCACGTTTAAGTGGCAAAGCAAGTATTATCAAGGTAGGGGATTTGCCTCTTATTCGCGGAACAGAAACCCAACATATTTTAGTCTCAGGGGGAACAGGAAGCGGAAAAACAAATAGCTTTCATCACATCCTTCCCCAAATAAGAAATAGTGGGCAAAGAGCTGTCATTGTAGATACAACAGGTGTTTTTGTGTCTAAATATTATCGGGAAGGAAAAGATGTTTTGTTAAACCCTTTTGATGGCAGAGGGAAACCTTGGCATCCTTGGTGTGAATGCAAAGATCGTTTTGACTACGATTCGCTTGCGCAGAGTTTTATCCCTATTAGCCATTCTGACCATGAAAACTATTGGAGAAATGCCGCTCGCTCTGTTTTTTCTACGCTGCTCGAAAAAAAGCAGAAAGATAAAAAGCTTTCCACTCTTTCTCAGTTACTTCTTAGAAACACCCTATCAGATCTATATCAGGAACTTAAAGGGACTAGAGCTTCTTCTCACATTGATCCGTCAACAGATAAAACAGCAGGGTCTATTCGATCTGTAGCAGCTTCATTTCTTGAATGTCTGGACTATCTTAGAGATACAGCAGATCCATTTTCCATTAGAGAGTGGGTTCAAAGGGATTCTAAGGATGACTCTTGGCTATTTTTGATGGCAAGCCCCAGCCAAAGAGCCGTTTTAATTCCTTTGATTTCAGCATGGTACTCCATAGCTATGAGAAGTTTAATGCAAATGAGTATTGATCTCGATCGAAGAATGTGGTTTGTCGCTGATGAGCTTCCATCGCTCCAAAAATTAAAAGAATTAGAAACCTGTTTGGTGGAGGGAAGAAAATTTGGTGCTTGCGCTCTCCTTGCCATACAAAGCCCTGCTCAAATCGAAATGATTTATGGACATCATAATGCGCGGGTAATCATTGGGAACTGTGCAACGAAAATTGCTTTTTTTGAACAAGATCCAACCATTGCGAAACAAATCTCTCAAATTTTTGGAGAAAGAGAAGTAGAGGAACACCAAGAAGGAATCTCATATGGAGCACATCAAATGCGAGATGGAGTGAATATTTCTTCGATTAAACGTGTAAGACCTGTCGTCTCAGCTTCTGATATTCAAAATTTAAATAAGAACGTTGCGTTTGTAAAACTTCCAGGAAAAACCCCTGTTACAAAATTGAAATTAAGATATCTTCACCCAGAAACAATTGCGGATTCGTGTGTTCCTATGGAATAAAAATGAATCTTGCTTTTTCTTAAAGAAAATTCCAATGACAGAAAGAAAACTGGGAAGGGAAAATCAAAGAATTTCGGGGTTAAAGCCGTCTTTGTCCTCCTGGAAGATTTTCAAATCTTTGAAGAAATCAATTTTTGAAAGACCTCTAAAAAAAGAGGGGAAGATTTGAGCTCTAAGAGGATAATAAAAAGAGGGTGGTATGGAAGGATGCCAAAGTCATATTTTTGCGAAAATCGGCCTTTAAAAGCATTTGTCCGAGAAAGAGAAGTTTTTAGAATTGAAGCTCTAAAAACAGGAAATAGTTTTGACAGGAAAAGAGATCTCTTGGCAAACTCTTTCTTTTAATCTGAGAGAAAATAAAGGAACGTATGAAAGACCCCTTCAAAGCATTCACTGATGAATTTTTGAAACAAGAACAGATCGATCTGTCTAAGAATCAGGCCAAAGACAGTAAAATTGTTTCCCTTGATGATGAAACAAACTTTTTCGATTTACTTCCCCTTACATCAGAAATAGGAGAGCTCGAAGGATTCCATCCCTTGTTTGCTGAGTGCGCCCTTGCAATGACTCTCGTCATGCCTCTATCTTACATTGCTTTGACAATGCCAGGATTTAAGAACCATCGAAAGATGCTTGATAAGGTAGACGCTAAGTATCAACCTGAAAATCCCCACCGCCCCATGTTTGAAGCCGATTTTATAATGTGGAGCCTATTCGACGTAGAAGTTGAAAACACAACCAAAGTCTTAGCAGATGTCGTTCGTCCTTTACAAGCCTCTCTCAAAATTGATGAAGACCAAATGGATCTTATTGAAAGAATGAGAATGTCCTATACAGGAGTCTATCTTTGTGAAGAGAAATCGGAAGAATCGTTTATCCTTAAAGAAATTCCCTCTGGAAGACAAATAGAGGCGATTTTAGAACCAGGATGGGATGAAGAGATAGCAGAGGGAGACATTTTGCTGATCAGGTTAATTGAAGACATCCTGGAAGGAACTTATATTCAATTGAGTAGCCCTTACCTCGTCAATTCTACAGAAAACGATTGGATAGAATTTTTTTCTGAGCATGGAATTGAGCAAGGAGAGACATTTGATTTTGAAGCATATAGGGTTTTTATGAAGAGAGGAATAGCGCCTGACTTCTGGTTAAACTACATTGATAGTGCATGCTTATCGATAAGTAACATGGTTGTCATCCTTGAAGGGACACCCCTTCTGTCAGTGAAAAAAGATGTAAGACGATTTTAACATCAAACTTTTAAGGCTGGCGTTTGGGCATGATCGATGTATAACACGACGCTTAGACATTCGAAGGCACATGACGCTTTAGCCCTAAAATGCAGCGATGCGCCCGCTGGACCGTGCGACGTGAAGTCGCTGATAAGAGCTGTAGACCGTTCTATAAAATAAGAAAGAGCCTACCATCTCTTTCGCAGGATGAACCTACATCTATCCCAAACCCCTCAAAGTCAACCTTCCTGAAAAAGGTGAGGTTAAAATCAATGACATTGTCATTCTTGCGGGAACCAAAGGAAGACTCTCTTGTCAAAAGGCGATTCAGCAAATCT
>Ga0075163_10002235_pt1 | contig 26087 bp, 13 predicted proteins | sample JI1023141ADNA_FD_71478 | JGI IMG/M metagenome (GOLD analysis project Ga0075163, IMG submission 71478) | Wastewater effluent complex algal communities from Wisconsin, to seasonally profile nutrient transformation and Carbon sequestration -... | ecosystem: Engineered > WWTP > Effluent > Algae...
ACACCAAACGAAAAAGCTTTTGAAGATTACAACACCTGTTTCGAAACCCTTTATCCTTACGTAGATTATTTTGTACTGAATGTAAGCTCGCCTAATACACCCGGCTTGCGCGAACTACAAGAAAAAGAACCGCTACGAAAATTACTGAGTGATGTTATCGCGCTCAGCAAAGCCAAACCAAAATATAAACCCATACTTTTAAAAATTGCGCCTGATCTGAATGAAGCGCAACTAAACGATGTAGTTGAAATTCTGAAAGAAACAAAAACGGATGGCGTTATCGCAACCAATACAACTATTAGTCGCGCAAGATTGACTACTTCAGAAAAGGAAATTGTAGCCATTGGAAATGGAGGCTTGAGTGGTAAACCGTTAACCGAACGCGCTACCGAAGTGATTGCTTTTTTGCGAAAGCAATTAGGGCCAGCGTATCCCATTATTGGTGTGGGTGGAATTATGACCGCTAACGATGCACTGGAAAAACTAAAAGCCGGTGCCGACCTTGTTCAGATCTACACCGGCTTTATTTATGAAGGGCCGGGGTTGGTGAAGGCGATTAATAATGCTTTGGTGATTTCAAAAACTAAACACTGAATTATTGGAATGAAAAGGCAAGGCATTTAATCGAAAGCCGATTGTTACCTCGTGAGTTACAAAGTTTACACCGACTGATGCGGCCGTAGGTACTTCAAAAACATAGCCTAGCCGGAAAGAATCTTTGATAAGCGCCTGGCAAAAGATTCCATAGGTTGAGAAGTCGCGCGTAAGTACCCCTGCTTGATAATTTTCATGAATAATAAGGGCTGCATTAAAGTCTACTGAAGTAGGAGAGCCTGAAACTGCTTTTAATAATACGGAAGGTCTGAGTCGAATTCGTTCAGAAAGAATAAACAAGTATGAGCCCATGGCATAGAAATGTTTTGAATACTGAGAGGCTTGCATATCGTCTGCCCGCAGCGATGCCTCGAGCATGCGCGGAACCGAAATACCAAGCATTAATCTGTCGCTGCTCAGGATTAGTCCCATACCCAGGTTAGGCGCTATCTTACTAACTGTTCCTTGAAAAAATGGGTCGGTTTTATTTTGTGCATTTATCTTATCATTATTGATTTGATAATTGGAGACACCCCCTTGCAGCCCAAATGAAAGTGTGTAGCGGTTATCAAGAGGCAAATGATAGGAATAGGTGGCAAATAATTCGTTTGTACTGTTGGCACCAAGTTGATCTGAAAGTAAAATGAGACCAGCACCCATTTTATTATTCGCTAACGAAATATGTCCATTCGCATTAATAGTTTTCGGACTTCCTTCAAAGCCCGCCCATTGATAACGATAGCTTAAAGTTGTGTTTAAATTTTGTGTCATACCACCATAAGCCGGATTGATAACAAAAGGATTGTTCAGATACTGTGCGTAAAGCGGATCTTGTTGCGCACGAGCATTAAAGCACACGGTTATGCAGAGTGTAAAAAGTAATACGGTGTATTTCATAAAGCTTAACGTTTTAGACTTATGAATCCTGTTTTAGACTTACTGGCCGTGGTAAGTTTGTAGTAGTAAGTTCCAGAAGGCAATTCTTTGCCACTGGTAGTCAATCCTGTAAATACCCGCTCGGTGTTATCATAATTTTCAGTTTCCCAAACCAGATCGCCCCAGCGGTTATAAATCTGAATCCGGTTATTCCGCGTTGCTGGGAGTATGTTAATATAGTTAATATAAAAGGTATCGTTGCGACCATCACCATTTGGCGAGAGTGCATTGAAAACTTCAATGTCTCCAGTAAATTCGATTGAAACAGATTGATCGGTACACAAACCCGTAAGATCACAAACTCTTATAGTGAGCACATCCGTTTCAGGAAACGGTATGCCGGCATAGTTTACAGAAAGAGTACAATTTGTAAGGGTGAAAGGTGCTCCACTGATAAGTGTTCCGGTAGCCTGCAACGTGCCTAAGTCTAAATCGTTTTCTTGGTCAGAAAGCAACGCGCATACGTCAATGATAACGGTACCTTCAATAAAGGCTGTGGTGGTAGAGGGGGCAATTACAGGCGGAGTGCAATTTTTGATGGTGATGGTAATGCTGGTGCGGTTGCTTTCGCACGTGCCATTATGAAGGGCAATCTGATAGGTTTTTGTGGATGTGAGATTGGTAACTGCTAACGTACTGTTTACTTCCGCACCGATCAATGTACCTCCATCATACCAACGGTATTGTCCATCGGTTCCACCGGTTGCAGTAAGGATTACATTCGAAGCAGGACAAACCGGACTCATGGGTTGAACACCGGGTGCAGTTGGCAACGGAATAACGGTTGCGATTACTTCGGTGAGGGTGCTTTCGCAAGGACCATCTGTTATGGTTACCCAATAGGAAGTGCTACTGGTTAATGTTGGAGTTGTAAACGAATCGTTAACCTCACCGGGTATGGCAGTACCCCCGGTAGCAACGGTGTACCACCGGTATAGCCCGGGCGAACCTCCGGACGCTCCAAGTAAAATACTTGCACCACTACAACCGCTATTGTTAATGCCAGTTGGTGCAGAATGGGGTGAGCAAACCACAAAATTTGTTGAACTGTTAATGGTATTGCATCCAATCGTTACTTCAATGAGACCTGTTGTTGCGCCCGTTGGCACATCTACTGTAATAGTAGTTGCGGTTGATGCGGTAATGGTGGCAGGTACTCCGTTAAATTCAACCGTGTTGGTAAAGGGCGTGCTGAAGTTTGTACCGGTGATGGTAACGGATGTTCCGGCTGAACCGAAAGATGGAGTGAAAGAAGTAATGGTGGGCGGGGAGATTTCTCCGATTACATTGCGAAGGATGGACACCGTGCCTACATTGGTTACAACATCCGTCTTCCCGTCACCATCAATATCCCCCAGAGTAATAAGCCCCCCCGGTGTAGTTGGGAAAGTTACTGGTGAAGCAAGGGTAGCAGCGTTAATAATACCGGGGCTGGCTGTGTTTTTATAGATACTAACACTGCTATAATTCAACTCCATAATTAAATCCACTTTACCGTCTCCATCGATGTCGTTGGCATGGGCGATTCCATTAAGAGGCACACTTACGTCAAATTTAGGATCGAAAGAAATCGTTCCTGTGGTACTTGTATTTCTATAAAGAGAAATAGTATTGACCGTCAAATTATTCACGATTAGATCAGATACTCCATCTCCATCAATATCGCCCAAAGCTGCGTAACCTGTACCAAATCCAGGAGGAGGACTGCCCGCTGCTGTTGTTAAAACGACTTGCGAAGCAAAGGAAACACTACCCGGTGTACTTGTGTTTCTTAATATGGAAACTGAGTATGTGCTTATATTAGGAACAACTGCATCTACTTTTCCATCTCCATCAATGTCTCCCAATGAAATTCGGAAGGGATTATCTCCGGTAGCGAAACTAATTCCAGCAGTAAATGATCCTGTGTTTATTACTCCAGTCGTTCCAATATTTCGAAGTACAAATATTTGATTCGTTCCCTGAGATGAGATTACGATATCCAATTTACCGTCTAAGTCAATGTCAGCAATAGCAGCATCGGGTGAAAATGTTGGCACACTAATGTCCACCCGGCTTGCAAAAGCAATGGTACCTGCACTGCTTAAATTTTTGAAAATCGATAGGAACCCATTATTGAAATTGGAGACAACAAGATCGAGTTTACCATCGCCATCTAAGTCTCCAAAAGCAACGCTAACAGGTCTGTCGCCTGTTGCGAAAGTAACTTCACTTTCAAATGAGCTGCCATTAAGTGCGCCTGGTGTACTGATGTTTCGCGTTATCGATATCCGATCATTACCTTCATCGCAGTTCACGATTTCAATTTTTTCGTCTCCATCCAGGTCAACCAGGGTTGCTGCTATTGGTCCAATAACAGGGTTAGTCCTTATGGTGAGAGGTGGCAGAAACGAGCAGGCAGTAATCGTTCCCCCTCCTGTAAATGTTGTGATAAATGGATCTTTTGAGCTGCCCGTTAACCCCGTCACTTGAACGGTGATAGGTTGATACGTTGCTCCTGTTGGAACGGTAACCGTAAGTTGAGTTGATGTTGCAGCTGTTACAGTTGCCCGTGTTGCTCCAAAGTAAACAGTGTTGTTGGCGGGAGTTGCATCAAAGTTTGTTCCGGTGATGATGACGGAAGTTCCGATGGGGCCACTACCTGGCGTGAACGATGCAATGGTAGGTATGAACACCCCAACCATAAAATTACTGCCACTCGTTACAGTATTACATCCAATGGTAACTTCAATCAATCCGGTTGTTGCACTTGCAGGAACGGTAACTGTTAACGTTGTAGCCGTTGATGCAGTAATGGTGGCGGGCACTCCGTTAAATTCAATGGTATTGGAAAAGGGTGTACTAAAGTTTGTACCGGTGATGGTAACGGAAGTTCCGATTGGACCTGATGATGGAGTGAAAGAAGTGATGGTGGGTGGTGAGATGGTGCCAACTACGTTTTCAAAAACGGCAACATCGTACAAATGAGTAACAAGATCATTTCTTCCATCACCGTTAATGTCCGCAACACCAACTGTATGGGTATAGGTTGAACTAAAATCAATTTTACCGGCAAATGAAATGGAACCCGGTGTACTGTTATTCTTCATAACAGAAATGCCGGAGCTTCCGCCATATGTGAGATCGATCTTGCCATCGCCATCAAGATCACTTAGGGCTGGTGAAGGAGATATATCAGAACTACCAAAATCAACCGGAGTGTCAAATGACAGCGTTCCAGGTGAACCCGTATTTCGGAAAATAGACACAACGTCTTGGGTATAATTTACCACTGCCAGATCAAGCTTACCATCGGTATCAACATCTCCAATTAAACTAAAGATTGACCCTTGTCCAGCGGGAGGTGAACCTGCTGCGGTTGTTAATACCACTTGAGATTCAAATGAAATAGTCCCTGCAGAACTGATATTTCTTAATACGGAAACAGCGTTGGCATTGGCATCAGGAACTGCTACATCCGGCTTGTTATCACCATCGAGGTCGCCAATATCAAATCGAAACGGATTTGAACCAGCGGCAAAAGTTACAGCACTGGCAAAGGAAGAAGCATCAATAACTCCTACGGTACTTGTATTTCTAAGCACCCTCAGCCCAAATGAAAAAGAAGAGATTAAAATTTCAGGCTTTCCATCACCATCTATATCGTGAATGCGACAATCGGTCAAAAAAGAGCCAACACTAACGTCCACCTTGGTAGCGAAAGCAATGGTGCCCGATGTACTGATATTCCTTAAAACTGAAATAACATTTCCAGAGTAACTTCCAACTACCAAATCCGGTTTTCCGTCACCATCAATATCTCCTACCGCCACACTGTTGGGTTGGGCAGCTGTGGTAAAATCAACACGCGGAGCGAATGACCCTGAATTGATTGTGCCCGTACTAATATTCCGATAGACAGAAATTCTACTATTGTCAAAATCTGGAACAATAAGGTCAATTTTTCCATCGCCATCCATGTCATGTATTGCCGACCAATGTTGATCACCGGGACTAAGTGTACCTATTAGAACTTTTGGTGCAAAAGAACAAGCATCAATCGTTCCTCCTCCGGCAAACGTTACCACAAACGGCTTGCTTGAATAACCTGTTAATCCATTCACCTGAACCGTGATAGGTTGATACGTTGCCCCTGTTGGAACAGTAACGGTAAGTTGAGTTGCTGTTGCTGCTGTAACCGTAACACGTGTTGCTCCAAAGTAAACAATGTTGTTGGCAGGTGTTGTGCTAAAGTTTGCTCCGGTGATTGTAACTGTTGTGCCAATGGGGCCGGAGGTGGGTGTGAAACTGACGATGGTTGGTTGCGCAAAAGCGGTAGTATAACCTGCGAATAGTAAAACTAATATTTTGACAACCTGGCTATGATGAGAGTTGTTTTCGCTGTTGATCATAACATTAAAATTTTATTTGCTATTAGTTCATTATGTATGTTATGTTACCAAATCTTTTATTTCCCCGCAGAGTCTCACCTCGGACTCTGCGGTAACTTTCAAGTTGCTATCCATAACCAAAGGTCATTTCCATTTTAGTCATCCACTATCCCATCTGTTGCATTCTCTTGTTCATTTGTTGCAGGCCGGTATGGTCATTTTTCATTTCTCTGCAGAGTCTCGCATCGGACTCTGCGGTAACTGCATAGCTACGCCAGTGACAGCCACCTGTCTTTAAAAAATTGTATATGTTAAGAGTGATTTGTCCGACTGTTAAATCAGGCGCCTGTAAGTTGCTTCACAAAGGCCTCATGATTCCAGTTTATGCTCAGGTTGGTTACTCTACCCGCTTCATTAAATCGGAAGATGAAGATGTGCTCGCTGTCGAACTCATTGCCCTTGCTCGGGATTTCAGCAAACGCTTTTTCTTGTTTGCCAAAAATTGTGACTAAACACGTCACCGAATTTTCGCTGGCATTATAGGTCTGTGATTTAACGGTGTTATCAAGATTAGGAAACGCATCCATCAGTGATGCCCAAATGCCTTTGCCTAATTCATGAATTTTTCCTTTGCCGCCATCGCCTAGCGGTTCAAAGGCTACTTGGCTATCGGCACTGCAAAGACCTAGCATTCTGTCAATGTCAAAATCCTGGTAGGCGGAAAAAAATTCAATGCAGGTTCCTTTTTTGCTGAGGATGTCAACATTCTCAGTTTGTTGGGTTGTGGTGTTCATAAAGTATTGTTTAAAATTTTTTGAATAATGTATTTAGTCAACACGGCTATAGAACTCTTCTATGGTGTATTTCGGGTCGCCTTTCCACTCCATAAAACCCTTTTGGTGTAACATGCCGTTTTCAATAGTCATTGTAAACTGAAATGTTTTACCTACCACTTCTGAATCCCAACTATAGTATTCAACCGTCTCTTTATAATCGGAACCTTTTAGAGTATATGTTCCACCAGCTGTGCCCGTAATTTTATTGGTGATTTTATCAAAACTTACAGCCGACCACCGCGAGCCAGTAAATAGTTTATGACTGATTTCATTTTCTGTAAGTGTAACTACGGGCTCTTTTCCGTATTGGGTTTGTAGTGCTTTCCATGCACCTTTAATTTGAGTATCTGAATTGGTTTCGGGAGTTGAGGCACTAAACAATAATGCGGCTACAACCACAAGGCAAAGTGTTGTTTTCATAGGCGTTAATTTTTAAATAAAGCTAACCTCCTTACTACTTCTGAACTTGTAAAAATGCGAACGACTTTCAACGCTTCACAAATCGGATCAATTCCTGGTGTTTGGTGAAGTAGTCTGTAGGATTCATCTGATTGAACTCCAGGAATTCTTTCACCAGGTGCGATTGATCGTGAAAGCCATACTTAAACACAATATCTTGCCAGTTAGGATTTTTGTTATAGGCAACCTCTTTAGAAAGGTGAGTAAAACGTTTGATGCGCGCATAAAATTTGGGTGACACCCCAACCTTAACCAGAAACTGTTTTTCGAGGTAACGTTTACTGATGTGAAATTTCTCAGCCACTTCGGCTACTTCTACACATCCCTTTTCAGTATTTATAAATTGAAGTGCATCATCAATAATGGTTAAATTATTTTTGGCTCTTGGTATGATGCTTTCGATAAAATCCTGCAGTATTAAAATTCGTTTTGCTTCCTGTGTGTTAGTTAAAGCTTGTCGAAGTTCTGCGGCTTTAGAACCTAACAGTAGCGTGAGGTCCATCCGGCTATTAACCAGCATGGACATGCGCGTACCAAATAGGTTGTGAATCGAGTTGGGGTGAAGAACTATTCCAACACTATCAATTTCCCCTTTCAGGGTTAGCTGATAGTTGGACGTAAAAAGACCACAAACAAAGTCGCGTGGCACGGGTTGAGGTTCTGGCGTTGATTGAAAGGCCTCATACAAATTTCCGAAGTTGAAAACGATTGCTGCAAAACCGCTGGGGGGCGATTGCACCGTGGTTGATTTTTCAACCCTACCATTCCAGGCATAAAAACACTCTACCCAGGGCTTAAGTGCATCAGACACTGGAAATTTTTGATAATGCATAGCGGATTTTGATCAAACCTAAATACTCGTTAAGTTTAGGAAGATTAAGGAGAGATAGGCTCTGTAGCCTTAGGTAGCTAATATAATGAAAATCAAATTACCGAAAGACCATAACATGTTTTTTAAATAGCGATGATTCCCAATGGCGAACCTATTAACTCACTTCTAATTCTGATCACCCTGGTTGACTAACCAACAGCACCCGATTTGCATAATCGCGAACGGAATTCAATTTCAAAGGTATAGCCTTCAGTGCTTGCTCCATATTGATTTCATTGCCGCCAGCATAGACTAACATCAGGCTCGCAAAGGTTTTACTTAAGTCATCCGGTGCTGCATTCTTTTGCCCTTGCAATGCTTCCACGGGCACATGTTGAAGTTCAAATTTTTTACCGCCCGTTTTTTCAAATAACGCAACTACCTCCAGCGGACTCAAAGCTTCGGGTCCACCCAATTCAATAGATTTGTTTTTTACCGCCAAGTTATTGATTGAGGCTACCGCAAAAGCAGCTACATCCTGAATGGAGATCCAACTGATTTTGTTTTTACCCTCTCCATAGATTGTTGCTTTTGAGTTAAGAAAATCAAAACCAATTGTCGGACTAAGCCATGCTTCCATAAAAAAAGTAGGTTTCAGGATAGTGTATGTCATGCCAGTGTCCATAATCTTTTTCTCGACTCTCCGCTTGGCATTCTGTAGTGGAAAATCACCTTCCATGGAAGGGATTGAGATGTAAATGTAATTGCTAACACCTGCGGCCACAGCCTCGTCTACCAGATTTGCCTGACCATCATTATCCACAGTTTGAATAGAGTCTCCGTCTTGTTTGGACATCGTTGAAGAGGCCGTAGAAATAATGGTGGTTATTCCTTGCAAGGCTTTTTTAAGGGACGACCTACCTTTGAGATCACCTTCAATTAACTGAACGCCTAATTGCCTAAGTGTGTTTACTCTTTCTTTAGCGGAACCCTGTCGAATCAATCCGTTTACATTTTTATTGGCTGCAGTCAACTGATGGCAAATTTCCATTCCTAAAAATCCGGTGGCACCCACCACTAGGATCGCGGATTCGTTTGATATTTTTTTCATGGTTTTTATTTTATCTGGCAAAGCATCTCCACGGCAAATTTCTTAGCATTAAAAATTCTACTCGTAACAACTCTGATTCGGACGAAGAGAAATCCTTCGCTCGACTATTAATCAAATGTAGAATGTGTTAACCGGGAGGTGTTATCGCTGATGTTGCGTTTTCTTATTCATTTGTTACACCCAAACGATTTCAGACTTTCAGCAAACTGCCCTTCAATTGTTCAATAATGGCGAGATTGTCGGCCACGAGCCAGCTGTGAACAATTTTGTTGTTCCTGATTTCGTAACCTACTGCAAATGTGTAGCTGACTTCTTTGTTGGTTGGTGCCATGCCCAGCCATTCGCCTTTGTGTATTCCTTTGAATTTAGCCAGCAACACCACTCGATCTCCTTCAGCTACAATTTCCAGAACGCCCACTTCATACCGGGGAAAAATACTTTCCTTAAACAGAATGTTTTCGATCAGGCCGGAATCATCATTATACTTTTCCAACAGCTCGCGGGTTTTCACCTGGCCGCTGGTGGCTGTAACATACTCGATAATGAGTTGTTTATTCTTTTTCTGCTGATCCATGATAATGTTGATTTAACTCAGATCAAAAGTATTGCTTTTTACAGCCGGCTGTTATCGCCCGTGTTGCGTTTTGTTATTCATTTGTTACCGGATTCTTTTTTCCGGCAAAGTGAGAAGGATTTTTACCATAGTGTTTGGTAAACACTTTTGTAAAGTGCGAAGCTGTTTCGAACCCGGTTTTGTGCGCCACCTCACTAATTCTAAGATTGGTAGTTTCAAAAAGTTCTTTCGCCTTATGCAGTTTGATCATTCGGATGTAACTGCCTGGAGATTGGTGAACAATAGGTTTTAATCTTCTGAAAAGCTGCGTTCGGCTCATGTTTAAAATCACGCTGAGATGATTGGTATCAAACTGCCGGTTTTCCATATTCTCCAGCACAAGCGTATTCACTTTTTTCAAGAACATCGCTTCGCGCGGATTTTGCTCCATGAGTTTTTCGAGGAAGCTATCGGGTTTGATAAAGTGGGAGCGAAGCCGCTTTTTAACATCTCCATAATATTCGGCTGTAAAGTTCGGTTCCGTAATTTTTTTGACAACCTGTTCAGGTTCCGCGAACTCCTCGTGCAAATCTACTTCCACCTCATAGCGGGTCGATTTCATGGAGGTTTCAATCGTAGTAACCGGAAACTTACAGGCATGCGTAATCTCACCAACCCGTGAAGTATTTATCCCGGTGTTTTCTATTACGACTTTGCATTTTTGACTATCAACCTTTTCAATAGAGACTGATATTTTTTCATGCTCGGGTGTAAATTCAATCAGCTTGCAAATGATATGTGCAACATCGTGTGCAAGTAAACTTGCCAAAAAAGTGGCGGTTGTAGCTTTTCGGGGCAAAGAAAAAGACAAGTCAATGTTTTCCGCTTTTGCAATAGGTTTCAAAGCGGCTACAACATGCCTGATAAATACATTAAGATCTGACTTTACATATTTATTCACTTAGGTTAAGATAACGATGTTTTACAGCACTTCCCAAGTTTGCGTGAAGTTTATTAGTCAGAAATAAAGAGCCATATATAATTTCAATGGTATTGATTAGTCGTGGCAGCAAAAAAATAGCCACGCATATGCATGGCTATTTTGGCTGGATTTTATTATGCCTACTCCTTAATCCCTGCCAGGTCTATTAAGAACGCATACTCTTGTGCGGTCTCTCTATAAACTTTAAAGCGACCCGTTGTGCCACCATGGCCTGTTTCCATATTGGTGCGAAGTAATAACTTGTTGTCATCGGTTTTTAGTTCGCGCAGTTTGGCAACCCACTTGGCTGGTTCCCAATATTGAACCTGGCTATCGTGAAAGCCTGTTGTTACCAACATGTTTGGATAATTTTGTGGCTTTACCTGATCGTATGGCGAATACTCTAACATGTACATGTACGACTCGGGATTTTTCGGATTACCCCACTCGTCAAACTCGCCTGTGGTTAACGGAATACTCTCATCCAACATAGTAGTTACTACATCTACAAACGGAACCGCTGCAATTACACCTTTAAATAAATCAGGTCGCATGTTTACTACGGCACCCATTAACAAACCACCGGCACTGCCACCCGATGCAAAAAGTTTTTCTGAGGTTGTATATTTTTCATCAATCAGGTATTCGGCACAATCAATAAAATCGGTAAACGTGTTTTTCTTGTTGAACATCTTACCGTCTTCATACCACTGGCGGCCCATTTCCTGCCCACCCCGAATGTGTGCAATGGCGTAAACAAAACCACGGTTTAAAAGACTAAGACGTGTGGAGGAGAATGTTGGGCTCATGCTTGAGCCGTAAGAACCATAACCATATAATAAGGTAGGATTCGTACCATTTTTTTCAATTCCTTTTTTATACACAATCGACATGGGAATCAATGTGCCATCATCGGCAGTGGCCCATTGGCGTTCGGTTACAAAATCGGCTGGGTTATGACCGCCCACAACTTCCTGCTGTTTTAATAGTTTACGTTCGCGGGTACGCATGTTGTAATCGTATGTAGAACTTGGTGTGGCCATTGAAGTGTATCCATAACGCAGCAACTCAGTATCAAAATCAAGATTAATGGAAGGGTAGGTGGTGTAGGCTTGTTCGCCAAAATCCAGATAATGTTTTTTACCTGTCTTCTGATCGATAACACGCATTAACGTATTCGCGTTAGCGCGTTCACTAAGCACCATATAGTCTTTAAAGATCTCAATGCCTTGCAATAGCGTGTCTTTACGGTGAGCAATTTTTTCCTTCCAGTTTGCTTTTTCTGTTTTGGAAACTGACGTTTCCATTAAGCGGAAGTTTTGCGCATCCAGGTTGGTGACTACATAAAACTTTTCGTTGTAATGTTCAATAGAGTATTCAAGACCACGTTCGCGCGATGTAAATTCTTTAAACTTTCCTTCCGGAGTATTGGCATCAAGAATTTGATAATGATTAGTAAGTGTACTACCCGCCCAGATTACCAAATATTTTTTTGACTTGGTTTTGTAGATGCCTGTATAAAACGTCTCGTCCGCTTCTTCTGAAACAATAGGATCGTTTTTATACGTAACACCAACTTTATGTCGGATGATCCAACGCGAGCGTAAGGTTACAGAATCTTTGCGCGTGTAGAAATATGTTTTGTTATCATTAGCCCATGTTACTTGCCCTTCTGTGTTAGGTACTGGTTCTTCAACCAACTTACCCGTGCGCAAATCCTTTACGTAAACTGTATATCGTCTGCGGCTAACGGAGTCTTCTGCGTAAGCAAGCAAGTTATTATCTTCACTTACACTCAGGCCGGTAATGGAATAATAACTATGGCCTTTCGCCATGTCATTTACGTTCAATAGAATCTCTTCTGCCGCTTCCAACGTTTCTTTTTTGCGACAATAGATTGGGTATTCCTGGCCTTGTTCATAACGGGTATAATACCAATAGCCATTGTCTTTATAAGGCACCGATTCATCGGTTTGTTTAATACGCCCGATAATTTCGTTGTAGATTTTTTCCTGCAAAGCTTCGGTGTGTTTTAATGAAGCTTTGAGATAATCGTTTTCGGCTGTTAGGTAATTAACAACCTTTTGGGTTTGTTCATCTTTCTGTTCGGCATTTTTCTGCTCGTCAGAAAGTTTCATCCAGTAATAGTTGTCGATGCGATTTCCGGTTAGCGTGTCAGCTTTTTTTTCGGCAACCGGAGCTGGTGTACCAGAAGTGGTTTCAGATTTGCTTCCGCAGCCAACCATAAATAGGGCAAGGGCCGTACTGACAAGTAAGGCGTGTTTCATAAGTGTGCGATTAAGTTTTAAAAGTTTGTTTACAGGCAGGTTTCGGTCTGGCGGTGAAGATACGGGATTGGCTCAAATCAAAAAATGAATTTTGGATCGGCTGCTTATCTTTTCAATACCAGGTATCCGGTTAACGTTTTTCCAGTGTCTTCAAGGAAAATTTTGTAAAAATACGTTCCGGAAGGAAGTTCATTACCATTTTCTGTCTGGCCAGTAAATTTTACCTGATCATTGTCGTAATTATTTCCAGACCATACTTTGCTTCCCCATCTATTATAAATTGTAACGCTATTATTTTGAGTATCGGGATTGGAAATATTTTCTATAATCCAGCTTTCATTTTTTACATCGCCATTTGGAGAAATAGCGTTGTAAATAATTAAATCGCAAGCACCAAGAGTTGTTGTTACAGGTTGCGAGGTGGCCGTGCAGCCATTGGCATCTGTAACTGTAACGGAATAAGAATCAGCTACTGTAACACTAAGTTGTTGAGTGGTTGCACCGGTTGACCATAAGTAAGTAAACCCAGCAGGTGCACCTAGTGTGATTGGTTGCCCAGGACAAATAGCCAGATTACCCGATACCGTAATTTGTGGAGTTTGTGGTGGTTGATTGATAGTAACACTTATAGGATCAGAACTTTCACTTTCGCAACCACCCGCATCCCGAACCACTACCGTGTAATTGGCGGCAGTGGTTACTGTAATGCTTGATGTAGTTGCTCCTGTAGACCATGCGTAGCTTGTAAAACCAGTTGGTGCATTCAGTATCACACTTCCAGCTCCGCAAAAAGAAGTTGATCCCGATGGTGTGATAGTTGGTTTTGTTACGGTAGCTACCGTGGCAATCGCTTCGGTGCGTGGACCTTCGCAACCTGTAGCCGATACAATACTAACATAGTAACTTGTAGTTGCAGTTAACGATGGCGTTGTAAAAGTTGCGAGTGTTGCGCCCGCAATTGGAGTTCCGCCTGTAGCCACTGTGTACCATTGATAACTTTCAGTAACATCGGCACCCATCGCAACCAATGCAATGCCTGTAAGTTGACAACCACTTCCGGCCAGCGTAGTGGGTGCGGCTGGCAAAGCAGTAACAAGTATTTGTGTTGTGGTTGAAAATGAACAGAGCGACACTGCATCTACATAGGTGTAGGTAATGAGATGTTGACCAATGCCAGCGGTAGTTGCATTAAACGCGCCACCCGATAAACCCGGCCCGCTAAATGTACCACCTGTGGGTTGTGTTAAGGGTATCAGGTCAATAACATCGGTTACACAATAAGCAGGATCAAATAAAAAATTAAAGGCAGGTTCTTGTGTAATAGTAAGTGTGGTTGTGGGTGATAATAATTGGCAACCACCAGAAGCTCCGGAAATGCGCACCTGATAATCTCCGGTTTGTGTAGCAAAATGCGATGATGTTGTGGCGCCTGCTATTGGCACACCATTTCTAAACCACTGCAAATTGTAGTTGGGTTGCGAGGTAGTTAATTGAATAGGAGTGCCACAACTACTTGTTGCTCCACCCACCACAGTAAAAGTAGGTTGCACCGAAGTTGTAATCTGAAGATTAGCACCGTTGTCAGCACTGAGCGATGCCGGATTTGTAGCGCGCACACGCAAACGATAACCAATACCTTCAGGTAAACTTACGGGCAAGGTAGAAGTAATAAACCCGGTTGCGTTTGTGGTACTTTGCGTTCCTAAAATAGTAGGCGATGCAAAACTTCCGGTGATATCGGATAGTTCTACAGAAAGTACATTGCCTGCATTTAATAATCCGGTAAATACATAAGGTACATCTACCTGTTGTGCTGGGCAAAACGTAATCGCATCAAAGCCACCAATTGCCAAACCACTGGCAGGAAGCGTGGTGAAAAATCCTGTTAATGGCAGATAAGAATATACAGGTTGCGTACCTCCGTTAAATTCAAAGAAGGCTAAATGGTAGGTTGTGCCCGGCAGCAAATTGGTAATGGTAACATTTGTGCCCGAACTGCGGTATACATGTTCATGACCAAGCGGCAAGTTATTGGTTGTAAGGGCTACATTAGCATTGGCAGTTGGGTGCGTGCTTAACACTGTTGGTAAAAAAGTAACGGGTTGTGCGGGCCTTGCTACAACCATCCGTCCTTCGCCATTTCCATTTGTCCAACTAAGATTTACGGAAGTGCTGCCTAACGAATTTAAGAGTAACGAACTGGTAGAAATGGTTGGGGCTTTAGCTGTTGATACTAATTGATTGATGTATTCTGTTATCAGATACCGCTGATTGCCATTCGATCCATCCAATTCAAATACGGCTACTCCGTATTGTGTGTTGGGTTCTAATCCGGCCACGGTAAAGGGTGAAGTAAGCGCACCAAATGCTACCACGTAATTTCCATTTGCCAGTAATGAACCCGTACCAAAGTTTCCGGTTGTATATGTGGTAAGGTCAACGGGAAGCTCTGTTACTAAACCTCCTTTGCGCATAACTACCAAACGTCTGGTACCATTGCCTTGCGTGAATGATAAGTTGAAACGATCTCCATTTACAGAGGATGCACTTAAATTTCTTGGCGCTATTGATGGTCGGGGTGCCGTAGTAAATGAGGTACGCCCAATGGGGTTGGTTAAGAATACTTTGCCAGTTGTGCCATTATATTCAAAGGCAGCGAAGTGATAAGTAGTGCCAGGTTCTAAATTGGTAATTGTAAAATTATCACCACCCCCATCATACACTGCAAAATTACCACCTCCATAGTTATTGCCCGATCCAAAAGTTGGACTAGACGAGGGGTTAGATAAATTGGTAGGTGCCACATCAACCGGTGAACCCGCCCGGGCAATAATTAATCTGCCGGTTCCGTTACCTCGTGTCCACGTAAGTTGCATGCGATTACCAATAATGCTATTGGCAAAAAAGCTTGAAGTGGCAACGGTGGGGGCCGTCAAAGTAGATTGACTGGCCGTGGCCACTATCGTAGGAAGTTGATAAAGTGCAGTAGCTCCTGTTCCATTAAATTCAACTATGGCAAAGTGATATGTAGCGTTGGGTAACAGATTGGAAATAGAGAATGAATTAGAAGAGGTTGAACCAACCACAAAATTTCCACCACCCAGATTGGAGCCGCTGCCAAAACTACCACTAGCCGTGTAACCGGTAAAATCAACGGGCCAGGTATCTACAGGACTACCTGCTTTGGCAATAAGCAAACGTGAGAGTCCGTTGCCTTGCGTGAAACTTAAATTCATTTGATTACCCTGAATATTAGTGAACGAAAGATTGGAAGCCGGGATAGGGGGCTTATCGCCAACGTTTACGTTTCCCACTAACGGATCAATTGTTCGATACACCGGCCCGCTTGTGCCATTATATTCTACAATAGCCACATGATAGTTGCCCGGTGGTATGTTTACTATATTAACAAATGTACTGGTGCCAATGTAAACGATTCGAGATGTGCCCAGCGATGGACTACTGGGGTAACTGGCGCTTGAAGTATATGTGGCTAAATTAACAGGTAAACTTTGTACGGCCTGGCCTTCGCGTATCAGTACCATGCGTGACGTTCCATTACCATTTAGCCAATTGATGGTAAGGGTGTTTGATGTGATATTTGAAAACGTAACATTAGTGGCTTGTGCAGTTGGTGCGATTAGTGTAGTGTTACTTCCTGTGTGCGCTTCGGCACCGGTCATATAAATTCGTTCGGTACCTGTTCCATTATACTCAATGATGGCAAAGTGGTATTGCTGCCCGATACTTAATCCGTTTATCCCTGTCGAAGTATTTCCGCCAAGGGTAGTATTATTTTGAATAACATAATTTCCACCACCTAGATGCGCAGCAGCCGTTCCAAAAGTTGCATTAGCGGTATAGCTGGTAAGGTCGGTAGGAAATACATTTACAGGTGAACCTTGCCGGGCAATTATAATCCGACCGAAACCATTGCCCGTAGTATAGTTAAGTGTCATTTCATCGCCTTGTGTATTGGTGAATGAAAGATTGGTAGGTGCTACTGTAGGTTTGCCAAGTGTAACAAATGAGCCAAGGCCAGGATCAGCTTGTTTAAAAACCGGTCCACTATTTCCATTAAATTCATAAATCGCAAAGTGATAGGTCGTGTTAGGTTGCAGGCTTTGCATATTAAAAGTTGTGCCGCCACCTTTATAAACTATTCTCGATGTTCCTAATAGCGGAGCTGTTGGATAATTTCCACTGGAAGAATAATTAACCAGACTGATGGGCACATCGGTAACGGGCGAGCCAGCCTTAGCTAATACAAGTCGTTGCGTTCCGTTACCCGCAGTAAATGTAATTGTGGCATTATAGCCTGTGATGTTCGTGAAACTAAAATTGCCGGCTGATGTACTGGGTGGCGAGAGTGTAGTAACCGATCCTGTCAGGACCTGTGCCGGATTGGTGAGGTAAAACGTATTGCTGGCAGTGCCATTAAATTCAAAAATAGAAATGTGATAAGTAGTGGCGGGCGTTAGGCCGGTTACTGTAAAACCACTTGCGGTTGTTTCTGCTACTGCGAATGTGTTGCTTCCTAGGTTATCACCAGTACCAAAAGCACTATTCGCATTATAGTCAACACCATTGGTGGGTGTCCACGCAACAGGCAGATCTTGTCGCACAACAATTAATCTGCTGGTACCATTTCCTGCCGTAAAGTTTCGGGAAAATTGATTGCCTTCAATAGTAGGTGTACCAAATGATGTGCTACCAACAGTTGGCGCTCCTGCAGTTGTGAATGAACCTGTTAACGCATTTACCAAATCATACACTGGCGCAGCCGGCCCATTACTTTCAACCACGCGATAAAAGTATTGTGTATTGGGCAGTAGATTAGTAACGTTAACTACATTACTAGTGTTAAAGTAAACTACCCGGCCGCTACCAACAGCGCTACCCGATCCAAAGTTTGTACTGGGCGTATAGTTTGTATATTGAGTTGGTTCTGTTGTTGCTGAACCTGGTTGTAGAATCACCAACGAGCGCGTTCCGTTACCACGTGTCCAGGTTAATGAAGCGGTATTACCGGTTGGAGTTGCCACTAAATTTGTAGAACCAACGGTAGGTGGAAATAAAGTAGTGCCACTCCCTTCCAGCACATTCGTGGTGTTGTAAACGGTATTAAAATTTGTTCCATTAAATTCATAAACCCTGAAGTAATAAGTGGTACTGTGAGCCAGGTTCGTGATGTTTACATTCGTGCTGGTATTTCGGTACACCACAAAATTACCCGCACCAATGGTGTTACCTGAACCAAAGGTGGCATTCTCAACATAATCAGTTCCGTTTGCCGGTATACCCGTACCATTAAATGTTGGGCTAAGACTGGCTACCACCAATACATTGCTACCGTTACCCCGTGTCCAATTTACACGAAAACGATTGCCATCAATATTTGTAACTGTAAGATTGGTTGCACCAACAGTAGGTGCGCCTCCGGTAGTAAACGATCCGGTAAGTGCTGTGGCAAAATTATAAACCGGGCCATTGGTTCCATTGCTTTCCACTACCCGATAGAAGTAAACGGTGTTGGGTTCCAGATTGGTAACATTCACGGTGTTACTGGTATTATTATAAACAGCCCGGCCACTGCCTATTGCTGAGCCTGATCCGAACGTGGCACTACCGGAGTAGTTGGTGTATTGCGTTGGATCTGTTGTGGCTGAACCTGCCTGTAAAATAACCAGCGATCGTGCGCCATTACCTCGTGTCCATGTAAGTGCAGCCGAGTTGCCCGTGGGTGTTACAATCATGGCTGTAGAACCTGTAGTGGGTGGCGATAATGTTGTGCCATCTCCACTAAGCACATTGGTTGTATTGTATTGAGTGCCGGTACCGGTGCCATTAAACTCAAAGATTCTAAAATAGTAAGTAGTGCTATGCACAAAATTGGTGATAGTTACATTGGCTCCAGTGTTTTCGTACACAACAAAGTTGCCGGTACCTATTTCATTGCCAGTAGCAAATGACGGACTTGCGGTATAATCTATTCCATCTACCGGAATGCCCGTGCCACCAAATGTGGGACTTGCACTGGCCACTACTAAAACCCGGCTACCATTTCCGCGTGTCCAGTTTACACGCAACCGGTCGCCATCGTTATTGGTAATAGAAAAATTGCTGGCCCCGGTGGTAGGTGCCTGGGCTTGTAATTGTAACGAAGCTGCTGCCAGCAGCAAAGCAGGAATAAACCTTAGGTTGGTAAGAATTGTATATAAAATGGAAACTTTAAATCTCATGAACCGAACTTTAAAATCATTTGCTGCTAATGGCTGAAAATTGAAGCAATTTTCAGTATTCAAATCTCCATTAAATATTAGTAAGGCGGTATCACATGAACATGTGAAGGGAGGATTGCCTGGCGTTCCTACATTAAAAGAAACATCTCAAAATTGAACGATATCAGCATTTAACTACCGCTTCAGCATTAAATACCCGGTGCGTGTTAGTCCTGAAGAATTTAGGAAAATTTTGTAAAAATACGTTCCGGAAGGAAGTTCATTACCATTTTGGTTTAAGCCTTTGAACGCGTTGGCTTCAGAATAATTTTCAACCTCAAAAACTTTAGAACCCCAACGATTGTAGATGGTAACCGTGTTATTGGGTTCGAGTAATTCTAAGTTGTCAATCCGGAAGTAAGGATTTTTATCATCGTCATTAGCGGATACGGCATTATAGATTTCAATCCCTTCATTTACTTCAATCGTAAATACCTGCTCTGCACAAAGGCCATTGGTATCGCATGCCCTGATAGTAATTGACTCCGTACCAAAAAAATTAATTCCTGCATAGTTTATAGTAAGAACTCCGCTTGCGTTTATAGAGCCGATGGCACCACTCGCTGGCTGCTCAAGAATTTCTAAGGAAGCTAAATCCAGACTACCATTGGTGATTACAATCAGGGGAACCAGATCCAGCGTAATGATTTGTCCGGATTGGGTTGCCAATTCAATTGAAGTTATAACAGGTGGTGTGCCGTTGCAATTATTAATAGTCGCTTCTACCAGGGTTGGATTGCTTTCGCAAGTTCCGTTGTTAATGGCTACCAGAAATTCAGTTGTTTCGGTTAGGGCCGATGTGGTGTATGTGCTGTTGGTTTGGCCTGAAATTAAAAATACTTCTGTAATTGGATTACCGTAAGGATCGGTGCCTTCCTCTAAAATATACCATCTATACTGTCCATTACTCGCGCCCGATGCAGTTAAGGTAACACTTGATCCTTCGCAACCCGATGCGCCTGTTGCATCTGGAGCATCTGGAGTAGTTGAAACAGTGAGAATGGCATTGCTGCTCACCACACTTCCACAACCATTGCTAACTCTACAGCTATAGGTTCCGACATCGGTTAAAGCAGTTACAAGAAAAACAATTGAGGCCGATGTTTGCCCCGGAATATCAATACCGTCTTTTCGCCACTGATAGGCTAATGGTGCACTACCCGATGCTGAAACAGTAAAGCCGAAAGATTCACCAGTACAAACGGATGCTGATGGTGATTGTGAAATAATACCCGGACAACCCGCAGAAACAGTTGTATTAATGAGTACAGAAAAATAATCTTCGGCTGTGTAATAAGAGGTGGCCACAATATCTAGTCTTCCATCAGCATTAAGGTCGTGAACAATAAATCGACTTCCGCCAGAACCATCCTGATCGATAAGTATAGAAGTTGAAACTCCGGTAGCCGTTCCACGAAACACTACAATCTGGCCACCGTTTGAACTTATGGGTGACTGTGACCCGACAACCAAATCTTTAAATCCATCGCCATCCATATCTTCAAAAGCATAAGGAAATCCGCCCAGCGTTACACTAATGGAAGAACCTGTTAACACGCCCGTACCATCATTGATAAAAAAGTCATTTCCAAAAGCGCTATTAGCAAATGCGATTACATCATCATGCGTATCGTAGTTAATGTCTGCAATCAAGAAGAAGCTTCCTGAAACAGGAAGTCTGGAAGTACTAATATTGAAAGTTCCGTTGCCATTGCCGAAGAACGTACCCAGGCCTGAATCGTAATCGGCAACCAAATCTAAATTCCCATCTTTATTCAAGTCTATTGATTTTATTTCATAGGCGCGTTCGGTTAATGGAATTACGGAAGGCGCGGAGAATCCTGTTCCGGTTCCATTTAAAATACTGAGTGATTGTCCGGCACCGTTGGTAACGGCAAGATCCAGAAAAGTGTCGTTATTAAAATCACCATACGTCATTCTACCTTGAGTTCCGGAAGTGGAAATGGTTCCAAGCAAAGTAAATTCACCGACTCCATTACCAGTAAGTACAGTGACCGAACCGGAAGTATTATTATAGGTTATAATATCTAGGTTGGTATCGTTATTATAATCTACAGCAATTATCTGAAATGGCCCTGTACCCGTGTTGTAGTTGGTGGCGGTTTTGGTAAACCGATTACCATCTTCACCCAGATGCACGGTTACAAGATTTGCAGCTGCGTGACAGATAGCTACGTCTATTTTTCCATCTTTATTGAAATCGCCCTTTACAATATCTTGTGGATTATAACCGGTAGGAAATGGATATTTTAACACAGTGTTGGTAAAAAATCCTGTGCCATCACCAAACAGCATTTCAGATCGGTAGGTTGAACCACTAACACCTACGGTTATCAGATCGGGGTTGCTATCGTTATTCAAATCGCTTACAAGCATAGCTGATATTCCTACGCTTAATTCAAATTTTGCAACCATGCTAAATAAGCCAGACCCAATGCCGAGAAATACGCGCGCATTAAAACCATTTCCGCTACCATCATTTGCTATTATATCCGGCAAGCCATCTTTGTTGAGATCGCCCACGGTATAATTATAGCCAGTAGAAAACAATACAACTCGTGGAGCAAAGTTTCCGGTTCCATCATTAAGTGCATATCCACTGGAAGCAACAATGTCGGCATCGCCATCGGCATCTAGGTCTGCTGCTAATACATCCTGACCGCTTAATCCAAAGCCACTAATGGTAGGACCAACTGAAAAGTTTGAACCGCTTCCATCGCCAAACCAGATTTGCACGGTTAGTCCCATCACTACAGCAAAATCAGGATTGGTGTCTTGATTAAAATCGGCAACGGCAATATCAAACACAGGCGAAATGCTAAGTACGGTTGGAGCCGCAAACCCGCCAGTACCATTTCCTAAAAAAATGCGAACATCGTTGGGTGTACCTCGACTGGATACAATTACATCCGTGTTTCCATCTTTATTAAAGTCAGCTACTTCAATACCTTGTGGCGTATCGCCTACGGTAAAATTGATGGGCGCTGCAAGATTGCCGGTTCCATCGCCTAGTAATAATGAAAAGTTATCATTGGATTGGCTAAGTGAAACTACATCAAGGTTACCATCTTTATTAAAATCGCCCACGGCCACATTGAGGGCATTGATGCCTGAACCGAAGTTTCTGATTTCGTAACCTGCAAAAGCCGCGGTGCCTTTATTTAAGATAAGGGTAAGTTGGCGATTGGATAGTGAATTGAAATTACAAACCACAAAATCAGTTTTACCGTCATTATCAAAATCGCCTTTGGCCATTTTCTCCGGAGTGCTTGGTAACGTGGCGAAAGTTGATTTTTGAAAAGTAACTTGTGCCTGTATAACAGAGTTTAAAAAAAGTAACGTAATAAACACAACCAGCTTGGGTTGATAAATCAGGGAAATTAAAATTGATCTCATAACATCTTATTAAAGAGAATGGATTCAGAATCTCAGGAGTTAAAGTTCTTAAGAAATGTAAAGCGAGGATATTACATGATGATGTAATACGCGGTTACACCAACCGCTCTTTAATGGCTTTACTTACGGCTTCGGTCTGCGAATGAACGTGAAGCTTTTCGTAGATTTTTTTGATGTGTGCCCGCACGGTATCAACCGTAACAAAAAATTCGGCTGCAATTAATTTGTAGCTATTGCCTTTGGCAAGGGATGCGAGGATTTCGTTTTCGCGGGGCGTGAGTTGGTAAGGATTAGCCACCGGTTTTTGTAAGGCTGCAATTACCATAAAAGCAATGGTGGGCGACATGGGTGCGCCACCGGTTAGCACCTCGTCTATTGCTTCGAATAGTTTAGAGGAAAGATGTTTTTTTAGAAGATAACCCGAAGCTCCGGCCCGTAGCGCATCAAATACATGCTGGGTGTCGTCAAACACGGTTAGCATTAAAATGGGAGTTGTAGAACCGGTTGCGCGGATGCGGGTAACAGCTTCAATTCCATTGCGGCCGGGCATGTCTATGTCCATTAAGATAATGTCCGGATTAATTTCGGCTACCTGGTTTTCTGCATGCAACACATTTTCGAAGGCAGCCGAAACCAAAAACCGCGGGTCAAGGCGAATCATGCTGCTGATGCTTTCGCGCAACATGGTGTTGTCTTCGTATAAAAGTACGGTTATGGCCATTTGGAAGAACAAATAAAAACCTAATCCAGCATTTAGTCTATACCCCAATCATGTAATAGGCATTTCCAGAAAAATAACGGTTCCGCTGCCGGGCTCGCTTTTTAAGGAGAATTTTGCATTCAGATCATTAGCTCTCGCATTCATATTACGAAGCCCATTGCCTGCCGTTTCTTTGTCGCTATCAAAGCCAACGCCATTGTCTGTAATTTGCATGGTAAGCATTTTAGCAGGTTGGCTAAACGTTATCAGTAGTTCGGTTGCACCGCTATATTTTGCTGCATTGTTTATTGATTCTTTAAAAATCAGAAAGAGATTTTTTCTTTGTTTGGCATTTAAGATCATACGCTCGTCCACACCTTCATCTACAAACCGGTACTGCATGTTGAGGGGTTCAAGAATTTCGGCAGCGAATACTTTCATCTTTACCAGAACTTTTGCAAACGTATCGTTGATGGGATTGATAGACCACACAATATCGCTCATGCTTTCCATGGTTTTGGATGATTGCTCGGCAATGCGACTTAACTGAAGATTGTTGCCGGATGGATTTTCGTGTATGGCTAATTTGCTAATGATGTTGATGGTGGAAAGGGTAGAGCCAATATCATCGTGTAAATCGCGGGCAATGTCATTTCTTACCGCTTCTATTTCGGCCAGCCTTTTTGCGCGGGCAGTAGTTCTATAGCGGTTAATCAACAACAGACCGATTACCAGAATCAGAACCAAAGCCGTAAACGTTCCAATCTGAATGGCGCGTTGTCTGCGAGCCTCTACTATTTTCAGTTCATTGTCTTTCTGCAGTAAATCAATTTGAGTTTGCTTTTTTTCTAACTCATAGCGGGCTTGAGTTTCTTCCATCAGCGTACGATTCTCGGCCTGTGCTAAACTATCCTTTACCAACACATACAGTTGCGAATTACTTAATGCTTTTTTGAAATCGCCTTTTGCTTCGTAGGTAGCACTAATGGCCTGATAGGCATCCATCAACAAATAAGCATTGCCAAGTGCTTTGGCCGCCATACGCGCTGAATCTAAATAGAGAAGTGCTTCATTATTTTTCTTCAACATATAATTTGCCTGCCCGATTGCAGAATAGGCGAAAGCACTTATTGATTTGTTGGAAATCTTCCGGGCGAGGTCTAACGATTTTTTATAGTTTAATAAAGCTGATGCGTGTTGCTCTTTATCAAAATAAATATTGCCCACGTTTTGCAGAAGTTCGGCCGCGCTACGAATATCGCCTAACTGAAGGTAGAGCTTTTGAGCTTGTTCGTATTCGAGTAAAGCACTGTCGTATTTTTTTTGTTGCCGGTAAATTCTTCCTAACAATTTGTGCGCATACCCAATTTGTGGTGTAAGCGATTCGCGTTTGGCAATCGTCATACTTTGCTGTGCATAATTCAAGGCTTTGTTAGAATTACCAAGCCGGTATTCAATATTGCCGATGTTGGATAAGGCCAGGCATTGGCCATAAGCATCGGCTAATGGATTTTCATATAATTTTGCGGCTCGAATAAAATAATCTAACGCTTGCTGATAATTACTTTCTTCCAGATAAACGTTTCCATAATTGTTATAAATACCAGCTTCAACCCGAAAATTTTTTGTTTGCTGCGCAAGTTCTAATCCTTTATCAAGATAATATCGTGCTGAGTCCATAGTAAACTTGCGCATAAAAGAATGCCCCAATGCTGAATAAACTTTTGCTTGCGCGGAAACGTCTGTCGTTTCAATAGCAATAATCCTGGCTTTATGAAAGTAATGAATAGCAGAATCGAATTGCGCCTGCCCCTGAAACGAACTGGCCAATGAAAAATAGTTTTCAAAAACACCTCTGTCAAACCCGATTTTGAGCGATAGTTTTATTCCTTCTTTTGCGGCCTCAATAGACTTTTGTGGATTTGATTTAGTGAGCTCATCGGCTAACACGCTATACAGGATGGCTTTAGCGGTATCGGTTTTGGTTTGTTGAATGAGTGTTTGCAGGCTATCGTACTTTTGTGCGAAGCCAACAGAATAAAGTTGAAAGAAAAATAGCCCTGCCAGTAGATATTTCATGAAAGGGAAATTTACCCAAGCGCAGTCGTATTTGCAATGCTACATAAGACTTGTCTGAATGCGTTAGCGCTTCAACATCAAAAATCCATGTTCTATTTTACCAGTGGATTTAAGTACGATTTTATAATAATACGTTCCGGAAGGAAGTTCATTACCGTTTTGATTTAAGCCCCTGAATGCATTGGCTTCGGAGTAATTCTCAACCTCAAAAACTTTGCTACCCCAGCGGTTGTAAATAGTTACGGTGTTTTCGGGTTCTAAGGCTTCAATGTGTTCAATTCTGAAGTATGGATTTTTATCATCGCCATTGGCAGATACGGCATTGAAGATTTCAATTTCACCAATTACGGTAATAGAAAACTGCTGCGTGGTACATTCGCCAAATACATCGCACACCTGGATAGAGATAACTTCAGTTCCCGTAAACGGGTTGCCCGAATAATTAACAGAGAGAGAAGTTCCATTAAGAGAAGCTACTGCACCACTTGCAGGTTGCGAAACAGTTAAAGAACTTAATGCAAGATTATTGTCTGCATCAGAAATTAACGTAGATAAATCAATAGACACAGAACTGCCAAGGGTAGTACTGGCAGAAGTGGAATTAATTACCGGAGCTGAATTACTACAAGGATTAGCTTGTACGGTAATGACTATACCATCCGAAGCCGGA
>Ga0075163_10002237_pt1 | contig 26083 bp, 26 predicted proteins | sample JI1023141ADNA_FD_71478 | JGI IMG/M metagenome (GOLD analysis project Ga0075163, IMG submission 71478) | Wastewater effluent complex algal communities from Wisconsin, to seasonally profile nutrient transformation and Carbon sequestration -... | ecosystem: Engineered > WWTP > Effluent > Algae...
TATGACGCATAACTCTTAGGAAAGTTGAAGGTTTTGGTCGTCAATTTTTCAAGCCTGTCCCATTGATTAAAGTGGGATTGAAAAGCTTGTTCAACGGTTTGGCACTAACGAAGTCCGCTGGAATTGCGGTTAAAGGTAGAAATTTAAGCCAAACATTTCCACTCTCCATTAAACCAAAAACATGAAACCAGCGGATTTTGTTCAGAGCTGTGTTATCAGCATTCATTTAATTTTTATTCTCTTTCAATTGTGACAGCTTATATCGAAAAAATTGTATAATTACTTTACTCTTAAGAATAAATTATCACAGCCGTCAATATAACTATGGTTAAATAAAACTTCGTTATCACATATTAAAATTCGTCCATAAAGATATCCACTTTTATGATCAAGATCAAGGCCTAAAATACCGGAATCGGCATCTTTAAGCTTCCAAATTCCATTAGTTATTTCAATTGAATCTTCTTTTACAGAAAATGATCCTCCTTGATTTAGTGTAATGATAACGTCCTTGTCTGCATTAATTGTTTTACCAGTCCAAAAGCAGAATTCTGCAACCCACTTCCAAGAACCAATAAGTTTGGAAGTCAGTGTCACTTCATCAAAATTTTGAGATTTATTGCAATCCCAAAGTCTTTGTATATCAATTCCTGATTTACTATAGTCTTTTGTGTTGTCATCAGTTTGGCTATCCTTATTACATGATTGCGTAATTAATAGAAGTATTAGAAAAACTAATAGTTTACCTGAATTTTTCATATGAATTAAATTTAACAAATATATATTTAATTTAATACAATTTTATGGTTTCGGTGGCTGCTAACGATAGAGTGTAAAAATACCATCATATTTGTTCATTAATTTTAAAATTAGTCTATAAAAGGCCTATGAGATCTTTCAAGGTCTTTTATGAGTATCATTATTATCGTACAATTTTAAACCCAGAAAATAATATTCGTTCCTAAGGTCTAAAACAAAGCCAATCTAGGGAGTTGTTTTGAAAATGATACAATATTTACAACTAATCCTCTTATTTTGTCTGCATTTGTAAATCAATATCTCAAAATAGTACTACAAATACCCCTACAGGACAAAACGCGGTATCGTTGATTTATCCCGATCGAAGCGTCGGGAACACTTTATAGCCTAAAGCCTATATCTTCAGGTTCACCTCCAATGGATCTTGATCTGTATTCGCCTTTTAAACTGCTACTTTAGTCTATAGGGTTGTATTTTAGGTACCTCCTTTCATCGTCCAACTTGTCTTCTTTTTGATTTTAAGTGTAAGTATTCAAGTAAATATATGTTTTTTCCTATTTGGTGTATATGGTTTAAAGATTAATCATTTTGCCTTTCATAAACATTAAGATGGTTAACGTAGCAAAGACAAAAGAGATATAGTAATGCACGTTCATTTTTTCACCAAATACAAAAACACTTAATAAAATTGAGGTTGTAATAATTGCCAGGATTGCATAGAGTGTATAATATGATGCCCCATGATTGCGATAAAGAAAATATAAAAAGATATTTAGCATTACTAATCCAATTCCAGAAATGATGAGCCATTTGAAATTAATTGTAAAGTATTGTAGTAATCCTTTAGTGGGGTAGAGAAATGAAATGCTAAAAAGTATGATTGCCGCAATTAGTAGTGAGAACGAACCGAAGGAAAATGGATTCTGAAATGCACCTGCTTTCTTTTGTCCAAGAGTTACCAGAGCATTACCAATGGCAGCAATGAGGGCTAATAGAAAAGGTGCTAACAGTCCAGTTATTTTCATTGTCAAAATTCCTTTACCATTACTTCGTAATCAAAACTCATGGATTCAAAGTCATAGTGATATTTGGTTTCTTTATGAAAGCCATGCTTTTCATAAAAACGAATTGCTTTATCGTTGCCGACCCAAACAGCTAACCATAAAGTTTTTATTTTATGCTTTTCTACTTCTGCAAATAATTCGTTTTGAAGTTTCTCGCCAATGGTGTTACCAATGAAGTCATTCAGGACATAAATTTTTTGCAATTGGGCTGGCTTTGAGTCAGAAAGGTTTTCATAGGGACAATATTTTTTCAATTTTGCATAGGCAACAGGTAAATCGTCTGCAAATGCAACCCAAAATACATTGTTCTCTTTTTGAATACTGTTTTGAATTTTGGAAACAGAGAAGGTAGAAGATAAATAATTTTTCAGAACGGTATCGTTAGTCCAGATGTGTCCGAATGCTTCACGGAATGTAATTCTCGCTATCAATGCAACAGTTGCTGCATCTCCTTGAGTGGCTTTTCTTACAGTTATATTCATAGTTTCAGCAGGCACAGTTTATATTTAAACCTTCTTTTGCTTTAGTTCCCTGGGTAGCATAGCCATCTCGTTTCCACCAGTCAAGGCCTCCTATAAGTTCTTTTACTTTGAAGCCAAGCTCAGCCATCTTCAGTGCTCCTTTGGTTGAAGCGTTGCAACCGATGCCATCGCAATAAGTAATATAAAGAATATTTCGATCAAGGTTCTTTGTAGATTCTTCTGTCATTTCACGGTGAGGAAAATTGGTTGCAAGCGGAATATGTTCTTCATTAAATGCAAATGGTTTTCGGGCATCAATAACGATTAGGAATTCACCAGAATTGATTGCATCAAATAAATCAGAGCTATCCATTTCATACTCTAATTTTTGTTTGTAGTGATTGATTTGGTTGTTCATTATATTTATGATTTTAGTTATTGTATAGAATTCGGTTTACCTGACGGTCGCTTTTTAGTCCACATTGTTTTGCAATCTGAATTCTCGAGATGTCTGGGTTTTTGAGCAATTCTTTTATTCTTTCTCTGCGTAATACTGTAATGTAATTGTTTACTGTGATGCCTGTTTCTTTCTTGAAAATTCTTGTGAAATTCCTGTTGCTCATTCCTGCGATTTCAGCAAGTTCAATTAACGTAATCCGCTTTTGTAAATTTTCATGAAGCCAATCCTGCACTTTGTGTATGCCTGAATGAATGTGATTTCGGTAATTCAAATAATCGCTTTGTTGTGGTTGGCTACCGCTTCGTCTGTTATACATTACTAATTCTCTTGCGATTTTATGAGCGAAGTAGTTTCCCTTTAGTTCTTCCAAAATGAAAAGTGTCATGTCAATGCCTGCAAGGATTCCAGCACTTGTGTATATATTGTCTTGGTTTGTGAACAAGACATTTTCCTGAACTTTGATGTAAGGAAATATTTTTTGCATTTCATTCGTCTTTTGCCAATGAGTGGTGCATGTTTTGTTGTCAAGAATGCCAGAATAAGCCAATACATAGGCCCCTGTACAAATGCTACAAATGTTAATTTTATTTATAGATGCATTGTTTAGCCATTTAAAAAGGTTTTTCTGTTTCTTGAACTCATTGGATAACAAGTATTTGGTTTTAGGTCCAGGAATGAAAATATAATCACCTTCATTCAGATTGATTGTTTCAAAGTGGGGCAGTTTATCAATAGTTAGTCCTGTACTCGTTTTTATTGAGTTATGAAGAGAACAGTATTTAATTTCAAAATCTGCTCCATCGCCAATTGCTTCGTAAATTACTTGTTCGGCTCCTGTTAAGTCAAGTAACTGAATTTCGGGTAGTATCAAGAATAGAAATTTTACAGCCATTAATATCAAATTATTATGGAGCAAAAGTAAGATGTTGAAGTTAAATAATTGAGACAAATGACAGACATATTGAGCCAAGCCTAATTTGTCTTAAAATTTTCAAGTCGAAGGTCAAACAGAAACAATTCTGTTCTTGTTTTGTCAGATGGTTTTGTTGTAGGGTTGTACCTATAGTTTTATTGCTTTGTGTTGTGGCGGAAATCAGGGAACGTCAGCCAAACCCATAACTAAAAACCCAATCGAAAAACTAAAGATAAGCAATTGATCATCAGCCCACCATAACACAAAACCTATGTATGGGGTTGCCCTTGTCTATGAGCTTTTCTAGTTTTCAATGATGTCAAATAGTTTTTGGTCTTTAAAGCTGTCAATAACAATGTCAGCTTTTGTAAGGTCTTGGTTACCCGAATTTGGATTGTAATAGCCAATACAAAACATATTTGCTGCCTTAGCTGCTAACACCCCGTTGGTGCTGTCTTCAATAACAATGCAGTCGTTAGGTTGTCTGTCGTAATGGTCTGCAACTTTTAAAAAAATGTCAGGCTCGGGTTTCCCTTTTACAACTTGTTCTCCACTCACAACCAAGTCAAAATATTTTTCAATGTCAAGCTTTTGCAAAATAAGGTCAATGTTTTTTTTGAGTCCCGATGATGCGATTGTTATTGTGTAACCTTTTTGTTTTAAAAATTCAAGAAAATCAATTACGCCAAATGTCGGGACAAGATTTGCCTCTTTAAGTGTTGTATGCTTTAACTCTTTTTCAAGTTCTTTTAATTCGTCAACACTATAGGATAAATCGAATTTGTCTTTTATGTATGTCCACATTTTAGTTGCAGAAATTCCAACAAATGTTTGATGCTCAGCAATGGTAATGTCTGCCCCCAATTTCTTGAAGAAAACCTGATTCATTTCCATATAGAGTTTTTCGCTGTCCAACAGAACTCCGTCCATGTCAAATATTATTAACTTCTTCATATTGTGTAGTGTGTTGTTATTGGGATACCGCTTACGTCTTTTGCATCTACAAGAAGTTGACGATTTTTACAAGAAGTGGTCATACACAGAACGAATATTTGACCAACCACATAACTGAATACGAACCACTGAACCGCCACTTTCTTGTAGGTGCCGCTATGCGTTCGTATATTTTTACCACGGTCCATCTTTAGTAATGTTCAATATTTCTCCATTCTCAAAACGGAAGGCACCACCCCATCCCACAAACCAAACACGCTCGTATTTATCTAAGTAAATTTGATAGGCAAGTGGCCCATAATTTCCCTCTGATATTCTATGCTCAGTAAGTTTATTATTACTTAAACTGTAAATGCTTCTACCGCAATTAAACCAAATTTCTCCTTTTGAATTTTCAATAATATTACCAATGCCTTTGCGTTCTTCAAATAAGTCGCTTGATATATCAGTCAGAGAGTCTTCTTTATATATATAAATTCCTTTTGATGTGCAAATCATAAATTCTCCTTTCTGATTTTCTATCACCTTACCAACAAAATTGGTTTTGAATCCATCCTTTTTAGAGATAGCTGTTAAGTCATTATTATCTTTTATAAAGATGCCTGCATTAGTGCTGAACCAGATTCGCCCCTTACTGTCTTCTAAAATGTTATGAATCATTTTGGTACTTGAGACGCCTACTGTTGTATCAATTTCACCTTCAGGTAGTTCAAAATGCGTAAAACTCTTGCCATCAAATTTGCTAACTCCTTTAATAGTACCTATCCAGATATTTCCTTTGGAATCTGGTGTAAGGTGCCAGACATCTTTACTGATTAATCCATCTGATTCATATAAATTTTTAATCTTATCTCCATCTAAATAACTAATTCCATCCGTATGGCCAAACCAAATTTTGCCATTTATGTCTTCATTAATTGCACGTATCGCCACTCTATGACCTGATTCGCTTCTAATCCCATCTATATAAACCAACGAACCATTGACCAATTTTAAAGCTCCGCTATGCGTTCCAAACCAAAAATTATCTTTACTGTCATGAAACATTACTCTAACCGTTTCAGATATTTGATTTGTAAAATCCGGAAATATCATTGGCTCCGGAGTTTCTTTCCTTTTAAATAGTTCGCTATCAGATGAATTCACTTCTTTGTTAATCGAAGCTTTATTCACTTGTCCATTGCAAGAAAACAGATTGCTACAAATATAAATTGTTGTCAAGATTTTGATAGAGATTCTAAGGTTCATAGATTTATTTTGTTTTTTATGACGCATAACTCTTAGGAAAGTTGAAGGTTTTGGTTGTCAACTTTTCAAGCCTGACCCACTTATTTTAGTGGGATGGTACAGCTTGTCCCTTCCGGAGGAGGGGAAAGCCGGCAAGCTTTAGCCAATTATGTGGGAAGTCTTTGAGATTATTTTCATTTTTAGAACACATGCATAGCTCTATTTAGAGTCGTTTAATACAAATTTAATAAATTCCTATGTGCTATGTGAATCTCTATAAAAATATTTAAAGTCTGACCAGAAATTTATACCTGAATGTTGTACTTTTTCTGAATAGGAATGAAAGCTCTATCATTGTAAACGTAATTCGGCCTTTGCCATTATAGCTAAAACTGATTTCTCCTTAAATTTTTGACTTGACCCCTCATTTATCATCTTGTTAAGAGGGGAGTTTCATCGGAATGGTGGGGTCAACATGAAAAGGAATAGGGTGGGTCACTTTGCTCTGGACTATACATAAGTGCCATGAAAGATTTGTAATCTTCTATACAATTTTTTTTAGAACACATTTTTAATCAATTTATGAAATATTATTCTAAAAATACAATGCTTTCATAAATGAATTTCAATACTTAACTATTTTGTTATAGTAAAATGATTAGGGTTTGTTTAACAGTTGGTCGCTATGCGAAGGCGGGGATTTTCAGCACTAAACTTCATTAGATGCACATAGCTTGGATTTAGCACTTCATTGTCATAGAAGCACGAAACCCCCGTTTTTGCAAAACAGCTGTTAGCGGTAGTTTTTATTCATAGCGTAAATCCATTCAATTCCAGCTTTTAAAGTTTGATTCTCTTCAACTTGAAAATCAGGAATTATCTTACTTCCAAATTTTGTCTTTTTCCTGTCCGCAAATATAGATTCAGCCAGATTTATTATTGAACCATCTGATAATTCGTGTGAAACACATCCTGTTGAAACGCCAAAAGTTGATTGTCCAAATGATTTTGAATTTTCTCTTAACTTAAAGGCTACCGCCACCGCTTCTCCTGAACTTGCTGTTTGATTGTCTGTTAGTACAGCTAAAAATTGATTGCTAAGATCTTGTTTTGATAGAATTTTTGTCTCCATAACAAATTGATCTTCTATATAAGCTTTGCCTTCGAATATTTTCCAGGCTTCACTATTTCCATTTGCATCTATAAAGTACCCAAATGTCCCATTTCCAATTAATGGTTCAATTGAAAGAAGCATTGGCCACATATTTCCGCCAAAATTGCCACGCAGGTCAATTATCCAACCTTTCAATTTATTTTGTGACTCTTTCTCTATTTTGGCTCTTACTTCCATAATGTAATCATTGTACTCACTTTCATCCCCAATACAAAAAGGGATTCTAATGTATCCAATGTCATCTGGGGTGATTTCATCAGCTAATATAGGCAAAGGTTTGTTTTCGAGATTAGCTTCTGATTCTGTTATAGGTCTGAAGTAGCTATGATTGTCATTAAGCTTTTTAATTGCATAGCATATGGCTGGATATGTATCTTCAATTTTTTTTGCGTTCGATACTTTTTTTTTAACGTCACTTTTAAACTCTTTCCAGTCAATTTCATTTTTATACACCGAATTTTCTTCCAGTAAATCAAGGGTTTCTGTTAGATATTCCGATACTTCTTTTGGAACAGAATTTTTAGTATTACAGCTTGATAATACTATGCATAAACCTATGTAATAAATAATTTTCATCTGCTACTGTTAAATTACCGCTAACGTTTTGCAGATTTGCGATGGGCGGGCTTTTTACCACAAATGTTGATGCGGAGAACTGAACTTCCACCTTGCACAAAACTGTCTGCAGAGAACGAAACCCCGCCTATTGCAAATGTGCTGTTAGCAGCTGGTATTTTATTCATTCCTTAGGTCATGTTGTTATATATAGAATTTTTGTCTTTGAGATTTTGTCATAAATACTGCTTTCTCCTTTACTAATTAATATACTAACAAAATATCCAAGTACAAATACTTGAGGTAGAATTAAAATAACCCAAGTCCAAAGTGGAGTTTCAATTCCAGTTGAATTATAATACAATGTCCAATGAACTCCAGTGTGAGCAAGTTCCCAAGGTAGGAATTTCAGCACATTTCTTATCAAGATATTCTTAGCTGATTTATTTTGGTCTGTCAGAACGATTAGCTTTTGTAGTTTTTTCCCAATGGTTCCTCTCCAGTTACTTTTTTCTGTTAAATACGAATATGTAATTACTGGGAATGTTAGGGTCAAAAAACCAATTAACTGTCCGATAATTGGATTCTGAACAGTACTCCAATCGAAAACAGAGAAAAATAAATTTGCAACTAAAAAAAGTCCTGTCGCATAGATGGCTAAAATTGCATAATCTATAATACTTGCTAAAATTCTATGTCTAAGGGTTTTGGTCATTTACTTGCTGCTAACTCGTTTATACACGAAACTCTATTTTGCATATTCATTCCAATTTGGTAAGATGGTCGCAACTTTATTTGGTTTATTTTTCATATTAGAGTAACTAAATAAATATTTCTAGGCGCATCTTCACTATTCCTAAACAGCCAAAGAAAAATGCACAATCTATGGAGAGGACCCAAATAGTCAATCTGTCCATTTATCATTTATGAAAATCGTTTCATGAATATAACCAATACTTCTTATGTGGGTTACTTGATGATTAATATAAATTTATTTATTATATTTAACCTATTGAAAAATAATATCTTGCATTGATTTGCCCCAATTTCAGCTAAAACCAAAAGATACTTAGATTATAGATGGATGGTAGATAAAAATACCTTCGATTAATTGCTAAGAAAATATCCTGATTCTGTATATAATAGGGAATGCAGAGATTTAGGTCCATATACGATACACAAGATATAGACACATTAATTATGAAATATTTGTTTCTTTGTAAAAGCAAAAGCCCTTTAATTGGACATAAAACCAATTATACATTCCGAAGACCAAAGACTATTCCAGGACTTAAAATCAGGGGATATGCAGGCGTTTGATCAGATTTATCTGCTCTACCGGGATGACTTTGTTAGAACCGCCAAGCACCGATTCAGTTCAACTCCGGAGGCCGATATTCTCGATGCCTGGCAGGATTCATTGGTTTCCTTCTTCGAACAAATCAGCTCAGGTAAATTGCAAACGCTTACCTGTTCCATCAAGGGTTTTTTATACCTAATTGGCTTTCGGTACATCATGAAGAGCCATCATTTGAATTTGAAAACCGACCATGTGGAGTCTTTTACAGACCAGCAGGAGAATCTTCATTTTGCGGAAGAGATGGATTTGCTGCCTGAGTTGAATGAAGATCAAATCCTGTTGAACGCGAGAATACAGGAACTCCCCGAACAAGGCAAGCGTATGTTGATGTTGCGTTATGTAGACGGAAAGTCTATACCCGAAATTGCAAAGGAAATGAATTACCAATCGGAAAATTCTGTGAGTGTTACCTTGTCTCGCACGCTGAAGAAATTGAAGGATTTGTTGGAAAAAGATGTTAAAAGATAATCGTATGCAAGAGGAATTAATGGAACGTTATCTAGCCGGTGAGTTAAGCACGGATGAAAAGGCTTCGTTCGAAAAAAGAATGCAGGACGATAGCCAGTTAAGGGCGGAGGTCGAAGCATACAAAAGTATCCTCAACAATTTAAAATCTGTTCGCAGCCAGGAATTAAAAGCAAGATTGATTAAGTTGGAGGGATCTGTTCCTAAGCAAGGATTTAAATTTGGCAAGTCAGAATATTATATTTTGTTCTCAGTAATTATCCTGGCAGTAAGCCTGTGGTTCATATGGCCAAGGAATTCTAATTTTTCAGATTCTTCCATACCTCCTAAAAATATGGAGCAGGAATCTACTCCATCTATTCAGGAAAACCATCCGCCGAATGCTGCGCCTTCAATCCTGGAAGATACCTTGCGAAAGCAAGAAAACCTTAAGATGGTACCGGAAACAAAAAAAGCTGCCGATCCAAAAAATCCAATTGCTGAGAAGGAGATAGAAGAGGAAACTTATGCTGCCCACTTCGAGCCCTATATGGATGAGGACTTAAGCTCTATGGTAAGGGGAGAGGGTGAGTTGACCAATTATGAAAAGTTTATCGCAATTTATCTTAAGAAGGATTATGCAAGGGCTCTTAAAGTTTATGATGAAATGGATGAGTCACTCAGAGATTCTGACAATTTACTTTTTTTAAAGGCAAATGTATTATTGGGATTGAACAGATCGGATGAAGCAAAAGTTTTATTGAGGCGCATTATAAAAAATGACCAGTCCCGTTATACTGCAGAAGCGAAAAAGTATTTAATATACTGTCGCTAAATTGATTCTTTGATTATCTTTTCCAAATTGTAATTTGCTTGGATTCTGTAAAGCCAAATGGCAAATATTTATTTTACCATGAAGTCTAAATTCGGTATTCTAATTATACTCATTTTAAATACAACTTGTTTGACAAACTTGTTTGGTCAAACGGAAGAGTTCACTCCGGAGAAATCTTTTGATTCCCTGTTTAGACAAGTTAATATTTGTTTTAAGAAAAGAGATTTAAGCACGGCGAAGGAGGTGATTCAAAGAATGGACAGTCTTACCTCCATTCAATGGGGAATAAATTCAAATCAATACAGTCTCCTGACGTACAGTAAAGCAATCTATGCCTATTATAAAGGCAATATGACGGAGTCCTTGGAAGGGTTTGAAAATACCATGAAATTACGCAAACAGCTTTTTGGGGAAAAGGATGAGTATTACTATAAAAGTTTAGGAAATTCAGGGAGCATTTATTTTGTACAGGGCGACTTCAAAACTGCACTCAAAATTTATTCCAAAGGTTTGGAGCTTAACAAAGAAATCTATCCAAAGGAAGGAATTCACCTGGCCAAAGATTTGAACAATGTAGCCATAGCATATAAAGAGTTGGGATATTTTGAGCTTGCGGAGCGTCATCTTCTGGAAGCGCTTCGATTGAAACTTAAGTATGATTCAACAGATATAATTTCTTTATCCAACACCTACAATAATCTTGCTGTTTTATACAGGTCTATGGGTAATATAGAGAAAGATGAAGAGTTTATTTTGAGGGGAGTAAACTGTATGAAGTATCACCCTGAATTATCCAAACAACAAGAATATCTGGTATTGCTGGCAGCAGCGGGTGAACTTTACAACCGACTCCATAATTATAAAATGGCGCAACATTATTTGTTGGCCTCTGAAGAAATTCTAAAAGTGAATCCGTCATTAAAAGAATCATATAGTTATGAGTCTTATCTCACTTTAAAAATTCAAGTTTATCGATCACTCGGCGACTATCCCAAGGTAAAGGAAGTTCAGAAACAACTTTTAAATTTTGTGGAGAAGAATTTTGGGAAATATCATTTGCGTAATGGATTGGCCTTGATGGTCATGGGAAAGAATTTGTATTCCTTCCAGGACTATGAAGCTTCTAAAAACGCCTACAAGGATGCAATGTCCATCCTGGATAGTATTCAGGGGAAGAATTCATTGAACTCCGTAATTTGTCTGATTGCCCTTAGTTCTAATGTCTGGAAATCTAATCAGTTTGAACAAATGTTAAAATTTGCAAGTGAGGCAAAGTCAAGATTTGAAGAGGGCAATCATATTAAGGATACCATAACATTATCTAATATTTATCATTTATTGGGGATTGCTTATTCAAATTTGAATGAGCCACAAACAGCGGAAGACTATCTTGTGAAAGCGCTTGCCTGGAGAGCAACTAAGATTGGGAAGGAAAATGAAGATTATCTATCCAGTTTGCAAGAATTGTCTTTTCATTTTATGCGTAGGAGCGAATATCAAAAGGCAATTGACCATTTATCCGAGGCAGGTAAAATAGTGAGACGAATTCTCGAAACTTCAAAAGGCTTCCTGACGCAAGAGGAATTGACCGGTTATATTGGCAAGTTCGAATCTATTTATCATCAGGTTTTAACCTTATGTTCCTTAAGTCAGGATGACAAGACCAATGTAATTGCTTTTGAAAATGCCATTTTTTATAAGGGTTTTATTAAGGAAAATCTCATTTCTTTCAACAAGGAGTTAAGAACCAATTTACAACTCAGGAATGAATATGTTTTTTTAAGATCTACGGAAGAAAGACTTTCGAAATTTTACAAAAAAGTACAGGATGAGGATGATAAAAATTTGATTGCTCAATTGGAGCAGAAGAAATTTAATATTGAAAAAAACATTTTATTGTATGCAAACCATAAACAGGATACTGTGATGTTGAATTGGAAGCATTATCAAAAAATGTTAAAGGATAGTTCTGTCATGGTTGAATTTGTGCACTATAATTATTGTAAAGAAAATAGGGCAGATTCCGTTCTGTATGCTGCCTTCATCATCAAGAAGGATTCAAATATTCCTTTATTTGTTCCTTTATGCAATCAGGATAAATTGAACAAAATACTTGGAAAGCACCGCACACGTAGATTGGAATATGTAAACCATTTGTATTTTTCTGGTATGAAATCAGGCAATGGAATTTCCGAAAACATGTATGACCTGATCTGGAAAAATATGGAATCCCATCTCAAAGGAATTCATCAGATTGATTACTCCCTGTCCGGTATTTTGCATAATGTAAATATTCATTTTTTGGTTTCACCAGAGAAAAAATATCTTTCGGATTTGTATCAGTTGGTTTTGCATTCCTCTGCAAATTATTCAAAAAATGAAAAGAAAACACATTCTTTGGAATTCAAGGATGAGGTGGTTTTATTCGGTGGCATCGATTATGACTACGATGCCACGCTGGAAGGTGGACCAATTGCTAGCAAGGGGGAAGTGAGAGATCTTTTAAGTGCGAGACGAACCATGCAATGGAGCCAGGCAGATACTGGCAATCATATAAGAAAGTGGAGTTATTTACCATCCAGCAACAAGGAAGTAAAGAGAATAGGAGACATTTGTATGAAATCCAATGTTAAGAGTTCCGTTTATACCGGCAGAGAGGCTAGCGAAGAAAAGTTTAAGTCCTTAGGAAGTTATAGTTCCTCGATAGCATCTCCTTCAGTGATTCATTTATCTACACATGGTTTCTTTTTTTCCGATCTGGATTCCAAATCATCGCGAATAAATTACTATAACATGGTGAACCACTCTACTAATCCCATGCTGCGAAGCGGCTTGTTATTGGCTGGCGCAAACAAGAGTTGGTTTGATTCGAGTGGGGTATTTAATCAAGGTGAAGATGGTGTGCTCTCCGCAGATGAAATCAGTCTGTTGGATTTGTCTTCTACTAAGTTGGTAATTTTGTCTGCTTGCGAAACCGGCCTAGGTGAAATTCGCGGCAACGAAGGTGTATATGGCCTGCAAAGAGCATTTAAAATTGCTGGCGTACAGTCCATGATCATGTCCCTATGGCAGGTTCCGGATAAACAAACTGCTGAATTGATGGAGTTATTCTATGAGAATTGGTTGGTTAAAGGCATGAGCATTCGCAATTCGCTTCAGGCTGCTCAGAAGACTTTGAGAGATAAAAAATTGGAACCTTATTATTGGGCAGGTTTTATTCTTTTGGAATAAACACACCCTTTATCACAAGCGTGTGATGGAGATTTGTATAGCCTATTAACCATTGCAAAGTTTTTGTTTTTATAAAGACATTTTGAAGATTTCACCTGGTGTTCTTGCGTATTCGCATGCCAAGAACTAAAAATTTGATTCACGCCCAAACTTATTGCCCACCAACACCATCCATTGGTATGCAATTATTTTTTTTTGACTCCATGTTTTCAATGTAAGCATGATTACAGCACGATCCTATATTTTGGTGATATAGAATTTTGAACACAGAAATCAAATAAAAAAAATTTAAAAAATGTTTGATTTCATGCTAAGATATTTTTCCTCACTTGTATTTATAAAGTATAGAATGAATTTAAAGCATAAATTCTTCCGTTGCAAAATTAATAAAGTAAAAAATACAATTGTAAAAATGAGGATCAGCAAATTACCCGGGTGCACTCAGCTTAAAGAAATAGTAGCTGTTCTATGTAAAGCAATATTTTTATGCATTTTATCATGTTCGATAGTTTCTGCACAAGCTGAAGTGGAAGAAGAGTCTTCCGGAACCCATTCGGCAAAATATACAAACTTAAATGTTCCCTCTGTTCCTGCTTTTATCCTTCTGGATGTAACTGCTGCAAAAGTTCAGCAAGCAGGATACACAAGATCAGTTAAAATAGATTGGACGATGAAGAATTACAAAAACACACCAAATGTGGGTTTGGAATTGCAGCCATTATGGCTCCTTTATTATAATCAAAGTGATTTGTCCAGATACAGAAAAGCTTCCCCTCTGGCAAGAAAATTGAGCACATTGAGTGTATCTGTTGGTACCTACAATCAGGATTTTTGGCGGCAAATTGCCTATGCTGTAAAACTCAATTTGTACCAGGGAGACGATCCATTGATGAATGATGATCTGGACGATGCTACCAAAGAATATGAAGAAGAAAAGGCTCTGTTCAAGGCATATATAAATGATGCTAGGGCCAAATTGAGGAAGACGGATGATTTGGAAACCATTAAAAAATTGAAGCGCCGAATCAATGATTATAAGGATAGTCTTTTTATTACAGATCAAAATCAAAAGGATGCAAATCGTATATATAAAGAAGAGTATCTAAAAGAAAATTGGAATATACCTACAGTGGATGTTGGATTTGGTAAATTAAGAATTTACGATATCCAAAATATCCCTGACAGCAGCAAACAGATTTTATCTGGTATGGGTGTATGGATTTGTGGGTCCAGCGGTGTAGGGTATCGTGGTCTGTTAAGTGGTATGCTGAAATTCGTCAACATCAACAATGTCAGTACTAAATTTTTAATTGGTGCTTCCTATCGCTACGGTAATCCCAGATACAACATGTATACGGAATTCAGTTATGATTTGTCCAATGATGTGTATGCTCCATCCGGAAGATCGTTGGAGAAGTCAACTTTCGGAATGGGTGGTGATTTTAAAATAAATTCTATTGTCCAACTCAATCTTGGTTTGCGGTTTAATATGGATCAGCAATTCAAATTCACATCTCTGAATCCTGCAGCCAACATTATATGTTTAATGAATCTTTAACCAATAAATAAATTTTTGTATGAAAAAAAATTCTTTTTTATTAATTGCCCTTATAAGCTATCTTTTTGTTGGCTTACATGGTTTGAATGCACAAGCTCAACAGCTTCCGGAATGTAAAGACAATGTCTCCAGAATGGCCAGCTCAAAAAAATGGCCAAATGGCGAGCATGAACTTTGCGTAACAGCAGAAGGGACAGTAATTATTGCAAAAGTCGTAAATGGAAAAGTTGCATCCTTTTCGGCAAGAGACCTTAATCACAATGTGCTTCCATTGGCAAAATCAGCAGCCGGAGGAAAGACCAAAAGCATTAAATGTCCTGCAGGAATGAAATCCAATTGCGGATGTATTCCTTCTAATTGTTTTTGCGAACCAATTCTTAACCAATCAAATTAATTGAATATGAAAAGGATAATCTTAGGTTTATTTGTAATGCTGAGTTTTACCGGTTTTGCAAATACAAAACACATCCCTGAATGCCCGGATGATCTAACTGATGTGATTGAATCTACCAGCTTGAAAGTTGGTAAAAATGAAATCTGTAGATCGGAGTCCGGTAAGTATGTGATTTATGCAGTGCTCGATCAAAGTGGAAAATTTTCCAGACTGGTGGCGCAGGATTTAAGTGGAAAGGAGTTAGGAAAATCAGGGACCCCTAAAACCGCTAAAACTAAATCTGGAGGCAAAAAGGTGGATAAAATATTTAGACTTTGCTTGATAGTCAATAAGGTCGAAGTCTGTAAATACTATCGATTGAAAGAGTAGCAAAGTAAATTGATCTTACATAAAATTTTATTATTTAATTTAATCATTTAAATATCATACAATGAATATGCAAAAATTATTATTTACATCTGTGTTTTTATTCTTCTACACATCTGTTTTGCTCATTGCTCAAAGTGCTGAACCTATCTATGTAGACAAATCCAAATTTAATTCTAAAGGATGGCAACTTGTGGAGTCAGGTGAGGATGGAAGTAAAATTTATTTTTATTTCCAGAACAATACTTATACCAAAGCAAAAATTGTGCACAATTCAGGTCGGGAGGAGCCATTAGAATTAAAGACACCATCACCAAACTCGAACAGTGATAAATCCAAAAAGGGAAAATCAGGTTCCTCAAAACCTAAAAAGAATGGTCCTTTATCCGATCAGTGGCCAACAGTTTGTAAGCCACATCCTACACAGACGGATACTTGGATTTGTAGATCAGTTATGACAACATAGTTATTTAAAAAAATTAAAAATTTGTATTATGAAAATTAAATTATTGTTTATATTTATTTTGTGTATATTCCATTATTTTGAGGGCTATTCACAAGTAGATCAGTGTCCAGATGATCTTAGCTCAATCCTACAAAATCTTAAGCTTAATGATGGTGAACATTTGGTTTGCACCACAACAGATGGTAAAAAGATTATGGCGATTGTTAAAGAATCTAAAGTTTTAGATCTTGTGCTTAGAGACCGGAGTAATAATGTGATTACAAGGGGTAGTAAGTCTTTTGCAAAAGCGAAGAAAGGTAAAAAAGATACTATTGATTCTGTTTTTCCCGTGGAAATAAAGATTTGCGACAAAGACTCAAAAGGAAGACCTATTAATTGTAAAACTTATAAAAGAATTTAATTATGAAAAAGTTAATTTATGCACTTTTTATACTTATTATTTTTAGTATTGAAAAGAATCTATATGCGCAGGATGCTACCTGCGATCTTGGGTTAAAAGCCATGGAGAGCTTGAAAGATTTACCCGATGGAGATCATGAGATATGCTCATCTTTAAATGGCAGCATCAGATTTATGGCCAAGGTCACTAAAGGAGAAATTGTTTCCTGGAAATCATTTGATAAATCGGGTAATGAAATTCAACCAATCAGGAAATCACCCACAAATTCAAGTGCCAAAGCAAAAAGCAAAGGTAAATCTCAATCCAGCTCCTCCCCTAAACAAACCCCAATGAAGTCAGTTTGTGAGATTTGGGTTTACAAAATGAAGGATGGAAAAACGTACCAAACTGAAGTTTGTTACAAAGTTCCAAAATAGAGATTGCTCCTATTTTGTGCTTGTCCAGTGTTGGCATAGAGTTTAATTTCTTTTAATGGGTTAGTATTATGGATAAATTTTATTTGTAGTTTTAAACCATATTTAAATGGAATATTGATTCTCATTTTGTTTTAAAAATATTTTTGATACATTTTATCCAGGGCATTTGGCATTTTGTACTAATTATATAAGATAATTTCGGTGATAAAAAGATGGCATTTATTTCGTAAATTTTAACTTACAGTAATTTTTCCAAAATGCAGCCCTGTTTAAAGTGTTAGACTAAAAGCAGAGTATATTATGAGGCTTTTAGAATTTTCCAGTGGACTCTTTCTTTTAATGACATCCATTTTTCAATGGTCATTTTTCATTTTTATTTTGATATACATTTTGATTTCATTTTTTATTGATTAATATTTTAACTGAATGATACATGTTTTAATTCTACCTATTTTAGTTGGTTTTTCTATATTGAATTGTAATCCGGAACGGGAGACCATTGAATTAAAATGTGGTCCTAATTTATCAGAAGTGTTGCACAACACAAAACTTTCCAATGGGGAAAACTATTTATGCAATGTGGACCGAAATATAAAGTTGTATGCCTTGGTAGACTCAGATTTCATCAATGGTTGGTCATTTAGACACACCAACGGACAAATTGTAAATACTGAATTTATTGGATCCCGGGATCCATTAATTTCCCGAAAGAAATGCGTCAAATTTAAATTGCTGAAAGTTTTTGATTACAAGGATATCATTTTTGATGTTTGTCATCCGGCACTTAATATGAGTAGGGTAACGAATTAGAGTTGCGCCCTGTTCATCTCTTTTTGGTTCGAATTTTCTGTTTATCAAATTATAAATTGATTGGATATCCCGCAAGGATTATTGTCCAACCTAAATTTTGTCAGACGGATTTTTTCTAGCATGAACATCCATAGCTGAGTTTTCCTGCTTTTCTGGGCATTATCTATCCGTTTTCCCCAAAAATTCCTTCTCTTTTCAGATTATCCTAGCTTGCAAATTTCATTGAATTGATTGATTTTATGGTAATGGCGTAAATTCCGGAACAAAATGCTTTCACACTTTCGTCTTTGGAAGATCAAAAAGCTGGCGATTCAGAAACAATTGGTCCGGGGATTAAAAACTTAGCTTAGTGTTTTATGCTACGCAATTGTGGCAACAGCCAAATGAGTTTTTTTGGGGTTAGCAAAGAAGAATGTTGCTAGGAGGATGGAAATTGACCATGGTTTCTTTATTTTTGCAAATTGACATTTTTGCCATGGTTTTATTTAAATTTGTTTAATCTTCAGGCAATCAATAGGTGGTGCTTGACTGCTCAAATCTCGATTTTTAAGTAAATCCTTCATTTTGGGATTTTTTTTTGACCTTCATGCAGCGAAACCTATAGACTTAAAGTAGTTATAGTTATCTGATATGCGTATGAAGAAATGTTATGTTTTGATATGGTGCCTATGCTGGCTTTTTTCCTGTAGGGAGAGCGACGAAAAGATCATCATCGATACAGAGGACCCAAAACCACCTACCAAACTGATTCAAACCAATATCATTGGGATTGTCATGGATCCTGGAGGTAACCCTATAGCCGGAGCGGAGGTTTCCCTTGGCGGGATTAAACAGTTCACAGATTTGAATGGTTTTTATAGGTTTAAAGATGTTTATATAAATGATCCGCAGGATTATCTCTTTGTCAGTGCACAAAATTATTTTGATGGTATTGAACCAGTAGATGGATTTGCTGGAGATACTTCCTTCAGGAGGATTGCCTTAGAGGAGAAGGTTTTTACAAATTCATTTTCATCGGAGTCTGATGCACAGTTCAATTTCGGAAATTTATATGAAGTCAGCATTCCAGCAAATTCTCTCCTAACTGAATCAGGTGCTCCATTTAGTGGAAAGTATAGAATTGCCCCGGCATTTAAAAATGAACAACTTGCAAAACATCGCCAAACAAGCTATTTTTCGTTATCAGATAATGGGCAAAATAAATTGTTGCGTCCGGACAATTTACTGGGAATTGAAGTCAGAAGTTTTGATTCTGGAGAATTGCTGCATTTTTCAAAAAAAATTGGTTTTAAATATAGTCCAAATTCACCGAACCCTACTGCTGCAAAAGAAATCTATTATTATGACAAAGGAAAAAGTGTTTGGAAATTTGAATCTAAGGTTATTTTTAATAATGGCAGTTACCAATTTGAAACAATACATCCTGAAAAGCTCTGCCTTGGAGAAATCCATGAATTTGTTTCTGTGACTGGTGTATTAGAAAGTAAATTTGGAAATCCATTGAGTTTTGTAAACCTTGGAAATGCCCTTCAGAATAAACAGTATTATTCCAGTCGGAGTACTATTTCCGGTAAGTTTAAATTATATTGTTTAAAAAATGAACCACAAAAGTTGAATGTTTTAACTGAATGTAATCAGGTTATTTATTCAACAGATATCTTGGGCAGTGATCAGAATTTGGTAAAAAACATTTCCTTGACGACTGTAATTCCCTTTTATAGTGAGATTTCAGGGGCAGTGCTCCAATGTGATGGGAGTTCGAACATTGAAGGTTATATTCTTGTGTCCAACAATGAGAAGAACTACTTAGTATTCCCCATTAGGGAATCTGGTCAGTATACCATAAAAATGATTGGTTGTAATGAGGAGGACAATACCCTTACAGCTGTGGACACCAAAAAAAATGTCAACAGTCTTGCCAAGAGAGTTAACATTTATACCAATGGAAATTTAGTATTAAAACTTTGTGATGAGCAAATGACAAGTTTGGCCAGATTTAGTTTTAATATGACGGATACGGTGTATTCCAATTGCAGGGTAAGAAAAATTTCGAATTCAAGCGCTCAGAATATTATTTACATTTTTGAATATGGTAACAAAGGATTGTATACTGAAAAATTAATACTCGAAAAACTAAGTAATTCCTCTGGAGGGTTTAATTGGAGAATGACTCATTTTTCATTCATCCAGAACAATTTTAAATTAAAGGAGCTTATTGAAGAACCTGATTTTTACCTTTTTAATGAAAATGGGATTGACTTTATGGAATGCAGTTTGCCAAAAGTTATCATTGAGAATGACTTCACTAAAGAAAAGTTCCTTTCAGACATTGTGTTTTTTAGAGCGGTTATAATTTAGAAAACATTTAGCTGGACTATTTGATGTTGACGGTAAAAGAGATTCAATATATAATTCATGGTTGTCTGGACCATGACAGAATCTGCCAGCGGAAGCTGTTCGATTTTACTTCTGCGAAAGTAATGTCAACATGTAAAAGATATTGTACCAATCATGAAGATGCACGTGATTTATTTCAAGAAGCTTATATTAAAATATTTAAGAGTCTTGGAAGTTATAATCATACCCAGGGAGATTTGTTGGGCTGGGTTTACAGCATTACTAAAAATTGTATTTTTTCTTCGTTTAGTAAAAAGAAATTGGAGATATTTCCAATTGATGAAATCTCTTCAGATGACAATATTCTGATTCAAGTAGATCATGATTTGTTACAGGAAGAAGAAGTTTTAAGGGAAATTCAAAATTTACCGGATGGTTACCGCATAATTCTCAATATGTTTGTTTTTGATTGCATGGACCATGCAGCAATTGCAGGTATACTAGGAATCTCGGAGAGTACATCAAGATCTCAATTAAACAGAGCACGCAATTTGTTAAAAAAGAAATTGGAATTACTTTACAATACAAAATATGAAAAAAGTTTCATTTGATCATTGGCTAAAACTTATCATTGGGAAAGAATCCATGCCGGTAGATAATGACCTGGAATGGGAATTGCTTTTGCCAAAACTTGAGAAAAAGAGGAGACGCAGAGGGATAGTTTATTGGATATTATTGCCTGTAACAGTGACTTGTCTGTCATTAATGTATTTTGTTTCTATGCAACCATCCAGTATATTTAAAATTGCGTCCATTCCAGATAGCCAATCAATGGAAGTTAATAATGTTAGGAAGGACGATTTGACCAATACAGTAATCGATAAGAAAAATAATCAAACGAATATTCTAATCCATCCTCAAAAACTTCTTTCTCAAAAAATTAGCAAGCAAGAATTATTTACAAAAGCCACCCAGTTTAAATCTGATTTGACCAAGAATGATCCCAGTTTATTTGCTGAACAGGATAATACAGCAGATGGAAACAGTTTTATTGAGAAAAGTCAGGATAGTCCCAATAATTTAATAATTTTTCAGGATTCATTTAGTATTAATTCCTCGGGACAGGCGCCTCCATTTGATTCTCTGTCCATTTCTTTATTACCTGTTTCAATTCATGGACAGCTAATGAATGAACAGAACTTTTCTTCCAATTTAAATCTCATAGAATCGAGCAAAAATGTGAGACATAAAAAGTCTTTTAAAGTAGATATGTGCTTGTTGGGAACATATGGTAAATTGTTTCAAAGTCTGAATGGTTCCGGTAACGGATATTTGACCCGCAAAACCTTAGAACGACCCTTGGATGTTTTTAGTGCCACAATCCTTTTTCAAACTGATCTAAAAAGTAGACTTAAATTTGGCATTGGTTTAGATTACCAGTATGCTTTATTGCAGTTAAACCAACATTTTCTAGATACCGTCACTCAGATTCTTTATGGTGTAATTGTTGCTGAAAAAACAAATGCGCAAAATGTTGTTTCTTATGATACGGGCTCTATAAACGTCCGTAATTTCAGGAATGTTTCTCGCAAACTCTATCACAGCAGAACTCTGCTTTCTATTCCTGCAATTATATCTTACCAATATCCTTTGAACAGAAAATGGAGCCTTTCTTATCATGCAGGAATTTCTGTTCCAGTTTACCAGGAATTTAGTGGTAGGATTTCGAATAATTCATTAAGGTCCCTTGATTTGGATAATTATGGTGAAAATATTTCAAGAAATAAACTTCCATGCAGCGTTTTATATGGAATGCAAGTAGTATATAGTATACGACCTGGAATTAAATGGATGCTTGGTCTTGCTGGTTCTTCTGAAATAGGGTATTGGAGAGATCTGGAGAACAGTATCGGTGAAAGACATAATTCTCTTAGATTTCAGGCAGGTTTATCCTATAGGATTCGTTGAAGATCGTAATAATTTAAAAATCAATTTATCACTTATAATTTTATCCCATGAAGAAATTTTATTTTCCAATCAACACCAAATGGTTTTTTATTTTCTTAATTTTCAAGATTACTTTTACGACTGTTTATGCACAAGATTGCACGAATGATAGTCAGTCACCTTTTTTTTCATTAAAATCCAATTACACAATTTCTCTCGACAAATCTATTGACTTCTCCCTAAATGCAAAGGATTTGGTGAGTCTTTGTATCGACAATTGTACCTTATTGGAAAACATGAAATTTTCATTTTCAAAGGATGCCCAAGACCAGATGATGAAAATTGTAAATTCACCGGGATTAAAGTTATCGGTTCAGGTTTATGCTACAGATCAAGCTGGTAATCAATCCTCCGCTTCGACAGATATTACTGTGGCTAAATGTACACCATCACTTGTGTGCAATGATTTAGTTAAATTTGATATCCTGGTTGGAGAAACATTGTCTATTGATGTCGATAATTTTCTGGAAGGGTCCTATTGTTTGGATCATATTTTCGACATCAGTTATAAGGATGGAAATATCTCAAGGTCTTTCACTCAGATTGATGAATCCTTACCACGTTCATTTCAATATACAGTTTTGGATTCTAATTCCGGAAATAGTTGCTGGGGAAACGTAGTGATAAATATTCAAGGATCTTGTGATCCTGCACTCGATTTTGAATTTACATGCAATTCGATTCAGACCAATTGTTTTAAAGATGTTGACCCCATGTCTATTGGATTCCCATTTCCAGCTGTTTATAAAATAGAAAAAGTTTCAGATAGAGAGTTCAGTGTTCAATACAGTGAGTTTTGCCCTAAAGTAAGTGTTCTGTTTACAGATAAACTTATCCAACGAAAATGTGCAGATGCTTATGTCGCTGAAATAGAGCGATCTTGGATTGCCACTATTCCTGGTGGGGTAAATAAAGTTTGTCTCCAGATTATCCAATTTCAGAGAACCAACGTAAATCTTTTTTCAAATTTGCACAATTATGATGGCTTAGAATTGCCAACACTTAATTGTAGGGATAATTGGAAAAGAAAGGATGGTTATATCCCGGACCCTGATTTTTCAGGAAGACCGGTATTAGACCTGTGTAGTCAATTTGGACAGTCTTATAATGATACTGTACTTATTGGCTTTTCTGACCAATGTGGGACTCAGTATAAGGTAATTCGAAAGTGGACTGTTCTAAATTGGTGCTCTGGTGAAAATTTCACGTATAATCAAATTTTTAAAGTTTATTGTGGGACTGACTCCATTCCGCCTGTTGCGGTATGTAATTCAAATCTGATTCTTAATGTACCACCCACAGGTGAGATAATTGTATTTCCTGATCTATTGAATGCAGGTAGTTATGATAATTGTAGTGAAATTAGTTTTTCCTTTGATCCGGAGGGATTAGTAAAATCAGAAAAATTTGATATTCTGGACAGTGGTAAGAAATATACCAGATTCTTATTTGTTAGAGATTTAGCTGGAAACAGGACATCTTGTTTCTCAACTTTGGAAATTGTTGCTAAAGCCAATGGACCAAACTCAAAAAACATTTTAGGAGGTAAGATTTTAAATTATCAGTTACAGTCAAATGCTTCCACCAATCGTTTAAATTTCAATTTTAAATTACAGAATGACACCAAGAATTTAAATTTATATCCTTGCGGGGAACCGGTTAACTTTCCGGATTTAAATTATAGTTTATGTGTGGACTCTACTGAAAATCCAATGGAAGGTTATTTGATTCCTCAATTAATCTCAAACACACCCCTTGTTGGTGTAACCACTTATGATTTGGTTCAAATCATAAGAAAATTATTTGGCCTGGTAAAGTTTAATGCATACGAAGCTCTGGCCGCCGATGTGGATTGTGATGATCAGATTACCATATTTGATATTTTTGATATTCGGCGGTTAGTTTTAGGCTCAATATCTAAATTTAAATGTGAGTCTGTTCAGCTATACACTGCGGATAAATTGAATCCCAAAAAAGTTTCAGATGAAAAGATATTTAATCTTCCACGATTTGATTTTGATATTGTTCCGGTTATTAAAGGAGACATTAATGGAAGTGGATTTTTCTTTCATAATAAAGTTGATGAGTACAGGTCTGCTCAAGATTTTAAATTTTATGTGGACAATTTTAAAGTCAGGCAAGGGGTGGAATATGATGTTTGGATAAGTACTGCCGAGGAGTACAATGTATATGGTATTCAATTGGGTCAATTGTTTGATGAGAATAAACTTGAAGTACTTAATATTTCCTCCCCGGTTATTAATTTAAATAAGGATGTGGATTATATTATTAATAAAGGGGGAGACTGGAGATGTTTGTTGCTTAGCCATGATGTTAGTTTGTTTAAAATATCTGGAAAATTTTTACGCATTAGAATCAAGGCTAAATTTGATGGAATGGTCAATGAAGCCATGTCATCTAAACATTATCCGGTTCCCCTTTTTGTAATTGGATCAGATATTGAATTGGCTGTCCCAAAATTGGCGGAAAACAACATAACTTCTGCAGTAGATGTAAATGTTGACCACACCATACCACGTGTTTATCCAAATCCATTTAATGGAGATTTGTTTATTGAAAATGTTAATACGACAGATCTACCTAAGACAGTTGAAGTTTTTACAATGGAAGGTAAAAAAGTTTATCATGCAGATATATTGAAAGCTGACCATGGCAATAGAATGATTATTCATAAAGATGTTTTTAATTATTCAGGGATGTATCTTTTGGTTTTGAATTATCAAGATCATATTCATAAGCAAATTGTGCTGAAATACTAATATTTAGTTTTTTTTAAAATGGGGGATGATATCATCCCCCATTTTTTTTTATAAATATATTTGTGTTGCATTTATTTTCTATGCAGCCCAATTGGAATGAGGTAACATATTAGCCTTTTAACTCTCTTTTTTCCATAGTTTGGTTATCCGATTATTAAATGGTCCTTTGAAGTCATTTATTGAATTGTTAAATTATTTATTTTATGGGCAGTTTGTATTTTTTGCATTTGTTTTATTTTAAGAACGAATTGTTCATATAGACTGATGTTTACATTTTAATTACTGAATTGGATTGCTGTCTCAATCTTGTTCGAACTAAGATTAATGGCTGTTATTTCAAGTTGAATTCTTTTAAATATCTAGTTATGATCTTAGAAGTTTGTCATTTCACATTTAATAGTTGAAGAATGACATCATAGGGTAGCGACTTGCTCATCCCTTCATGGATTGAATTTCTGGTTTTGAAATTTTCCATAATTTGAAAATTCTACCTGGATTGTAGGCCATTATGAAATTCGTAAAGCAGGAGTTTTTTTCTATGATGGTCATTCATCTTTAAGTTTTCCTACTTTTCTGGGCAATACCTATCCGTTTTCCCTAAAAATTCCTTCTCTTTGCAGATTATTTGAGCTTATGCGCATTTCGTTGAATTGGTTGAAGGATTTTCTGGATTTGGATAAAACCCCGGAACAAATTGCTGATATACTTACCTCTTTAGGTCTGGAAGTCGAAGGGATGGAGACCCAAGAGCAAGTTGCCGGCGGGTTAAAATCTGTTGTGGTGGGTGAAGTTTTGGAGGTTTGGCAACATCCCAATGCGGATCGTTTGCGACTGACCAGGGTGCATGTAGGAAATGAAACGATATTGCAAATTGTCTGTGGTGCGCCCAATGTGGCAACTGGCCAAAAAGTATTGGTTGCCTTGGAAGGTTCAGAACTTCATCCAACGGCAGGTGAACCAATCAAAATCAAAAAAGGAAAGATCAGAGGGGAAGAGTCTATGGGAATGATATGCGCGGAAGATGAGTTGGGCATTGGACAAAGTCATGAAGGCATATTAATTCTGGATACTATTGCTGTTCCTGGTACACAGGCAGCTGATTATCTGAATCT
>Ga0075163_10002238_pt1 | contig 26080 bp, 18 predicted proteins | sample JI1023141ADNA_FD_71478 | JGI IMG/M metagenome (GOLD analysis project Ga0075163, IMG submission 71478) | Wastewater effluent complex algal communities from Wisconsin, to seasonally profile nutrient transformation and Carbon sequestration -... | ecosystem: Engineered > WWTP > Effluent > Algae...
CTGGCCAGCAGCTCGTGACCCAGCGCTTCATGGTGAGGAAAGCCATTGGCTCGAGCGAGAGCAATCGCTTGCCCGTACAGTTCGAGCGCTTGCGTGGCTTCACCGGAAATCCGGTGGATCTCTGCTGCGACCAACGCGTGGCGGTGCGCTTCATTGCTGGCAGAGCCCTGCTTGAGTCTCTCTAGGGTGGCCAGATGGACACTCATGGCTGCCCGCTGTGCAGGGCGTTGCTCTGCAGGGGCCGTATCGTACTGCGCGGTCAGTGCGAGCGCGGTATAGAACGGATGGTCGGTTGAATAGTGAAGACCGACCGCGGCACCGAGCAAGCGCTCCGCTCCTTCGGCATGCGCTAGCGCATCCTGATATTTTCCATGGAGATAACAGACCTCCAGTTGATAGATCAGGTAGAGGCATCTCATGCCACCGAGCTTCATCGCGTCAACATGTGCCAACCACTGCGTCACATCAAACTCTGCACTGTTGAACGAGGTCGGACTCTGTGTCTGTCCTTGCAGACAGGCGATCACTTGTCGAATCAGTTGCAATCCGGCGAGCCCCGTTTGGTCCTGAGTACGCTTCATCACCGTCAAGCCACGGGTGATCTCTTCGCGTACTGTATCTAAGGAGTCCCCCAGTCGCAGCAGAGTGAGCGGAACGTACAGGAACGCGAGCGAGGCATAGTAGTAATCTCCTGACTCGAGTCCAATCTGTTGCGCCCGCGTGAAGGCACTGATCGAGCTGCGGACAGGCTCTCCGTACGGAGCGTAAAAGCCAAAGCAAGCGTTCACCCGACAGGCAATCTCCGTGGCATGGAACTTCTCTACCAACAACAGCGCCAAGTGCCCCAGCGCAATGGCTTCCGCATAGCGATTAAACGCTCCGGCCATGATGATTCCGTAGGTCACGTAGCCGTACGCCGAGATGCTCGCATTGCCAAAGACCAACGAGAGCGAGACTTGCTTGGCCACAATGACCGCGAACAAAGGAGGCTCAGCCTGATAGGCGAGCGGACTCAGATCCATCATGAGTCGGAGAGCGGCCTGTTTGTCTTTCGCGGCCAAAAGCGGCGCATCCACCAGCGCGGTAATGCTGCCGGCACCTAGGATCTTGTCGATACTTCCGATCTCGGCCATCAGCACGGCGAAGCAATCGGCTGGTCCTACGGGAAGCTCGATTCCGAGCAGCTTCAGACCCTCTCGCCCCGCGCTAACGCCTTCCTCGAATCGACCCTGCGATGCGTAGAGCATCATCCGCAGTCCCAGGATCTCGGTACGCTGCAGGTTGGAAGCCACCCGCTCAAGGAGCTGCGCCAACAGAGACTCTGCTTTTGCAAAGCGACCTGCCAGATATTCACACTCAGCCTGATCTCGATGCAGATCGAAGGCCAGCTCATAGTCGGTCTCCCAGATCGACGAATCGAGCTGGACAACCCCCGCTGCGAAGAAATCGGCGGCAGCAGCGTAAGCCGTCGCCGCCTTGGCCATCCGACCGGCCTGCAGGTTCAATCGAGCCAGATCGCTGCGCTCCGCCAGCTCAGTCAGGCACGACGATCCGGCATTGAGGTGATGAACGACTTCGAAGATCACCTCCGCACGAGGTGTAGCCGGCAGATTCTGGCGGAATCCCCGTCCGATCTTCAGATGAAGGGCCGGTCGCTCCTCCGCAGGAATCAAGGAATACGCAGCCTGCTGCACGCGGTCATGTAGGAATCGATAGGAGACGTTGAAGTCGACATCAGACACTACCGGAATCCCATCGAGAGCTTCCGGTCCAGGCACAAGTCGATAGTCTGAAGACATCGGCATCAGCAGCCCCTGTCCCAGTGCAGGCCATAGCGCGGTGGAAATGGCCAGAGGTGACAGGTCTGCGATGCTCGCCAGTGTCGAAATCCCAAACTGGAAGCCGATGCTGGCCGCCTGGGCGAGTAGGCGCTGGGTCTCCATGGGTAGCTTCTGAATCTGGCCGGACATAAACTCCACAACATTGTCTGTCAGAGGAGCTGCAGCGATCCGTGCCACATCCCAGGTCCACTTGCTCTGGACCGGATCCAGATACAGAAGTCCCGATTTGTGCAGCGCCGATAGGAATTGGATGATGAAAAATGGGTTGCCTTGCGTCTTGGCATGGACTTGGCGCGCAAGCGAATCCACCGGAGCTGCAGCGTGCTGTCCAAATGTCTCCGCCAACATCAGCCTGACATCTGCTAGCGCAAGCGGCTCGAGCGTGACCTCAGTCGTTTCGACATCGTGCTTGCGCAACTGTTGAATCGTGGCTCGCAGCGGATGGGCAACATCCACTTCATTGTCGCGGTAGGCACCAACGATCAGCAGATGTCCCCGCTCCACATCGGTTAGCAGAAGCTGCAAGAGCCACAGAGAAGCTGGGTCTGCCCACTGCAGATCATCTAAGAACAGAACCACCGGATGGCCAGCCGTGCAAAAGACTCGCACGAAGTTCTGCATCACCAGTCCGAACCGGAGCTGCGATTCCGTTGGTCCCAACGTGGCAACCGGTGGCTGCGCCCCCAGCACAAACTCCAACTCTGGAATCAGATCGATGATGAGCTGAGCATTCGCTCCAAGCGCGGCAGTGAGTCGACTCCGCCACTGACCAAGCTGGGTCTCAGGCAGCATGAGCAGGTGGCGAACCAGTTCTCGAAAGGCCTGCGTAAACGCAGCAAATGGCAGCGTACGGTGTAGCTGATCGAACTTACCGCTGACGAAATCGCCCCCCTTTCTCGCAATCGCCTGGTTCACCTCTTGAATCAGTACCGACTTGCCAACTCCTGAAGGACCACCGACCAGCAACAGTTCCGAACGGCCGCCGCTGACTCGCTCGAACGCGTCCATCAAGGCAGCCACATGGCGTTCCCGACCATAAAGTTTTTGGGGAATCTGCGGCGTATCACTTATGTCATGCCGACCCAGTGGGAATTCGGACACGGTGCCGTTCAGGTGCAACTGGGACAGGCACTCCTTTAGGTCTGCGACAATTCCTGAGGCATTCTGGTAGCGAGCTTCGGCGGCCTTGGCCAGCAGTTTCATCACTAGATCCGATACCATCTGCGGAATCCGAGGATTGCGCTGATGCGGGGCCACCGGTGACACTGCGATGTGCTGATGCACAAGTTCCACTGGGTCCGTGCTAGCGAAGGGCAATGCACCAACTAGCATTTCGTACAAAGTGACGCCCAAGGAATAGTAATCTGTACGGTGATCGATGCTTCGATTCATCCGTCCTGTCTGTTCAGGAGACATATACGCGAGCGTGCCTTCGAGAGCATGCGCGGGCGTGCTGTTCTGTGTTTCCTGAGACAAATGGGACGCAACACCAAAGTCGATGAGATAGACTTTTCCCGTGGCCTCTTCAATGAGGATATTCTGCGGTTTGATGTCCTTATGGGTAATATGGTGTTTATGAAGCTCAGCCAAAATCTCAGCGAGTGTTAGCGCAATCCGGAGACTGGTTTGCAGGTCAAGCGTTTTGCGATGAATATGATCGCTTAGAGCTTGAGCCGCTATTCCCTCCAAAATCAGCACAATACCATTTCCAAATTTTTCAATCGCATATGCCTTGACTACATTCGGCAAATTTAATTGACGCAAAATTCCGAATTCGTGCCTTAGTCGAGCCAAATCACGAGCGCGAGGATATTCACTTCGTAGCAGCTTGGCCACTACAGGAACGTCATCGGCAATCCGATGACCCCGAACAATAATCGTCGATATGCCCTCATGAAGGACGGTGGTAAACTCGTAACCGGGAAGAGATATCATTTGCCTGCCACCTTACTCGCTATTTCTTACAGACGTTGCCATGTCTCAAGGCTTCAATTGCATCGCCACATCCGGATGTTGATCCGGAATCAATTCAACTCGTCTATGTTGTTTCCGTCCGCTTCATTTGTCACTCATGACGTCCTCTCAGGGCGTGTGATCAAACCGCAAGAGACGAAGTAGGATATATACTTAGCAATCAACTCAGCGTCGATCGTTGGCACTATAATCTCAGAATTGGCCAGCGCTTCATGAGTTCGGGTGTTTACAAAAGCTTGAGTTCTAAAATGTGCTTCGAGAATGTTGTTGCGACCCTCATGGACTTTTTCTAGTAAATAGGAAGTAATTGGATACAGCGCATTGTCCTGGGAGCAGGCAGCCAGCATTTCGAACCAATCCGCAGGGTCAATCCTTCGAACCGGAAAACCAAGCGCATTGATCGTCTCGAACAATTCATTATGTCGTGCGTCATTTTTATGATCGACAACAATATGATAAGCCCCTATTCCAGCAGAAAGCGATATATGCGCAATCGATTTCGCCGCATAATCAACTGGAGTCACAACCCAGTGTTTCTCTGGGAAGTTCGGATAGGTGCCCATCTGGATGCACCCGCAAATCATACGACAGAGTAGATCCGATACGTTACCGATTCCGGTTCGGCTACTTCCTTCAATAAACCCAAGTCGATAGATTCCAGCTCGGAGTCCGCGAGCACTCGCAGCCTGCACGATACGCTCTGCGACCCATTTCGATTTCACGTATCCATTTTCGATGGAAACAATTGGAATGCTCGTTCTTATGTCATAGTCCTCTAGTACGTCGTTAATGCCAAGCAATCCGGCTGTCGCTCCGAACAGCCCAGCTGTTGAAATGTACTGAAGAGTCTTCGGACGCCCAGAGCAAGTGAAGCGCAGCACGTTGTGGGTTCCTTCTACGTTGGGCTGCTTCAGGAGCGCGTATGGTTTGGAATAGTTGATGTCGGCTGCACAGTGGATAACGGTGTCCACTTCTGAAGAGAGTCGGGTGTACTCTGCGGGTGTAAGTCCGAGCGTCGCGTTCTCAATATCGCCAGGCACCGCGCAGACTCGCTCCAGAACAGAACCCTGCAGTCTGAGCATCTGGAAGGTGTGTTCCAACCGCTCTCTGGCGATGGCCTCTGACGGGCTGCGCACCAAACAATAGACCTTCAGCGTGGCATCACGACTGAGTAGCTCCTGGAGCAAGGCAGCTCCCATGAAGCCGGTTCCTCCGGTGAGCAGAATGCTCTTGGGGGCCGCAGGACCGGACTCGATATGCAGAGGAAAGTCGTCCTTCAGGCGCGCTTCCTTGACAAGATCGACGACCTCCGCCGCAGTGGTGAAATACGGAGAGCGAAGGATCGCTTCAACGGCCTCCTCCATCGCGGCAGGAGTCGGATTCACATACACCGTTCGGGCCGGAACCTGCACGCCGAACTCGGTCTTCAGCGCCATCAGCAGATGCGCAACATCCATGGAGTTGCCGCCCATCTGAAAGAAGTGATCGTGCTGCTGGATCGTACCGATTGGCAGATTCAGTGCCTGATCGAACAGAGTAGCCATCTGCCGAGTCCGATCTGTCAGCGGCTGGCTACCAGTTCGTTTGGCTGTTGGGAGTGGCAGCGCAGCGCGATCGATCTTGCTACGGTTTGCCTTCATCGGCATCACATCAAGCTGCACGTAGATGGGAGGAACCATGTAGTGCGGCAACTTCCCAGCCAGGAATCGAGTCAACCCCTCCTGACTCAGCCCATCTGAGTCTGCGCCCGGTCGAGCCACAAAGTAGCCCACAAGGGTCTTCGATCTCTCCAGACTATGAGTCTGGAGTTCCACCACCGCCACCGCTGCGTTTTGTACCCCCGGATGTTCGCTCAGCGCGTGCTCGATGGCTTCGATCTCGATCCGATAGCCTCGGACCTTGACCTGATTGTCTCGTCGGCCGACAAACTCTAGCAAGCCCGTTTGAGGATCCTCCACGACGATATCACCGGTGCGGTACAGAATCTCGTCACTCCAGGGGCTACGGATGAACGCCTTTGCGTTGAGTTCCGGCTTATGCAGGTATCCACGACCAACGCCGATGCCACCAATGCACAGTTCCCCCGCTTGACCGGCCGGAACCCGCTGCAGCTCCTCACTGACTACGTAGGTATGAACTCCGGGCAACGGCGCGCCAATGGGAACGCAGCTTTCGGTTCCCACAAATCGATGCATCGTTGCGCAGACTGTGGTCTCCGTTGGACCATACGCGTTGTAAAATCGTCGTCCCCCTTTGGCCCATGCACGGGCCACCGCCAACGGACAAGCTTCGGCTCCTGCCACCACTGTGTGCAGACACGCCAAGTCCTCATTGGCATCCAGCATCGAGGCCAACAGAGAGGGAGGAATGCAGATCCAATTGATGCGGTTGCGCGCCAGAAACGTCGCCAAGGCGCGCCCAGGGAGCATGTCCGTTCGGGCTCCGAGCACCAACGTGCCCCCCCCAACCAGGGCCGTAAAGATCTCCCAGACCGCCGCATCGAAACTCAACGAGGAAAACTGCACCACTCGACTTCGTTCACAGATGTCAAATAGCTGTGCGCTAGCATCTGAAAGGTTGAGCAGACCACGATGCTCCACCATGACGCCTTTAGGAATTCCCGTGGAACCGGAGGTGTAGATGAGGTAGGCAAGATCGCTGGGAGTCGGAGCACAGACTGACTCATCCCAATCCTCCCGAGGCGCTTGCCACGATTGATCCTGGTCAAGTACCAGCATTCGCAGCGTCCCTGGCTCGAGCGCCGATAGGGAGATGTCGATGCTGAACCTTCGCTGCGTAAGAACGACCTTCAGACCGGTATCACGGATCATGTACGAGAGCCGCTGCTTCGGCAGATCCGCATCGAGCGGAACGTAGGCTGCTCCGGCCTTCAGGATCGCCAGGATCGCCACCATTGCGGTCGGAGAGGACTCCAGGCAGATACCGACGAAAGCCCCCCGAGACACGCCATACCGCTCCCGAAGACAGGCCGCCAAGCGGCTGGATTGGACGTCCAGGCTGGCGTAGCTCATCACCGAGTTGCCAAACTCGACCGCCGAGCGAGTGGGATGTTCTCGACTGATCCTTCGTATTCGAGTCAAGACCGTTGCTGGCGAATCACGGCCAGAGTACTCCATATTCAAATTGTACGGGATTTCACCGGAACCCGTCTAGCCAGAAATGCCGGTTCATCGCTATCGAATTCTCGGCGTTGCCAACTGATGGCTTGCCACACCTCCGACATTGTAGTCTTGATAGGCGTGACTTGAGGCAAATCGGATCTTCGACTGTATCGCATGCTCCTGTGGATTACATTACGACTCAGTCGACTGTCACTCTACGATGATCGTAGCAATTCGACCACAGCGTACCGAGCGACAATGAACCTACGATGCTTCGCGCTTTTCCATCACGCGAATATGAGGCAAAGTAGATGACACCGTTTTGATCAGACGAAAGCTGACACGCTGCCAATCAACATCCGAATCATAGACAATTTCGGTTGGAATTTGATTGTCATTAAGTGCTCTGAGCATCCGTAATAATGGCTGAACCGTCGCTGAATTCATATACTCCAGCGCCAAGAAATCCATTACCAGTTTGTGACCTGAAAGTTTCGGGATCAGGCCCCGCAGAAACTGGCCAACACTCGTTTCGGGATCCTGCACTTCACTGATCCCCTGCCAACGAACTGTCGTCGCTAGCGGGCCAGCCTCAACAAGGAGTGTCAGTTCGTCCCATTCGACCTTTTGCGTCTCAACGCTCATGATAGTCCTCTGGTTGCTCGGATCGTTAACACATGTTCGTGATTGGTATATGTGTAGCTCAAATCGAATTCCCCCTCGTATCCTATGCGATAGAGTCCCAACTGGCTTCCTTGGGAATTTCCAGAAAGCAGCTCTTCGAGACGCTTCAGATAGAGCGTCTCACGATTTGAAGATACAGAGAGTTGGTCAATACGAGTCTGAACCTCACGAAGATTTTCTTCAGATTTAATCTGATTACTGACCTCAATAACCATTTCAGATGGAGTCACTAATACATTAAAATGAGCCTGCGGAGCAGACTTGGATGTTTCGCCATATTTAATCGCATTGCCAACCAATTCAGCCGCCACCATGCTTGCGCTATAGCGGAATGCGTCCGGCAATTCGTCCAGCTCGTCTTCAATAAGACGTTTCACTTTACGTACAAACTGCCAAGTGACTGGAATATCCATACTAATGTTCTTATTCATATTTACCTTCATTTGATGTCGCGAGACGGAGGTCACTGTAGAACATTGGTATCTTGGTAGGTCATCCTGAGATGCCCTGCTCCCTGTATACTGGTATCCTAGGAGTGCAGCCACATTGTTTCCATCCGCCTGGGTGCCACAACTCGGTTCATCGAGACGATGGTGGCGACCCTGGAAGGTACTGATGCAAGATGGATGGCTCATGATCGCTACTCGGCACCATCTCCGCTTTGTCTGAGCAAAACCAGGTTCCTCGCAACCCTATTTTACTCTTTTAAGGAGTCGGTCGGAACTGCAAAAACGCAGAGATTGGTGAGGTAGCAAAGCCAAAGGCTCGCCACCGACGCTGAGCTGGACTCCAGCCCATCCGAGTCGCCCGTATAGGTCGATGTCGTCGCCAGACCACCTAGTCCAGCCCACAGTGAAACGCCAGCAGGTGAGCTCCCATCATCGTCCCACGATAGCTCACGGTACCGCGCTCTTCGCCGGCAGCCCCCGCCACGACCATCAGCGGGAGGAGGTGTTCCTCTCGGGGGTGAGCCTGCCGAGCGCCCTCCGCTGCCGCCCACTGCGCCAGTCGCTGATTTCGCGTTGGCGCATCAAGCACCAACGTCTGCCGCAGCCACGCATCAAACGGTGCCGACATCTGCCCAGCCCGAGGTGAACCAAAGGCCCGCATGTGATGAAACGACATACCACTCCCAATGATGAACACCCCCTCATCGCGGAGCGGTGCCAGAGCCCGTCCCAGCGCCAGATGCACCATCGGATCGAGCCCGGAGACCAAAGATAGCTGAATGGTCGGAATGTGGGCCTCGGGATAGGTCAGCTTGAGTGGCACAAACGTGCCGTGATCAAACCCACGTCGAGCATCATGTCCTGTCTGAAAGCCGGCGGCTCCGAGCAGAGCCTGCACCCGCTCGGCCAGTTGAGGACTCCCCGGAGCAGGCCAGCTCAGTTCATACGCGGCAGACGGAAATCCGTAGTAATCGAACAGCAGTGGTGGGGCCGCAGCACTCATCACAGTCGGCCGCGCTTCCTCCCAGTGCGCCGAGATGACCAGCACCGCCCGAGGCGTTGCTTTGGGCAACGTGCGGAGCGATCGCAGATAGTCGGCCAGCGACTTGCACTCTCCGCGATCGAGTCCCATCTCGACAAACGGCCAGGGACCTCCACCGTGGGGCAGAAATACGACAGGCATCCGCCTCCCTTCGATCTTTCCAGCCATCGCTGCCGCGTCGTCGCCTGTTCGCTCTGCCGTTGCCATGCGCACCCCCTGCCGTTTTGCGGTGAAAACCTGTCCGAAAACACCACGCACTCGCAATCTAGCTTGTTAGCTGAATTGCACCAGTGGGCTTATTCACAACACACTGTTGCAAATTTGCTACGAATCACGGGCGACCTGGGGGCGCGACAGGCACGTCCAGTACACCCACCCACAGAAGACGAGCTGAAACGGCAGCCGCAGCCACAGCACCCAGGTCGGACCACCGGGATTCAGCGGGTTGATTCCCGCCACCGCACTGTAGAGGTTGGCCGGAAACACCGCGATGAGCAGCGCAATCAGACCCACGCCAGCCAGCCGTCGCAGTGGCGGCAGTAGCACGCCCACACCACCCAGGATCTCAGCGAGGCCGCTGACCCAGTTGAGGTACTCCGGAGCGGGCAGCTGCGGCGGCATCATCCGCAGATAGAAGCCGGGATTGCGAAAGTGATTGTAGCCAGCCATAACAAAAAACAGCGCCAGTAACACGCGCAGCACAACTCTCACAGTGTCGATCATCGAGTTTCCTCTTGGGAATGGGCAGACTCATGAGAGTCTACGGGCAGCACACTCGCGGGAGTCTACTGCCAATTGAGCGTTGCTCCCAAACAAGTACTCAGACAAAACTCCTGATCATTACTTCTACACCGGAGGCACTCCGTGGATCGGCATCCCCCTCGCACCACCAGCGAAGAGCTGGACCTGTACATCCGAACCTACTACTCGCTGCTGCGTAGTTCCGGGGAAGTCCGGGTACGCGCCTTCGAAGAAGCTCACATCTATAGCAACTCCAGCTTGCATGAAGGGAGCCGTGACCCAGCCCCCGATGTAGCGGCGTTTGCGTATAGTTCGGGACGACTGCCGGCATGCATCCTTACGGTTCAGCGAGTCGTCTTGGGACAATCCCACGAACACTTTGAAGCAGCGGGTCTGCAAGTCCGAGATTGGCAGTCTGTTACCACCCGTGGGCGACGACGACCGCTACGATGGGACGGCGGAGAAACCCTGGCGGCCTTTGTCACCAGCATCAGTGACATCGATGATCTGGTTCCGATCTTGACGGCGTTTCAGATTGAATGGAACAAGCTGCATCACTTGCTGTCTCGAAGCGAGCTTGGAAGACGACTTGCAGCCTCGGCACACTTGGTAGGAGACGTCCGGAACGGGGTGACGGGAAAACCAGTGGAAGGTGCTGCGCAAGGACACGGTCAGTCCAGTGAACTCGATCTGGAGGAACTGGCTACGGTGCTGTCGCTGGATGCTGGTGGTATCAAGACGCTGCGGGCGGCTCTAGGTGAGTCTCTGTTCGACGGCTTATGTGAGGTGTCGCACCGCGAACTGGATCTGAGGGTCCGGCTACTGGTGGGTTCCTATTCACAGTACCAAAGGGCCGCGCAGCGCTGGTGGAGTGGCATTGAACCGCAGTATCTGAGAACCACGCCGCCGCGTCGTCCACCGGTCTACTTCGTTTCATCGAACTCCCACTCCGTGGTCAATCTCCTCGGTGGGTATGCTCGGCTGCATCGTCAACAACTTGTCCGATTCGCGCAAGAGCGGAATCCTGAACACCTGGCAGAGTCCCTACAGGACGCGATCCAGTGCGGCAATGAAGCCAAAGCAGACAACCTGCTGTACTATCTGCTGCGGTCGTTTCTGCATGATCCATTTGGCGCACCGCACCGGGAAGCCGTCCGGCAGTTTGATCTCGAAAGTGGTATTCAGTCCGTGGAAAGTCCGGGCCGAATCGACGTCAGTGCGCAGCTAATTCGGGTCGGTGCGCTAAAGCAGAACCGAATCGATCCGCGTCTGCTCACACCGGAGCTGCGAAGCGCTCTCTCACTGCTGCACAAGAGCGATGCGGTGATCATGAACATTGACTATCCACTGGGAATGGCGGCGTATCATCTGCTGTCTCGGCTCGCCCAGGGAGTCGGTGAGGTACGTGGAATCTACGTGATGGGGAAAGCGGCCACTCTCAACGGACGGGTCGGTGATGTACTGATCTCTTCTGTTGTTCATGATGAGCACTCCCGCAACACGTATCTGTTTCGAAACTGCTTTGCCAGTAGCGATGTACAGCCGTATCTGGATGGCGGCACGGTGCTCGACAATCAGAAGGCGCTCACAGTGCGCAGTGCCTTTTTGCAAAATCGCGCCTACATGGGCGGCTTCTATCACGAGGGCTACACCGTACTGGAAATGGAAGCAGGTCCGTATCTGTCCGCGATCTATGAGATGGTCAACCCGAGTCGCAATCCGCAAAACGAGATCGTGCATCTGTCAAACTCCACTCCGTTTGAGGTAGGTCTTTTGCACTACGCGTCAGATACGCCCTACTCGCGCAGACAGAGCCTCCTGTCCAAAAGCCTGAGCTACTTCGGCGTGGAAAGTACCTATGGCTGTGCAATCGCCATCCTGTCCCGAATCCTGCGCAGCGAGCTGTCCCGCCTAGCCAGCACGAGCTAACGCTTGTGTGTGTATGGCGCTCGATCCACACTCATAAGATGCCACTGCACCCTCAAATCCAAGGCTTCCTTGACATGCTCCGCGCTGCAAATCTGCCGCCCTATGAGCAGTCCACACCAGCAGAGGCACGCGCCCGAATGGACATGATCGGGATGCTAGAAAGTCCCGCAGAACCCGTCGCTGAGGTGCGGGATCTAACAGTAGCTGGGCCGCAAGGAGAGCTTCCGCTTCGCCTCTACTACCCTGCGTCACTCGATCAAGCGCGTCTACAACCCGCGCTGGTCTACTTTCACGGTGGCGGTTGGGTAATCGGTAGCATCACCTCTCACGATAGACTGTGTCGGGCACTCGCCAATGCCTCCGCTTGCATCGTGATTTCTGTAGGCTATCGTCTGGCTCCAGAGCACAAGTTCCCTGCGTCTGTCATCGACTGTGAAGCGGGATTCCGTTACGTCGCTTCCAATGCTGCGAGACTCGGAGTCGATCCGGCCCGGATCGCGGTGGGCGGAGACAGTGCCGGAGGGAACCTGGCGGCGGTGGTGTGTGTCCGTGCACGCGACAGCGGGGGTGGGCAACCGATGGCCCAGCTTCTGATCTATCCCGCAACCGGCCACGGAATCGAAACATCGTCGAGAGAACGCTTCGCGGAAGGGTACCTGCTCACCAGAAATACGATGCGATGGTTTGCTGATCACTATCTACGCGATGCCAACGATGCCGACAGACCCGAGGCATCCCCCCGCTTGGTTGAAGACCTATCAGGGCTCCCTTCGGCCTATGTGCTTACCGCAGAATATGATCCGCTGTGCGACGAAGGTGAAGAGTATGCCTACCTGCTGCATGAGGCCGCAGTGCCGGTAACGCTTCGTCGATTTGGCGGAATGATTCATGGATTTGTCCAGCTTACCGGCATTGCCCCCATCACACGCTGCGCCATCGATGAGATGGCCAATTGGCTGCGTACTACGGTGGGTCCATCTGTGTCCAAGTCGGCAAAATCCACACCCTCAGCCACCTAATCCAGTACCATGGGAATCCATCCTTGGTTTGAGACCGGCGACCTGTTTGCGGACCGCTACCGAATCGTACGAACCGTTGGTGGCGGTGGCATGGGCGCGGTTTATTTGGCACGAGATGAACGAGACGGAACAGTCTGTGCTCTCAAGCTCATGCTAGAGACCGATTCCGATGAACAGAGTCGACTTCGGTTCGAACGAGAAGCGGTGGTGCTGGCCAAGCTGTCGCATCCTGGCATCGTGCGCTATTTCGGTCATGGCTATGGACCTAACGGAACTCCCTATCTAGCGATGGAGTGGCTGGAAGGAGAGGATCTGGCGCAGCGCTTACGTCGGCAATCACTATCGGTCGATGAGTCGGTATCGCTGATTGCCGCAGTGCTCGATGCTCTCGCCCATGCGCATCGGGCCGGAGTAATTCATCGCGACATAAAACCGGCGAATCTGTTTCTGATGGGAGGGGCACCGGAAACGGTCAAGTTGATCGATTTTGGGGTCGCTCGACTCGCAGGTGGGAATGCCAGAACCCGTACTGGTGCGGTCCTAGGAACCCCGGAGTATATGTCTCCGGAGCAGATCCGCGGATTACGCACTTTGGATGTACGTGCCGACCTATTTTCTGTTGGTACGGTACTGTTTGAGTGTCTTTGTGGACAGACTCCCTTTCACAGCGATCAACCGATGGGGGTGCTTGGCAAGATCTTGTTTGAGCCAGCTCCAGATCTGCGACAGCTCCGACCAGATCTGCCAATCCCGCTGTGTGACTTGGTGCAATCGCTTCTGGTCAAAGATCCCGAGCTACGGCTGGGCGACGCCGCACTAGCAGCCACTCGACTACGCAACTGTTCGCTGTCCGCAGAGTCAGCTTCTCCGCTGGTAGTCACCACGCCCCCAGCGTTGACCCATCGAGAGATGCGCTGGCTATCATTGGTCGTAGTGCGGCCACAGCCGCAGCCGATGGAGCTAGAGCAGACCCAGGTCCCATCGGCGCAGAACAGCACGCTGACGTTGCCCATGGTGCAAGTGGCAGAGTCTTTTGCTGCAAAGCTAGAGCCGCTACCGGATGGTTCCACTCTGGTCCTACTTGAAGGAACCGAAAGCGCTGCCGAGCAAGCAGAGTCGGCGGCACTGTGTGCGCTGCGCTTGCGTGAACAACACGCCACCGCACCAATCGCGATTTGTTTGGGTCAGAGTGATCTCTCTCATAGTCGGCTGGACGCGGTGGCGCTCGAACATGCGGCAGAGATGCTCGCGCAGTGGGAAGCCAGGCAGGTAGGCGAGCCGACCGGTTCCCAAGCAGCTCCGATTCTCGTTGATGAGACATTACGCCGGATGCTGTTTTCGCGATTCGAGTTCGCGGAGGAAGACGGACTTCTTGTACTCAAGCAGGAGGTCCATCGTTCCGAGCTGCGAGTGCTAGGCAAGGTGTCGCCGTTTGCGGGTAGAGAAACCGAGCTTTCTCAGCTCCACATCGCGCTGTCGTCATGCATTGAAAACTCGGCGGTGTCTGCCATGATCATCACCGCAGACGCAGGCATGGGAAAGTCGCGTTTGTGGCACGAGTTTCACCATCAGGCCAAGTTGCAAGTTCCAGAACTGGAAGTATGGATCGGCAGCGGAGATCCCAGCAGCGCCGGATCTCCGTTTGCGATGGTAGCGCAAGCGATTCGTCGCGCTGCCGCCATCTGTGATGATGTGCCAATGGCAGTCCAGCGAGAACAACTTCGGACTTGGTTAGGAACCCAAACCACCGAGCAGGATCGCACGCGAATCGGAGAGTGTATTGGTGAGCTCATTGGCGTCGAGTACTCGGACTCTGTATCGCCCTCCCTCTTGGCAGCCCGCGACAATCCCTTGCTGATGGGCGATCAAATTCGTCTCGCGTTCTGCGATCTGCTTACGCAAGCATGTGCTCGACACCCTCTGCTGTTTGTTCTAGAGGATTTGCACTGGGGAGACTATCCGACCGTGCAGCTCTTTGAGGCGGCCATGCGCAGTGCGCAGGATCTACCACTCATGGTACTCGCACTGGCGCGTCCGCACATTCATGATCAGTTCCCCAAGTTGTGGGAATCGCGGGGCGTAGTGCGGATGCCACTACGACTGCTGCCCAAGCGAGCCAGCGAAAAGATCATCCGCAGCCTACTCCCGACCAAGCTCCCTCCGGAGCAGCTCGCGGAACTAATCGATCGAGCAGCTGGAAATCCCTTTTTTCTGGAAGAGCTGGTTCGTGCCACCTCGGAAGGTCAGCTCTCCGAACTACCAGAGAGTGTCCTGTCCATGGTTCAATCGCGTCTACTGCGACTTGACACCATTTCACGGCGAGTACTTCGCGCAGCCAGTATTTTTGGGCGGGTGTTCTTTCGCGGAGGATTGGTCAGTCTTCTTGGGTTAACAGAGACCCATGGTCTCTCGCAAAGTCAACCTCGCCGTGCCGAAGAGGAATCATTGGCGCGTGCCCTTCGAACGCTTCAGGACAAAGAGCTTATCAACCAACGACAGCCGTCGCGCTTCCAGCGAGAAGAGGAGTACCAGTTCGGTCATGCACTGATTCAGGAGTCTGCGTACTCGATGCTGACGGGTGAGGATCGCGTGCTTGGCCACCGACTGGCAGCCGAGTATCTGGTCACCGCTGGAGAAAGCGACGCCATGGTTCTCGCAGAACACTTTGCCAGCGGCGGAGCGAAGGACCAAGCGATTCACTTCTATCGCCAAGTGGTGAGCGAAGATCTGGCTGGTAACGATTTCCATGCTGCGCTTCGCCACATCGAACGTGCCGTCCAGCTCGGAGCAGAGGGACTTGCGCTCGGGGCGCTGCGGGCCATGCAAGCCGAAGCTCATCTGTGGCTCGCGGCCTATCAACCGGCAATTGAACGTTCCGAAGAAGCGATGCAACTGGTCCCTTCAGGTACTCCCGATTGGTATCGTGCGCTTGATGCGATCTCGATTGGGGCGGCACGACTTCTGCGTCATGACCGACTGATGGCCCTGTCCAAGCAGATGTTTGCACTGCTGGCTGAAGAGGTCGGCAAACCAGCTCTCACTGTTCCGCTGCTTGTGGCAAGTTCGGTAAGGCTTAGCATGCAGCTCTTCATTGCTGGTCAGTACGATGGAGCGATCCCGCTGCTGCACAAGATCGAAGAGATCGTGGCTCACTATCCTGCTCCACACCCACCTACGATGATGGCTCAGGTATTGGCCATGCGCGCCAATCGAGCTGCGGTGGAATGGAAGCATGATCTTAGTCGCGACCTGTACGTACAGTCTGCTGAGCTGTTGGATCAGGTTGGAGACGTCCGAGGAGCCTGTTCACAGAGACTGGACGCCGCCCTATTCTGTTCCGATATCGCTGACTTTTCGCAGATGGAGCAATTGCTGCGAAGAATTGTGCCGTTGGGAGAGTCGCTTGGTCTGCTGCGCTTGCTCGGCGTGGCACGCTCTGCGCTGTCGATCGCGCTGTGGCGTCAAGGACGTGCCGAGGAGGCTCTCCCGTTGTGCCAAGCCGCGCTGCAGGAGCTGATCCAAGCTGGCGATGCTCGACAGGAAGGAGTCTGTCGGATAAACCTAGCCCGAATCCAACTCACCCGCGGAGAGTTGGACTTGGCCCAACAGGCCGCAACAGAAGCGGCCAAGAGTCTGTCACTGATTCCCCGCTTTCGACTTCGAGCACTTTCGCTGCAAGCCCAGATCGCGCTCGCACAAGGGGATCTCGACGTCGCAGAAACCGCATCTACAGAGAGCATGGCCATCCTGACCAGACTCGGCCGCGCCGGAACGGACGAAGCCCTGGTGCAAATCAGCTATGCCAAGATACAGCTCCTACGTGGACGGAACGAGGTAGCTGCCGAGATCCTGGCTCAAGGTCGTCAGCGACTTCAAGACAAAGCCCGAATGCTCAGTAGTCCAGAGATTCGCAACGACTTCCTGTACAAGCTGAGCGAAAATGCCGAACTACTTGCGCTGGCTGCCCAGGTCTGTCCCGAACCAAACGAGGCGTAAGCCGCAGGATGGGGAGTCGTTCCGGATGCGGGTGGTGTCTCTGCTCGGTGGCAGAGCACAAGGCCAAGCCACCCATCTGTCGTTCAGCCAGGATGACTACTGCGGAAGGGATGGAGCAGGTGCGACGATCCAGAGTCATCTGGCTCCCACACGGTGTCTTCAACCCAGATGTCCTAGCAGGGCAGAAACGGGCAGTGGTTTCGAGGGACTCAAGGTTGCGCAATGGCTACTCAAGAAGTGCATAGTCGGTTAGAGCTTCGCATGTATACTCTGGTAAATGGATCGTCGACAGAACATGATGCTCGGTGCTGCGTGCTGCATTGGAGGCGCGGTACTCATCAGGCTCGGTATCGGCAGCCCTCATGCTCTCGCTTGGTGGGTAGGAGGAATCGCCTGTTTCATTCTTGCTCTGTCACTCGTTCTGACAGCACTGTCATCAGATGCCCATAAGGACTGATGGAACCGTTTGAGAACACACCTTCCTGACTCATTTGAGCTTTCGACTGGTCGATGCTTCGGCGCTAAGGACTGAGCTTCATCGATCGAACGCTCGACGAGGTGCTCACCGCTGAGTGTCTTGACTCGCCTCAGAGCTTAGCCCACGCCAGGACTCCTTTCGCACAGTTCACTCCTACGTGCCGCTGAGCAGAGAACGCCTGCCGCTGCTATGCAGGCGAGTACGACTCTGCTGCTCTGGGCACGCGATCACACCGATCCCCGATTCCTAGCCTGCGAATTGCCGGTTCCGTACATCGCATCGCTGCACTCTGGACTGGTGTTTGCTGTGTCGCCGCTGCTTTCTCAGCTACTCCTTCGTCTGCGAGCCGATCTTGGACTCGGCCGCATGTCCACTAAAATTGCGGGAGGAATGGCGGTAACGGGTCTGGCCTAATTCCCGATGATCATCGCCGCGAAGCGATCAGGAAGCGTGAAACTAGTCAGCATCGGATGGCTACTCGGCTGTCTGCTGATGCTCTCGGTCGCCGAGCTGCTGGTTGGTGCACTCGGTCCGGCCTTCGTCCTTCGCCTCGCCCCACCACAGAGCGGAAGACGATGGATCGGTGCGTGGTATGCCGCGACAGCGATTGGATTCTGGGTCGCTGGTCGAATCGGTGGATTGTGGGACAGAGTGCCGCACAGCGTGTTCTTCCTGGGGTTGGCGGTGCTACCGCTAATCGGTGTCGCGGTGAACCTCTATCTCCGTTGATGAGACACGAGACAGTAACCGGACTCCGCAACCTCGAACCGATTCCTGAGTCGACTCTGAATGGCCTTCTATCGAATAGATGGTGGCGAAAGTAGCTGGCCATCTCGTCTGCCTGGCGCGTAGCCCGCGCTTCACAGTCTCAGATGGAACGGGACACATGAGGCGGAGGATACCGGACGCTATCGTACCGAGAGATTGCTTGCCAGCATCGGGAGTAGGGAGGTGAGCAGGGTCGGCTGCTTGGAGTCTGGCTGCTCACGGAGGATTCCGGAATGATCACCAGGGAGACGGGGATAGTAGCGCAGCAGCGCGCTGCGAACCGCTGATGGACTCAAGCGGCCGAGATCCGCAAGGCCACGCAGCTCGTCTTGAAACGCGAAATAGGAGTGCGAGCTTATCAAGGCCAGCCAAAAATTCTGGAGCTGCGGGCTGCCGCGCATCGAGGCATGAGACGCATAATACGCAGTCACCCGTTCGGTGAGTTGGGACAGCAGTCCTTCGGTGTAGTCATGCACTTCATCACCCTCTTGGGCAAAGTAGAGGTGAACGTGAACTGTCGACGGAAGCTGATAGCGCAAAAGTCCCGCACGCAGTGCCGCACTCGGACTCTGCGGATCACCGACAAACAGCTGCGACTCTGCCCGCATATCCTCGATCCCATCGGGTAAGAAGGGGCGTGCGATTCCCATCCGTAGCCGACCCAGCAGAGTGCGATCCGACGGCCCGAAGTAGCCGTGCCACGGAGTATCGATCGCATAAAAGTCGACCGTTCCTAGTCTCGATAGCTTCCCACCATCTGCCAGCAGATTGAGCGCATGACGAGCCAGCAGACCTCCCGCACTGTGCGCGATCAGCTTGAAGTCACGCGCCGCTCCCAGATGAGTGGACAGCTCAAACAAGGCATCGGCTAGACCCGCTCCATTTTCACGAACCCGACGACCCATGTCATCGAAGAACAACAGATACACTTGGAATCCCGATTGAGTGAGGCGATCTGCTAGATCCGCTAGATCGGAAGGATGCCCACTTAGCCCATGAACCAGTACGGCCGGGGCGCGCTCTGGATGATAACCGCCGCTCGCGTTGCTGACCGCGTACAGCGCAGGTCGACGTCCCGGCAGCAGCATGGCTTCTTCCTCACACCTGCTGAGTGACGCAGCGCTCACAACTCCGTGAGGCGCTCTTGCTTGTGGCTCACCGCACGCCTGCGCCGAAGCAGACCACACGGTCATCCCAGCCAGCCACACCAAACCGATCAGCAGTGAGTGAAAAAGTCTGTGGTTCATCAAGTGCTCCTACTTTCATAGTCAGATGCTCGAAGTTCAGTCATGTTTTCATAGATATTCTCTATGGAAAATTGACCCTCCGCTTCCGAGCGTGATGATGGATTCTGGGTCTAGCGAGGCACTGACTGACTGCGGGCCAACGCTCGGCGTGCGGCGTCTCCCAAGCGATCGCTGGCGACACTTACTGCGGTGCGAATGTCGGAATGGGTGCGTTCGATGATGAGATCACGCCCAGCGACTTGAGTGCGCAGGGTGCAGCGCTCAGCCACTCCACCGCGTGGCCCGTTTTCGTCACGCAGATGAACATAGACAAGCTGGATGTTCTGTCCCAGCCGAGACAGAGCGAATCGAACACGGTTCTGAATGTGTTCACAGAGTTGGTCGGTCAGGTCGATTCCTTGGGTACGGATCAAGAGCCGCATGTGGACCTCCCAGGGCCAAGTAGAGCCCGTATTTCCCATCATGAGTCCGCCCGAGTCAGGTAACAAATCTATATTTCATTGGAGTTATATCGATTGAATCTATGTGAAGTCTTCTTCATGGAGTGGCTGAACTATCAGCATCTCCAATATCTTCTGGGGGAAAGTGCTGTCGCACTGTTTGCCGCCCCCGCGCTGGCCAAGATCTACCGGAAGCGATTTCCGGACTGCCTGACCGATGCGCCCCTGCTCATGCCGATGGAAAACACCGTGCTGCGTCGCAGCGTCGATCAGTGGCAGTACGGCTGTGGGATGATTGGTCAACTCGACGGCGTGGTCGAGCGTTTCTATGCCAGCTCGATCGAGCGCCGCATCAAGCACCCTGCGCTCTCTGCGATCTGTCAGTCTGCCCGGGAGAGGCTGTTGGTACACGGGCCCTAGTGAGTCCGGTACGTCAACACAGGGCTGTATCAATCGTTCGATTGAATCTATAGGTTGCTGCACAATTATCGATTGGAACACTCAGTTCCTCCCTACTAGAACTAGCTACCAGAGAGGACTGAGGATGAAGTTCTGCTACTGGTTTAGGGTCTTGGTCTGCTTTTGGGGCGTGTGGCTGGTTGACGCTCCTTCTGCGATGGGACAGCAAGCCATCGTCACCCTGCCATCCGCCGACCTGACCGACAAAGGCACGCTGTTCGTGATGAACGAGTCACAGCTTCGTGCCTGGGGCCGAGAACCGATGTGGAACGGCACGTTCTTTTTGACGTACGGACTTGGCTATCACACCGAGTTGGCAGCGACGTTCTATAATCTTGGAGTGCCACCTACCGGACAGGCATCGCTCTCCTTGGGAAGCAAGTCTGTGGTACCCATGTTTGCGGATCGGCTACCGTGGCTGGACCTCAAGTTTACCGGCGGTCTAAAGGGACTCATTTCTCTGGAGGCGAAGGGTCTCGGCTACTGGCTCTACAGCCACCTCAGCTTTCGCCTACCGAAGATCCAAACGCGGCTCACCGCTGGACTGAGTCACGGCTCAGAGGTGTTGTTCCTGAAACCCAATGCAACCAGCTTTATCACTGCGATCGAGCAGCCGATTCCCTGGCTGCATGGCTTGACCCTGACCGCAGAGTGGTTTTCCGGCTCGCACGACCTGTCCAACTTTATCGTTGGTGCTGCCTATCATCCGAGTCCACGAGTCATCCTGGTGCTCGGATACAAGATCCCGACCAAAGATCGGATTTTCACTGCGTCCGAGCAGGCGCTGGTGTTTGAAATCGGACTCTACTCAAAAGAGCCAGCGCGACCGACCGATCATTGATCGGCCTGGCATCATAGAGAGGATCTCTATGCAGCGATGGCGGTATCAGCCGTTCGATGCTTGCTCAGGCGTGTGATCACTACGGAAGGGAGTCGCTCCCATGGGCCAACATCTCACCAGACAACTCCTGCTCTACACCATCCAGTCATCCCAGATGACACGATGGTTTGACCTACGCATGTTAAGTGGAACGTTGCGCGATATTGCGGTTTCCAGTCTGTTTGGCGACCGCTTCGACTGCCGTTCCTCGATGACCAGCCTGCCGCAACCGGACTACTACGACTATGACCTCAAAGATGCCCCGGCATTCTGGTTTGACTACACGGCGGACGTTGGTGATGGATGGAATCCGACCTTTGCCATCGCGAGTCTGCTCTGTGACCCATCGCTCGCAGTGCAGGGAGCGCCGGAGCTGCCCACCGGACCCGGTCGACTGCTCATCATGGGTGGTGATCAGGTCTATCCGACAGCAAGTCGCGAAGCGTATGACCAGCGTCTGCTCGTTCCTTACCGTGCCGCGAGCTACCATGCACGCGACCATGGACCACGACCGAGTGACCTGTTCGCGATCCCTGGCAATCATGACTGGTACGACGGTTTGGGGAGCTTCTTGCATCTGTTCGCTCGTGAACGCAACGTAGGACGCTTTCGGACTCGACAGCACAGAAGCTATTTTGCGCTTAAGCTCCCGCATCGGGTCTGGCTACTTGCGATCGATGGAGCACTGAGTGGTGAGATCGATTTCGGCCAGACTCTGTACTTTCACAACTTGGTCCGTACCCACATCCAGGATGGTGATCGACTGATTCTCTGTACCGCCAAGCCAGATTGGGTCGCCTCCGATGCCACAGCGAGTAAGGCCCAAGCTACGCTGTTTGATTTTGAAGAAGAACTGCGAGCGGTTGCGACGCAAAGTGGTCGCCCACACATCGCGATCGTTCTGCGACTATCCGGCGACCTCCATTATTACAAGCACTTTGAGTCAACAGAGGATGGCCAAGAAGTTCACAGTCTCATCGCAGGTGGTGGTGGGGCATTCCTCCACCCCACACACACGGGCTCGGAGGAGCAAGTCCAGAGACAGGAGTCGCAAGAGTCGACCCCACAATCTGCACTTTTCAGGCTAACCAAGAGTTTTCCTTCACCTCAAGAGTCTCGGGCGCAGACCCGCGGCAGCCTGTTTCTGTTTCGTGTGAACCCCTCTCTATGGTTGGTACTTCTGCTCATCTATCTGCTCAGCGGGCTTGCGTACTCCCTAGCTGGTTCCGAGATCCTTCAGGGGGCGATAGAGAGCACCTACGGAAGTCGAACCGCAGGAATCGCTACCGCTGCTACCTTGCAAGTGTTGGTACTGTGCGCCCATGCCTTGGCCTTGTTCGGTTGCTGTTATGCGCTGGTTGATGTCAGCAAGCAACGACAACGCGCCGTGACGACTTGGGAGGAACGAGATCGCTTCCGGATCGCCATCCAACACGCGATGGTTCATATCGTGCCCTACGCTCTACTACAGCTCGGGAACTCTCTGTTCGATCACTTCTACTATGCAGGTTCGACTGCGTACCATGCTGGTCATTCCGTGCGCAGCAATCTCATCGCGATGTCGATCGCAGTTTTGTGTAGCCTGCTGTCTGCCATCGTATTCTGGGCCTACCTACAGATTGCACTCAGCCGTTATGGTCGGCATGCCAATGATGCGTTTGCGGCGCTGCGAATCGAAGGCTACAAGAACTTCCTACGGATCGAAGTCAAACCGGAGAAGCTCGTCATCTACGCGATTGGTCTGCGCAGCGTTCCCCGGCACTGGGAAGTGGTCGAGACATTTCTGGAAGGAACCCCGTGCGTGGTGCCAGCTTCGGACGAAGAACTGCGGCCTGAACTGATCGAGCGGTTCGAGATTGCCCGCCCACCCATCGGATCCTAATGTGTAGTTCCGCGATGCCTGCCACGCGATTCAACCTCCCATCTGCGAGATTTCCAATCTCGCTGCTTGCAACTTGGCCCGCCACGGCATCTATAACGAGTATGAAAAACCGTTTCAGTGCACGACTTCCCTTGGTTGTATGTTCCGCTGTCTTGGCGTTCTCCGGTTCGGCCCGTGCGGTGCCACAGATCGCTCCACTCGATGCTCGACCGGCAGAGACCGTCCTTGCCCCAGGTGCTGCGCCACCTACTCCGTACCAGTTCGTGCCGCCTCCGCAGCTTGTGCCGCCCCGGCAGATCGCTCCCAACGAGGATGTTGCGGTCTTCCCAACGAACTTTCGGCTCAACAACCCAGCTGGGAACGTCGCGCTGTTTGCATATGCCGAGGTGGGCGCGCTCGGCTTTGTTCACCACACCTTTCAAAGTGGCAAGAACGGAACTCTGTTCGACCTCAAGACAGAGGGCAACCAATCGACGATGTTTCTGTTCTTGCGTCTGTCTGCCGAGCTGAATCTGTGGAAACGGCACTCCTTCATCTTTGTGTACCAGCCGATCGATGTGCGCACGGAGGCTGTGGCTGGTCGAGACGTTCGCTTCGATCAAATTACCTTCACCACCGGCACGCCGATCGACATCCGCTATGGTTTCGACTTCTACCGACTCACTTATCAGTTCGACATCTTTAAGAGCCCGCGGTACGAGCTAGCCTTCGGACTCGGCGGACAGCTCCGTAACGCCAAGATCGTCTTTAGCTCGGTCGATGGCCGCCAGCGCAGCATTAGCGATGACCTCGGCTTTGTGCCGTTGCTTCGGCTGCGGGGTCGCTACACGTTCGCAAATGGCGTCTGGATGGGCCTGGAGGCGGATGGCTTTTACGCCAACGTCAGCGTACTAAATGGAGGACGCAGTGATGTCGAAGGCGCGATCTTGGATGCCTCGCTGCGAGCCGGTATGACTCTGACTTCCTTTCTCGATGCGTTTGTGAACCTGCGCTATCTCGGTGGGGGGGGAAATGGCACCTCGTCCAAGGGATCAGACAACCTGGCTGGAGACGGCTACACCTACAACTGGCTGCACACGCTGGTTCTGTCTCTGGGCTTCGGCATTCGTTAGCGGCGTGGGGCAGATGAACGGAGCCTATTTAGTCCGCGTTGGCTCCGGACATTTGTCGACTCCATCGGGTGCAACATCTGCGCAGGGCCATGCCTCGGCGACACTGCGTATCGACCAGTCGTCCAGCGACTCCGCATCGCGAGGGAAACGGACACTACTCGGTCACGGGCCTGGCCGCCCATTATCAGGTCAGGCCTCATGTAGTTCGTTATTGGGTCTCTCGCCACATCGTGACGCCGAAGCGCGACTATCCGGGCGGACTGTTCTGGTTTGAGCTAACGCGATCGTGGTCTGGGTGTGGGAGCCCACGGACGGGTTGCTGGTGTCGCCAGATTCGATACACAAGGGATCATGTCAGTCGCCTCCAACGGCAGACCTACTTCGTGTGTGGTCCGGGTCAAGACGACCTCTTTTGGGAATATCGCACCGAGCACACGGGTACGGCTGGCAGAGGCGGCAAGGGAAGAACGTACCATCGGCTATGAGCCGTAGGCTGACGATCGTTCGCAGTGCGAGGAACGAGCGCCGCACTCGGACCAAGCGTCGCTGACAAGTTGGCCGCGCTGGCTGTTTGCATCTGGTGTCCCGCGAAACAAGGACGGCAGTGACACGCTCGATGAAATAGGCTGACAGATCGAGTAGGTTGGCGTCCATGGCTGGCAGTATCCCTTACGCTGTGTTCATTGGAGTCCGGGGGGGCGCTGCCGATGGCATCATCGCCGCGACCTTGAAGGTTGAACGTCGGGCTCGGTCGCGAACCCGCCCTGCTTTGGGTCCGATCTGGACCTCATCGGGTGAGCTACCCGTTTGGGCGTTCAGGCGCAGAGCGCCGCGCTTGGACTTCTCGAAGCTGCGCAAGACTCGGCGTCGTCTTTCCCAACGATGAACAGCATCGGCAACGAGCAGCCATGCAAATAGACAAGCGCTGCGTTGCGGATCTCGCTCTGGGCCGCCTCCATGCCGTGATCCCAGAATCCATTCGCGCACGCAAGAGCCGACCTCGCTAACTTTTTGGGAGCCGTACAGAACGTGGACCTGTACCCCCGGATTGCAAGCTGGGCCTATCTGTACCGCGTTCTATAAGCACTTGCGTCGTGACGCTGGAATCATGCAAGTCCGCGATTAATCCCAAGTGAGACTCCTGATTCCACGCACCGCATTCCCAATCTTTTTACAGATCGTGAAACGCATAGGCAAGAGCGCTTCCTGTTTCGCGCTTTGTAAATGCACGGACAGAATCCACCCCCTTCCGAACGGTTCCCAGATTGTTCCAAATTTATGGGCGTCAGAGTTGTCGGAACAGAGACGCCTTGTTGAGAAGCAACAGAGCAAGCTCGAAGGACTCTGTAAGGGGGACAGAGGGGACAAGACAGAGGCTCTGCTGTAAGAGCCCCAGGCAACAGGAATCATGCATCCTACCGATTGGATGCAACGAACTCTGTCATGTCCCGATCTAGCGCTACTGACGCAGTGGATACGGCGAGTACTGATCGAGGAACAGTCTGCTGACATCTTGGGGGAGTGACCGCTCCGACGAGCATCGAATGATCGTACTCGGCAGGGAGAGCGCACCGACTCTGCGCCTCCGTTACTAATCGTCGATCAAGGTATCGAACCGCTCCGCACGGACGGATAGCCTGGCCCCTGACACACAGCGGCTCGATCAAACGTACTTAAACCTACGCTTAATCGAGGATACCCAGCGCAAATAAGCCCCCCTGAATTCAGCTCATCCACGACAGTAGGTACCAATTCTTAGACGCGGACGAATCAAGTATTTTTTTCGTCACGTCGAGCACTCTTAATCCAGCGGGTCGTAAAAGTGCCGTTTTTTAGGCTCGGGGGCATACCGAATTGGCGGGGCTGGTGGTTGGTTGGGCAGTGGTCCAGCCATTGGTGGGTGTTTTCGTTGGTGGCTCGACGGGCGCTGACTACCTTGGTGGCAATTGCCTACCTCGGCTGGGCATGATGATCATTCGGGCGGCGCGCTATTTAGATGGAGTGAGGTTTTATTGTG
>Ga0075163_10002239_pt1 | contig 26069 bp, 23 predicted proteins | sample JI1023141ADNA_FD_71478 | JGI IMG/M metagenome (GOLD analysis project Ga0075163, IMG submission 71478) | Wastewater effluent complex algal communities from Wisconsin, to seasonally profile nutrient transformation and Carbon sequestration -... | ecosystem: Engineered > WWTP > Effluent > Algae...
AACAAAAAAGCGCGCCTCAGCGCGCCCAAAACTGCATTTCCCCCCTTGAAAAACCAGTGGACGGCACTGCGTGCCGCCCTTGATCTCGCCGCTTCGCGGCGTACTTGTTCCGATTTGGTGGGCGATATAGGATTCGAACCTATCACCTTCTCAACGTCAATGAGATGCTCTAGCCAAATGAGCTAATCACCCTGAAATAGTCGATGTACTACCGGTAGCTAGTCGGTTACTTGTATTTGGCTAGAGCGTCGACGCAATAAATTGTCGCTGAAGGCTCCCCAAATGAGCTAATCATCCTCGTCCTCAGAGTTCACTACAACCTTGCATTATTTTTCACGAACAAGTAGTGAAAAATATGACAAGGTCTTCGTGTCTCTTCGTCTCAAATGAAAATTCTTGCAAGCAAGTAATTTTCATTTGTAGAGTCACATGAGGACAGAGAAAATAATACCAAAACAGAGAGGGGATTGCAATCCGTTATGCTGTTAGCTACTATAGTGATAAGCACTGAGGCGGATTAACCACCCGCGGAGCTTCGCGGGAGCAGTCGCAGAGAGCGTATCAAATGCGACAAGAGTGAAAGATTTCGGTGGAACAGCCTGGTAACGGGCCCGAAACACGCAAGATGACTATCATCATGGCGTGTTTTTAATTTTTAGGAGGTACTATGAACGACGATCAACTCTATGCCATGCGACACAGTCTGGCGCACATCACAGCTCAAGCGGTCCAGCACCTCTGGCCAGAGGCCAAATTTGGCGTGGGTCCGGTGGTAGAAAACGGCTATTATTATGATATCGACCTTAGTGACATCACAATCTCCGAAGAGGACTTTCCGAAGATAGAGGCCGAGATGCGCAGGGTTATCGACGCAAATTATCCCTTTGAGCGCTCTGAGAGGTCGGTGGACGAAGCAATCCAGTGGGCGAGGTCAAAGACGCAGCCCTACAAAGAAGAGCTCTTAAACGACCTTAAACGAGCCGGTACGACGATCGCAAAAGATCTCGATAGCACTGAGCTAGGGCTGGAAGGCACTGGAGATAGCAAGGTTGAATCTGTGTCATTTTACACAGATGGAGATTTCACCGACCTATGTCGTGGGCCGCACGCGACGACAACCGGTAGCGTCGGTGCCTTCAAGCTGATGCGAGTAGCCGGTGCATACTGGCGTGGTAAGACTGACAACGCCCAAATGCAACGGCTGTATGGTGTGGCGTTTCAAGATCAAAAAGCCCTTGATGATTATCTGACAACACTAGAAGAAGCCAAAGCTCGCGACCATCGTAAACTTGGACAAGAGCTGGATCTCTTTACGTTTTCGCCACTCGTCGGCTCAGGGCTCCCACTCTTTACGCCTCGAGGGACTATCCTTCGTGAAGAGATAGGGGGGTTTTCGCAAGAACTTCAGACACGCGCCGGATACCAAAGAGTATCAATTCCGCATATTGCGAAAACCGATCTGTATAAGACGTCCGGCCATTACGACAAGTATCCAGAACGCTTTTTGGCGAAAAGTTTTGAGTCAGACGACGAGTTCATGATGAAGCCGATGAACTGTCCACATCATACCCAGATCTATGCGAGCCGTCCTCGAAGCTACCGTGATCTCCCAATTCGTTATATGGAAAATACCATGGTATACCGCGACGAGAAGGCTGGTGAACTTCACGGGCTCTCTCGGGTGCGTGCTGCAACTCAAGATGATGCGCATGTATTTGCTCGATTTGATCAGATTGAGGAAGAGTTTACCTCTATTATGACTATGATCAGAGACCTCTACGGGGCATTCGACCTTGAGTGGCGTGCAGTGCTTAGTTTCCGTGACAGTTCTGACAAATACTTAGGAGATGAGAAACTATGGGCAGATGCTCAGGGAATCATAGAGAAGGTCGCACAGAAACTAGAACTTGATTACACCGTCGAGGAAGGCGAGGCGGCGTTCTATGGTCCAAAGATAGATATCATGGTCAAAGATGCACTGGGACGCGAGTGGCAGCTTGCTACTGAGCAGCTCGATTTTGTGCAGCCTGAACGTTTCAACCTCGAGTACGCAGACGACCAAGGTGAGAAGCAACGACCGGTCATGATTCACAAAGCACTCCTAGGTTCGGTCGAGCGGTTCATGAGCGTCTACATCGAGCATACGGCCGGCAAATTCCCACTTTGGCTCAGCCCGGAACAGCTCAGGATTATCCAGGTCAAAGATAGTGAAGAGGTGATGAAATTCGTACAACAACTTACGTCAAAAGCCGAAGAAGTTGGTCTCCGCGTATCTGTTGATGACAGCAACGAATCGGTTGGCAAAAAGATCCGTAGTGCTGAGGTCTGGAAGGTCCCGTACACGCTTGTTATCGGCGAGAAAGAAGTCCAGGGTGGTCGCGTATCTCCTCGGGTGCGTGCCGATCTTGCCGTACTCGGTGATGTCGAACGTAGCTATGCAGTTGATCAATTCCTCGGTAGCCTAGCAAACGAAGTGAAGGCCCGGGCGAGTAAGTCGTCGATCTAGCCGATATGAGTAGGCCTGTCATTGCGCTTGATATCGATGATACGCTGTTTGACCATTTTGCCGATATCGTCCGCTGGTATAACGAAGTATATGGCACGGGCCTCACTCTCGCGAATAACCATCCTAGAGATGATGAGGCTCTCAGGGAGTGGGGAGTTGGGAGTATCGAAGAAGCCGTCCGCCGCGTCCATGCGTTTTATGACACCGAAGAGTTCAAGTCGGCACGACCATATCAGGAAGCGCTACGGGTGCTACCTCATTTGGCCAAACAGCACGATATCGTCATCGTGACGGCACGAGATAGTGATATCCTTGAGGAATTCACGCATCAGTGGCTCAATGAGCATCTCGAGGGTTCTTACAGGGAAGTTCATTTCACCGGTCAGTATAACCTGTCAGGCAAAAATCGCACGAAGAAAGATGTCCTGCTCGAGATCGGTGCAGCCTATCTCATCGACGACTCGCTGTCGAACTGTATCGAAGCGACAGAGGCCGGTGCTGTCGGGCTGCTCTTTGGCGATTATCCATGGAATGCCTCGAGTGCTTTGCCAAGAGGTATCGTGCGGTTGAAGGACTGGCGAGAGATCGAGACGTATTTCGACCGGAGTGGCACGGGGAGCTTTCGTGACGATGTCTACAATATCGTGGGTGCTATCCCTGGCGGGAGGGTAATGACCTATGGTGATATCGCGGCGCTTGCTGGACATCCATACGCAGCCAGGCAAGTGGGTGGGATTGCTCACTTCGGACCGACGGAGCTACCATGGCACCGTGTCGTCAATCGGCTGGGTGACTGCGCCAGTGGGTATTATGGAGGCAAGGAAGGTCACAAGAAGGCGCTTGAGGCTGAAGGGATACGGGTCACGGACTACCGAATCGTTGATTTTCTAAAGATTCGTTGGAGGCCAGACTGATGCCATCCCTCATCCCTCATCCCTCGTCTCCCGTCATTGTCATCACTGGTCCGACGGCGAGCGGCAAGAGTGCACTGGCACTCGAGCTGGCTGAGCGCTACCAGGGTGAGATCATCTGTGCAGACTCTCGGACGGTGTATCGAGGTATGGATATCGGGACTGCCAAGCCAAGCCGCGAGGATCAAGCGAGAGTACCGCATCATCTGCTCGATGTCGTCGATCCCGATGAGCGTTTCACTGCGGCTGATTTTCAAGTCCGATCACGCCGCGCGATCGATGAGATTCGGTCGCGTGGGCATCTTCCGTTCGTCGTCGGCGGCACCGGGCTGTATATCGACGGGCTGGTACGCGGCTACAAATTCGGGCCACCGGCTGATGATACACTGCGCCAGCAAGTCGAGGATTTCGACGTAGAGCAGTTACAAACGATGCTTAAAAAGCAACATATTTCACTACCACATAACCATGATAATAAGCGTCATCTCATACGAGCGCTTGAGCAGCAGGGAGTCAATCGTAACAGAGATGAAAACTCTTGTGATAACTACATCGTTGTGGCTATAGCTACGGATAAGCAAGAGCTTGAGCGCCGGATCCGAGAGCGTGCCGAGGAGATGTTTGCAGGTGGAATCGTGGCCGAAGCGACTAGACTCGCGAGGATGTATGGCTGGGATCATGAGGCACTGACGGGCAATATCTACCCGATCATTCGACGCGTTGTGGAAGGCGACCTATCGATCGACGCGGCAAAAGAGCTCTTTATCATCAAAGACCGACAGCTCGTCAAAAAACAACTGACCTGGCTCAGACGCCGCGATTATGTGCAGTGGTTGAGCCTGACTGATGCAAAAGATTATCTCGCGGATGTGCTCAGCTATCGGGCAGATTGATCACGATTGACCAGGTAATCTCGATAGGTGAGGGATCAGTGGTCAAAGCTCAGTGCTCTGTGCTACTATAGTACTCGATATGGAGAGGGTTTTATCACATGATTGACGCATTATTTGGCTCAAAAACACGAGTAAAGTTATTGCACTTGTTTCTGAACAATCCGAACAGGGCATTTTATGTACGCGAGATTACGCGCAAGATCGATGAACAGATCAACTCTGTCCGGCGAGAACTGGCCAATATGCTCAGTATAGGGATCATCAAGAGCGAGAACAGTAACAATAGGTTGTATTACGAAGTCAACCAAGACTACCCGCACTATAAGCCGCTGCATCAGATATTTTCAGACACATCGGATGGTGCGTCGACGGTCCGCGCAAAAGTCGATGCCAACGACTGGACGAAACGGCTCAAGCCACTTGGGGATGTGCGCGTACTTGTCTTTGCGGGTTCGCTGGTCAAAGGTTCGACGAGTGATGTCGATGTGCTGATTGCTGGTGATATCAACAAGACGCAGGTGAAGAAATTTATCAAAGAGATGGAAGAGGAAGAGAATCGCAGTCTCAACTTTTCGATCATGAGCTATCAAGATTTTTATTATCGACTCAGTATTCGTGATCGGTTCGTTGTATCGATTACGTCAGGTAAACATACTGTTATCACCGATACTGAAAATATATTGAGCGAAGAATAAGAAACAATAAAAGGAGATACTATGGAGCTAACATACCGCGGCGGCAACTGCATCGAGATTGCTGTAAAAAAAGAAACGATTGTCATTGATGGCCATATCCACGAGCTCGGCCTGAAGAACGTAACAGAGAAGGCTGCTGTCTATATCGCGACGCAGCAAGGCTTCAACCCAGTGGTTGAAAGTGCCACGACGATCGACGGTCCTGGTGAATACGAAGCGCGTGGCATATCGGTCAAGGGCGTCAGTGCACAGCGAATGTTGGATGACAAGAGTGTAAAAAAGTCTACAATCTACCGTATCGTATACGAAGGCGTCACGCTGGTCGTCGTCGGACATGTCTTCGCGCCACTCAGTGATGAAATACTCGAAGAGATCGGCGTCGTCGATATCGCGATTGTACCAGTCGGTGGCGGTGGCTATACACTCGATGGTCATCAGGCAGCTGGTGTGGTGCGTCAACTGGAGCCAAAGGTGGTCATCCCGACGCATTATGCCGACATTGCCACGAAGTACGAAGTACCCCAGGAAGGCCTCAATGAATTTCTCAAAGAGATGGGCGGTGAACACGAAACTGTCTCAAGCTATAAGATCAAAGGCGGCATATTGCCAGCTACTCTGACAGTCATCGAGATCACACGGTCTTGACCTCTGTCGCAAAACCGTGTACGATAGTACGAGTCTAAAATAATAGTAGTAAGGAAGTGGTATGGCAGCACGATGTGAATTAACTGGTAAAGGTAAGCAATTTGGCAACAATGTTAGCTTTTCTTTGCGCCGCACAAATCGCGTATTTAAGCCAAATCTTCAGAAAAAGACGTTTATCGTTGATGGTCAGAAGGTAACAATGAACCTCAGTACTCAGGCGATTCGTATCTTGAAGAAAAAAGGCGTTTTGTAACTCGTAGCGTATAATTGAGGGTGAGATGAATATTGATATTGCCTATATCGCGATGGTTTTTACAGCGATATTGCTGTCGATGACGTTGCACGAAGCGATGCACGGCTATGCGGCCTACTGGCTCGGTGATCACACGGCCAAAAATGAAGGGCGATTGTCGCTCAACCCGATTCATCATATCGACCCATTCCTCACGATACTACTGCCTCTTATCCTGGCATTACTCCATGCGCCGATCTTTGGTGGAGCAAAACCGGTACCGTTTAACCCTCAAGCGGTGCGTGGCGGAGCCTACGGTGCGGCGCTGGTTGGGCTGGCGGGGCCACTCACAAACTTGGTTCTATCGTTTATCTTGTTTGCTGTCTATGCGCTCCTCGGCACGCCGACGGGGCTGTTTGGTAATTTCTTGGAGATCGCTATCGTCGTTAACCTCGGCTTCTTTATCTTCAATATGATCCCGATCCCACCGCTTGATGGCTCGCGAGCTCTCTACGCTGTCGCGCCAGAGCCAGTACAGCGGTTCATGGAGTTTCTTGAGCAGAATGGCCTCATCATCGTCTTTGCGGTCGTAATGCTCTTTAGTTCACAGATCGGCCAGATCATCTTTACTGCGCAGCAAGCAATCTGGCGTTTCTATGATGCACTCTTCGGTATCTCGGTGATATAATATAAGAGTCCTTCGACAATTGTCGGGAGTCATGATTTCCTAACATCAGGATGAAAGGGAGCCTAATATTTGTCCGTCCTGAGGGATGGACGTGAGGGCACCCACCTTGCGCTTACGCGGGGGATTCATCTTCTCCTGACGGCTCGAAGGACACCGTAATTATTTGACACATATCGGGGTTTAGCGCAGTTGGTAGTGAGAGCCGCCAGTGGCGGCTCGCAAGGGAATCTTCCGACGAATGCTATGCGTTCGATCGCGAAGTTCCGGGGTCGCGGAACGTGACCGCTGCGCTGGGGTGAAAACTGCCAGTGACAGTTTGCAAGGCGACTTTCTGATGCGAGCTGTGCTCGCAATCATGAAATCGCGGGGTCGCCGAAGGTGACGCAGAGGTCGTTCGACCATTCTATCATGTTAAAATAGAGACATATCGGGATGTGGCGCAGTTGGTAGCGCGCTGCGCTGGGGGTGCAGAGGTCGCAAGTTCAAGTCTTGTCATCCCGACCATGATCGAAATCACCAGATTTTATGAACCCGTCCCAGGGTTCATTTAATTTGTGAGTGATTTCGTACCTCTGTTGTTTGCCTGTTCCGAAGGTTGATTGTGCGACATAATTTATGGACTAGACGCGTCCTACTATTCTGATACAATTATGGTATAAGCTAAAAACAAACAATGAACGAAACGCAATTAGGCCAACAATACCCAGAACAAAGGCCAGCCATTACACCTGACCATGTATGGGCGATTACTGGACCTACTATCAACGCTGCTTTTGATGAATATGCAGCTCCACTTATGATTCAAAATGTTCTTGAATATTATGGGGTTGAGGCTCTGGATCATCTCGAAGAGGGGCGTCGAGAAGAACTTAAAGAGGATATAGCACGAGCACTACTGAGAGAAGAGCAATTCGTCAAAAGTGTTAGTGGTGCTGTTCTAGAGGCAATGAATCAAATGCCAGATGCCACAGAATATATCGTACTTTTTGATTTGGACGAAACGCTTGCGAGGAGGTCTTTAGCTGACATGACTCGACACCTTGTACGTCCTGCAATCGTTCCATTGATTGCAGCACTGCAAGGAATGGATACTCGAATTACATTTGGTCTGTTAACCTCACGGTCGCAAGGTTATCTTGAAGAAGAGTTACGTGACCCTAACGAGCTTAAATCTCTTACCCCTTACCTACAGCCTGAAAGAGTGTTAAGCTCTCGGGAAGTTAGAATACGCGAATTTACTTCTAAATATCTTGGGGACGAACTTGGAGGTGGTATTGCCGGTGGGGTAGCACAAAAGATAGCTGTCTGTGAAGAGTTACTAAAAGAGTCGGATAGCTTGAGTGTAATTCTTGTCGATGATCTGCATGAATTCAGCAAAGTGGGTTCTGACGAACGATTTCGAGTGTTAGCTCTTGATGCAACCAACGGTTTTTGGCTCGACATTTAACCTCTATGAAAAGTACCTACGGTTAAGTTTGAGACTTGCCACTAATACACCAGGTTTTCTACTTGGATAATTCTTGTTATTGGGTTACAGGCATTTCGTAGGTTATCTAAGATACTTTTAGCTTCGTCTGAGTACCCCAATAGATGACTTAGCGGTTCGTGTAGGGTATGTTCGACTCGACCATACTGTATAATAGGATATATCTATGAAACAAAAAGTTGTTACCAAAGCAATTATCAAACAAGATGAAAAGATCTTGCTCCTTAGGCGGAGGGGCGGACGACCATCGATCGCCGGACTTTATGAGCTGCCTGGTGGTCGGGTACATATCAACCAACAGCCTGAAGACGCGCTCGAACATGCTTTCAACATCCACCTCGGCGTGAGTTCGGAAACGATTCAGCTTGATGATGTGATGACGTTTATCGACCCAGATGATCGGGAGCTCCAGTATCTATTCATATTATTTCAGGCGAGCCTCAAGATGACCGACCGGGATATAGAGCTGAGTGATGAATACGACAAATACGTCTGGAAGCAGTTGTCAGATATACAACTAGGTGAGATCACTCAGTCAACGCAGCAACTACTAGGACTCGTCTCTGTACCGTTTTCCTCTCGAGGTGAGGAAGAAGTGGTTACGGTACCTGATGCAAAATACGCAACATGTGAAACGGTCGTTTCCTATAGCGATGGGGGCTCGCGCGGCAACCCCGGACCTTCTGCAAGTGGCTACGTCATCCTCGACGAAGCGGGTAAGGTTTTGTATGAAGGCGGCTCTTTTCTCGGCATCACGACGAACAATGTGGCCGAATACCAAGCCGTCTATCTCGCCCTCGAAAAAGCCCTGGAGTTCGGCGCCTGTGTTGTCGACATGCGGATGGATAGTCAGCTTGTCGCGAACCAGATGAATGGTATCTACCGTGTCAAAAACCCCGATCTTGCTGCTATCCATCATCGCATCCAAGAATTGTCGGCACGATTTGATAAAGTATCGTATACCTACGTGGCACGCGAATACAACAAATTGGCCGATGGCATGGTCAACAAGATTCTTGATGAGCATGAAAAATCCGGTAACTGAGGTATAATAGACCATTGTCAGATCACTAAACGATCGCGTGTACCTTTAACAGTATCCGAGGAAAGTCCGGGCAGCATAGGACAAAGACAGCCGCTAACGGCGGCCGGGGGCGACCCTAGGGAAAGTGCCACAGAAACGATACCGCCCATTATGACCCTCAACGGTTATTCCGGGTAAGGGTGAAAGGAGTGGGGTAAGAGCCCACAGCGACGTATGGTGACATACGGAGGAGGTAAACCCTGTTTGCTGCAAGGAGATGCGGACCCTACCATCGGTAGGCTAGTCCGGTTGTGCCGCATCGATAAACCCGCTCGAGCCACTTCGGTGGTCTAGATAGATGATCGTTAAAGAGTTTATCTCTTACAGAACCCGGCTTATCGGTGATCTGATACCTAAAAACCGCCAATTGGCGGTTTTTAGGTTATCCGTAGATGAAATAGTACTATTTGACGGATTTGACGACAGCGGCAAATGCAGCTGGTTCACGGGCAGCAAGGTCAGCCAATGTCTTGCGGTCAAGCTCGATACCTTTTGTCTTGAGGCCGTTCATCAGTTTACCGTAGGTTGTGCCGTTTTCACGGGCAGCAGCGTTGATACGGGTAATCCATAGGCTACGGAGGTCACGCTTTTTGTTGCGTCGATCTCGGTAAGCGTACTCAAGTGCTCGCGTAACGGCTTGTTTGGCCAGGCGATAGCTGCGAGTACGGGCATGCTGCATACCTTTGGCAGCATTTAGGATCTTTTTGTGCTTAGCACGGGCGGTGACACCTCGTTTGATTCTCATAGTCTATACTCCTAAAGCTCGTTTAACGTTTTTGGCAGTTTTGCCGATGATCTGAGCGCTCGTACCGATGACGCGCTTGCGACGCTCGCTCTTGCCAGCGAGGAAGTGTCCACCGAATGAACGGCGACGTAACAGCTTCCCAGTTGGGGTCTGTTTGATACGCTTGGCGGTACCTTTATGGGTTTTAAGTTTGGGCATTATTTACTCCTAACGGAAACACTCAGGTTGCGTCCTGCCATGACAGGGCTTCCTTCGACGACTGCATCTTCAGCGAGCATCTCGATGATCTTTTTCATGAGCTCATGACCGATCTCCTGGTGGGCCATCTCGCGTCCACGGAAGAAGATCATGATCTTGACCTTGTCGCCCTCGCCCAAAAACTCGCGAATCTTGCGGAGTTTTATCTCGAGGTCGTGCTGGCCGATCTTGAGGCCGAGTCGCATCTGTTTGACATCACCACCTTTGGCATTTTTGCGATTGCGCTGTTGCTCTTTCATCTTTTGGTACTGGAATTTACCCCAGTCCACGATCTTTGCAACAGGTGGCGATGCCATCGGTGAGATTTCGACCAGATCCAATCCGGCTTTTTCAGCTTCTGAAAGTGCAGTATTTCGTGACATGACCCCGAGCTGTTCGCCGTCGGGTCCTATCACACGTAGCTCTGATGCTCGAATGGCACCGTTGATACGCGTCGATCGATTGTTTATACCGTCTCCTCTTTTGTGCGCGGTCGCTTTCGCAACCAACGCGGGTTGTTATTTCGATAGTAGATTGTAACAGATGTGGACGAGAAAATCAACGGATAGCGGTCTCTGAGCGGTACTGCAGTGCTTCGGCGATGTGCGCCGGGAGGATGCCGTCAGCATTCTCGAGGTCAGCGATAGTACGGGCGACGCGAATGACCTTGAAATAGCTCCGCGCAGACAATTGCATCTTTGCTGCGGCCGACTGGAGGAGCTGCTCGGCCTCGTCGGATAACTTGCCATAGGTGAGGAGCTGTTTGGAGTCGAGTTGGGCGTTCGATAGGCCTTTTAGATTGCGACTACGTTGCCGCTCGCGAGCTTTTGTCACATCTGTTCGCCAGGCGTCAGATAGCTTATCTGAAGTAGGGCTTTTCTGCAAAAAATCTTTTTCCGAGGCTCGGGCGACATGGACGACGAGGTCGATACGGTCCATCAGAGGTCCAGAGATCTTTTTCTGGTAGTTCAGGAGCTGTGTCATGGTACAGCTGCATTCACGAGTCGGGTCGCCGTAGTAGCCGCAAGGGCAGGGGTTCTTGGTGGCGACGAGCATGAAGTTCGCCGGATAGCTGACTTTGCTGGCTGCTCTCGAGACATGGACGACGCGGTCTTCGAGGGGTTGGCGGAGTGATTCGAGAGACTGGCGCGGGTACTCCGGTAGCTCATCGAGGAAGAGGACGCCGTGGTGCGCGAGGCTGATCTCGCCAGGTACTGGCTTGGCGCCACCGCCGACAAGGGAGACATAGCTCGCCGTGTGGTGCGGTGAGCGAAACGGCCGTTCAGTAATGATAGCGTCATCGGCTTCACCGGCGAGGCTGTGGAGCTTGGTGATCTCGACCATCTCGTCGTAGGTCGGCGGTGGTAATATGCCGACGAAGGCTTTGGCAAGCATCGTCTTACCAGCACCGGGTGGTCCATCCATGAGTACATTATGGTGTCCGGCCGCGGCGATGAGCAGGGCGCGTTTGGCATGCTCTTGGCCCTTAATATCGCTTATGTCTATCGATGTACGGTTTGCAACATGGGCGAACGGTGATCGCACGGTAGTGGTGATGACTTTTTCGCCACATAGGTGCAAATACAGCTCTGATAGTGTTGATATTCCTACTACGTCTATATCTGTTACTAAAGCAGCTTGAGCAGCATTTGAGCTGGGTACGATGATTGTTCGATAGCCAGCGTTTTTGGCGGTTTCGGCGATCGCGATGCTGCCGCGGATAGGGCGCAATTGGCCGTCCAGACCGAGCTCGCCAGCAAACACTATCCCGTCGATATTTTTACCACGGAGCTGTCCGGTTTCGAGCAATATGGCGACCGCGATCGGCAGGTCGTAATGCGAGCCGTCTTTGGGCAAGTTGGCTGGTGACAAATTGACCGTGACTTTGCTGCTCGCAAAATCGAGATGGCTATTACGGATCGCACTGCGGACGCGTTCTTTGGCTTCGTCGACTGAACGATTGGCAAGGCCAACAATTTGAAGCGTGGGGAGGCCTTTGGCGGTATCACACTCCACACGGACGATTGTGCCGTCGAAACCGACGGGCGCTACGGTAATCGCTTGGGCGGACATAGTAGGTTCATTGTAACACCAACAAAAAAGCCCGACTAGGAGTAGTCGGGAGCTTTTGCTGGTGGAACTGCCGGGTAGTGCGCCCGGGTCCGAATGGTAACCTATCATCTATCTACAAGCATAGTCATCTCCAAATTTACGGCTCTACCTCGAGAAATGACCAAAACGGCAGAGTTCGTTCTATGAATAATCGTCGTCAAACTACTTCACAGCTATAGTCTGACCGAGTCATATGATATGACACGTCGAAAACCTTATATGACGTCAGGTACGACGCGGACGCGGCACTTAGGCTGCGACTGGCACAGAGGCGAAGCTACGGACGCTGAGAGCGTCTTTGACTGTTGCCCATGCTGTTGCAAATGGATTTGCAGTTAGAAAACTGATACGTCAGTTAGTCGGCTTGCAAGATGATCTGTTAAATTCCAATCGTCGAGAACGTAGTTCAGTCCCACGATAACCACAAGTATATAACAGAAGGTCATTAATGTCCATCTGATCGTCATATTATGAGTATATGTTAGTGCTATATATGGCAGGGTAGTCTGACGATAGAGTAAAACGGGGGTATTTGACGGGTATTTTCGCTATACTAAAGGCATGAGAAAAGCACTGCAAGGCATCAATCTTGGCGGCTGGCTCGTCGTGGAACGCTGGATACCAGGGGCCTTCGACGGGGTTAATGGACCAGCCGAGATCGATATTGTGAGGGAGCTGGGGGTCGAGGCGGCGAGGAAGCGACTGACGAAGCACCGCGAGACGTTCATAACAGAGAAGGATTTTCGTTGGATCAAAAGACAGGGCTTTGACTTCGTCAGGCTGCCGGTTGGATATTGGCTATTTGAGGAGACGAGTGACTTTATCGACGGTGAGATCTACATCCGTAGGGCATTTGAGTGGGCTACGAAGCATCACTTAGGGATCATCTTAGATTTTCATGGACTACAGGGGTCGCAAAACGGCAAAGATCATAGTGGCCAGGTCGGGAAAATGAGGCTTTATAGAGGCGATAACCAGAACTCTGCTCTCAAGACGCTTGAATATATGGCGCGCACCTACGGCCAGGAGCCTGCATTGATCGGCCTTGAGGTCATCAACGAGCCCAAGGCGCGGTTTTGTCTATGGAGACTACTCAGATACTACGATCGAGCCTACGCTGTCATAGGGTCTCACCTGAGGTCGGAGGTGAAGATTATCATTAGCGATGCCTTCCAGCCCCTCAAGGTGGCCAGGAAGCTCTCCAAACGGCCCTACAGGGATAGATTGGTGCTCGATGTCCACCTTTATCAGATATATTCATGGCGGGACCGACAGCGTTCCTTCGATCGTCATGTCGCAATTGCTGACGAGTCATGGTGGGATTTGATCGATAGGGTACAGCGCTACCTGCCAGTATTGGTAGGCGAATGGAGTGCTGCACTACCCCCGCAGGCCTATCATGATGGGGACGGTAGCGAGTCAGAACGGGTCGCACGGTATTATCAAACCCAGCAGCGAACCTTTGACGACGGAGCCTGGGCCCACGCGTACTGGACATACAAAGCTCCGCACTGCGGCGTGTGGAGCTGGCGTGAAAGTCAGAAACTATTGAGATAGCATTCGGCAAGAAAGAGGGGATATAGAACGAAAAAACGACCGCCTGCGAGGAACGGTCGTTTTCATTTGGTTTTTGTCGTTTTTGTTTTCGTTTTTGCCTATGAATAATTTTTGTATTCATAGACTACCCCCTATACTACAGCGATAAAATGCTAATGTCAACGGTATTTTCATGTATTTTTTACTTGTGGAAAAGTATTGTGGAAACGGGATATACGTTGTGATACTAGTGTTCACGATAAATACACTACGTACAAACTTCATCCGCAGTATAATGATTCATATGCATGAACTTGTTGAGCACGATATACGCACGCTATGGGACTATATGCAGATGCATCAGCCGCCCAACAAGGCGGATTGTCTTCTCGTGATCAGCAGCGACGATGACCGATCCGGCATATATGCTGCAGAGCTTGCCCGGAAATATCATTACTGGTATTTCGTCGTTTCAGGCGGCAAGGGGCATGGTGATGATCTACTGGCGACGCATTGGTCTGAGCCGTCGGAAGCCGAACATTTCTTAGCGGTTATGAGACAAGCAGGGTTTACTAAGAACGCTCTACTTGAAACAAAGGCTCAAAACACGGGGGATAACGCGACGCTGTCGTTTGAGCTGCTTCGCTCACAAAGCACTCCCATGCCGCTCAGTCTACTGCTCGTGACCAAGCCATACATGGAGCGGCGGGCACTGGCGACGTTCCAGGCGCAGTGGCCGGACCGTGATGCCCAAATCATGGTGACGTCACCGCCGATTGCATTTGACGACTATTGTACTGACGATTATCCACGCGAAAAAATCATCCATATCATGGTCGGCGACATGCAGCGCATCATGACCTATCCAGCACTTGGTTACCAGTCGGAGCAGGTGGTGCCGACTGACGTTCGAGCGGCATATGACCGGCTGATCGCCGCCGGCTATACCAAACACCTTATGAATACATAGAGTATTATAAACAACGATTTTTCTGTAATTATTACAACGTATACGCAAGAATAATAGTTAAAATCGTCGAAATAACAAAAATTAACAACATCTGAGGTACGAGCTAGTATTGACTATAATGACTCAGCATGCTATAAAAGTGAGTAAGCTTTTTAAACAAAAACACAAAAAAGCACGAACCTCTACAACTAATATGTAACGCATCATAAGACCGGGGACTCCCGCCTCGGCAGTGCAATTTGGTATTGGACTGGCAGCAACAAACATAAAAATTCGTTACTGCCTAAACAATACCAAATCCCGCGTAGAGCAGCGACGTGTCCGTCATACGATGGATGCAACAGCTCCGCGAAGTTGATCGCATAAATGCCCCGATCGGCCTTCATCGGCCGAGTGAGGCAAAAGCGGTCAAATCGCCTCGCGCGATAAATCGTTACACCGCAGCACGCGCCCTAATATTTATATACAGCGGCGGATGTCGCTGCACGTAACACATGGTTTATCGCGCAGGCACGCTCAATTTCTCGTCCAATAATGCTATAGTTAACGCATATATATGGCATCATCTGATATAAAGATAGTTAGTGGGTTACTGATAGGGTCGGCGGTGGCCCTCATGACGTTGTTTAACGTGACGGACCCTACACGAAGTGTTGCGAGCATATTGCTCGTTTTTTTGATGATCTATATCTTTGTTTCGTGTCTCATGTATCTTAGTCTGTTACTCGGTGGTTATCTCGCGTCACGACTGACGGGTGGCAGAGTGGGGGGCAGATCAAACCGCGTGCGGACGTATTATCTCTCGTGCGCTCTCGCTTTTGTCCCTGTTTGCCTCCTTGCGATGCAGTCGCTCAATCAGCTGCGAGCTCTTGATCTTGTACTTGTCGGATCGTTGACGCTTATCATCATTTTTTACATTATCAAACGCACCTAAGCCGACAAAACGCAGTAAGCGTGAGCATGTCTGTGGCCAAACATGGGTAAATCAGCTATAATTTTCCCATATGGAACCAACATTACCGACACCCCATGGGTCTCCAGAAGTGGGGCCGATTTTGCCGAGGGGCCCGGAGGTACAATTACCTCAGGGTCAAGAGCATGAGCGAACGCTTGAGCGACCTGCGAATGAGGAGCAGCGCACTGGTGCGGGCGCTGGAGATACGCCGCCGCCTGTTCCGGTAGTGCCTTTACCCCCTGCCGTACCGGCTCTGTCAGCAGTACCGGTGGTTAGCCCAGTTGTTGATGACAATCCCCATGTTGCCGCGGACGAGGACCTGATCGAGAAAGAATGGGTCGAGAAAGCAAAACGAGTGATATCTGAAACTAAGAACGATCCGTATGCGCAAGAGCAAGCCGTCAGCCGACTTCAGGCAGATTACCTAAACAAGCGCTACGGCAAGGTGATAAAATTGCCATCAGAGGAGTAAGGTGGGGGAAATACTATTTGGTGTTGTCGTTGCAGCGATCGTCATAGGCGGTTTTTTGACCGTTATGTACTTGCAATACCGTAAAGTGGTTCGCGAGGCGAAGAATTATGAGCGCGGACTCAAGATGGTGCCGTTTTTGATCCATCTACCGCCTCCAGGTGACGATATCGAGACTGGCGGGAGAGATGAGCGGGATATTACCGATGAGGCCCTGTCTCAAGCTCAGACGATGTACAACATCATCGCGAGTACTGCAACGAAAGGCTTCAAGACTAAGGTCTACGGTCAGAGGCATATATCGTTTGAAATTATTGCGAGCAAGGGCTTGGTTCACTATTACGTGGTAGTGCCACATGTTTTGATAGATGTGATACAACAGTCTGTATCGGCAGCCTATCCTGCCGCACGACTGGAAGAGGTTGAAGAGCATAATCTGTTTAGCAAAGTAGGCAAGATCAGTGGGACAATCGGGGGGGAGCTAACGCTGAAGAAGAATTATGCCTATCCGATAGCGACATACCAGGAATCAAAGCGCGATGCGATGAGGGCCATCCTGAATGCACTCTCTGGTGCCAGCAGGGAAGACGGAGTCGGTATCCAGATACTTTTCCGACCTGCGCCAGAGGGATGGGAGAAAAATGGGGTTTTTACTGCCAACAAGATTCGTAAGGACAAGGGTACCAAGTCGAGCGGTTTTGGCAGCGGGGCCATCATGCCGAAAGACTTACTCGAAGCGCTATGGAAGGCTCCCGAGCAGAAAGACGTCAAGCCCGAAGACAAGCAGCTTAGCAGTATCGAGCAGCAGACGGTCGAGGCCATCGAGGAGAAGACGAGGCATCCTGGATATGAAGTCTTGGTTCGTGTTATCGCCTCGTCAAATGTCTCGGCGCGGGCGCAGGGGCTGATGAAAAATGTCGTTGCGAGTTTCTCACTCTTTGACGCACCGGGCAAGAATGGGTTTAAATTTACAACAACTAAGAACGTTGAGCAATTTGTGACATCTTTCATTTTTCGCTTCTTTCCGCAGGACGTAAAACAGAATGTATTAAACAGTGTAGAAATGGCAACACTGTTTCATTTACCAGATCAAAAAAACATACCGACGTCACAATTACAACGTCAAGCAACCAAGCAAGTTGATGGCCCACACCAGGTTTTGGATGAAGGCTTTTTACTTGGTTACAACGTTTTCCGCGGTGTGAAGAAGGAAATTCGGCTCGGGACTGTCGATCGCAGGCGACATACCTATATCATCGGACAGACGGGTACAGGTAAGTCGAAATTACTTGAAAACCTTGCCTTGCAGGACATGCTCGACGGCAAGGGGTTTGCTTTTATCGACCCGCATGGTGACTCGGCTGAGGCACTGATGGGGATGGTCCCGAAGGAACGCGTCGAGGACGTCATCTACTTCAACCCGAGTGATATGGCGAGTCCTGTCGGCCTCAACTTGTTTGAGTATGATACGCCCGATCAGCGTGATTTCTTGGTTCAGGAAGCGATCGCTATGCTCTATAGACTGTATGACCCGGGCCATACTGGAATCATCGGACCACGCTATGAGCACTGGTTTCGCAATGCAGCACTAACGATCATGAGCGATCCTCGTGGTACGAGCTTCATCGATATCCCGCAAGTATTTAATGACAATGAGTTTGCAAAAGAGAAGCTCAAATACGTGACCGATCAGACGGTACTTGATTTCTGGAACAAAGAGATGGCGCAGACGAGTGATTACCACAAGTCAGAGGTGCTGGGTTGGTTCGTATCGAAGTTTGGTGCATTTCTGAGCAATGAGATGATGCGCAATATCATCGGACAGACCAAATCCGGCTTTAACCTGCGTGACATCATGGATAACAAGAAGATTCTACTTGTGAACCTCAGCAAGGGCAAGACGGGTGAGCTTAACTCACAGTTGCTCGGTATGATATTTGTCATGAAGTTTCAGGCTGCTGCCATGGGACGAGCTGATGTACCAGAGGATCAGCGTGAAGATTTTGCGCTGTATGTCGACGAGTTTCAGAACTTCGCGACGGATAGTTTTGAGTCGATCCTATCTGAGGCTCGTAAATATCGTCTGAATCTCATCTTGGCAAACCAGTTTATGACGCAGCTGACCGATAAGATCAGGGAAGCTATTATCGGTAACGTCGGTACGGTTATCTCTGGTCGTATCGGTACAACTGATGCTGAGCTGATGGTGAAACGATTCTCGCCGACATTTGATGCCGAGGATCTGACGCGGCTGCCAAACTACGAGTCGATCGCAAGCGTCATGATCAACAATGTGCCATCACAGCCGTTTAGCATGTCGTTTTTGCCGATACTGGGGACACCAAATCCGCAGCTCGCTAGTGCCCTCAAGAGGCTGTCTGCCGCCAAATTTGGCCGTCCACGGGCTGATGTCGAACGAGAGATCTTTGCACGTCTACGGGCCGGAGATGAGGCGAGGGACAAGCGTCGAGAGGAACTACTTGGCGGTGGCAAGCCGCAAGATAAGGCCGGTGCTGCCGGTACGGGATCGTCATTCCTCGATGAATGGCTTGCGAAACGGAAGCAGACGACACCGTCCAAGCCAGTTGTGAAGCCGTCTATACCAGCCCATCCTAGCGATAGCACTGCAACAAGTAGCAACGAGCCGAAGGTATCTCCTGAGCGTCATATTCCATCTAGTGATGATGAATCATCCGTTGCGCAGTCGCTTGCAGACCTTAGCAAGAATATGCCTCACGAGACGCAAGGACCGCGACCACCCCAGAAAGCTGCACAGACAAACGATACGAGGTTGCACGAGATGCAGTCAAAGGGACTCGGCAAGGGTGTTACGTTCGGGAGGGCGGTTGCCGATACTGCTGAGCCGACCGCTAGTGATCACAAGGCTCTCGATGCCGAGCTAAATAAAATAGGTGGAGCTGCTGGCAGCGCAGCACGGGTACAGAAGCCCGCCGACGGCGCACTTAAGATCGGTAGAGCTCAGGCTGATGATGATTTCGATGAGATATTTATCGATGTCAGAGGGAATCTCCACCATTCTACTCCTGGGTATGAGGATGAATCACCAGTTCAGGCTTCCGCACCTACACCTGCGGCCGCGACAGCCACCACCGTTCAGCATCCAGCAGTACAGAGCGTTCCGGCTACTTCTCCGGCTGCGCAGACTGCACCGTCTTCGGCTGCTAGCGCTCCTGCAGCGCAATCATCATCAACTCCGAAGCAATAATAATACCCCGAGAGCCGTGTGGAGGGGTGTGGTCTCGGGGTATTGATTATTGATGGCCGGAGAGCTGAGTAGGCTTACCGATGGTTACGAGGAAGGCTTGCCGGTCGCCATGACTCGGAAGTAGTCGACGAGCAGGCCAACGACCCACCCGATGATGTATGCACCGATCATCTCAAAGCCAGATAGCTGATATCCATAGGTCCGTCCGACGACGTACATGATGCTGATAGCGATAAATGCAGTGAATCCGCCGACGAGCAGAGCGTTTGGTCGGGCGACCGTGTTACCGATAGTGTCACTGGTTTTTTCGACGATAGGAGAATGGATAACCCTGCTAAATGTTCGAGCCGGTGGGCTCATTTCTGATTGTACGCGCGTGAGAGTTTGCTTGTAGACGCGCTGTTTTTCGCGTTTTGTGATCTTGCGGATAACGGCAGGGCTGGCAGTAGGCTCACCACCAGATCGGTGTTCTGAGCCGCCTTCTTTGGCGAAGATACCCTCGGTTTCTTTCCGTGCGTCGGCAACAAGTTTTTCACCATTGTGCTCACCAGATTTCTCGGCTGAAGCCTCAAGCTTGCGGAGCTTTTCTGCCTGCTTCTCAGCAGCCTCGCTGCTACCGACCTTGACTTCATGTGATGTGATTCGTTCTGGACCGTTCATAGAGCCTCCTTAGAGCGTTCCCGCGTTAAAATCTTTGCGTATGAGTCGGATCTCACCACCGAGCTGCCTCGAGCGGCTATAGAAGTAGACGACGATCGTGGCGAGAAGGCCGGCAAAGATCATGTTCTCGGTTGGGCCAGTGCTTGGGAGCTGTTTGATGACTGCTTCGAGTACTTTTGGTGCTTGGCAATCGACGGTGATACCGACCGTGTTACCGAAGGTGTTAGTCATGATACAGTCGTAAGAGCCTGGCTCGCTGATGCCTTGAGGGGTGAGAGGGATTGTATCGAGAACCTTGACGGTAAACGTACGACTAACTTTCTCGCCCGGCTTGAGAGTGACCTTACCCCAGGTAAGAACTTTTGTTGGGTACCCATTGACGAGTACTTCGGTCAGGCTACCGCCGCCATTGTCGTTGAGAGCAGAGTACTCGAGAGTGTCGGCCATGTTCTCCTGGAAGTCTATCGATGCATCGATCTTGCCGGTATTTGTGACGGAGAGGGTGTACTGGATACGGTCACCGGCTTTGGCGATAACTTTTGTGGCATCAGACTCCTGAGTGAGGTTAGTAGCGGACTTTTCGTTGACAAGTTTGCTTTGGCAATCGTAAGCGTCTTTTGAATACTTTGTAGAGTCAAAGTTATTCTTAGGGATGGTTGTGATTGCGCCGGTCGTAAGGTCGCAGACTTGCATCTTGTCGCACTCTGCAGTGTCTTTAGACTGCTTGGTACTGTCGAAGTCAACTTCGCGGATCGTGATGACGATGTCGCTTGTCAGGTCGCAGACTTGGATGCGCTTACAGTCGTTAGGGTCTTTTGAGTGACGAGTAGGGTTGAAATCAGTTTCTTTGATAGTCTCGAGGGCGAGCGTCGTGAGATTACAGACCTCAATCATTGGTACTGGTACGTCGACAGTAGCATCGTCACAGGAGTCAGGATTGGTTGCGCTGATAGTCGGGGTATCGACACAGGCAGTGTTCTTTATGAAGCCAGCGGCGTAGGCAGGAACTTTGGCCGTGATGGATACGGTGATGCTCTGTCCAACAGGGAGATTTGCGACAGTATATGACCATTTGTTATTCGCGATGCTGCCAAGCGTAGCGCTGACAAATGTGACGCCGGCTGGTGCGTTGTCGCTGACGGTAACGTTGCTGAGGGCAATATCCCCTGTATTTTTAGCGACGATTTGGTATTTGAACTCTTGACCGATCGCGACGGTTTTCTGCTCGACACCGTCAACTTTTTTCGTGATAGTCACGCTTGGGTTCGTTACAACCGGTGCTTCTTCGACGACGAACTGATCGACACATGAGTCGCTCGTGATAGGCCCGAGTGAGGTGTTTACCGTGGACGATGCGGTGTAGCTGCCTGGTGAGAAGGTGTGGACGGTTTGTGACTCGAAGGAACTATTCGTAGAAGATTCATTGATAGTCTTGACGACTGCTCCTGAGGAGTTTTTCACCGTGATAGTGTAGCCGGAGATGGTAGCTCCGTTGGCGACGCTCGATCCCATAGTGAAGCGGTATTTGTCGCGATCGATCTTGATAGCATCGAGGACAGTACATGTTGCTGTCGGAGGGATTACGACCGGCGGTGGAGGTGGCGGAGGGGTTGGGAGTTTTGTGGCGGCGAGATTACCACAGTTTTTCATGATGGCAAAAACACCGAGCTTTGCAGAGGTTCCCTTGAAGACATTATGAGTAGAGCCGTTCGTGAGGGTCCAGCTTGTCGAGTCAAATCGCCACAAGGGACGTGAGTAGAAGACGCTACCGTCGATATTGTGCATGACTTCACCGAGTTCGGTACTAAAGCGTGGATTGTGACCCCATGATATCCAGGCGTTGCTGCCGGTTCCGTAGTCGCGAGAGTTGATAGTGGTCGAGACGGTTGCGGCGATCTCGCTGCGGGTGATACCGTTGTAGTCCATGAGTTTTTTGTAGCCAGTCGCTGGGTTGTCGTAGGCGGTTAATATCTGTGCAACTGAAGTAACGCCTCCATAAATGAGGTCGTTGGAGCTGGCAGCATTCGCCGGGTCGGGTGGCGAAAAGACCGCAAAAGACTGGACGACGAGCGCCAGTGCTGTAAAAATAAGGCCCAATCGCCTTGACGCTTCCTCCTTCTTGAGTCGCCTAGCATAAAAGCCGAGCTGACCGACAAGTGCCGGAGAAAATGGCAGTCCCGATACCAGTTTCTGAAACATAATTGTTTATTTTTTATAACTCCTTACTCCATAAAATAGCATAACTATTATGTTCAACGCAAGTACTTTCTATGGTTTGCGTGAACTATAGTTTTTCGCTATAATAGGGGTATTGTAAATAGTCCGTCAATGAGGCGGTTATAAGAGAGGGAGCAGGGCAGTGGCCAAACAAACATCCTCGGCTAGTTATGATGCTAGCCAGATCCAAGTTCTCGAGGGGCTCGAACCGGTTCGCAAGCGACCCGGTATGTATATCGGTAGTACCGGATACGACGGGGTTCACCATCTGATCAAAGAAATCGCCGACAACTGTGTCGATGAAGCAATCGCTGGTCATGCGACATTTGTTGATATTGTGCTGCTCGCTGATGGCGGGTGTCGCGTGACAGATGACGGGCGCGGTATCCCCGTCGATAAGCATCCAAAGACTGGGGTGAGCACACTCGAAACGGTCCTGACAGTCCTGCACGCCGGTGGTAAATTCGGCGGCGGTGGCTATAAAGTATCAAGCGGTCTTCACGGTGTGGGCTCAAGCGTGGTGAACGCCCTCTCGACGCGTATGATTGCCGAAGTCGTCAAAGAAGGCCAGCTCTATAGCATCGAATTTGCTCTTGGTGTCCCGCAAGGACCACTCAAGAAAGTCGGGTCGACAGATCGACCCCAGGGAACAAGTATTACGTTTTATCCCGACCCAACTATCTTCAAAGAGACGATTGAGTTTGATTATCAGTGGGTCCTCAGCTATCTTCGCCACCAAGCCTACCTGACGAAGGGTCTCAAAGCGAAGGTCGAAGACGAACGAACGGGTGAGCGCTACGCGTTTTATTTCGAAGGTGGTATCCAGAGCTACGTCAAACATCTCAACATCGGCAAGGAAGTTGTCGACGAAGATATCTTCTACGTCGAGCGACCCATTGAGGACAGTATGGTTGAGGTAGCCATCCAGTATAACGATGGTTTCACCGAGACGGTCAAGGCTTTTGCAAACAACGTCTATAACCCCGAGGGCGGTATGCACCTCGTCGGTTTCCGCTCGGCAATGACAAGGGTTATCAACGACTATGCTCGCAAGAGCGGGCTTCTGAAGGAAAAAGAAGAGAATCTCTCTGGTGATGATATCCGCGAGGGGCTTACGGCCATTATTCTCGTCAAGCTACCCGATCCACAGTTCGAGGGTCAGACGAAGAACAAGCTCGGCAACCCCGAGGTTCGTCGCTATGTCGAACAGGTCATGAATGAATACTTTGCTTACTATCTCGATGAGCACCCTGGTGTCGCCAAAAAGATTGTCGGTAAAGCTATCCTGGCAGCCCGAGCTCGTAAAGCAGCCCGTGCAGCGAGAGACAACGTTATCCGCAAAGGCGCACTTGATGGTATGAGCCTGCCTGGTAAACTCGCTGACTGTAGTAGCAAGGATCCAAAAAACAGTGAGATCTACATCGTCGAGGGTGACTCAGCCGGTGGTAGCGCCAAGACAGGTCGTGATAGTAAGACCCAGGCGATCTTGCCTCTTCGTGGCAAGGTGCTCAACGTCGAGCGTGCTCGTCTCGACCGTATGCTCAACAACAACGAGATCGTCAGTCTAATCAAAGCACTCGGTGTCGGGATCGATGAACAGTTTGATATCAGTGGGCTGCGCTACGAGCGCATCATCATCATGACCGATGCTGACGTCGATGGTAGCCATATCTCGACACTTCTTATGACGTTTTTCTTCCGCTATATGAGGGAAGTTATCGATGGCGGTCATATCTATCTGGCCAAACCACCGCTTTATAGCGTGAACCACGGCAAGAAGAAGATCTATGCATACGGAGAGGAAGAGCGTGATGCGATCCTCGATCGTATCATCGGTGACAAAGCTGATCGTGGTGTTGCGGTAGTTGAGAGCGATGATAAAGCGAAGCAAGCAGGCGTGACCATCTCGCGCTTTAAGGGTCTTGGTGAAATGGATGCCGAGCAACTCTGGGAGACGACCATGGATCCAGAACGACGCGTCCTGATCCAGGTGCGGGTTCGTGACGCCGAACGAGCTGATGCTATCTTCACGAAATTAATGGGTGATGACGTGGCGCTTCGCAAGAACTTCATTCAGACCCGTGCTAAAGACCTAAACCTTGATGAGTTGGACGTATAGGAGAATATGATGGATGACGATATGACAAAAAACGATGAAGAAAATACATCAGTAGAAGGTGAAGTTCTAGAAGAAGTTATAACAGAGGTGGAACACTCGCGAAATGTCGAGAACAGGACGGTCGAGGATGTCATGGAAGATAGCTTCTTGCGCTACTCTATGAGCGTCATCATCGACCGCGCGCTGCCTGATGTTCGCGATGGCCTCAAGCCAGTCCATCGACGCATCTTGTTTTCTATGAACCAAAATGGCAACCGCAGTAATGCCAAATTTGTAAAATCAGCCCGTATTATCGGTGATGTCATGGGTAAATATCACCCACATGCTGATAGTGCTATCTATGATTCGATGGTTCGCCTGGCTCAAGAGTGGTCCATGCGCTACATGTTGGTGCAGGGGCAGGGTAACTTCGGTAGTATGGATGGTGATCCGCCAGCTGCTCACCGGTACACGGAAGCTCGTCTGAATAGGCATGCTGAGGAGCTACTCGTCGATATCGAGAAAGAGACGATTGATTTTCGCGATAACTTCGATGGCTCAGAGCGTGAACCTGTGGTACTGCCTGCGAAACTACCCAATCTTCTCCTCAACGGTCAGATGGGTATTGCCGTTGGTATGGCGACGAACATTCCACCTCACAACCTCGGTGAACTTGTCGATGCTACGATCGAGATGATCGATAATCCCGAAGCGACTCTCGACGATCTACTGAACCATATCAAGGGACCTGATTTTCCGACGGGTGCAATTGTCTATGGCGGTACGCCGATGCGTCAGGCCTACGCCACTGGCCGTGGCAGTGTCATGATCCGAGCGGTGGCAACGATCGAAGAGACCAAAAAAGGTCGTCATCAGATCGTTGTAACAGAGGTGCCATACGCTGTAAATAAAGCAACACTTATCGAACGAATTGTTGATCTGTACAAAGAAAAGAAAATCATTATCAACGACATCCGTGACGAGAGTGCTCGTGGTAACGTCCGAGTCGTTATCGAACTCAAGAAAGACGCATATCCAAAGAAGGTGTTGAACCAGCTCTATAAACTGACTGCATTACAGACAAGCTATCACTACAACATGCTTGCGCTGATCGATGGCATTCAGCCACGCGTGCTGGGGCTCCAGGAGATACTCGCCGAGTACATCAAGCACCGTCAGGTCGTGGTCCGTCGCCGGACAGAGTACGAGCTTCGTAAAGCCAAAGAGCGCGCTCATATCCTCGAAGGCTACAAAATCGCCCTTGATCACATCGATGAGGTGATCAAGACTATTCGCGCCAGCAAGACATCTGAAGAAGCTGAAATAGCCCTGATCAAACAGTTTACCCTCAGCGAGATACAAGCCAAGGCCATCCTAGCGATGCAGCTCCGTCGTCTCACTGGTCTGGAGCGTCAAGCGATCGAAGATGAGCTCAATGAACTGATGAAGCTAATCACGAAGCTTGAGGGTATCTTGTCTGATGAGAAAGAGATCTTGAAGATTATTAAGGCTGAGCTACTCGAGATGAAAGAAAAATACGGCGACGAGCGACGTAGCCAGATCATCAACCACGAACTCGGTAAGTTTAGTGACGAAGAACTGATTCCAGAGCAAGATGTCGTTGTACTTCTCACAACAGAAAACTACATCAAAAGAACTTTGATTACTGACTATCGCCGGCAGCATCGTGGCGGTAAAGGCAAG
>Ga0075163_10002240_pt1 | contig 26067 bp, 17 predicted proteins | sample JI1023141ADNA_FD_71478 | JGI IMG/M metagenome (GOLD analysis project Ga0075163, IMG submission 71478) | Wastewater effluent complex algal communities from Wisconsin, to seasonally profile nutrient transformation and Carbon sequestration -... | ecosystem: Engineered > WWTP > Effluent > Algae...
GTGCCAAGGTGCTTCCACCGCAGCACCCCCTCGCGGTCGATCAGGTACGACGCCGGGACGCCGAGCGCCATGTACAGCGTCTGGACGCGCTCGTCGGGGTCGAGCCAGATGGGGTAACGCATGCCGAAGTCGGTCCGGAAATCGCGAATGGTGGCTTCCGATCCACTCGCGTCGACGCTGACGCCGATCACCTCCAGGCCATTGGCAGCGTGCTGGTCGTACAGGGACTGGAGGTAGGGAATCTCCTCGCGACAGGGGGCGCACCAGGTCGCCCAGACGTTGAGGAGGACGACCTTTCCCTTCTGGTCGGCGATGGACGCCGCTTTCCCCTCCAGGGTGGTCGCGGCGTACGGAGGAATCGGCTTCCCGATGGCGACTTCCGTGGGCGGCGCGTCGGAGCCGGCGCAGGCGACCGCCGACCAGAGGACGACCGCCAGCGCGAAGCGACGACCCGTCATGGCAGCGACTCCAGCCGGTAGCGCGCGAGTTGGACGCGCGCCGAGTCTCCCGGGACGGTCCATGCGGCGACGAGTTCGCCGCCGCGGCGCGTGATCCTGGGGAAGCCGCTCGCGCGGACCCCGGACGATCGCGCCAGCACCACGGGTGCTCCTGACGTTCCGTCGCGACGGACGCGACGCAGGCGTACCTCGGCGGTGGTGCTGTCGGTGCGCTCCAGCCACGACACCGCGGCCGTGCCGTCGTCGAGCATTTCCACGTCGACACGCCCGGCCGGGTTGCCCGCGTCGATGCGTTGCGGCGGGGAGAACGAGGCTCCGGCATCGGTGCTGTAGGCCACACGGACCCGCGCGGTGTCCTGCGCGCCGGTGAACCAGGCAATGACCACCGTGTCGCCTCGCGAGGCGAGGGCGGGGCCGTTGACGGGGCAGGCGTCGATCTGCCAGTGGTCGTCATGCACGACGGCCGGCGTGGTCCACGCCCCGTTGACCCGCCGCACGACGGAGATGTCGCGCACTTCATCCTCGGTGCGATCGCGATAGGCCACGACCGGGCCGCGCGTGGTGCGCGTCGCGGCCACCTGACAGCAGTCGCAATTGCGCTGATCGAGGAGCAGCTCGCTGCCTAACGCGCCGTCGGCCCCGATGCTCGTGGTCGCGACGTGCATGGCGCGCATCGACGCGTCGTGGTGCGTCGTGCCGCGGCCATCGAGCCAGGCCGCCTCGATCCCGCCGTCGTCACCAGGCCAGATGGCGACGAAGCCGTGCTCCGCGGCGATCCCGTCACGATGCAGCACCTCGCCCGCACTCCAGGTGCGCCCGGAGTCAGCCGACCGGGTGATCATCACGTCGTAGCTGTACTTGCCGCCCGGGCGCCGCTGCAGCCAGTGCGCGAAGAGCGTCCCGTTGCCCGACGCCACGACCGATGGAAAGTCGGCCCAGTTGACGAAGAAGTCGTTCCTCTCGGCGATGGTGCGCACGTCGCTCCAGGTCTCGCCCACGAGGCGCGCGTAGCGCAGCGCGTAGGTGGAATCGCCGCTCCGCTCGAGCCAGGAGAGGTGCACCGTGCCGCTGGCATCGGTGGAGAGGAACGGCTCGCCACTCCGCGCGGCGGCGGGGGAGGGGAGCTCCTGCAACGGGTCGCCCGGCGGCAGTTCAATCACCTGCACGCAACCCACGAGGGCCACGCCGAGCACGAGGGGGAGGAGGCGCATCCCGGAATCTGTCCGGCGAGCGCGCGGGGCGTCAATCGCGCGCTCGACCGGATTGGCGACCGATCGCCCCTGGCTCCAAGCGTCGCGCGCTCAGCGTCGCGCGGCCGCGTCGTGGCGATAGATCGTGCCGCCTTTCATGACGAAGCGCACTCGGCGCGTGGCGTCGATGTCCTTCGTCGGGTCGCCTTCCATCGCCACGAGATCGGCCCAGAGCCCCGGCTTCACGCTCCCCAGCCGGTCGTCCAGGCGGAGGACCTTGGCGGTGACCGAGGTGGCCGCACGCATGGCCTCGAGCGGCGACATCCCGTAGTCGACCAGGAGTTGCAGCTCCCGGGCGTTCTCGCCATGCGTGAAGACGCCGACGTCGCTGCCGTTGCAGATCGTGACCCCGGAGGCGCGCGCGCGCGCGAAACTCTCGCGCTTGTTCTTGATGCGCGCCGGTTCTGGCTCCACGCCTTTCTTCCAGCCGCCGTACTGCGAGGTGGCGTCGCCGGCGGCGAGCGTCGGGCAGAAGGCGACTCCCTTCTGTGCCATGAGGGTGAAGACCTCGGTCGTGCCGAAGTCGCCGTGCTCGATGTTGGCGACGCCGGCCATCGTCGCACGCCGCATGGCTTCGGCCGACGAGGCGTGGGCAACGACGTGTCGACCGCTCGACTCCGCAATCTCGACGGCGGCGCGGAGCTCCGACTCGGTGAAGGCCGGGCGCGTCTCTCCCGTCGGGCCCCAACGATAGTCGGCGTAGACCTTGATCCAGTCCGCGCCATGCTTGATCTGGTCGCGGACGACGCGCACGAGTTCGTCGGTGTTGCCCGCCTCTTCGGCACCCTGCGGGATGTCGAGGTCGTTGGCGAAGGAGCGCGGGCCGTAGCTCCCGCGGCCGACGATCGCCTTGGTCGTCACGAGCATGCGCGGCCCGGGGATGACGCCCTGGTCGATCGCCATCTTCACGCCGACGTCGGCGTAGCCGGCCCCTTCGGTGCCGAGGTCACGGATGAGGGTGAAGCCGGACATCAGCGTCTGTCGCACATGATTCGTCGCGCGGGCGACGCGAAGCGCGGTGGGATCGCGCAGGACCTGGTCGTCCCAGGTGGCCTCATTGTACGGGTGCAGGAGGACGTGCGAGTGCGCCTCGATCATCCCGGGGGTGAGCGTCAGTCCGGGAAGGTCGACGACCTGCGTCCCCGCCGGTACGGTGACCGAACTCGCAGGCCCGACTGCCTCGACCTTGTCGTCGACGACGAGGACGACCACGCCGGAGCGCGGGGCGTCGCTCACGCCGTCCCACACGCTCGCAGGGCGCAGCAACGTCGCCCGGGGCTTGGGGGCGGCGGGCGCGCTCCCCTGTGCGCCAAGCGTGGGCGCGACAGCGGAGAGGGAGAGGGCGGCAAGGACCGCCGTCGCACGGGTGAAGGGCGTCCTGCCTAACGTGATGGAAGCGATGTGCATGGGGGCCGGGCGGGAGACGTGCCGAACGCTGCGGAGGGGCGGGAAGGTGCGCTGCAACACGCCGGGAATCCAGTCGCCGGGGCCCGACCGCTCCCCGCGCCCACACGGGTCACGCCGCAGCGAACACCGCGTGGGCGAACCGGGCCAGCTTGTCGCTATCCAAGGCGCCGTCGGTGCGGACGCCGGAACAGACGTCGATCCCGAACGGGCGAACGGTCGTGATGGCTTCTCCGACATTGTCGACGCGCAAGCCGCCGGCGAGCAGGAGCGGGCGATCGGTCGCGGCGCGAATGCGCGCGCTGAGCGCCCAATCGTGCGTGCGTCCGGTTCCCCCGAGTTCCTTCACGGCGAGCCGAGGGTTGCCGGAGTCGAGCAGGAGGCGATCAACGAACGGGGCCAGTTCGACCGCCTCGTCGATGGAGGATTCGTCGAGCACGTGAATGACCTGCACGAGCGTCACCCCTTCGACGAGCGCGCGCAGCCGCTGGTACTCGTCGTGCGAGGCGAGTCGGTCCACCAGCTGCAACGTGGTCGTCCGGCAGCGCGCGTGCTGCGCGGCGATCGCCGTCGCCTCGCGTTCCGAGGTGAGCAGGTAGGTCTCGATGGGGGGCGAGACGACGGCAGCGATGCTGGCGATCGTTGCCTCGTCGATGACCCCGGGCCCCGACGGCATGGCCGACACGAGGCCGAGCGCCGACGCTCCTGCGCCGATGGCGCGGGCGGCCTCGGCAGGGGTGGCGATGCAGCAGATCTTGAGATGCATGGGCGGGGCCGAGCGCGTCAGGGGGCGGGTGTCGGCGCCGTCGCGGGGGTGGTCGGCTGCGCCGCGCCCGGCAGCGCATGGGTCAACACCGGGATCTCCGTCACCCCGCCCGAGACGATGAACGCCATCATGTCGGAGCTGTTGGCGTCGAGGCGCGTGACCGCGGTGGTCGGGAAGATGTACATCTGCCCCGAGAAGTTGTACGAGTGTGGCATGTACACGGAGACGAAGCCCGGCATCTCGAGCTGCGTGAGCGATTCCTGCGTCACGAAGCCGAGCGCCCGGGCGTTGCCGCCGGGGAAGAGCTCGACGACGACCGGCTTGTCGAAGCGGCGCTTCTCGCCGACGAAGGCACTCACCAGGTCGCGCGTCGAGGAATAGAGCAGGCGCACGAACGGCAGACGCTCGAGCAGGTCGTCGAGCGCGCCGATCAAGCTGCGGGTGATGAAGCTCGAGGCGAGGAAGCCGAAGAGGGTGATGAGCGCCAGGGAGACGGCGAAGCCGGCGCCCGGAATCGGGAGGCCGAGCCAGCCGTCGATGGCGCGGAAGACCACAACACAGATGTACGCCGTGATCCCCACGGGAGCGAGGAAGACCAGCCCGCGCAGAAAATACGTGAGCAGGCGCCGGGTGAACCCCTGGGTGGCCGTGCGGGCCGACACCTAAGCCGACACAGATGACAGGGTGGTCTCGACGGGGAGCTCCGCTGCCTGCCACGCCTGGATGCCGCCGCGCAGGTTGACGACGGGCGCTATTCCGTGCAGTCGAGCGAGTGACGCGGCGATCGCCGAGCGGGCGCCGCCCTGGCACTGCATCACGATGCGGTGCTTCGACGCGAGTTGGGGGAGCACGTCGGCGAGGCGCCCGAGCGGGGCGTTCACCCCCTCGGCGATGTGTCCCGCCTGCCATTCGCTGCCGGCCCGCACGTCAACCAGCGTGATCGCGTCGTGCCGCAGCCACTCGGCCAGCGTCGGGGGATCGATCTGCTCCACGCTGTCGAACTCCCGCCCCGCGGCACTCCACGCGGTGAAGGCCTCGGCGCCGAACCAGCCGACCACGCGGTCGAGGCCGATCATGGCCAGCTCGGCGGCGGCGGCCCGCACCGTCGCATCGTCGCTGTCGTCACACAGGAGGTAGACGTCCCGCGCGTAGTCGATGAGCCACCCGCTCCAGCCGACGAACGACTTGTTGAGCGGGACGTTGAGCGTACCGGGGATGTAGCGGTTGGCGGCGACGTCGGCGCGGCGAATGTCGACGACGAGCGCCTGGCTGGCGAGGACGTCGTCCAGCCGGGTGGCGGAGATGTGCGGCGGGGCGGGGAGGTGGCCGAGGATCGCCGGCCCCTCGCGATTGAGCTTCTTCATCATCGCGAAGTAGCGCGGCGGGTCGGGTTGCCCCTCGAGGACCGCCTCCACGAACCGGGCCTCGTCGTGAAGCTGCAGCGCCCAGTTGGCGAACTTCTCGTAGCCTAACGTGGTCTGTGGCACGGCGCCGAGCGCCTTGCCACACGCCGACCCCGAGCCATGCCCCGGCCACAGCTGCAGGTAGTCCGGCGCGCGCGCGACGAAGCGCTGCAGCGAGTGGAAGAGCTGCGCGGCGCCCGCCCGCATCGTCCCCTCGACCTTGGCGGCGCGCTCGAGCAGGTCGGGGCGCCCGACGTCGCCGACGAAGATGAAATCCCCGGTGAAGGCGCCCACCGGGTGCGGCGACGCCGGCGTGTCGGTCAGGACGAAGATGATGTGCTCGGGCGTGTGCCCCGGCGTGTGGATCACGTCGAGCCGCAGGTTGCCGACCATGAAGGCATCGCCGTCGCGCAGGAGCGTCACGGCATCCCGCGTCGCGAAGGCGTACTGCCACTCCGGGCCCCCTTCCGCCGACAGGAAGAGGCGCGCGCCGGTCCGGGCCGCGAGTTCGCGACTGCCGGAGAGGTAGTCGGCGTGAATGTGGGTCTCGCTGACGTGCGTGATGCGCAGTCCCTCGCTCGCGGCGGCCGCGACATACTGGTCGGCGTCGCGGTGCGCGTCGATGACGAGCGCTTCGCCGGTCTTCTGGCATCCCACGAGGTAGCTCGCCTGGGCCAGCCCCTCATGATAGAATCGCTTCAGGAACACAGCTCCTCCAATCTCCAGCGGCAGTGGCACACGGTGGTCGGAGAAAAGTGCTCGGTCGGGGGCGCCGGAGGTAGGGCTGCGCGCCACCGATGCGCCCAGCACGGCGGCCGCGCTCCGGTGCAACGCGCGCGACCTTCACGCGACGATCGCCCACCTGCGCGCCATCTCGATTTCCCGCGCCTCCGTACCGGACCGTATCTTCACCCCATGCCGCCCGCCATCGAGACGCACGCGCTCCGCAAGGTCTATCCCGCTCCGTCGGCGCGTCGGCGATCCGGGCCGTCCGGACGAGGGATGGGACCGCCGCCGGCCCCCGCGATGGCACCGGCGCGCGTCTCCGCCGAGGGGGTCGTCGCGCTCGACACCCTCGATCTTTCCGTGGGTGCGGGAGAGTTCTTCGGCCTGCTCGGGCCTAACGGCGCCGGCAAGACGACGACCATCGGCATCCTCACCACGCGCATCGTCCCGTCGTCGGGACGCGCGCTGGTGGCGGGCTATGACGTGTCGGGTGAACCGGCGCGCGTGCGGCAGCGGATCGGCGTGGTGCCGCAGCGACCGAATCCCGATCGCAGCCTGACGACGCTGGAGAACCTGGTCTTCCACGCCGCCTACTTCGGCATCCCGATCGACCGGGCGGAGCGGCATGCGCTGGAACTGCTCGAGCGCCTGCGCATCGCCGACAAGGCCGACGCCAAGGTCGACGCGCTCTCCGGCGGACAGCAGCAGCGCCTCATGATTGCACGCGCGCTCATCCACGAGCCCGAGGTGATCTTTCTCGACGAGCCGACCGTCGGGCTCGATCCGCAGGCGCGGCTGGACCTGTGGGGGATCCTGCGCGACCTGCACGCGCACGGGCGCACGATCGTGATGACGACGCACTACATGGAGGAAGCCGACCAGCTGTGCGAGCGACTGGCGATCGTCGATCGCGGGCGCCTGCTGGCCTGCGACACGCCGGCCAAACTCAAGGCGAGTGCGCCTGGCGGCACCCTGATCGAGATCACGCTCGATGGCCCCGCGGATGGCGTCGTGTCGTCGGCGCTCGCCGTCGCGGGCGTCACCCGCGCCGAGGCTCACGGCGTGGCGCTTCACGCGTACAGCGAGCGCGGGGGCGAGGCGATCCCCGCGCTCATCGGCGCTGCGCAGGGGAGCGGGCGCACCGTGACCAACATTCATCTCACGAGCCCGTCCCTGGAATCACTCTTCATCTCCATGACCGGAAGGAAACTCGATTGACGGCGCGCACTGCGGTCTCAGGGGAGCGGCCCCCGGTGTCGGCTCGGTCGGTCTTCGTGGCGTTGCTCCGGCGCGATGCGCGAGTTGCACGTCGCGAGCTGCCGTCGTTCCTGGTGCGGACGATCATGCAGCCGGTCCTCTTCCTCATCGTCTTCGGCTACCTGCTGCCACGCATGGGCTTCGTGCGGTCGGGTTACACCTCGGCACTCCTGCCGGGGATCATCGCCGTGTCGCTCACGCTGTCGTCGGTTCAGTCGGTGGCGCTCCCGCTGGTACAGGACTTCGGCTTCACGCGCGAGATCGAGGATCGGCTACTCGCGCCGGTCCCCATTCGGCTCATCGCCATCGAGAAGGTGGTGTCGGGGGCGTTGCAGGGCGTGATCGCGGCGTGCGTCGTCCTGCCGATTGCGCGCGTGATCATGGGGCCAATCACCGAATTGCACCTGCCGAACGCCGCGCTGGCGCTCGGTGTGACGCTGCTGGGCTCCACCGTCTTCGCGTCGCTGGGGCTGGTGATCGGGACGGCGATCTCGGCGCAGCAGATCGGGCTGATGTTCTCGATCATCATCGCGCCGATGCTGATGTTCGGCTGTGCGTACTATCCCTGGCGCGGCCTCGATGCGGTGCCGGCGTTCAAGTACGGGGTCCTGCTCAACCCGCTGGTGTACGTGGCCGAGGCGATGCGGGGGGCATTGACGCCCTCGTTGCCGCACATGCCGCTCGCGGTGTCGTGCCTGGCGATGGTGGTGCTGTCGGCGCTGTTCCTTACGATCGGTCTTCGCACGTTCGCGCGCCGGGCCACGTCGTGACGTCGTCGTGACCGACGCGGCGCGCGCCGTGTGCGGTGTCGTGAGGAGGTGCGCGGCGCGTGCCGTTGGCGCGGCGTGGGCGCGGGCGCGATTGCCGGTACCATCTGCCGGCCCAATGCCCTACGTTTTTCCCCCATGACGAGCACCCGCATTCCCGCCGCGACCACGCCGGCCCCGACTCCTCCTGCCGAACCCCAGTCCTGGAGCGTCGAGGACGCGAAGGAGCTGTACAACATCGAAGGATGGGGCGCCGGGTTTTTCGACATCAACGACGCGGGCCATGTCATCGTGCGCCCCGATCCGTCGGTTCCCGGGACGACGCTCGATCTCTTCGAGATCGCGGTCGACCTGGAAGCACAGGGGGTGCCGCTCCCGGTGCTCCTGCGCTTCTCGGACATCCTCAAGCGCCGCATCGAGACGCTGAGCGAGTCGTTTGCCACCGCCATCCGCGAGTTCGAGTACACCGGCGGCTACACCACGGTCTACCCGATCAAGGTGAACCAGCAGCGCCACGTGGTGGAGGAGATCGTCGAGTTCGGGCGGAAGCACGGCGTGGGGCTCGAGTGCGGCTCGAAGCCCGAGCTGCAGGCGGTGCTCGGGCTGTCGGAGAGCACCGAGCACATCATCGTGTGCAATGGCTATAAGGACGAGGAGTTCATGCGCCTCGCCCTGATGGGGCAGAAGCTCGGGCACAACGTCTTCATCGTCATGGAGCAGTTGAGCGAGCTCGACGTGCTGCTCGACGCGGCCCGTGACCTCGGCGTGACGCCGCGCGCGGGCGTGCGCATCAAGCTCGCCTCCGAAGGGGCAGGGCGGTGGGCGCAGAGCGGTGGAGAGAAGAGCAAGTTCGGCCTCAACACGGCCGAGCTGATGAAGCTCATCGATCGCCTCAAGGAGATGGGGCAGCTCGACATCCTGCGGCTGGTGCACTTCCACCTCGGGAGCCAGATCACCGACATCCGCTTCATCAAGGCGGGGCTGCAGGAGATCTCGCGCTACTACGCGGAGCTGCACAAGCTGGGCGTGAACATCACGCACGTCGACGTCGGCGGCGGACTCGGGGTCGACTACGACGGGACCAACTCGGTCAACAACGCGTCGGTCAACTACACGTTGCAGGAGTACGCCAGCGACGTGATCTACGGCCTGGCCGAGACGTGCCGCGAGGCCGACCTCCCAATGCCGCACATCATCAGCGAGTCGGGGCGCGCGCTTACCGCGCACCACGCCCTGCTCCTGCTGCGCGTCATCGACGTCGAGTCGCAGGCCGAGCCGCCGCTCCCCGAGATCTCGGAGGACGATCACGTCCTGCTGCACGAGATGCTCGAGGACTACAACACGCTGGCGAAGAAGAAGCTGCCGAAGCGCAAGATCGTCGAGATCTTCCACGATGCGTCGTTCGACAAGGAGCGCGCGCAGCAGCTCTTCAATTCGGGCGTCCTCTCGTTGCGCGAGCGGGCGATGGCCGAGACGATCTACTTCGCGACGATCAATCGCATCGCCATCGTGATCGCCGAGAATCGCGAGGCCTACGACGAGATCCTGAAGGAGGTCGACGCGACGCTGGTCGATCGCTACTTCTGCAACTTCTCGCTCTTCCAGTCGCTCCCCGACAGCTGGGCGATCGACCAGCTCTTTCCGATCATGCCGATCCACCGCCTCACGGAACGTCCCGATAGGCGTGGGACGTTGCAGGACGTGACGTGCGACTCTGACGGCAAGATCGATCGCTTCGTGGGTGGGCGTGACGGGCGTCCGAGCCTCGAGCTGCACACCTTCCGTGATGGCGAGGACTACATCCTCGGGATCTTCCTCACCGGCGCGTACCAGGAGATCCTCGGCGACCTGCACAACCTGTTTGGGGATACCAACGCCGTGCACATCCGGCTGACCCCCAGCGGGTACGAGCTCACCGACCTGGTGCACGGTGACACGGTGACCGAGGTCCTCAACTACGTCCAGTTCTCGGCGTCGCAGTTGCTGGGAACGTTCCGCCGCAAGGTGGGAGGGGCGAGCGGGATCACCCGTCAGGAGGCGAACACGTTCATCGCCGAGTATGTCGCGGGGCTCGAGGGGTATACGTATCTCGAGGGGGAAGCGGCGCGGTAGGCATCGGGCGGCACGACGACCGGGAGTGCAAACGGCGCCTTACGGCGCCGTTTGTCGTCTCGCGGCGTCGATCGCCGGTACTTGCACCGTCCGTTCGGTGGGGGTTGACCGCGCACCGTCCTCCGTCGTATCGTCTCCCCGGAACAATGACGGGGAGAGGCGATGGCCGGCGAACTGGAACTCCTGCAGGGGACGCTCGACGTGCTGGTGCTGCGCACGCTCTCCTGGGGGCCGAGGCACGGCTATGCCGTGGCGCGTTGGATCAAGGAGTCGAGTGCGGACGCGCTGGAGGTCGAGGACCGCGCGCTCTACGTCGCGCTCCATCGCCTCCAGTCACGCGGGCTCGTCGAGGGCGAGTGGGGGGTCTCGGAGAACAACCGCAAGGCGAAGTACTATCGCCTGACGAGCGAGGGGCGTCGCGCGCTGCGCCGTGAGACGGCGCGCTGGACGCAATACGCCGAGGCGGTGTTTCGTGTCCTGCAGGCGGTGCCGGCGGAGGGGACATGAGCGACAGCCGCATTCGTCGCTGGCTCTCCCTTCCCGAGCGCGCCTCGCGCATGCAGCGCGAGGTGGACGACGAACTCGCGTTTCATCTGGCGAGCCGGGTCGCGGAGCTCGAGCAGCGCGGTTGGTCTCCGGCGGCGGCCCGCGCCGAGGCCGAGCGCGAGTTCGGCGACCTGGCAGCCGCGAGGGCCGAACTGGTGGCGGTGGATCGCGATCGTCTGGTGCGCCGTCGCTGGCGAGCTTGGGGAGACGCCGTGCTGGGCGACCTGCAGCAGGGCTGGCGTGTCATGCGACGCGAGCCCGGGTTCACGTTGGCGGTCGTGAGTACGCTCGCCATCGGCATCGGCGCGAACGCGACCATGTTCGGGATCGTGGATCGCCTCCTGTTCCGGGCGCCGCCGCATGTGCGCGAGGCCGCGACCTTGCGGCACATCGGGGTCGCGCAGGTGTGGAATGGGCAAACGTACGTAGGGGTGCAGCGCAGCTTTCCCGAGTACCTGGCACTCGAGCGAGAGAACCGGAGCTTTGCCTCGTTGGCGGCGTCGTGGCGCAGCGAACGATCGTTGGGGCGCGGTGCCGAGGCCCGCACCGTCCCGGTGCTGGCGGTGACGGCGAGCTATTTCCCGCTGACGGGAGCGCGTCCCGTGCGCGGGCGCTTCTTCGCCGCGGATGAGGATCGCATCGGGCGAGGCGCGCCGGTCGCCGTCCTCTCGCACGGGTTCTGGAAGGGCGCGATGGGGGGAGCAGAAGGGGTGGTGGGCCAATCGATCGAGATCCACGGGCGTTCCTTCACTGTGATCGGCGTTGCCCCGCCGGCCTTTCGCGGTTTGGGGAGCGAGCCGGTCGACCTCTTCGTCCCCATGAGCGTGATGGCGCGGTCGGCCATCGACGAACACTTCGAGTCGACAACCGGTTTCTACTTCGCCTCGATGGATGGTCGCCTCAAGCCGGGGGTCTCGGATACGGTCGCTGCGGCCGAGGTCTCCGCGATCGTCCGCCGCGTGGGCGAGGAGAATGCGGCGGACACGACGGCAACGGCGGTGTTGTCGTCGGTCATCCCGGGACGCAATCCGGGCACGCCGCGCGAGTATCGCGTGGCGCTGTGGCTTCAGGGGGTGGCGGTGCTCCTGCTGGTCATCGCCTGCGCGAATGTGGCGAACCTGATTTTGACGCGAGCGGAGCGTCGGCGGCGAGAGATGGCGGTTCGGCTCGCCCTGGGCGTGTCGCGGTGGCGCCTGACGCAGGCGCTCGCGGTCGAGACGCTGATGCTCGCCCTCCTGGCGGTGGGCGCCGCGCTCGTCGTGGCGCAGTGGGGGGGCGATGCCATTCGCACGCTGCTCCTTCCAGAGTTCGCCGCCGAGGATCGCTTCGTGGACGCTCGGGTCATTGCCGTGGCCATCGTCCTGGCCATGATGGCCGCGGCCGGGAGCGCGCTGGTGCCGGCGCTGAGGGTCGGCGGGCGCGACCTCACCGTGTCGCTCAAGGATGGGGCCCGCGACGGCACGTATCGTCGCTCGACGCTCCGCACGTCGCTGGTCGCCGTGCAGGCAGCCCTGTCGATGGTCCTGCTGGTCGGGACCGCCCTGTTCGTCCGGTCGTTGCAACTGGCGACGGCGGTCGACCTCGGCTTCGATACCGGGCGCGTGGCGTACCTGTATCTGGACACGTCGCCCATGCAGCTGGACACGGAGGGGCAACGCGCCTTCGTCGCGCGCGCGCTGGAGCGTGTGCGACAACTCCCCGGCGTGGAGAGCGCGTCGCGAAGCTCGGCGATCCCGTTCTCGTCCAATCGCGTGATGCCAGTGGCGATTGCCGGGCGCGACTCGCTGCGGCCTCCGCCGGATGGCGGCCCGTACTATCACCTGGTCGACCCGTCGTACTTCTCGACGATGGGGGTGCGGCTGCGCGCCGGACGCCTGCTCGACGTGCAGGATGTCGCGGGGGCGCCGCCAGTGGCAGTGATCAACGAGTCGTTCGCCCGGCGCTACTTCGCCGGGACGGCGGCTCTCGGACAGTGCCTCATCCTTGGCGCCGACGGTCCGCCGTGCACCCAGGTGGTGGGAGTCGTGGCTGACGCCCGCCGCGCCACGATCCGCGACGAGTCGTCGGTGCAGTACTACCTCCCGGTCGCGCAGGGGGCGTTCACGCGCGCGCAGAGCGGGACGATCCTGCTCCGGGCGCACGCGTCGCCAGACGCGCTGCTGGTGCCTGCGCGTCGCGCGATCCAGTCGCTGGCGGCCGACGCGCCGGCCGCCCACGCCGGCACGTTGCGCACCCTCATCGAGCCGGAACTGCGCCCGTGGCGACTGGGCGCGACGCTCTTCACGATTTTCGGTGCCCTGGCATTGCTGGTTGCCGGCATCGGGCTGTTTGGCGTCGTCTCGTACGATACCGCCCAGCGGTCGCGGGAGATCGGGCTTCGCCTGGCGCTCGGGGCGAGCGGTCGCGACGTCCTGCGTCTCGTGCTGCGCACGGGGACGGCGAGTGCCGCGCTTGGTGGCGCGGCAGGGCTGGGGATCGCCCTCGCGGTCAGCGGATCGCTCGCACCGCTCCTCTTCCACGTCTCGCCGCGCGACCCGCGCGTGCTGGGCGGTGCGTTGGCGGTGCTCTGCGCCGTCGCCGCGGTTGCCAGCGCCCTTCCCGCATGGCGCGCGACGCGGATTGCGCCGAGCGAGGCGTTGCGAGGGGAGTGAGCGGCTTGCGGATAATCGAAATGCAAACGGCGCCTTGCGGCGCCGTTTGGCTGTCCTGCGGAGGCGGCTTCGTGCGAGCGGAGCGTGACGCCGGCGTTGTCGTTCCTACGCGCCGAAGCGAGCCGCGACCGCGCTCCAGTTCACCACGTTCCACCACGCGCCGATGTAGTCCGGACGGCGGTTCTGGTACTTGAGGTAGTAGGCATGCTCCCAGACGTCCAAGCCGAGCAGGATGTCGCCGGGCTTCTTGCCATCCATGATCGGGTTGTCCTGGTTAGGCGACGAGGTGATGGAGAGCTTGCCACCGTCGTTGAGCAGCCAAGCCCACCCCGACCCGAAGCGTCCGACCCCTGCCGCCTGGAACTGCGTCTTGAAGGTGGCGAAGTCGCCGAAGGCGGCGGCGATCGCCGCGCCGAGGGCACCCGTCGGCTCGCCGCCGGCGTTGGGGCCCATCAGGTTCCAGAACAGCGTGTGGTTCCAGTGCCCGCCGCCGTTGTTGCGCACGGCGGTGCGGATGTCGTCCGGGACGCCGGCGAGATTGCCTAACAACTCCTCCAGCGGCTTGTCCTGCAACCCGGCGTGCTTGTCGAGCGCCGCGTTGAGGTTGGTGACGTAGGCCTGGTGATGCTTGCCATGATGGATCTGCATGGTCTGCGCGTCGATGTGCGGCTCGAGCGCGTCGAATGCGTAGGGCAGTGCAGGCAGGGTGTGTGCCATATCGTGCGTTCTCCCGAAAGTCAGAGGGGAAGGATCACGAGGGGAAGTAAACGAAAGTCGATGGGAGAGTGAAGCGCCCACGGCGGATCAGGCGCGTGGGGTCCCGTCTCGCGTCCCCCTTGCCCGCGGGAGACGCGGCTTCCAGACTCCCGCGTCATGACCTCGCTCGGCGCGTCGCTCGACACCGTCTTCGTCGTGACCCACACGCACTGGGATCGCGAGTGGTACCGGACTGCGGAGGAGTTCCGGCCGGGACTGCTCGACCTGGTCGACGAGGTCCTGGATGGCGCCGCCGGGGGCCATTTCCTCCTGGACGGGCAGGTCATCCTCCTGCTCGACTACCTCGACAGTCGCCCCGAACGCGCCGGCGACCTGGCGCAGGCGCTGGCGGCGGGGCGCATCGACGCGGGGCCATGGTTCGTCCTCGGCGACAACCTCATCCCGTCGGGTGAGGCGCTGGTGCGCAACCTCCTGGTGGGGCGCGACGTGCTCGCGCGCCTTGGCGGGGAGGCGCCGCGGGTGCTTTACTGCCCCGATGCCTTCGGCCACCCGCACGCCATGCCGCGACTGGCCGCTGGCTTCGCGCTGCCGCTCGCCGTGCTCTGGCGGGGGTACGGCGGGGCACCGTGGCCAGCGGGTGACGTGGCGCGATGGCGCGATGACGACGGCAGCAGCGTGTTGCTCCACCACCTGCCGCCGGACGGGTACGAAGTCGGCTCCTCGCTGCCATCCGATGCACACGAGGCGGAAGCGCGATGGGCGCGCCTGCGCAGCGTGCTGGCGCCGCGCAGTACGTTAGGCGTCGTCCTCCTGCCCAATGGGGCCGACCACCACGCGGTGCAGCGACGGCGCGGGGCCGCGCTCGACGCGCTCGCCATGGCAGCGGCGCCCACCCGGGTCGCTGTCGGTCGTTTGCAGGACTTCGCCGACGAGGTGCAGCGCCGCGCCGCCGGACGCGCCCTGCCGACGGTGCAGGGGGAATTGCGCCACTCCCCCGAGTACGCCTGGTCGTTGCAGGGGACCTTTGGCTCGCGCGCGGCCCAGAAGCGGCGCAACGCGCGAGCGGAACGTCTGCTCGTGCACGGCGTCGAGCCGTGGCTCGCCATGGCCGCATGGCGCGACGGCGTCACCGCGCCGCACACGCTCGACTCGCTCTGGCGCACCCTCCTGTCGTGTCATCCGCACGACACGCTGTGCGGTTGCTCGATCGATGCGGTGGCCGAGGCGATGGACCATCGGCTGGGGGTCGTGGAGCGCGCCGGGGCACTGGTCGCGCGCCGCGCGCGCCTCGCGATCCTGGGACACGATGCCGCCGCGGCGCGCGAACGCGAGGACGAGTGGCGCCCGGTCGTCACCGTGTGGAACGCCCTGCCGCACGCGCGCGCGGGGATCGGCGAGGTGGAGATCGATGAGGTGGCGGGGGGCGTCCAGGTGGGCCCCGCGTCGGCGGGAGCGACGCTCCCGCGTCGTGTCGTGCGATCGTCGCGACTGGGCGATGGCACCGTGGCGACGCAGGAGCTGTCGCGCGAGTTCGTCCACGTGCGCGAGGAGTCGCCGCGCGACTATCCGCGCGACTTCCTCGTAAAGCGACGACGGGTGCTGGCCTGGCTTTCAGCGGTGGAGCCGCTGGGGATACGCGTCCTCCCCCTCCACACCGGGCGATCGCGCCCCGCCTCTCCGCCGCACCCGGTGACGGCCAGCGACCATGCCCTCGACAACGGACGATGCCGCATCTGGCTCGATGACGAGCGACGGCTCTGCCTGACGAGCGCCGCCGGGCAGACCCTCACCGACGTCCTCGCCCTGGAGGTCGAGGGGGAGCGGGGCGACCTGTACACGCCGTCCCCGATCCCAGGGACGCGACGGCCGGGCACCATCGTTCGCCATCGCTGCACCGCGCGCGGCCCGCTGCGCGGCGAGTTGCGCCTGACGATGAAGGCGGTGGTCCCGGCGCGCGCGCTCACCACGGCCACTGGAGGTGTCATTCGGCACAAGGCGACGCCGGTCACCGTCACCGTCGACGTGCGGCTCGACGCCGACGCCGAGGGGGTGGTGCTGGCCGTGCACGGGACGAACACGGCGCCGGATTGCCGCGTGCGGCTCGTGGTGCGCAGCGCGATCGGCCTGCCGGAGGTGCTGGCGGATGCGGCCTTCGGCGCCGTGATGCGGACGTATGCGGCTGACGGAGGCGCGCCGGTGGCTGGCGCGGCGCGCGAGTGCGCGGTGCCGACGGCGCCGCTGCATCGCTACGTCTCGCTCTACGGCACCGATCGCGGCGTGACGGTCGCGAGCGATGGGCTCGCGGAGTACGAGGCGCGCCCCGACGGGAGCGTGGCCGTGACCCTCGTGCGTGCGGTGGGCGAACTCTCGCGCCACGACTTGCCCGAGCGGCCTGGGCACGCCGGCTGGCCCGCGGCCACGCCCGGGGCCCAGTGCGCCGGACCGTACCAGGCGTGCCTCGCCATCCTGCTGCACGGTCCGCGTGGCGAGGCCGTGCGCGCCCGCGTGGAGGCCTGGGTGCAGGGCTTCCTGCTGCCGCTGGTTGGGGAAACCTGGCGCTCGGCGATCGACCCGCCCGCGGCCGTGTCCGGGCCAAGCCTGACGGGGGAGGGGCTGGCCTTCCTGGCGTGCAAGCCGGGAACGGACGGCCGCTCGCTGGTGGTGCGCTGCCTCAACCTGCTCGATCGCCCCGTCGACGGGCGATGGCAGCTGACGGGGCTCCGGGAGGCCCGGTTGGCGCGCCTCGATGAGACGGCGGTGGGGATCCTTCCGGTGACGGCGGGGGGCGTCGACTTCTCGGCGCCCCCGCACGCCACCGTGACGATCCTGTTGCGCGCCTAACGCCCCATCATCTTCCCGAGCATCCCCCCGAGGTCGTCGACCACCGAGCCGTCGCCATCGCGGTCGATGAGGCTCATCAGCCCGCCGAGTGCTCCGCCGGCCTGGCCGGGGATCGCGGCGCGCTCCTGACCGAGCATCGCCGCCAAGCCGCCGGCGTCGAGGCCGTTGGTGCGCTTGGCCTGCCCCAGGGCGGCCATGACGATCGGCGCCAGCATCCCCAGCAATTGCCCGCTCTTGGCGGAGTCGAGTCCGGTAGCCGCCCCGAGTCCGCCGGCGACCGCGCCCTGCTTTCCGCCGAGGATGTGGCCGAGGATACTGGCGCCGGCGCCCCCTCCTCCGTTCAACAGGGCCGGGAGGTCGTTCAGGATGCTGCCGTCGTGGTCGCGATCGAGGGCGCCGGCGAGCGAGGCGGCGCCGGCGGGCGACTGCGCGTTGCGCGCGAGCGCGCCGACGAGCGCGGGGAGGGCGGCACCGATCGCCTTCTGCGTCGTCGCGTCATCGGTGCCGAGTTGCTGGCTCATCTGGCGCACCGTATCACCACCAAGCTGCTGCATGAGACCGTCGAGCAGGGACGACATGAGGGACCTCGCGTGGGAAGCGCCCCGGGGGCGCGTGGCAGGGCGGGCGCCGGATCATCGGCATATGCATCGCGGGGCGCCGGACCGCGTGCGTCGAAGAACGCGGGGGCCGTGGCGCGGCGCAAGGCACGACCCCGAATCTGGATTCGAGACGCAGGGCTCGTTAGGTCCGCTCCCCGAGCGGACGGACGCCGTCGCCCGACAGGCGATCGCGCAGCGCATCGCCGAGCACGGTACACAGCAGCACCGTCGCGACCAGCGCCAGCCCGGGGGCGAGCGCGACCCACGGCGCGGTGACGATCAGCTCGCGTCCGCCCGCGATCATGTTCCCCCAGCTCGGCGTCGGAGGCTGGACCCCGAGCCCGAGAAAGGCCAACCCGCTCTCCAGCAACATGGCGTTGCCCACGCCGAGCGTGAGCGCGACGATCGCGGGCCCCAGCGCATTGGGGAGGACGTGCCGCCACAGCGCGCGCCACTCGCCGACGCCGAGCGCCCGCGCCCCCTCCACATAGGGGCGTGAGGCGACCGCCTGCACCTCGGCGCGCACCAGACGGGCCACGCTCATCCAGCCCGTGAGCGCGAGGACGACGACCACGGTCGAGATGCCGGGGCGCCAGAGCGTGGCGCAGAGGAGCAGGAGGATGAGGCGCGGGATGGCGAGGAGCGCGTCGGCCACCGCCATCGCGATCCGGTCGACGGTGCCGCGCCACCACCCGCTCACGGCGCCGACGAGGACGCCGACCGCGGTTGCCAGCAGCGAGCCGCCGATTCCCACGGCGAGCGAGATGCGCGTGGCCAGCAGCATGCGAAGCAGGACGTCGCGCCCAAAGCGGTCGGTGCCTAACGGGTGCAGCACGCCGGCGGCGTCACGCGCCATGGGGGCCACCAGGCGCGCCCCCAGCACGTCGTCGATCGCCAGCGGGTCGACGCCGGAGAGCGGCGGGACGATGAGCGACAGCGCCGCCAGCACCAGCAGCGCCGCCAGGGCGCCCCACGCAGCGCGCGTCACGGTTCCCTCGGGCCGGTGGTCATCGCCGCCTCGGGTCCACCAGGTGCAAGGCGACGTCGGCGAGGGTGTTGGAGAGGATCACCAGCGTCGCGTACACCAGCGTTGCCCCCATCACGACCGGAAAGTCGCGGGCGGCGATCGCCGACAGGAGCGCGCGTCCCATCCCCGGCCAGGCGAAGATCCCCTCGACGAAGACCGATCCGGCGACGACACCGGGGAGGGCCAGCGCGAAGAGCACGACGAGGGGGCCGGCGGCGTTGGCGAGGACGTGGCGTCCCATGACGCCGCGCTCGCCCACCCCCTTCGCCCGCGCGGTGCGCACCCACTCGCTCGCCATGAGGTCGAGCGCCGCGCCGCGCGCATAGCGGGCGATGCCGGCCGCGCCGATGGCGGCGAGCACCGTCACGGGGAGGATCGCGTGGCGTGCCACCTCCACCATCGCGCGCCATCCGGTGGCCGTCGATGCCGGGCTGCGTACTCCAAAGGCGGGAAGCCGCAGCCAGCCCGGGAAGTCCCACCACGAGGCGCCAGCGGTGAAGAGGGCGACCAGGGCCAGGGCGAGCCAGAAGGATGGGGCGGCGAAGACGGTGATGCCGATCGCGGTCAGCAGGCGATCGGGCCAGCGCCCGCGTCGCGCCGCCTGATAGAGCCCGGCCGTGACGCCAATCGCGAAGGTGAGGGCGAGCGAGGTGAGCCCGAGTCCGAGCGATACGGGGAGGGCGCGCAGCAGGACGTCGCGCACCGGTTCGCGCAAGGCGAACGACTCGCCAAGATCGCCGGTGAGCACGCCGCCTACCCACCGTGCATATTGCTCGGGGAGCGAGGCGTCGAGGCCGAGCGTGCGCCGCAGGCGCATCACCTCGTCGGATGACGCCGAGGGTGACACGAGCAATTCTGCCGCATCCCCGGGCGCGAGGTGGGCGAGGAGGAACGTGAGCGAGACGACGAGCCACAGCAGGAGCAGCGACTCGGCGCATCGGTGGATGAGCGCGCGCACGTCGTCATAATGCCCTTCGGCCCCGCCACGTCAACGGCTTTCGCACGCGTCGTCGCGCCCCTTGAGGCACGCCTCGGCGCGCCCGGTCGCGCGCCCGCCGGCACGCCGACGCTCGAGTGCCCACGCGCGCGGGGCGCGACCGCCGCGCGTTCGGCGCCATCGACGGCGCTGACGCTCCTCGCGGTGGGGGCGGCGTGCCTCACGGGCGGGGGGTGCGGGCAGGCGGCGGGGGCGGCGCCAGCCGGGGGGACGGTCGTCGTCGCGTCGGGGGCCGACCTGGAGTCGGCCAACCCGCTCGTCACGGTCCACCCCATGGCGCGCCAGGTGCAACGGTTCGCCCTCTTCGTGACGCTGGCCCGATACGATTCGGCGTTGCGCCCCGTCCCCTACTTCGCGCGGGCGTGGCGCTGGTCGGGCGACCGTCGCACCATCACCCTAGCGCTCGATCCGACGCTCCGCTGGCACGACGGCCGGGCGACCACGGCGCACGACGTCGCCTTCACGCTCGATGCCGCCCGCGATCCGGAGACGGCGTCGCCGCGCGGGGCCGATCTCGGGTGGCTCGCGCGCGTGGACGTCGCGGACGATACGACGCTGCGGCTCGTGGCGCGGCAGCCGCTCGCCGACCTCCCGTCGATTCTCTGCGAGCTCCCCATCCTGCCGGCGCATCGACTCGCCACCGTGCCCCGCGGGGACTTCCGGCGCGATCGTTTCGCCACGGAGCCGTTAGGCAACGGCCCCTTTCGCTTTCGCGAGCGGCGCGCCGGCGAGCGATGGATCTTCGATCGCAACGACGACTTTCCCGCCACGATGGGCGGGCCGCCGCACGTGGGCCGCCTCATTGTCGCCGTGGTGGACGAGCCGACCACCAAGTTCGCGGGGCTGGTGAGCGGCGACCTCGATGTGGCCGGGATCAGCCCAGGTATGGCGTCGCTGGTCCAGCGCGACCCGACCCTCGCGGTGCTCTCGTACCCGGCGACGTTTTCGTACGCCCTGGTCTTCAATTCGGCCCGCCCCCCATTCGACGATGTGCGCGTGCGGCGCGCGGTGAGCGCCGCCATCGACCGGGGGCGCATCGTCCAGGTGGCGCTGGCCGGCTTCGGGACGCCGGCCGGTGGCGCCGTCCCTCCCGCGCATCCGTTTGCGGCTGACGGGTTGGGCGACGCGGCCGCCGTCGGGCGCGACGAGCGCGCCGCCGCGCGTGCGCTCGAGGATGCCGGGTGGCGGCTCGGCGCCGACGGTCGGCGTCGCCGGAACGGCGACCCGCTGCAGTTCACCCTCCTCACGGTCGGGAGCGGCGACAATGCCCTCGAGCAGCTCGTACAGGGCGACCTGCGGCGCCTCGGGGTCACCGTGGAGATTCGCCAGATGGAGCTCGGCGCCTTCCTTTCCGAGGCGCGGGCGGTCCCCAAGCGATTCGATGCCCTCGTGACGGGGATCCCGGGCGACCTCTCGCTCGCCCACCTCGCCGGCATGTTCGACGGGGCGCAGCGCGGTGGAGCGCTCGACTACGCGGATTTCCACGAGGCGGTGCTCGACACCGCGTTCGCCGCCGCACGTGCGGCGACCACGACGGAGGGGGCGCGCGACGCGTGGCATGTCGTGCAACGTCAGCTCGCGGATCGCATGCCGGTGGCGTGGTTGTATCACGCTCGCGGTGTGCAGGGGATTCGTCGGCGCCTCGGCGGCGTTCGCATGGACCTGCGCGGTGAACTCGCCACGCTCGCCGAGTGGACCGTGTCCCCCGCGCCGCGGGCGCCATGACGATCCTGCTCTCCCCGGACGCCGTGGCCGCGCGCGCGCCCGCGGCCCGCGGCGGACTGGCCCTGCTCGCGCAGTCGCTCCGCGCTGACCTCGCGCCGCTGCTCGAGGCGGGAGAGCCCTGGTTCCCGCCCGAAAAGGCGCGCCTTACGCGCATCGGCGGGCGTTGCCCCACGCACGGGGTACTCCTCGACTTCGACCCGTGGCAGCCGAAGGCACACCGCTGCAGCGTCTGCGGCACGACGTATTCCGAGGACGAGCACTACCGCTGGTGGATCATGAACTACCAGCTCTGGCTCGCCGAACGTGCGGTGCACGCCGCCACGCTGCACGTGCTCACCGGCGATGCGCCGTGCGGCGTCCTGGCGCAGGACATCCTGCGGGGGTATGCGTCGCGCTACGCGCAGTACCCCAATCGTGACAACGTCCTGGGGCCCACCCGCCCGTTCTTCTCGACATATCTCGAGTCGATCTGGCTCCTGCAGCTGACGGTGGCGCTCGATCTGCTCGAGGCGCGCGGGGGACGCCACGCCTTGGGCGAGGAGGTGCGCGAGCGGCTGGTGCGCCCCAGCGCGGCGATCATCGCGTCTTACGACGAGGGGATGTCGAACCGGCAGGTGTACAACAATGCGGCGATGGCCGCGGCTGGCGCGATGTTGGGCGACGAGGCGTTGGTCTCGCGCGCCATCGACGGCCCGTCGGGGCTGGCATCGCACCTCACGCAGTCGCTGCTGGCCGACGGGACCTGGTACGAGGGGGAGAACTACCACCTCTTCGCGCATCGCGGTTTGTGGTACGGCGTGACGATCGCCGAGGCGCTCGGCTATCCACTGGCCGCCGAAGGGCGGCGGCGCTTCGCCGAGGGCTTCGCCACACCGTTCGCGACGGCGCTCCCCGACTTCACCTTTCCGTCACGCCGCGATTCGCAGTATCGCGTCTCGCTGCGACAGTGGCGCATGGCGGAGAGCTGCGAACTGGGGGTAGCGCGCGGCGACGACGATCGGCTGGGAGCGGCCCTCGCCGAGTTGTACCGGCTGGGGATCCCCGAGGGCGAGACGGGGCGTGCCCGCTCGACGGCCGAGGCCGAGCGCAACCTGCCGCCGGTGCAACTCTCCCGTGCGTCGTTAGGGTGGAAGTCGCTCCTCTTTGCCCGCGCGGCACTCCCGCCGCTCGGTGGCAAGGTGCCCGCGTCTGTGCAGCTGGCGGGGCAGGGGCTCGCCGTCCTGCGGCGCGACCAGGCGCGCGCCTACGTGGCCCTCGACTACGGGGAGTCGGGCGGTGGGCACGGCCATCCGGACCGGCTCAACCTCTGGCTCGTGGTGGGAAACGCGCGCATCCTCGAGGATGTCGGCACCGGCTCGTATGTCGATCCGACGCTGCACTGGTACCGGAGCACCCTGGCCCACAACGCCCCCCTCGCCGACGGCCGCTCGCAGTGGCGCGTTTCCGGCGCGCTCACCGCGTACGACGAGCGCGGCGAGTCCGGGCTCGTCGCGGCACAGGCGACGATCGCGCCGGGGGTTGTGGTCGAGCGGACCGTGGTCGCCATGTCGAACTACGTGGTGGACGAGGTGCGCTGGCGCGCCGACCGCGTGGTCACCTTCGATCTCCCATACCACGTGGATGCGGAACTGGCCGCCGGGGGACGCTGGCGGACCACGGCCCTCGCCGGCGGGCGTGGGCTCGAGGACGGGTTCGACTTCGTTTCCGCCAGCGAGTACGTCGCGGGGACCCCGGGACTCTCGTTCGAAGCGCAGCTCGGCGAGGTGCCCGTGCGGGCGTGGGTGTACAGCGACACGCCGCACGAGTGGTGGCGTTGTGTCGCCCCCGGACCGCCAGGCGAAGCGCGCCGTCGCTTCCTGCTCCTGCGTACCCGAGGACGCGCCGGGGTCCTGCGCACCGTGTGGAACTGGACCGGGGAGGTGACGTCCTGCGTCTTCGAGCGGCAGCACGCGGTAGTGCACTTTGGTGCGTGGGCGCGCCACGTACATGGGCGCGACGAGGGGCGTTGGCGCGTGACCTTCGAAGCGGGGGGGACCGCCTCCACGATCGACTTTGCGGCCTCGCCCGACGCGGCGTCCCAACACGCGCACGATCCGGCGCGCGACGAGCGGCGCGACGACACCACGACGGACTCGACCCACGGGCCGCCAGAAGCCGGCGGTGCGCAGGACGTTGCGCCTGACATTGCACCTGACGATGCGCTTCGTGCCGCGCGGCCGGGCGGCGTGGTGCTGCGTCCTGCCACCGACGTGCCGACGGCGCCGGGGGCGCTGGCGCGCGGCGAGACACGAGGACCGGGGCCGGATGGCGGCGATCCCGTTGCGCGCTTCGTCCTGGGCGAGGCGTCCTATCGGCGCTCCGAGCCGACCTGGCGAGAGGCGGGGTGTCCGCGGGCGCGCGTCGCCGTGGTCGCCACGGCCTCGGACGTCGTCGTCGACGTGGAGGTCGAGACGCAATCGGTCGCCTTCGCCCCGGCCTGCACCGCCAACCCACTCGACAACGAGCACCCGGATATCAATTCCGACGGACTCCAACTCTACCTTGGCTCGTCGCACGGGAGTGGGCGCTACTACGCCTGGCTCCTCGTGCCCGAACTGGACGGGGCGAGCGTGGGAGTCCCCGGCGCCGTGCGCGTCTCGACCCGCGCCGCCTTCGGGCCGGCGGTGACGCTCACCGCGACCGCAGCCCTAACGAGCACCGGATGGGCGCTGCGGGCGACCATTCCGCGCGACACCCTCGCCCTCGACAGCGCGGGAGACTTCACCCTCGACCTCATCGTCAACGAGATTTCCCCGGGTCGCGAACGCCGACAGGGACAGCTCGTCCTCAGCGGCGGCTATGACGAATGGGTCTACCTGCGCGGCGATCGCCAGGACGCAGCGCGCGCTCTCCGATTTCACCTAGCCGATGTCTGAATCACTCCTGCACCGCGTCCGCGTGGTGCTGTTCGAACCGCAGGACCCGGTCAACATCGCCGCCACCGTGCGTGCGATGAAGAACATGGGGGTCCGCGACCTCTATCTCGTGCGGCCGGTGGATTTCACCGCGTACCGCATCGAGGGGATCGCCCACGACACGTACGACATCATCGAACGCATTCGCCGCGTCGAGACGCTCGACGAGGCACTCGCCGACTGTGTGCATGTCGCCGCGTTCAGCGCCCGCCGCCGGCGCCACAAGTGGGACCTCGCCTCGCCACGCGACATGGCGGCACGCCTGCTCGATCGCACCAGCGACGGACCGGTCGCCATCATGTTCGGTCGCGAGGATCACGGCCTCCCCAACGAGGCGCTCGACCGCGCGCACACCCTGGTGTCGATCCCCACGACCCATCACGCCTCGCTCAACCTGGCGCAGGCGGTGCTCGTGGCGCTGTACGAGTTGCACTTGGCGGCGGGCGACGCCACGCGCGTCGTCGCACCGCCGCGACACGATGCCCCCCCGGCCTCCAGCGAGGAGTTCGAGCGGCTCTTTCAGGATGCGGAACGCGGCCTCGCGGCGATCGACTTCTTCAAGACGCGCTTCCGCGATCACATCATGCGAAGCCTCCGCTCGCTGTACTATCGGGCGGGTCCCGATGCGCGCGAGATCCTCCTGTTGCGCGCGATGCACATCGAAGTCGTGCGCACGATCGATCGCATCCGGAAGCCATTCGGTGCGACGGCGACGGAAACCAGCGCCGCCGAGCCTGCCGAGCGCCCGCAGACCGCGACGCCGGACACGTCCGGTGATGCCACCGACGCGCCCGACGCGTAATCTTTCCGCGATCCCGTCGCCCATCGCTCCCCACCCCCGATCGACCCCGCTCGCCATGCCATTCAAGCGCTTCTTCGGACGCGGCAACGACGAACCCACGCCACCGCCGCCTGACGACGAACCCGAGGACGAGGGAGAGGAAGGGCTCGCCCCCGAGGCCGAACTCGCCGCCGATGAGATCGATCGCGACTGGCGTGAGCGCGCCGCGGTGGTCATCCCGGGAGGCACCTCGACCGCCAGCAAGCGCCCCGTCTCGCTCTACGGGCCCGACTCCCAGGTCGGCCCCGCGCACTTCACGTCGGCGCAAGGGTGCCGCGTCACCACGCCGTCGGGACGCACGCTGGTCGATTGCACGATGGCGTTAGGCGCGGTCGCCATCGGCTACGGCGACGACGCCATCAATCGGGCGGTGCTCTCCGCGGTCGCCAATGGCAACGTCTGCGGACTCGCCAGCACCGCCGAGGTCGAGCTCGCCGAGCGCTTGTGCGAGGTGGTGCCGTGCGCCGAGCAGGTGCGCTTCCTCAAGTCGGGGGGGGAGGCGATGGCGGCCGCCGTGCGCATCGCGCGGACCGCGACCGGACGCACGACCGTCGTGGGGTGCGGCTACTTCGGCTGGCAGGACTGGTGCAGCCGCGCGGCCGGCGTCCCCGCGGGGGCAAGCGCCGACTACGTCGAGGTTCCGTTCAACGACGTGGCGGCGCTCGAGCGCGCCGCGCGCGCCGCCGGGAGCGCCTTGGCCGCGATCGCCCTCGAGCCCGTGGTGAACGAGCTGCCGTCGCCGGAATGGTGCGCAACCGCCCGCCGTCTCTGCGACGCCGTGGGCGCCGTCCTCATCTTCGACGAGATGAAGACCGGCTTCCGCCTTGCCACGGGCGGATACCAGCAGTTCGCCGGCATCGAGCCCGACCTCGCCGCCTTCGGCAAGGCGATGGCCAACGGCTTCCCGCTCGCCGCTGTCGTCGGTCGTGCGGCAATCATGGAGGCCGCCGAGTCGACGTGGATTTCCGTGACGCTGGCCGGTGAGGCGACGGCCCTCGCGGCTGCGTCGGCGGTGCTCGACATCCA
>Ga0075163_10002241_pt1 | contig 26066 bp, 19 predicted proteins | sample JI1023141ADNA_FD_71478 | JGI IMG/M metagenome (GOLD analysis project Ga0075163, IMG submission 71478) | Wastewater effluent complex algal communities from Wisconsin, to seasonally profile nutrient transformation and Carbon sequestration -... | ecosystem: Engineered > WWTP > Effluent > Algae...
GCGGCGCTTGCCCGGCCAGTGGGCTCAGCCGATGCGCATCTATCGCGCAAACTGAGAATGGCCTGGAAACCCAGTGCCTCCCCGCCAATCAGCGACCGCCCTCGAATCCATTGGCAAAGCCATTCCAGACACCCGCGGCCGTCGAGCTGATCACCCACAAGTCCGCCGTACGCGCCGGTTGATCACCCAGGCTCAACTGACTGCCATTGGCGGCGACATCGGTTGCCAGGGTCTGCAGACCGCTGCCGTCCAAGCGGTAGTGGTCCATCGAACTGGCCTGCAGACTGCCGAGGTCGAGCTGCACTTCCCGCGTCAGCAGGCTGCGATTGAAGACCAGCACGTACAGACGGTCGTTGCCACCATCAATGGCGTACACGCCGACGTTGTTTTCGTCCGCAGATGTGGCAGCGACGCTATGCCCAGTCAGGCGCGTGAACTGACCATCAAAATTGAGGAACAACTTGAATGCCTGCTCGGCCAGTGTGTTGTCCTCCGGCGCCACCCATCGCGTCGCGTAATCGACACCTTCGCGCCCAAAAATCGCCAGCAACTCCGCCTGCGCCAAGGTGCCAGTCAAGCCGTCGTCCGGTCCCCACTTGTATTCGGTCAGCGCCAGCTTGACGCCGGGGCAACGCGCATCAATGGCCGCACGGGCACGGCGCAACAGATAGGGATTGGGTTCGGCCGTCTGGCCAATCCAGGACTCGGAGGTCCAGTTCGGGTCGTAAAGTTCACGCAGCGAGCGGAACCGCCGCGCCGCGACATCGGGCGACTCGCCGTAGCTGATGTCGTTGTTGAGTCCATCAACGCCATCGCCCTGCGGGTAGTAGTGCAGATCGAGGTAGTCGACTGGCCGCACACCGGTGCTCTGTTGCACGGCGCAGACCTGTTGCAGATACCACTCCACAAAGGGCAATCCGCCATGCGCCTGCCGGTCGGGCCCGTCATAGCAATTTCCCAAAGCAGCATCCGAGGCGGACGAGAAATAGTCGCACCACCCCCAGGTCACTGGTCCGAAGATCTTCGCTTGCGGTTCGATCGCCTTGACCACCAGCGCCACATCACGGCCTCTGCTCCAGACTTCGTCATAGGTCGGCGCCGTTGGATGGATGTCGCGATGCGTGCTGTTCCACAACATGGCCTCGTTATCGAGCGCAAACAGCGTGACGACGCCGGGACCGTGCTGGTCGCGCAGGTGGGTGACCCAATCGGCCGCATAGCTCGTGCCCACAGGCTTCGACGTGTCTGCTGGGTCATTACCAGTAATTTTTCCATTCACGCAATGCGGACCGCTTGAACACAGGCCGTTGCCCGCATCTTCCTCGCACCATTCCGGCCAGGCGGCAGGATCGGCACCAAAGTAGGTGCATTCGTTCTGCGTCTGAGCACCGTACTTGACGACCGAGAACGACCAACGCTTGCTGCGATCATCTCTCGGCACCCAGCCAATTGTGGGCAAGGTGATCAGCGGATCGCCACCTTGCGCTCGGGTATCGGTGACAAAAGCATTTGCCGTTGAGCCGGCAGGCAGATTGTTGCCATTGCCATCCCCAATGTTCTGGTAGAACCAGTCACCCGCCGTGTTGTGCACATCGAACTGCCAGTTGTACCGCGTGGTGCTGTTTCCGCCCCAACGGCGCGTCGGATAGTGCAAGCGTGCATGCTGGGCGTTACTGCCGAAGTTGACGCCATAGATCATGGGATCGATGGCGCGCCGATTGCTCTGCACGTCGACGCTCAAAGCAACTGGGGTCGGCGGCGGCGGCGGTGCGCCTTCGGTCAACACGATGTCGTCGACATACACCGCCGTCTGATTGCCGCCCGAACGATCCGACAGGATGAGACCGTCGAAGTGGCTGGCGGGTGCGCCACTGAAAGCGATGTTCACCACTCGCCATTCGGTCGCCGACACGCTGCCACCCGCGATCACACTGTTGGCGTCCATCTCCCAGACCGTGGTCTGTCCAAGCTGGAACGACAGCGTGAGCTGCTGCGCACCCGGCGCGGCACCGCGCACATACAGGCGTAGCGCCGTGTGCTCGGCAAAGCCGATGGGCGCGCTCGCATGCACATAGATCCCCGCCCAACCATCCGGCTCGAACGAGATTGCCTGGGTTCCGCCATGCACCACGCCGGTCTGCGCGAAATTGCTACTCGCCCAGCTCCAGTTCTCGAATCCCGAGCTCAGTCCATCGCCGTACACAATGCGTTCGGATGCGGCACTCGCCACCTCCGCGGCACACAGCAGCATGCACGCGGCAACTTTCAACCAGCGACTTGTTTGTGACACGGGAAATCTCACTGCAGTGGAAGAGGTTCAAGGCAGCCTTACGACAAACAAGGTTGCCGCATGTCAAACCCGACAAACCGTGATCCAGTGCCAACCGTATCGGCCATCCTCAGCGTCGCCACGGCTCGCCTTCATCCGACAGACCGTAGCGTTGCCGCGCCTGCGCGGGTAGCGTTGAGTGCACCGTGCCCTCGTCTGCGAGCGCGCTCAACGCGGCCAGCACGATGTGCTCGGCATCCACTTCAAAGAATCGCCGCAAGGCCGCGCGCCGATCACTGCGACCAAAGCCGTCGGTGCCCAGCGTGACGTAGCGCTGCGGCACGTAGGCACGGATCAGCTCGGGCCAGGCGCGCACGTAGTCGCTGGCGGCGATGACCGGGGCGCGATCCGCACCGAGCACCTGCGCGACACGGCACACGCGCGGCTCCGCACCGAGTCGCTGCGCACGCTCACACGCCATGCCGTCGCGTTGCAGCTCGCTGTAACTGGTGGCGCTGAAGACGCGCGCGGCAATGCCCCAGTCCTTGCGCAGCAAGGCCTGCGCGGCGAGCACCTGGGTCATGATCGCGCCGGACCCCAGCAGATTGACCTGCGCATCGGCCACATCAGCAAAACAGTACAAGCCCGAGGCCACGTCATCGGCCGATATGCCGCCGGGCGCATCCGGTTGCGCGTAGTTTTCGTTGCCCACCGTCAGGTAGTAGAAGACGTCGCGCTGCTCGCCCAGCATCTCGTGCATGCCGCGCTCCAGCAGCCAGGCGATCTCGAAGGCGAATGCCGGATCGAAGGCGCGTGCGTTCGGCACCGTGGCAAACATCGCCAGACTGGCACCGTCCTGATGCTGCAGACCCTCGCCACTGAGCGTGGTGCGGCCTGCCGTCGCCCCCAGCAGAAAGCCTCTTGCGCGCTGATCGGCTGCGGCCCAGATCAGGTCACCGACGCGCTGAAAGCCGAACATCGAGTAGTAGATGTAGAACGGCAGCATCGGCAGGTTGTGCACGCTGTAACTGGTTGCGGCGGCGATCCACGAGCTGATCGCGCCCGCCTCGGAAATGCCTTCCTCCAGAATCTGTCCGCTGCTTTCTTCGCGGTAGTACAGCATCGAGCCCAGGTCTTCCGGCTCGTAGAGTTGACCATGCGGTGCGTAGATGCCGACTTGGCGGAACAGACTGGCCATGCCGAAGGTGCGCGCTTCGTCCGCCACGATAGGCACCGCGCGCGCGCCGAGGTTCGGGTCTTTGAGCAGGTTGCCCAACATGCGAACCACCGCCATGGTCGTCGACATCGACTTCTGCTCGGCCTGCAGGGCAAAGCCACCGAACTGGCTGGCCACGGGCACCGACAAGACATCGTCACTGTGACTACGGCGACGCGGCAGATGACCGCCCAAGGCCGTGCGCCGTTCACGCAGATAGCGCATTTCCGCGCTGTGTTCGGCTGGTCGATAGAACTGCAGCGCCTCCACGGCGCCGTCATCCAGCGGCAGGTTGAAGCGATCACGAAACGCCAGCAGGTCGTTCTGTTCCAGCGTCTTCTGCTGATGCGTGGTCATCCGCCCCTGACCGACGCTGCCCATGCCATAGCCCTTCATGGTCTTGGCCAGAATCACCGTCGGTTGGCCGCGATGCGCCACGGCAGCGGCGTAGGCCGCATGCAACTTGTGGCTGTCGTGACCACCACGGCGCAGGCGTTCGATATCGCGGTCCGACAGATCGGCCACCAGCGCCGCCAGCTCTGGCGAGCGTTGGAAAAAGCGCTCGCGGTTGTAGGCGCCATCATTGGCCGACAAGGTCTGGAACTGACCATCGACCGTCTGCGCAAACGCGCGCAGCAGATCGCCCGCCTGATCGCGCGCAAACAGGCGATCCCAATCCGATGACCAGATCACCTTTATCACGTGCCAGCCTGCACCGGTGAACAGCGCTTCCAGCTCGTCGATGATGCGACTGTTGCCACGCACCGGGCCATCCAGACGTTGCAGATTGCAATTGATGACAAAGGTCAGGTGATCGAGGCGCTCGCGCGCTGCCAGCGACAGGGCACCGATGGATTCCGGCTCGTCCATTTCGCCATCGCCAAAGAACCCCCAGACGCGGCGCTCGCCGGCCGTGCTCAAACCGCGATGATCGAGATAGCGCAGAAAGCGCGCCTGATAAATCGCATTGATCGGCCCCAGGCCCATCGATCCGGTCGGAAATTGCCAGAAGCTGGGCATCAACCACGGATGCGGATACGAGCTCAGACCGCCGCCCCCAATCTCGCGACGGTAGTGCTCCAACTGGGCCTCACTCAGATGGCCTTCGAGGTAGGCGCGCGCATACACACCGGGTGCCGAGTGCGGCTGGAAGTAGACCAGATCACTGCCTTGCGGATGACCTGCCGCCTTGAAGAAGTGATGAAAGCCGACCTCGAACAATTCGGCTGCCGAGGCATAGCTGGCGATGTGTCCGCCCAGTTCAGCGGACTCGCGATTGGCGCGCATCACCATCGCCAGTGCATTCCAGCGCACCGCCGCCATCAGGCGCGCCTCCAGCGCGTCATCGCCCGGGTAATGCGGCTGCCGCGCCAGGGGAATGCTGTTGCAGTAGGGCGTCACCCGGGCGCGTGCCGATTGCACGCCACGCGCCAGCGCATGATCCGCCAAACGGTCAAACAGATACTGCGCCCGCTCCACGCCCTCACGGGCAATCACCGCGTCCAGCGCCTGCAGCCATTCGGCCGTCTCCGCCGGATCGACATCTCGCCCACCCGCCGACGCGGACAGCAGGAGTGCAGCAGCTTCAGGAATCGTCGACATGCAAAACCCGCGTGGAATGCTTAATGGAGAAAGGGTGCAGCCGTTCAGTCCAGCTCGACCCACACCGGCGCGTGGTCGGAAGGCCGCTCCCAGGTGCGCGGTTCGCGATCAATGACCGCCGCACGACAACGCGACTTGAGCGCCTCGGACACCAAGACCAGATCGATTCGCAGACCGATATTGCGGCGGAATCCGGCCTGGCGGTAATCCCACCAACTGAACTGACCGCCCTCCGCGCTGAACAGCCGGAAGCTGTCGTGCAGGCCCTGATCCAGCAGGCCAGTCAGCGCAGCGCGCTCGGGCACCGAGCAGAGAATCTGATCCTTCCAAGCCAGCGGGTCATGCACGTCACGATCATCCGGCGCGATATTGAAATCCCCCAGCACGATCAGATTCGGATAGCGCGCGCGCTCGACCGCGATCCACTCATGCACCGCCTGCAACCAACGCAGTTTGTAGTCGTACTTCTCGTCACCCACCGCCTTGCCGTTCACCACATACAGATTGATGACCCGCAAGTCGCCAAAACTGGCCGCAATGGCACGCTTCTGATCGTCGTCAAAGCCCGGAATGCCCACCTGCACCGCCTGCGCCGGCTCGCGCGACAACAGCGCCACCCCGTTGTAGGTCTTCTGCCCGGCAAACACGCTGCGATAACCCAGCGCCGCCAGTTCCGCATCGGGAAACTTGTGATCCTCCAACTTGGTTTCCTGCAGACCGATGACATCAGGCCGCCGCGACTCCAACCACGCGGACAGATGCGGCAGACGGACGTTGAGCGAGTTGACGTTCCAGGAGGCGATTTTCATTGGGTCGATAGGTCTTTGATTTGTTCGGGGTTACTAAGTCCAACGAAAAGCTACCGGCTCATGTACCCCCATGACGGCAAGGCTTGGCGCTACTTGCCAGTCGTACCTGGCAGCATGCGCACCGGCAAATGCTACTCCACCCCTGGAGGGCGACGAGATCCAAATCGACCCGGCGACGACAGACGCCTCGGTCCGCAAGGCCAACGAGACTCTGAAGTTGAACAGCGTGGTCCGAGCGGAGTTTGTTCGCCGACTGAAGCACTGTGGATGTTTGCCAATTGGCGGCGCAACGCGGTGACGCCGCCGTCTCGCTAGGCGACTTTCAGACAAAGTGAACATCCATTCCATTGCCGGTTCCCGCGCTGTCGGACAGTAACAGCGATTCGCCCATGCCCTCTAGCCAGCCATTGCACATCAAACGCCAACTCCCCCGATGCGCGATCCTGCCAGCTAATCCCGCCAACCGCGAGGAGCTGGTGCACGGGCGCGGTACAGGCGCGGCTTGCGCAGCGCTCGCTCGGTGGCTTTCGCATACATATCGTCGAGCCACAGCATGTGGAAGTGGATAGCCTTGAGGCTTGGGGCTCTACTTCGAGGACATCGATAACTCGGGCACGCCCACTGCCCGCAAGTAGTCGTAGACCGGATCGTAGAACGCCGGCGCGCGGGTGGGATCGGCCTCATAGCCTTGCGGCACCACGATCACAGTGCCCTGCCGGGCGCGGGTGAGCAGTACGCGATAGGCGTTAACAAGATAGGCGCGGCGGTCATCCTTGTTAATTTTGGTCCAGCGGTCGCCAATAAAGCTGTGGTGCGCCCACGCGTTGCCGGTGTGGCGCAGGTCGCCATCCCACACCACGCAGGTCCAGTCGAGCTCCAAGCCCTGAACCTGAAACTCGGTGGCGACGTCTTCGAGGTAGTAGGAGGAGCGCGTGTCCTCCTTTCCGGCCAAGAACCAGTGCACCGGGTCGACCTTCACGCGCACGTCGATGGCGTGCGGGCGCAGCCGCTGCGCCTCGGACGACACCACGATGCCGTAGCGCTCGCTGCCGCGCGCCCGCGCGCGCAGCCACGCCTTGGCCGCCGCGAGGTCGCGGGTGACGCGCAGCGGGAAACGGGCCGTGGCCTCGGGCAGCAGGGCCTTAGCGCCGTCTACGTCGAGGTCGAGCAGGCGGTTCACGAACTCGGAGTAGCGCTCTGATCGGAACGAGCGCACGGAGGTGGCCAAATGCAGTGACGGCGCTTCGTGTAGCTTCTTGCGAGCCTGCACCTGCGCCTTGAGCGCGGCCACGGTGACGTCGCCCTGCCCCAGCTCCGGCGAGACATACACCTCCCACTCGGGGAAGCGACGCTCGACCGAGCCCAACCACTCGGCAATGCCAGCCTCGCCGGTGTTGATCTCCTGACCGTTGCCGACCAAGCACACCACCACCGCCCAGCTGGGGTGGCGGTCGAGGCAGGAAATCAGGAACTCCGGCTCAGAGAGGTCGAAGCCCGCCTGCCCGCGCTTGCTCCGCATGAACTTTGCAGTCTGCTCGCGGTTCCACGCGCGCTGGGCCTCATCGAAGATGGCAACGTGGTCGATGGGTGGCGTGGGGTCAGCTAATCCGGCGTCGCGGAAGTGATGGACGCTCTGGACGAAGCTCTTCACCTGCCGACGCGCCTCACCGACCCCCAGCTTGCGGCCCTGCTCTTTCTCGCGACGCACGCGGTCGCGCGCTAACGCCTCCTGCAGCACCTGCACCAAGGGCCCGTTGCCTGAGAGGTAGACGGCATGGAGTTCGGCCTCGGCATTGGTGCTCTGCGTGGCAACGTCGAGGCCCACAAGCGTCTTGCCTGCCCCAGGCACACCGGTGACAAAGCAAATCGCTTTGCGACCCTTCTCGCGGGCCTGCGTGATGACTTGGTTGATAAACCCCGAGGTCTGGCTGAGATTGGCCGCATCACTGCGCGAAATGTCGGCCACGTCGTGCCGGGCATAAAGCGCCATCGCCGCCTCAACGATGGTGGGCGTGGGCTTGTAGCGGCCGCGCACCCACGCCTCGGAATCGATGGCCGGCCCTTCGGCCAGTTCCAGCGCTAGAGCGATACCCTGCCCCAAGGTCTCGGGCGTGCAGCGCATCGGCAGAAACAGATTTGGCACCGCATTGTCCATAGCCGCCTGAACGGTGATAGCACGCGCCTCAGTGGCCACGAGGATCGGCACCACCGGTACATCGTGACTGGTCTCGTGGAAGTGCTTTAGGTCGAGGGCATAGTCGACGACTTGATCGATGTCGGTCGCGAGAAAAGCCTTGGAGCCGACTTTGAACTCGATGACGAACACCACGTGGCGAAGGACCAGAACTGCATCGATACGACGGCCAAGCCGCGGCACATCAAACTCGAGGTAGAGATGTCCTTCAGCAGACCATGCTACGAGGGCTTCGCTGAGGTATCTGATACTCCCCACCCAAGCATCAACTTGCATTCGGTCAATGCTGAACGTGGAGTGGCGAGATAGCTCACCGACGACTAATTCGAGGTCCGCCGATAGAAATCGCGCAAAGGTCTGCCCGTAGCCGTAACGGCGATAGCTGCCCGACAAACCATCCAAGGATTCCATGGCGCCTCCCTACTCGGGCACCAGGATAGATCGTCAGCACCACGACTCACAAACCGACGATGCTGCTCTTAGATCGGTCGAAAATCGACACACGTTTCCGAAAGCAGTGAAGTGATTCGGACGAACGTGGTTCCGGGGAGAACCCCTCGTCGAGGCTTCACTCACAACAGGTTCTCCATGGCCTCCAGCAGGCTTACCGTTTCCGGCAATCCAGCCTTGAGCAGATCGTCGAGCAGCTCGCGAGCGGTTTTTGGTGGATTCGTCAGCGCAGCGCGCATCCCCCGCACCGCAGTGCACACGACCGCGGGTTTCAGATCGAACAGATGAGCCAGGAACTCGTCTGGATGCTGCACCGAGATCCCGTAACGCGCCGCCACCTCGTCGGGGAAGTCGCGCACGTTCAAAGTGACAATGACGCCCGCCTGACAGCGGATGGCCGCAGCCAGCACATGGCGATCTTCCGGGTCAGGCAGCGTCAGTTGCTCGATGAAGGGCTCGTACTCGGTGACAAGGCAGTCCGGCACTGCGCGATTCATCAGCTCGCGGGTATTGCTGAGCCGTGCTGCCGTGATGTCCGGCCTATCGCGCAAGAGGCTGCCGATCCACTCGTCGTGAATCCGATCCGTCCAGCGTGCCTTGAACGCATCGGAGAGCGCAACGCGCAGCAGAAGGTCGCGCAATTGCGCGGGATAGAGAACGCAGGCGTCGAACAGGGCGACAAAATTCGCCACGCTCAGTAGCCCATGCCGAGCTCTTGTGCGTCGCGAGCCAGCTCATCAAGCGCGGCCTTGCGGTCGACCTGTGATCGGGCGCGGTACTCCATCAGATCCTTGAACATCACGCGGCGATGCGTGCCGACCTTGCGGAACGGCAGCTCACCCGCCTCCAACAGCGCGACCAGAAATGGGCGCGAGACGTTAAGGAAGTCGGCCGCCTCCTGGGTGGTCAGCTCGGCGTGGATGGGCACAATGCTTACCGCATTGCCGCGGGCCATCTGCGCCAGGATGTCGACCAGCATCCGCAGCGCTGACACGGGTACCTCGATCTCCTGGTCACCATCGATCACCCGCAGCCGCGCGGCCGCGCCCTGACCGATGCAGGCCGCCAGAAGACGGCTGCTCTCACCAGCAATGCGGGCTTCCTGCTCGGTGGGCAGCTGGGAGGAAAGTGACGTGGCGAGTACGGCGTTCATGGGCCTTGCCGCTGCGGAGAGAGGGAAGGCGAGCCTAGCACGCAATCGAAATAAACGAAATAAACGAATCTAACAACGGCAACTCGGGGACCGCCCGCCCTCGCCAATGGCAAGTAGGGGCGTCCCTACGTCTACCCGCCTTCAGCAGCGGTCCTCTGGAATGCAGCGTTGCTGTGACCGATCCTCGTCAACGTGCTTGGCGTGGACCTCGGGGTCATCTCACCAAGGACTTTCGTCGGTCGATTGACCTCGGGCTAGCGAGCAGGCGATGCGCGCCACGTTGACCCAGCAATGCCGCATTGGGCCGCTGTCTGCGCTGCCTTGCGAACCTCGCGACAGCGCGCAGTCGCCCCGCTTGATGCCGGACGACTGCGGTCCTACTGCCGGTGGTGGAGCGGGCGACGGTGACTCAGCAGGATTCGGTGTCGCGGTCGGTGTCGGCGGGCTGGGTTTCGCGAGTGTCCGTGACTTTGACGTCTTGCAGGCTCCAGCGTTCACCGTTCATCCGATAGCTGACCATCGAGTCCACTTCGCGCAGCGGTTGTCCCTGCGTAGCGGCGTGGTACAGCGAGGTCACGCGGAACTCGAGCACCTCGCCTTTGCGGACCGAGCTGCGGATGCTGGTGTGATCGGCCAGAAGTTCAGCGCTTGGCGTGCTCGCCACCGCTGACAGGCTGGCAATTTGCGAGTGGGCCGTCAAGTCGTCGGCGATGCGTGCCTCGTCGGGCACGTCGTTGAGTGCGGCCGGGGCCTCCGTGGCCGGGACCACGGGATCCTGTGCGGCGCGCGCGTGGTTGAGCAATGCGAGTAGTGCGAGAGACGCGATCAGCAGCAGGCTGATGTGCTTGGGTGACGGCATGGGTGGCTCCTTGCGGCGAGGTCCCTGCAGACCCACCCGCTTGGTGAGTGCAAGGGCGAGATCCGGTTGATCGCGCAAGAGGACGACTCCCACATCGACGGGAAGTTCCACGGCGAAGCCAATGTCGGGCACGCCAGGCAGGCTTCGCCACTGCCGTGACAGGGCAAGCGGACAAAGACGCCAGGAATCCGTGGTCGGCTTGACGGCGGCGCTGACGTCGCGACATCCGGCCTGCCGTTTTGCGGCGTCCGGGCGGATCGCTATACTGCGCCGCAGTCCTCGCGCCGCCGCTGTGGGTCAGCGGGCGCGGCGTTCCTTTCTTCCGACTTTGCAGGTGGTTTCCGTGAGCACACACGATTCGGTGTTTCTCAAGCGTTTCTCGATGATCATCGCGTTTCTGGTGGTCGTGACGATCCTCCTGGTTGCCGCCGCCAAGTACCTGTACACCTTCCATCCCACTGAGCCGAACGCGGTCAACGCCCAGCGCACGGCCGAGCGGTTGCAGCCCGTTGGTGCGGTGCACTCCGGTGAAACCGGCGCAGCGGCCATTGCGGCGGCCGCGCAAGCAGCAAGCGCCGCGGCAGCGACCCAGGTCGCCTTTGATGGCAGCCTGGATGGCAGCGTCATCTACAACGGTGCTTGCACGGCGTGCCATGGCACGGGCGCGGCCGGTGCACCCATGTTGACCAAGGATGCCTGGGCTGCGCGTCAGGCGCAGGGCATCGAAACCCTGGTCACGCACGCGAAGAATGGGTTCCAGGGAGCGGCCGGCATCATGCCGCCCCGCGGTGGCAATCCAGCCATCAGCGACGAACAGATCGACGCCACCGTGCGTTGGATGCTCGACAACCTGAAGTAATCACCTCGTATCGTTTTCAATTGACGCCGCCTTCGGGCGGCGTCTTCGTCTCTTGCCCCGTCGTTCGACTGGAATCGCCATGTCCCCGCAATGCAAGCCTTCCGCCGTGTTGAAACCTTTGAGCCTGTTCGCGCTTGGCGTGCTGCTGGCGGGCTGCGACGCCCCGGCGAACCATCAGGAGATTCCCAATTCGCCGCGCAATCTGGGCCAGCTGCAGGGCAGCGGCAGTCGCAGCGCGTTCGAGGGGCAACGTTTGCAGATTCAGGCGGTGGTGACCGGCAACTTTGTCAAAGGGCTGGGCGGCTTCTACTTGCAGGATGCAGTCGGCGAGGATGACGGTGATCCCTCCACGTCGGACGCGGTGTTCGTGGTCTGGTCGCGCGATGCACAGCCTGCGGTGCGACGCGGCGACCGCGTACGTGTCAACGGCGTCGTGCGCGAAGTGGGCGATGGCGAGCACACCCAGACGCAGTTGCAGGATGCGCAGGTAGAGGTGTTGGGACGTGCCGCCGCGAAGGCGGTCGCACTGTCTGCGGCGCCCGCCAGCGCCGCCGAATGGGAGCGTTTCGAAAGCATGTGGCTGCGCATCGACGCGCCGTTGAGCATCAGTGGCAACGACGGACTGCTGCGTTTCGGCGAGCTGACCGCGAGCTTTGGCGATCGACTTGTCGCGCCCACGGAACTGTTTCCACCCGGCCCGGAAGCACGCGCGCTGCAGGCCGACAACGCGCGCCGCACGCTGACACTGGACGACGCGCGGCGCAGCGAGTACCCCGAAAAGCTGTGGTTCCTGCCCGCGCTGCCGGATGGCGGCCAACCGCTGCGTGCCGGTTCGGTGTTGAACGGAGCCGAGGGCATTCTGGAGTCGCGCCCGTGGGGCTGGGCCTTGCAACTGACCGACGAACTGCAAGTGCAATCGCAAGCAGCTCGCCCCGCCGTTCCCTCGGCACCGGAAGGTCTCCGCGTCGCCTCGTTCAACGTGCTGAACTATTTCAATGGCAATGGTCGGGGCAGTGATTTCCCCACCGAGCGTGGCGCGCGTTCACCCGCCGAGCTGCAACGCCAGCGGGAAAAGATCGTCGCCGCCATTTCCGCGCTGCAAGCCGATGTCGTGGCCTTGCTGGAAATCGAGAACGACGGCGACGGCAAGTCCAGCGCCATCGCCGAGCTGGTTGGCGCGCTCAATCAGGCGCTGGGTGAAGCGGGCGATTACGATTGGGTTCGCGTCGGTAAGGATTCCGGGTCGGACGCGATCCGCGTCGCACTGATTTATCGGCGCCTACGCGTGCAGCCGAAGGGCGAACCGGCCGTGTTGAACACATCACCCTTCGATGACCTGCATCGCGTGCCGCTGGCACAGACTTTCAGCACGACGCTCGGCCTTCAGCCGTTCACCGTCGTCGCCAACCACTGGAAATCGAAGGGCGGCTGCGAGAAAGCCGAAGGCGGCAACCGCGATCAGGGCGATGGGCAAGGCTGCTGGAACGCCGCGCGCGTCGACGCCGCCCGCGCCCTGGACGAATGGCTGGCCACTGATCCGACCGGTGCGGGCAATGGACGGACCCTGTTGATCGGCGATCTGAACAGCTACAGCCAGGAAGACCCGCTGCGGCTGCTGCGCAGTGCGGGTTGGGTCGATGCCCACAGCCGAGATGGCGAAGCGAGCCACCACAGCTTCGTCTACCGTGGCCTGGGTGGTCGCCTGGACCATGCCTTCCTGTCACCCGCTCTGGTCGGGGATCTGAATGCCGCCCAAGTGTGGGGAATCAACGCCGACGAAAGCGACGCCTTCGGCTATGGCCAAGTCAAACAAGTCAATCCCGATGACGCGGTGTTCCGCAGCTCGGACCACGATCCGCTGCTGCTGGATCTTCGTGCGGGTACACCTTGACGACGCGCTATGATGCCGACAGCCACTGCGGTTCATCAGGTGCCATGAGCCAACCCACCCTCCCCAGCGCCTTCCCCGATCATGCGTCGGATCTGTCGATTCCCGGCCCAGCAGGCGTGCTGGAGCTGGCTGTCGATGTGCCGGAGCCGCAACTGGAACGCGCAGGCACGGTGATCCTGTGTCATCCGCATCCGCTGCATGGCGGCACCATGCACAACAAAGTCGTCACCATGGCCGAGCGCAGTCTGCGCGAACTGGGCCTGCACACGGTGCGCTTCAACTTTCGTGGCGTGGGCGGTTCAGCGGGCAGCTTCGATGACGGTCGTGGTGAAACCCTTGACCTGCTCGCGACCGCCGAATGGGTGCAGAACGTGCGCCCCAACGATGCACTCTGGCTGTGCGGTTTTTCCTTTGGCGCCTATGTCGCGCTGCTGGGTGCGAGACATTTGCCGATTCGACAGATGATCTCGCTGGCGCCGCCGGCAGGACGCTGGGACTTTTCCGCCGTGCTGGCACCGGATTGTCCGTGGCTGGTGATTCAGGGCGAAGATGACGATGTGGTCGATCCCAGCGCGGTGTATGCCTGGGTCGAGTCCATGCCGCAGAAGCCGCATCTGGTCCGCATGCCGGACACCGGACACTTCTTTCATCGGCGTCTGATGGACCTGCGCGGGGCGATCAAGAACGGCGTGCGCGCCCAGTTGCCGCCGTTGCTCAATCCCTGATTCGACGTGTCATCCGGCCTTCTTCCCAGCGACATCTACGCCCAGGGCGTGCAGCGCGGTCGGTGGCAGGACGACGCCGCGCAGCGCGCCGTGCTGGTCGAACTGGATCGCATCCATGTTGCCGTCTCGGCGATTCCTCAGGCGGGGCTGTTCACCCGCTTCCGTCGCCGTCTGCAGGGACGTCGAAGCGTCCCTGGTCTGTATCTCTGGGGAGGCGTCGGGCGCGGCAAGACCTTTCTGGTCGACCTGTTGTTTGCCGCCGTGCCGCATGCGCGCAAACAGCGGCAGCACTTCCATCGATTCATGGGCGAGGTGCATGCGCGGCTACGCGAGCTGCCTGGCCGCAGTGATCCACTGGCCGATGTTGCCGATGCGCTCGCCGAACAGATCGACCTGCTTTGCCTCGATGAGTTTTTCGTCAGCGACATCGGTGACGCGATGATTCTCGGACGTCTGCTCGAACACCTGTTCGCTCGCGATGTCTGCCTGGTCACGACATCGAACACCGTACCCGACAATCTGTATCGCGATGGTCTGCAGCGCGAACGCTTCCTGCCCGCCATCGCCTTGTTGAAGTCGCATTGCGTGGTGCATGCCATCGACAGCGCCACGGACTACCGCCTGCGCACGCTGCAGCAGGCGCGGGTCTATGTCACACCGCTAGGTCAGGAAGCCGAGGACGCGCTGCTGCGCACCTGGGATGCGTTGACCGCCGACGAAGCCCCGGATGATTCACCGCTGCGCATCCATGATCGGCAGATTGCCTTCCGGCGTCGCAGCGAGGGCGCGATCTGGTTCGATTTCGATGTGCTTTGCGATGGTCCACGCTCGGTGGCGGACTACATCGAGCTGGCGCGTGACTTCCACACCGTGTTCCTGTCCAACGTGCCGTCGCTGGACGCCAGTCACGACAACGCCGCACGTCGCTTCGTGCATCTGGTGGACGAGTTCTATGATCGCGCCGTCAACCTGATCATCTCGGCCGCTGAGCCGGTACTGTCGATCTATCAAGGCGAACGCCTGCGACACGAGTTCGAACGCACCGGCAGTCGCCTGATCGAAATGCAGTCGGAAGCCTATCTGGCGCGCGAACATCAGCCTTGAATCTTCTGGTGCGACGCAACCGGGTCGCTTTCAGCCTGTCAATCCGGCCAATTCCCCTGAAATCCACTGAAAACGGGCTTCCCCCGCCGCGCCAAGCTTGGCAAACTGCACGCGCCGCATTCCCGTCGGCTCGATTGAACGGAAACTCAATGAACAAGCAGGAACTCATCGCCGCTGTGGCGGCCCAGGCTGAACTGTCCAAGGCAGACGCTGCACGTGCCGTCGACGCATTCGTGTCCACCATCAGCGACGCGCTGGCCGCTGGCGACAGCGTGACCCTGGTCGGCTTCGGCACGTTTGCCGTGAAGGCCCGTGCGGCCCGCACTGGTCGCAACCCGCAGACCGGTGAAGAAATCAAGATCAAGGCGTCGAAGAACCCGACCTTCAAGGCCGGCAAGGCGCTCAAAGACGCGCTGTAATCCGACTTCGCCGCCCACTTCGGGCACTGCGCCAAGCAAACCCGTCGCGTCGAAAGATGCGACGGGTTTTTCTTTGCTGACGAACTCTGGACACAGTGAAACGCAGTTCGCCGGGTTGGTGCTGATAACATCGACAGTCCCATTCTCTCCGCGCTGCGCACTGCCATGTCCGATAACGACGCCCTGAAGCAAGCCGCCCTCGACTACCACCGCCAGCATCCGCCGGGCAAGATCAAGGTCACGCCGACCAAGGCACTGGTAAATCAGCGCGATCTTGCTCTGGCCTACTCGCCCGGCGTGGCAGCCGCCTGCGAAGTGATCGTCGACGATCCGCACGAAGCATCGACCGTCACCGCACGCGCCAATCTGGTCGCGGTCATTTCCAACGGCACTGCGGTGCTGGGGCTTGGCAATATCGGCCCACTGGCCGCCAAGCCGGTGATGGAAGGCAAGGGCGTGCTGTTCCAGAAGTTCGCCGGCATCGATGTGTTCGACATCGAGGTCAGTGAGAACGACCCCGACAAGCTGGTCGAAATCATCGCCTCGTTGGAACCGACCTTCGGCGGCATCAATCTCGAAGACATCAAGGCCCCCGAGTGCTTCATCGTCGAGCGCAAGCTGCGCGAACGCATGAAGATTCCGGTCTTTCACGACGACCAGCACGGCACCGCGATCATCGTCGGCGCGGCGGTGTTGAACGCCCTCGAAGTCGTCGGCAAACCGATCGGCGAGGTCAAGCTGGCCACCTCGGGCGCGGGTGCCGCAGGCATCGCCTGTCTCGACATGCTGGTCGCGCTGGGCATGCGCAAGGAAAACATCTTGGCTGTGGACCGCGAGGGCGTGCTGTACACCGGACGCGACCACATGGACGCCGACAAGCGTCGCTATGCGCGCGACACCGACAAGCGCACGCTCAGCGACATCATGCAGGGTGCCGATGTGTTCCTCGGCCTCTCGGCGGGCAATATCCTCAGCGAAGACATGCTGCGCAGCATGGCGGAGCGGCCGATCATCCTGGCACTGGCCAATCCGACTCCGGAAGTCAGCCCGGATCTGGCCAAGCGTGTGCGACCCGACTGCATCATCGCCACCGGCCGCTCGGACTACCCGAATCAGGTCAACAACGCCTTGTGCTTCCCGTACATCTTCCGTGGCGCGCTGGATGTTGGCGCCACCACCATCAACGAAGCCATGAAACTGGCCTGCGTGAAGTCGATTGCCGAGCTCGCGCGCAAGGAAGCCAGCGATCTCGGCAATGCTTACGCCGGTGAAACCCCGTCATTCGGACCCGAATACCTGATTCCGCGTCCGTTCGACCCGCGCCTGCTGGTGTCCTTGGCACCCGCCGTCGCCGAAGCAGCGATGGCCTCGGGCGTGGCCGCGCGTCCGATGACGGACATGGATGCCTACCGCGAACGATTGAGTCAGTTCGTGTTCCGCACCGGCCTCCTGATGAAGCCGGTGATGGAGCGCGCAAAGGCCGATCTGCAGCGCGTGGTGTATGCCGAAGGCGAAGAGGAAACCACCCTGCGCGCGGTGCAGACGGTGGTCGACGAGCGCATCGCCAAGCCGGTGCTGATCGGTCGCCCCGCGGTGATCGAGTCACGCATCAAACGTCTGGGCCTGCGCATTCGTCCAGGCGTGGATGTGGAGGTCACCAATATCGATGACGACCCGCGCTTCAACGAATACTGGCAGCTCTACCACCAGATCATGCAGCGTCGTGGCGTCACTCCGGATGCAGCGAAGGCACTGGTCCGCTCGCGCTCGACCGTGATTGCTGCGCTGATGGTGCGCCGTGGCGAGGCCGATGCCCTGCTCTGCGGTCTGGTCGGTCGCTACCAGAAGAAGGCCAAGCACGTCCTCGACATCCTCGGCAGCGATCAAGGCGAAGAGAAAGTCGCCGCACTGTCCGCCGTGCTCAACGACAAGGGCGTGTTCTTCTTCACCGACACCCACATGCAGTTCGACCCGACCGCCGAACAGATCGCCGAGAGCGCGCTGCAGTCGGCTTATCGACTGCGCCTGTTCGGCGTCGAACCGAAAGTGGCGTTGATCAGCCACAGCAACTTCGGCAGCAGCGATAACCCCAGCGCGCAGAAGATGCGCGACGCGCTGAAGAAGATCCGCATCCGTGCACCGAAGCTGGAGGTCGAAGGCGAGATGCACGTCGACGCCGCCTTGAACGAGGACGTGCGCAATCGCCTGTTCCCCAATTCGCGCCTGAAGGGCAGCGCGAATCTGCTGGTCTTCCCCAATCTCGACACCGCCAACACCGCCTACAACCTGGTGCGCAGCATGACCGATGGTGTCGGTCTGGGACCGATTCTGATGGGGCCGTCGCACAGCGCCCATGTGCTCACCGCCTCGGCCACGGTTCGCCGCATGATCAACATGACCGCGATTGCCGCGGTGGAAGCACAAGTCCGTAAGGCGATGCGCTGAACACCGACCCGACATGACCGCCATTCTCCCGTTCTGGCAACGGCTACGCGCCATTTCGCTGTACCCGTTCCAGAGTGCCGCGCTGTACACGGTGATCGTTTTGACCGTGCTCATCGCGGTCGGCGGGCTGCTGCCGGTCGTGGGCTTCCTGCTGATCCTGCTGAGCTGGTTGGCCGCCCTCAAGTACGCCTTCGAGATTCTGCTGACCACCGCCAACGGACGACTTGAAGCACCGGAAAGCGTGCTCGGCATCGGCAACTCGGTGGTATGGAGTTTCCTGGTGCTGCAGATCGTCAGCGTGTTCGTGCCGATGATCGTGGCAATGGCGGCATCGGTGGAACTCGGCACTCTGTTGCTGTGGCTCATAATGTTCCTTCAGCCTGCCGCGATCATGGCCCTGGGCATGACGCAAAGCCTGCTCAGCGCGCTTGACCCGTCGCTCTGGCTACGCCTGGTGACCCGCATCGGCTGGCCCTATCTGGCCCTGGTTGGCTTGCTGCTGGTGATCCAATACAGCGCGGCCAATGCCACGGGACTGTTGGGTGCCATGCTGCCCGCCGTGCTCGCCGAACCGCTGATCACGGTCTTTGCGCTGTGGGCTTTGTTTGCCACTTTTCATTTGATGGGCTACCTGCTTTGGCAGTACCACGAAGCGCTGGGATTCGAACCCACCGCGCCCGAACGCGTGGTCAACCAACGCGAAGCGCAGGAGCAGCAACTGCAGGACGCGGTCACCCAGGCCGTGCAGGGCGGTGACATCGCATCCGCCTTGCGCCTGATTCGCGAAGAGCTGCGCTCACGTGCATTGCCGATTCCGCTGCACGACCTGTATCGACGACTGCTGCGTCAGCAAGGCGACCAGGCGGCATTGCTGGAACACGGACGTCTGTTCATGCATCTCCTGCTGGTCGAAAAGCAGGATCGTCGTGCCCTGGGCCTGGCTCGCGAATGTCTGGATCTGGATGCCCACTTCACCGCACCGGACATCGAGGACAGCATTCGTCTGGCCGAACGTGCCGCGCAGTCAGGCCAATCCAGCCTCGCCGTCGATCTGCTGCTGGCCGCCGTGCACGCCGATTCCAGGCATCCCGAAATGCCGCGCTGGACGTGGCGCGCGGTCGATCTGCTGTTGCGTCAGCCGGGACGTGAAGCGCAAGCGCTCAGCCTGCTGGACAAAGCACTTCCCCGCTGCGACGACCCCGCCCTGCGCGACAGCCTGGAAGGACTGCGGCGCAGTTTGGCTGGGGCCGTCGGGTAGCGCGAATCTCAGCCCTGCTCAAGCAGAAAGCGGGCTTTCTGCGCCTGCGGGCTGTCCGGGTGTTGATCGAGGAGGCTCTGCAGCACGCGGCGTGCGGCGGCGTGGGCAAGCGATTCGCGCAGACGCAAGGCGATGCGCAACTGCAGCGTAGGCATCTGCGCTTGCAGCTCGGGGTGTGTCTGCAGGCGTGGCAGCAGTCCCAGTGCGGCGTCGACTTCGCCACGTGCCAGCAGTTGTTGGATCAGGGTTTCCAGCGCTTTGCTTGGCAGCGTCGGCAGCAGCGCCGCATCGATTTCTGTCGTCACACGCGCTTTGGCGAGCAGTTCATCGACCGTGCTGACCGGCAGATCCAATACCCGGATCACCCGCTCGCCGATCCACTCGCTACGCCGCGCATTTTGCGCGCAGCGCAGTCGCGCCAGGGCCACATCAAATCGTTCCGGCGCCAACTTTTGCGCCGCAGCGAGATGGACTTCGGCGGCCTCCAACTGCAATTGACCCAAGGCGGCCTGACCGCGTTTGAACTCGGCTTCGGCGCGCTGCGCGGGCTGGCTTTCGTCTTCGGAATCGTCCAGCCAGTGCGTCCGAATGCCGCCGGTTTGCCGTAGCGCGAAGGCCAGCAGCGCGCCACTCACGATGCCACCCGCATGGGCGGAATAGGCCACCCGACTGTCCGAAAAGCCCATCTGCAACAGCTCCCAACCCAGCCAGATCGGCAGCAGCCAAAGAGCCGGTGCGCGCACGTAGTCGAAGATCACGAAGAACCAGTAGAACAATCGCACGCGACGCCAACCCCAGACCACGCAGAACGCCCCCATCAAGGCAGCGATGGCACCGGAGGCACCCAGCGATGACGTCAACTCGCCACTCATTTCCATCTGCCAGGCCAGACCCGCTCCGAGTCCGCCGAGCAGATACAACAGCCCAAAGCGCAGCGCGCCCAGCGGCGCTTCCACCAGCAGACCCAGTGCAACCAGAAACAACAGGTTGCCCAGCAGGTGCTCCACGCTGCCATGCAAAAACATCGAGCTCAGATATTGCCCGGGCTGGGCGTCCGACGAAGGCAGGGCGTAGTGTTCGGTCACGACGTCCGCCAACAGGGCTTCGCGGTGCGCGTTGAGCGATTGCCAGCGCTGCCAGTCTTCTGGCGAGGCAAACCACTGGCCCTGTTCGAGTCCTTCCCAAAAGCGCCGATCCGACTGCATCGCGACGTGTCTGGCCCACGCACGCATCGGTTCGGGCAGATCCGCCTCCTCTTCCTGCATCGCGGGATCGCTGTCCGCTTGTTGCCGATAGCGCGCGTAGGCGTCGCTCTCCAGTTTCGCCAGTCCGCTGTCCTGCGCGTACTGCTCTGCCGCCGCGCGCCGCTCGTCATCGCGCGCCTGCGGCCCGAAAAACACCAACACGTTGATCACCACCAGCAGGGCAGTCAGCCATGGGAAATTGCGCCGCGTCAGCGGGCGATGCAAGGGCAGAATCAGCATGCGAAAGACAGGTCAGGCGAGACGAGGCCGCAGCGTGAGCCGCGCGCTACGCGAGATCAAGAGGTGGGCGGCGTCCAGCGTCAATTCGATTTCTCGACAGCCAAACTGCGCAGGAACAATCCGCTCGAGCCCACGAGCAACAGTGCGCTCAACACGGCCAGCCCCGCACCCCAAACCCAGTACGGCAACCAGAGCGCGGCTTCGATCTGCGCCACATCCGAGGGCATCGGTCCGGCGGAGGTCTGCGCGACGGCGGTGAACAGGTAATCGGCGCGACTGAAGCTCGCAAGACCGAGCTGGACGGCGATGAACAGGCTGCTCCATTGCAGCATGACCGGCTTACCGCGCAGGGCGAGCGCGGCAAGCCCGAGCCCCATGACGCCAGCGTAGAACAGGGTCAGCAGATTGCCCGCCCACAGCAGTACCAACAGCGCGCAGAAGAGGGCGCAGCCCATCAAGGCGATGCGGCTGCTGCGCTCGTGTCGGGCGGCCAGCAGCAACAGACTCGCGGCGATGGGCGGACCCAATAGTCCAGCCGCCGCAATCAGCGCGCCTTGCAGTGCATTGAAATGACCACGATAGCTGGCGACACCGGAGCCATCGGCAAACAAGGCCAGCGATTCAAACGATCCGCCAAGCAGCAGTGCGGCCAACCCATGCCCAAACTCGTGGGCCAAGGTGGACCCCAACAGAATCGGCCAATGCAGCCAGATCGGCACCGGCAGCCAATGCAATGCCAGCGTGAGCAGCGCCACCACCAGCAGTGCGCGGAAGGCGCGTTGACGCGCACTGGACGGCGCTGACGACGCGATGACGGAAGAGGTGTCACCTTGCGGCGCTAATTTCGTCACAATGCGTCACCATTCGGCGCAGCCATCGGAGGCGGCATGTTCTCACGCATTTCCAACTTGATTCGCGGCTTCTTCTCGCTGTTCATCACCGGCCTGGAAAAGAAAAACCCCGAAGCCCTGCTCGAACTTGAACAGGAGAACCTGCGCAAGCAGATCGCCAGCTATAACCAAGGTCTGGCCGCGCATGCCGGTCTGGCCGAGCGCCTGATCGGTCAGGTACGCAAGCTGGAAACCGAAGAAAAGGAACTGCGCGCCCGCACTGCCGCACACCTGCGAGCGGGCAACAAGGACGCCGCAGCTCAACACGCGCTGCGTCTGCAGACCGTCACCCGCGAGCTGGCCGAAAACCGTGCCCAGATGGAGCAAGCGGAAACCACCTACAAGGACCTGATCCGCGCACGCGATGTCGCGGTGAACGCCGCGCGCGCCAAGATCGAAAGCCTGAAAGGCGCGATCAATGACATGCGCATGAAGACCGCGATGGCCGAAATGAACGAGATGGCCTCGGGCATGATCGGCCAGATTGGCGGCTCGGGCGACACGCTGAATCGCCTGCACGAAATGGTCGAAGAAGAGCGCAACAAGGCCGCCGGGCGTGCCCGCGTGGCGCGCGACTCGCTGGACATGAGCGAGGTCAACGTCAAGGAAGCCGAGATGAAGGCGCTGGCCGATCAGGCACTGGCCGATTTTGCTGCCGCCGAGGGCATCAGCCTGGGTGATAGCGAAGCCGCGCCTGCGGCCGCCTCGCGCAGCATGGGTGCGAAGCCTACCAGCGAAGGCGAGTCGGCCTGAGATGGCCCTGCCCGAACACGCACCCGACTGGGCGAAATCGCTGGCGCGCGGCTTTGAGAGCGGTGCGCACGGCCAATTCATCCTGCACGGCAATGTCGCCGACCGCTTCCTGCTGGACGGTCGGCGCGTCGGCCTGGTGCGCTGTCTCGATCAATTGCTGCTGGGCGGCTTCGAGCTGGTCTTCGTCTTCGATGCGGGCAACGGCCTGAGTCTGCTGCGTGGCGGCGAGCGCCTCGCGCAATGGCCCGCCATGAAAGACATGCCCGCCCTGCCGCGCGAGCCAAGGGCGGCGATTGAATTGATCACTCGCTATCTGCGCTATCGCGCCAATCTCGCTGCCCTTGGCAAGGTCGAGCCCGAGCACGTCGCGGTGATCCTGCGTGGTGTCGAACAATGGCTGCCCGCCTCGCGTCAGGGTGACGCCGACATCGCCGCCATGGCCAGTCTGCTGCGCGACTGGGCCACCGAAGCACCATTCGCCGATATGGCCTTTGCCTCGGTATTGATCGTCGACCAACTGGCCGACCTGCATCCGCTGCTGGTGATGCATCCACGCGTCTCCAAGGCGCGCATCGCCATGCCCGATGCGCCCACACTGGAGCAGGCCTTGGCGCAATTGCGAGTCGAACACCCGGCCGCATTCGATGCCGACCTGGGTGACCGCGAGGCGGCCCAGGCACTGGCGGGCGTCAGTCTCAGCGCACTGCAAAGCCTGGTCCGCGAACGCGCCCACGAGGGACGACGCCTGGGTCCGCAGGATTGGTCTGCGGTGAAGAAATCCCTGATCGAAACCGAAGCGGGCGATCTGATCGAGTTCATCGAATCCAAGCGCAGTCTGGAGGATTACCACGCACAGGCCGCGCTCAAGACCTGGCTGCGTCAGGACATGCAGCTCTGGCAGCAAGGCGACCTGCGTGCGCTGCCGATGGGCTATCTGCTCTGCGGTCCGGTCGGTACGGGCAAGACCTATCTGGTCGAATGTCTGGCCGGTGAGGCCGGTGTGCCGGTGGTGAAATTGAAGAATTTCCGCGATCGCTGGGTCGGTTCCAGCGAAGGTAATCTGGAGAAGATTTTCCGCCTGATTCGCGCGCTGGGCCGCTGCATGGTGTTCGTTGACGAAGCCGACCAGACCTTGGGCAAGCGGGACGGCGGCAGCAGCGATAGCGGCCTGTCGGGTCGCATCTATTCGATGCTGGCACAGGAAATGTCGAACGGTGCCAATCGCGGACGCGTGATGTGGCTGCTGGCCAGCTCGCGACCGGATCTGATCGAGGTCGATCTCAAACGACCGGGCCGCGTTGACGTGAAGATTCCGCTGCTGCCCACCACCAGCGTGGAAGAAAGCGCCGGTCTCCTGCGTGCGCTGCTCAAACGCTTCGACATCGAATTGTCGGTCGCCGATCTGGTCAAGCTGCCGCTGCCGATTCTGCTCACACCCGGCGCAGCAGAAGCCTTGGCGGTGAAGGTCTATCGACAAAGCCGTACGCAATCGCAGGCCCCCTTGGACGCGCTGCGCAGCAGTCTGGATGGGTATCAGGCACCGGTGCCCGCCGATGTGCTGCGTCATCAGATGCGCCTGGCCATTCGTGAAGCGACCGACATGGCCTTCGTACCGCCGAGTCTGCGCGCGCTTGGCGAGGAAGCCGCATGAGTACGGCGCGCTATCTGTGGAAGGCGTTCTGGGCCCGTCCTTTTGGCATGCCGATTCCACCAAATCTGTTTGGCCTCGCTGCCTTCGGCCTGCTGGGCGTGTTCCTGAGTCCGGGTTTCTGGGTGCTCGGTGCCGGCCTGGAAATCGCCTACCTCGCCCTGCTTTCGGGCAATGCCCGCTTCCGCCGCACGGTCGATGCCGAGCGTCAATCCGAAGACCCGCAAGATCAACGCTATGCCAGTCAGCTCGCCCTGCTGGATCGCGAAGCGCAGACCCAGCAAGGTCGCATCGAAGCGCGCTCGCGCGAAATCTTCGCCACGCTCAATGCCTCGCCGATGCTGCGCACGCATGTGGACAGCCTTGAACAACTGGTCTGGCTGCATCTGCGCCTGCTGGTGGCGCGTCGTGCGATTCTCGGCGTGGTGGAAACCGCCAGCATCGAATCGCAACGACTCGATCAACAAGAGCAGCAGATCGAGCAACGCCTCGCCGCCACCGATCTCAGCCCCGAACTGCGTCGCTCGCTGGAACAGCAGAAGTCGGTGATCGACCAACGTCAGGCCGCCCATCTGGATGCCCAGCGTCGGTTGGAGCATGTCGATGCCGAGCTGGCGCGCATCGATCAGCAGATCGCACTGATCCGCGAACAGGCGCTGCTGTCGACCAACGAAGACAGCATCGGCAGTTCGCTGGATGCCTTGGCGGCGTCCTTCAACGAAGCCAATCGCTGGCTCAGCAGCCAGCGTGATCTGCTGGAACCGATGGACCTGCTGACGTCACACCGCCTGCCCGAACGCGTTCTGAAAGGGCCGCCTCCGCTGCCAGGCAAACGTCAGGCGCAAACGCAGTAATCCCACCTCACCCGGCCGCAGACGCCGCCACCCCGAACCGAGGAGCAAGGTATGACGCCGCAGACATTCTCCCGCCAGCGTGGCAATGCCGCTGGCAAGTTCATCACCTTCGTACTGGTCCTGGCCCTGCTTGGATTGGGCGGCTGGCTGGTGCTGCAGGATCAGAGCAAGGCCCCGCCCAGCGAGGTCAGCGCGCAGCGTGATCCGCAGGATGCGCCAAGCAGCGATGACGACCAAAGCGCCACCAGCGGTGAAGCACCCACGCCCATCGAACCCCTGACACGTCTGCCCACGCTCGACGCCGCGGCGGCCTATCAGCCGAAGGACAACGTCATCGATGTCGACATCAGCGAGTACGCCGGATACGCCGGACTGATCGTGGCCAACGGCGGCCTCGCGCCCAACCCGGATTCAATCTTTGCCAAGCAATACGGCTTTCAGGTGCGCCTGACCCTGAGCGAAGAGGAAGGTTGGTCCAAACTCAACAACGGGCGCATCGCGGCTTCGGTAACCACCACTGACACGCTGCCGATCATGGGACGCCAGTTCGAGGTGATCGCGCCCGTGCAGATCGGCTTTTCGCGCGGTGCCGATATGGTCGTGGTGGACGCAGGCATTCCCAACATCAACCAGTTGACCGGCAAGGTGCTGGCCTCCTCACAGTTCAACGAAGCCGAGTTTTTCATCCGCTATCTGGCCTCCGAAGCGGGCGTGAAGGTCCGCGTGTTGCACGATCTGGACGCTCGCCCCGCCGCTGATGAGCTGGGCTTGGTGATGTACGAAGACGCCTTCGTCGCCTGCGATGCCTACGAACACGAGTTGGCGCAGCGCACGCCGCGTCTGAATGGCTGCGTCGGCTGGTCGCCGCGCACCGATGAAGTGGTTGAAGCGTCCAATGGCCGCGCCAAGGCGCTGGTCAGCAATCGAAACTTGCTGGTCATCGCCGACATCCTGATGGTCAATCATGGCTTCGCAACGGCCCATCCCGATTGGGTCAAAGGACTCGTGCATGGCTTGCTGGAAGGCAACCGCCAAGTGCGCGACAACCCCGAACCGCACCTCGCCCAGATCGCGGGCGCGCTGGGCTGGGAAGTGGATGAAACCCGCGACGAACTGCGCAAGGTGCACCTTTCCAACCTGCCAGAAAACCTCGCCTTCTTCGAGGGCACCATCGACGCAGCCGG
>Ga0075163_10002242_pt1 | contig 26063 bp, 20 predicted proteins | sample JI1023141ADNA_FD_71478 | JGI IMG/M metagenome (GOLD analysis project Ga0075163, IMG submission 71478) | Wastewater effluent complex algal communities from Wisconsin, to seasonally profile nutrient transformation and Carbon sequestration -... | ecosystem: Engineered > WWTP > Effluent > Algae...
CCATGGTCTGGGCCGATCTGATTCCGGAGGACTCCGGCAAAAAACTCGACTACCAGTCGGTTGCTGCGCAATTCGAGGCGATACGCCAGAAATACGAAAACGACCAGGTCACAGTGCACATCATCGGATTTGCCAAGATGGTTGGTGATATCGCCGATGGCGCGCGTTCGGTGGTCGGCTTCTTCTTCCTGACCATTGGCATGACTTGGCTGCTGCTGTTTCTGTACTCGACTTCCGGCAAATTGGCCAGCCTCACCGTGTTGGCTGCCTTGATCTCGGTTGTCTGGATGCTGGGCGCGTTGCGCCTGATGGGCTTTGGCATCGACCCGATGAACATGCTGACGCCTTTCCTGATCTTTGCCATTGCGGTGAGCCATGGCGAGCAGATGATCAATCGCTTCCGTGGTGAAATTTTCTTCGGTGGCTTGGAGGAAGGTTCCGTCGAAGAACTGCGTGCTCGCGCCAAGGATGCCGTCGGGCCCTTGGAAGCGGCGCGTTCGTCGTTCCGCATGCTGCTGATTCCGGGTACCGTGGCATTGCTCGCGGGCTGCATCGGCTTCGGCGCGATCCTGGTGATTCCCATCGACATGGTGCGCGAGCTGGCGATCACCGCGACAGTCGGGGTGGCGCTGACCATCCTCACCGATCTGGTCTTGTTGCCGGTGCTGCTGAGCTACACGCATCTGCGCAATCTCGACCGCAAGCGCGAATATCGCCTGCGTCAATTGACCCAGTTTGATCGTATCTGGGCTTTCCTTGCCAAGGGGAGTCGCCCCATTCCCGCAGTGATTCTGGTCGCGGCCGCTGCAACCCTGTGGTTCTTCGCGGAACGCGAGGGGGACAAGGTGATGACCGGTGATGCGCAAGCGGGTGTCGCAGAACTTTGGCCAGACGCGCGCTACAACCGCGATGCCGAGATGATCAGCAGCAAGTTCGCGTTGGGTGTCGACATTCTCAATGTGATCGCCGAAGCGGGTCCGTCCGCGTGTACCACCAGCTATCCGGCGATGGAAACCATTGATCGCTTCGCCTGGCATATGCGCAATGTGGAAGGCGTCGAGCAGATCATGACCCTGCCCATTGCCGCCAAACTGGTCTATGCCGGTTACAACGAGGGCAATGTGCGTTGGCGCACCCTGCCGCGCGATGGCGACTCACTGCGCCTGGCGACGCAGAGTTTTGAAACCGATTCCGGTCTGCTCAACTCCGACTGCAGCGCGATGTCGATCATGATGTTCCTCAGTGATCACAAGGCAACCACGATTGATCGGATCGTCGCCGCGGTGAAGCAGTTCCGCGAGGACAACAATGCCTATGACGTCAATTTCCGCGTCGAGCGCGACAAAGCCGTGGCGGCGGCCTCGGAAGCGGGCGAGGAATGGCATACCGACATCGTCAATCTGCGCCTCGGCACCGGCAACATCGGCGTGATGGCGGCGATCAACGACACCGTGCGTGCCTCTGAACACACCATTCTGTATCTGTTGTACGCGGCGGTTTTCGTGATGTGCCTGATCAGTTTCCGCAGTCTGCTGGCCGCGCTCTGCATTCTGTTGCCACTGGTGCTGGTGACCGAACTGGGTCATAGCCTGATGGTGCATCTGGGCATTGGCATGAAGGTCAACACGCTCTGCGTTGTGGCCTTGGGTGTCGGTATCGGCGTCGACTACGGCATCTACATCTATGCACGCATGGCGGAGGCACTCAAGGCGGGGCATTCGCTCACCGACTCGTACTTCATCGCGCTGAAGACGACGGGTATTGCGATCTTCTACACCGCGCTGACCTTGGCGGCCGGTGTCGGCACATGGGTGTTTTCTGAACTCAAATTTCAGGCGGACATGGGGCTCATGCTGACCTTCATGTTCGTCATGAACATGATCGGTGCCGTCGTGCTGATGCCTGCCATCCTGCGCGTGCTGACCTGGAAAAGGACCACAGTAGCCGCCTGAGCCGGATAGACAGCGGATAGAGGCGCACTCGATCCATAAAGGGCAATTCGGCGACGTCAAGGCGTCGCCGAATTGCCGCCTTCGCGCCCGCAATTCGCCATGTCAGTGCAACAACCTTTGACGTCACAGCGTGGCGGGAATATTCCGCGCGGTCTGCAATCTCAAACTGTTGTCACTGCCTCGGGAGTCACTCATGTTGAATGTGTCTGTTGCGCGTCGCCGCCTGTTTACCCTGGGAACGCGCTTGGTGCTGGCTCTGTCTGCCTGTTCGGCGGGCGCAGTCATCGGTGCAGAATCGATCTTCGTCGAGGATGCCCGCGTGGCGCGCGTCTTCTCCGAGGTCCGGATGGAAGGCTGCTTCGTGCTGCTGAATGTGCAGAGCGGCCTCTACAGCGGCTACAACGCCAGTCGCGCTTCGACGCGCTTCACACCGGCATCGACATTCAAAATTCCGAATAGCGTGATCGGCCTGGCGACCGGCGCGGTCAGCAGTGTGGACGAGGTGCTGCCTTGGGGCGGCGGCAAAGCGTTCTTGCCAAGCTGGGAAAAAGACATGAGTCTTCGCGAGGCGATCATCGTCTCCAACGTGCCGGTCTATCAGGAACTGGCGCGTCGTATTGGCCTTGAGCGCATGCAGACGATGGTCAAGCTGTTCGACTATGGCAATCGCCAGATCGGCGACGTGGTCGATCAATTCTGGTTGCGCGGACCCTTGCAGATCAGTGCGATCGAGCAAACGCAGTTTCTTGCTCGTCTCGCCAGGCGCGAATTGCCGGTCGTTCGCAGGGCCCAGGACGCCGTCGCGGAAATCACCCAGCAGGACAGTGGCGTCGACAGTCAAGGCCGAGCGTGGTCCTTACACGCCAAGACCGGCATGGCGCTTCCCGACCACGGCAATGGCATTGGATGGTGGGTCGGCTGGGTGCAGCGCGAAGACGAGGTGTTTGCCTTCGCCTTGAACATCGATATTCAGGACAGGGCACAAGGGCCAATTCGCATTGAAATGGGCAAAGCGGCCTTGCGCGCACTGGGCGTTCTCCCTCCCGCGACGGAGTAAGTCCGTCCGCGCGGAAAGCCCGGACCGCCATGCTAGTCGCGCTGGCGGTCCAACAAGGTCAAGCCTTCTTGACGAACTCCGACTTCAGCTTCATCGCGCCGATGCCGTCGATCTTGCAGTCGATGTCGTGATCGCCATCGACCAGACGGATATTGCGCACCTTGGTGCCCACCTTGACCACCAGCGACGAGCCCTTGACCTTCAGGTCCTTGATCACCGTCACCGTATCCCCATCGGCCAGAACTGCGCCGTTGGCATCCTTGATGACGCGAGTGTCTTCCGTCGTCGTTTCCATCTCCGAGCCTGCCTTCCACTCGTGCCCACATTCTGGACAGACCAACTGATCGGCGTCCTCGTAGGTGTATTCGGACTGGCATTTGGGGCAGGGCGGCAACGTGCTCATGGGCGGTTCCAAGAATAAAAACGCATTATCGCACCCAGCTTGTCCGCCTCGCGCGACCTCACCCCTGAAGCCGATACGCCATTGCGCGAAGAACCCTCGATCCGCCGACTCGAAACTGTCTCGGGTGAGCGCAGGCTGCCGAAGAACAGATGCACGACTCGTTTTCGTCACGAGGTTCTCGGCCATCGCCCACCGGCGTTCGTTTTGTCGACGCGCAGGATCGTGGAGATGCCGTCGGACCGGTGGTGCCTCAAACGTTCCCGGCGCAACGCGGTCGGCGTGTCGCGACATGCATCGCAGCGCTATACCGGACAAATGGCGTCCAATAGCCTTCGATCGCTTTGCGGAGCAACGAACACCATGAAACCCAAACTTCTGCTGTTTTCTCTCGCGGCGGCGCTGCTCGGAGCATGTGCCAGCGTGCCCTCGGGTCGCAACGCGGTAGTTCCAGATCAAGCGCTGGTCACACCGCAACAGGCGATCTTCATGGCAGCCAGTGCCGCCCCGGCGGGAGTGGAGGGCGTGTTCGTCATGCGGGTTCAGGCCACTGGATTGCAGCGGGATCGAACCTACCTGAACTCCGAACTGGACTATCGCGATCAGCGCAATCTCACGATTGCCATTGCGCCAATAGCCGCGCGACAACTGGCGGAGCGCTTGGGCGAGCATCCAAGCGTGGCACTCAAGGGAAAGGACATACTGGTGCGAGGCAAGGCAGTCCGAACGACGATTCGCCTGATTGCTGACGGGCGCGTCAGTGACAAGTACTACTACCAAACGCACGTCAATGTTACCGATCCTGCGCAGATCAACGTCAGGTAGAGGTGCCGTCCGCAGGAAGCAATCCGGCCTTCAAAAAGAGTCAACGTTGAACGGTGAGCACGACCTGTGCCGATAAGCCGTTGCATCGGCATGCGATTCTTGCCTTGTTGGAGAGGTGCAACGATGTGGCCCATGTTCGGCAGCCTTGCTGCAACAAATGAAGACTGACTTGATCAACCATCTTCAGGACTACTGGTGGGCCTACTGGACGGTGTTCGCGTCGGCGCTGCTGCTGTTCGTCCGTTTCAAGCGAACCGACCGCTCCAAGTCACCGGTCGCGCAAGTTCGCAGTCTATTGAGCGGTCATCGATACGGCGATCCGACCAGCCCTGCCTACGACCCAGGCCTCTTTGGCAGGCAATTGCGCTTGCTGGCGCTTGGCCTGCCCCTCATCGCCTTGGCGTTGGTCATTGTTTGGCTGCTTGGCGGGTAGTCGAAGAGGGTGCGCGTCGTTCGTGTCGGTCGACATTGATTGCGCCCGAAACGCGAAGACGTCGCGCATTGCCTCCATGGATGTATCGAGCGAAGTGCTCGTTGCACCTCATCGCCATTGAGCGATCGATGTTGGGTATCTGGATACCCGCCTTCGCGGGCATGACCGACTTTTCGAGCTGCCCCGATGTTCCACTCAGCCGCGCCGCTTGCGATCCAGCAGACTGCGCGGCATGACCCGGCGATAGGGCGCGTGGGGCTGGTCGGGATCGATGCTGGGTGAGAGCAGGGGCAAGGCAAGGCGCTGAACGCAGGCTTGGCGATTGGCATAGGGTGCCGGGCCAACGAGATCAAGAAAACGGTTGAACACGGACTCCGCGCGGGCTTGCTGCACATGTACCAGATGGCGTGTGCGTTGACGGATGACTTCAGCCGGGTCGGTCGATTGCGCCGGGAGCAGTTCGGCAGCGTATTCGGGCGTAGCCAGCCAGCGCTCGATCAGGTTCGCGCTGGCTTCCAGATGAAACTGCAGCCCATAGGCTTTCTCGCCGTAGCGAAACGCCTGGTTCTGGCAGGTGTCGGTCTCGGCCAGGTGAACCGCGCCCGCTGGCATCGCGAAACTGCAGCTGTGCCACTGGAACACCGAGGTCTCGACCCCCAGCGGCGACAACACCGGATCGCCGCGCCCCGCGTCCGTCAATCGCAAACGGTACCAGCCGATTTCCGACTGCGCGTGTTTGCCTACGGGTGCTCCCAGCACATGCGCTAGCAACTGTGCGCCGAGGCAGATACCCAACACCGGCTTGTCCTGCTCAAGCGCGCGTTCGATCACCTGCAGCTCGGTGCGCAGGTGCGGGCGCTGCGGAAGATCCTGCACATTCATCGGACCGCCCAGAACTACCAAACCCTGATAGTGATCAACGCTCGGCTGTGCCTGCGGATTGCGCTCGAAATTGACGAACCGCAGTGGGTGCCCGCGCTTGCGCATCAGCGCATTGAGCGTGCCCAAAGGCTCTGCGGCAACATGTTGAAAGACGAGAATCCGGGACATCGAGGGTGAAGAAAAAGGAGTGGCTCAGGCAGCATGCCGTCCCGCGTGTGTCGAGGGCAACAGTGCGAATGACAGCATGACCGCGCGGCCCGAACCATGGATGGATGTGGAAGCCCACAGATCACGGAGGTATGGCAACGCGGTGTAAGCAGCCCTTTGCCATACCTCTGTGGGTAGGTGGTCGATATGCTGTGCCTCCCGAATCAGCGGAGTCCTGTCATGCATGAGCCCAGTCCAGCCGTGAATCTGGCCGACAGCGTTGCGCAGGCCATCCATGACGCCTTCGAGGATTACCACGCGCGTTTTCGCGAGATCACCCAGCGCGCCAAATCGCGGTTCGAGCAGCGGGCATGGCTGGCGGCGAAGAGTGATGCGGTTGAGCGTATCGAGTTGTATGACCAGTGCATTGCGGCGATCCGCGCGCGTCTAGTGGTGCAGTTGGGCGCGCGAGCGCAGGATCGCGGGCTGTGGGCGGCGGTCAAGCGACGCTTCGCCGAGCTGATCGAGCCGTTGGTCGACGGTGAGTTGTACAAGACCTTCTTCAACACCCTGACGCGGCGCTTTTTCGGTACGCAAGGTGTGGATGCGGATGTGGAGTTCGTGGCGCTGGAAATCGAGCCGACCGAGCGCATTTCGCACCCGGTGGCACGACGCAGCTACACGGCGATCAACAATCTGGAAGGCGTGGTCGAGCGCATTCTGCAGGACTACTCATTCAGCGTGCCGCACGTGAGTCCGGTGGCGTGTGCGCAGCAGATTGCGGATGCGCTGCGCGCTCATCTGGCGCATTGGGATGCGCCTGCGGTGCGCGCCATCGAGTTGATGCAGACGGTGTTCTATCGTGAGCGGCGTGCCTATCTGGTTGGACGGGTGTTCGGCGAGTTCCGCTTCTCGCCGCTGGTCATTGCCTTGATGAATACCGACGAAGGCATTCGTGCCGATGCGGTGATCACCCAGCGCGAACAGGTCAGCGTGCTGTTCGGCTACACACGCAGCTACTTCCATGCCGATCTGGAAACGGTAGGCGACGCGGTGGTGTTTCTGCGCACCCTGATGCCGCACAAGCCGGTCGATGAAATCTATACCGTGCTGGGACGCGCCAAGCAGGGCAAGACCGAACGCTATCGGCACTTCTTCGCCCACCTGCAACGTCAACCGGAGGAGTTGCTGGTCAACGCGCCGGGCGAGCGCGGCATGGTGATGGCGGTGTTCACGCTGCCTTCGTATCCGGTGGTGTTCAAGCTGATCCGCGACAAATTCGCCTATCCCAAGAACGTGGCACGCGCGGAAGTCGAAGAGAAGTACCGCCTGGTGTTCAACCACGACCGCGCCGGTCGGTTGGTCGATGCGCAGCAGTTCCGCTATCTGCGTTTCCCGAAGCGGCAGTTCGCGCCCGAGTTGCTGAGTGAACTGGTCGAGGGCTGCAGCGAAAGCGTACACGAGGACGGCGACGATCTGATCGTCCGGCATTGCTACGTCGAGCGCCGCCTGCGCCCACTCAATCTGTATCTGCGCGAAGTCGAACGCGACAAGGCCATCGCCGCCATCGTCGACTACGGTCAATCGATCAAGGATCTGGCGCGCAGCAATATCTTTCCCGGCGACCTGCTGCTGAAGAACTTCGGCATGAGCCGCAATGGACGGGCGATCTTCTACGACTACGACGAGTTGTGTTTCGTCACTGACTGCAACTTCCGCGCGCTGCCCGAGGCGCGCGATGACGACGAGGAAATGCACAGCGGTGCCTGGTACTACGTCGGCGAGAACGATGTCTTTCCCGAGCAGTTTCCGCAGTTCCTCGGTTTGGACGCCGGTTTGCGGCAGGCATTGATGGACGCCCACGGCGACATCTTCGATGTGCAGTGGTGGCTGGATCTGCAGCAGGGCCTGAACGCCGGACGCTTCGCCGATGTACCGCCGTATCCACAGCGCATGCGCTTGCAGCCGGGGAGTTGATTCCCGCCACAGTGCGCAGACCGCGGCGTAGGTAAATACGCTTGCGCGAGTGCGAGACAGATCGCCACACTGAGGCTCGGCCCCGCGGTGTGACGATGCGGGTGCCTGGTGAGGGAGGGTCACGTGGCTTCAGTCGAATCCACCGCTACCTTGTTGGACCTGGTTCGTGGCGGCGACGCCATGGCGGGTGAGCGCTTGATGGCGCGCTATCTGCCCTTGCTGCGACGTTGGGCGCGAGGTCGCCTGCCCGCGCATGCACGTGATCTGAACGACACGCATGACCTTGTGCAGATCACCCTGCTTTCGGCATTGAAAGGTGTGGCGAATTTCCGCCCGCAACGAGAAGGGGCGTTTCTGGCCTATCTGCGTACCAGTTTGATGAACGCAATCCGCATGGAGCTGCGGCGTGTGGGCCGCCACGGCCTGGACGAGCGTTTGCCAGAGGAGGAATCCAGTGTCGCGATGGACGCTTCACTGCCGGCATTGGATGATTTTCTTGACTACGAAGCCGCTTTGGCCAAGTTGTCACCCTTGCGGCGTGAGGCGGTGATCCTGCGTTTCGAGTTCGGCATGGGCTTTGCCGAGATCGCCGAAGCGCTGCATCGTCCCACGGCCAACGCGGCACACATGCTGGTTTCGCGAGCGTTGGTCGATCTGGCTCGGGAGCTCGGATGAAGTCGACGGATCCGGTGCTGGCAGCGGCCCAGCGGATCGCGTCCGGCGAGCCGGTGGATACGCAGTCGTTGGCCGACCCAAAGCTTGCGCGCGGTCTGCTGCGGGTGGCCCAGATCGGGCGCGCATTGGCCGGCGATCAATCCGTCGGTGCAACCTGGGGCCATTTGCAGCGGTTGCAGCGGATGGACCACGGTTCCTTCGGTGAGGTATTCCGCGCTTGGGACCCGACCTTGGATCGTTACGTGGCGCTCAAGCTCAAGCGCATGGATGCGCCGTCGGGTCTGCTCAGTGGTCGCGATTTTGTTGCCGAAGCGAAGCGCCTGGCGCGCGTCCGTCATCCGCATGTGCTGGCGGTACACGGGGCGAGCTTTCATCAGGATCGCGCAGGTCTGTGGGCCGACTGGATTGATGGCGAGACCTTGCAGGCGAGGTTGCAGCGCGAGGGACCGTTGCCGCTGGAAGCCCTGCAGCAATTCGCTGCGGAACTGGCCAGTGCACTGCAGGCTGTGCATGCCGCGGGCATCGTCCACGCGGACATCAAGGCGGGTAACGTCATGCTCGACAGGCATGGACATGCCGTGCTGATGGATTTTGGTGCTGGGTTCTCCTGCGACGACGAGCCTTCCCGCCTGACTGCCGGAACGCCGCGTTATCTCGCGCCGGAAGCGGCACGCGGTGAGCCGGTCACTGCCGCGATAGACCTCTATGCGCTAGGCGTCCTGTTGTTTCGCGCAGCGAGTGGTGGATTTCCTGGCGAAGGGCGGCTTCCCGCACAACTCGGACGTGACTGGCGACGTCTGATCGACGATCTGCTTGCTACGGATCCGCGTGCACGGCCCAGCGCGAGTGCGCTGTGCGCCCGCATTGCGCGCCTGCAGCGTGCCCCTTTGCAGCGTGCCAGACGCAGCGCCCGCTGGCTGTTAGTGGTGGGGTTGACGGCGATCAGCATGGTCAGCAGCGTGGGGTACTGGCGCGCGCAGGAGGCGAAACAAAGTGCCGAGGCGGCACAGCGACGGGCCGAACGGGTCAGTGACTTTCTTCGTGAGTTGCTTGGGTTGGCATCCCAGGCAAGTTTGGGTCCGCATGCCAGCCTGCGGCAGCTGCTCGATGTGGCACCGGGTTTGGCCGAGCATCGAATCGAGTTGTCCGCGCTGGATCGTGCTGACTTGCTGAGTGCCTTGGCTGGGCTGGAAGGCGATCTCGGTAATGACGAGAAGGCGGCACAGCTGGCGCAGAGTGCGGCCGAACTTGCCGAGAGTACTGCGCCGCAATCCGAAGCCGCATCGAGACTGGCTGCCGACGCGCTTCGCTGGCGTGCGATGGCGGGCGATGCCGAGATCGCTGTCCACGAGGTCGAGGCTTTGCTGCAGCGGCTTCAGCGCACGGATGCCTCGCCTTCGTTGCTTGCATTTGTCGCCTTCTGTCTGGCCGAGGCCGAGGTCCGTCTCTCGCTGCAGCGTTCCACGCCCCAATTGTTGGCGCGTATCGAGGCGCGAATTGCTCATGTCCTGAGTGATCCGGAGTTGCTGGATGCCGCGACCGAGTCCATTGCATTGCGCCGCCTGGCGACGCTGCGCATGGAGGCGGACGACTTTCCCGCTGCCCAGCGGATTGCCGCACAAGGCGTGGCGCGTTCCGTGCAACGCCTGGGCGAGGCGCATCCACTAACCGCGCTCGCGCGGCGCGTCTATGGCTGGTCACTCGTCAACAAAGATCCGAGTCCGCTTGCCATCCGTCAGTTCGAGGCCAATCTCCGTCTGCATGAGGTGAAGCTCGGCGTCGATAGTCCCCCGATGATTGATGACCGGATCGGTCTCGCCTACGCGTTGCTGGTGGCGCACCGCCAAGCGGAGGCCGAGGCGATGGCCAGCAGTGCTTGGCAGGCGGCCAATCGCGTCTTTGGCCGCGATCATCGCAGCACCATCGACGCCGGGTTGACCTGGTCACAGGCCTTGTTGAGCGCGCAAAAGTGGCAGTCTGCCGCGGACTTGTTGAGCGATCTGCACGCTCGCCTGCAGCAAGGCGGAAGGCAGGCGTCTCGGCAGTATCTTCATGTCAGCCGAGAACTGGCCAAGGTTCAGGAGAGGCTTGGACAGCAGGATGCGGCGACGCGCGTCCGTCGCGACTGCCAACGGTTTGGCGAAATGGCACTGGGATCGGCGCATGCCCTGGTGCAGCGCTGCATGGAAGCCAATGTCGACTGATGTATCGCGCAAGAGCGGCCTGCCGAATCAGTCCTCAAAGCCGTTCGAAAAGACCCGAGGGCCGGGAACCTCGTACACATAGACGCCGCCTTCCCGTGGATTGCTGAACAGTGTGGTGCCATCGCGCACATATGCGCCGACCAGAACACTCTCCGACGATGCGGCCAAGGCGTAGCCAAACCCGTTGTAGCTGACCGATTCGGGAAGTGGGTATCGGCCCTCCTCGACCCACTGATTGTCCTCACGCAGGAATCGGTAGAAGGTGCCGGCCGAACCGAGCTCCGGTGCAGAAACGATGATCGCATCCTGATGGAGCGCGATGGCCGCACCAAAGCTGGCGTCGGCTAGCGAGGGCACCAGTGTCGCCTCGGGAAGCCATAGGTTGCCAAGGCGGGAGAACGTCCGCAGGGCGGGCGAGAGATTGGGCTGTGTCTGAGTGCCTTTGACCACAAGGCGTTGCCCGTCAAAGCTGACCTGATTGCAACAAATGGAGGCGGGACCATCCAGGAATATCTCCGCCTCGGTCGTCCATGCATTCCCATCATGGCGGAAAAGTCGCAAGGCAAAATTGGCACTTTGCCCAAGCAACAATCGCTGCCCATCCGGTGACAGTATCGCCAAGCCACTGTAGTCGTTACCGCCAAACGCGTGTTCGAGCGACCACACGCCGTCGTTGCGGCGGTAGACGCATGCGCCTTGCGGCGGCGGACTGGAAAACACCAAGCGATCACCACCAAGTGACAGGCCTGTTTGTCCCACCATGGCGTCTTCCCCGATTCCAAAACAGGTTTCGAGCTTGCCCTGCAATGTCCACGACTCACCCGTGCGCACGAAGACGTAGACCGCACCGAGATTGCTGGTAGCCCCGCTATCGTCCCCGGGGGCCGAAACGGCCAGCGTGTCGCCCTGCAAAGCGATTCGCGCGCCAAAGTTGTCACCGGCTGATCCATCCGGTGCGACGATGCGCGGACCCGCATTCCACTCGCCACCGACAGTCTTGTGGAACAGGTAAACGGCACCCTGCTGCGCATTGAATCCCACGTGGTGCCATTCGGCACCCATCGCCGCACGGTTACCAGAAATGGCCATGCTGTTGCCGAAGTTCGAGTCCGCCGCAGAAGGCCCGGTATCGACCTGTTCGGTCAGATAGGCAGGCCATCCGGATGCGCCGCGTGTTGCCACCAGCACGCTGCCCTGGTCGATGCGACTGCCGACGTCAGCGGTTGGCAAGCCGATGAACAGTCTGCTTGTGCTGTCGTCTCGACTGAGACGGATGCTCTCGGCCTGCCATGGTTGGGGAAAGGCCGTTTGCTTGTAGGTGTGCGCCAGCGCAAAAGCGCCGTTGCCCTGTCGTTCGTGCACGGCGATCTCGTTTGGAACGCCCACGTAGGGCGATGATGCGATCGCCAGAGTGTCGTCCTGTGCCGACAGAACGGCACCGTAGCGGGGAGGCGCTGACGCTGGCGCGGCGAATGTGTCCATCCATGCCCAGGCTCCGCCTTGGACAGGCTCGAATCGATACACCCGACCCGTGAAACTGTCGAAACCTGGTGCGCTGGCGTACAACGTCGGTGTTTCAGCGAGGCTGCCCAACGCGGGTAGCTTGGCAAGCTGCACGTTTCCGCCGAAGTTCATGATTGAACTGGTCTGCGGTGCTATGAGTCGCGCGCTCTGTGACCAGTCCAACAATGTGGGATGGCGAGTGAACACGTAGACGGTGCCGGGTCCGTTGGGCGTTGATTCGCCGACCGCGCCGACGGCAATCAGATCGTCGAGCAAGGCGATGGAAAAGCCGAATCGACCCATCGTCACCGGATTGGAGGGCAGCAGGGTATCGCGCAGCTGCAGCGTGCCATCGCCGTCCATCGTATACACGTGGACCCGGCCTTGCTGTGCCAAAGGCTGCGAGTACTCGTCTGCGCTGACAACCAGGGTATTGCCGTCCCAGGCAAGGCTCCGGCCGAAGGCGTCGGTGGGCGCGCTGAAGCCCGCGGGTGAGTAGATGGTTTGGGAGAGTTCCCAGCCGAGTCCATCGGTGCGTCGGCGATGCAGGCGAACCCGCCATTGGTTGTCAGCGTCGATCAGCAGGCTCGCCACAGAAGACCCGTCAGGCGACACCGCCAACGATTGCGAGTAACCCGGGCCACCCTGAATCTTGCCGTCAATCAGGTAACTTCCCTCCACGCGGCGAAACAGCGAGATCGTGCGCTCGCCCAGCGCGCCATCCATGTCGCCCGTCGCGGCCACAGCCAACGTGGGGCCGCCAATTGCCACAGCACTGCCAAAAAGGTCGCCATCGTCCCCCTCGCCGACGTCCGGCGGCTCGATGACGCCTCGGAAACCCAGCGGGGTCGCATCGGCCAACGAACCAAGCAACAGCATGCCCAATAGCCACGGGCGGACCAATGTGAAACTCGGCGTGAAATGTGACGCTTTCGGCATGGTGGTTTCTCCGATGTGTCATCGGATCAATGCCAAATGGCGCCCGAATACCACAGCCATCAGGCAGGTTCGCCGCGCTCAGGAAAGAAGACCGAAAGTGGAGTTTCGCCCTCGTTTGGCATTTGACTCGCTGAGCGCGTCATTTCGGCGCGCAGTGCCATGAGTGAGGACTTGCCATGCAGCTTGGCTTGCGCGTCGTCTCCAGAGCGTTGAAAACGGGTTTCGGGAAGGACGTTCGGATGGTGGCTATGCTGTTGGGCGGCGTCGTCGCGCTGGAGGCGGGCGCCCAACCCTACGCCTTCATCAGTGCACCAGAGGGTTCTGCAGTCCATGTGGTGAATCTCGCTGATTTCAGTTTGGAGCAGAGCATCACGGGCTTGGGCGACGAACCCTCGGACATGGTTCTGAGCCCGGATCGTACGCGCCTGTTTTTGTCCAGCTGGCGATTGCAGTCGGGCGGCAGCCAAATCGGCTTGATCTACGCTATCGACACGCGAAGTCGCCTCGTCGTGGCGGAGCGTGAGCTCGGCGAGAACCAGGCCCGCGCCATTGCTTTGTCGCCGGATGGCTCGGTGGTCTATGCCTGGGCCCTGAGCGGCGCTGAGGAACGCGCGTTGGTTCGACTGGATGCACAAGACCTGACGGTCGTCGACAGCACAGCATTGCCATTGCCGGATTGCCGCAACACGCTCTACAACAGCATGCGTGTGCATTCCGACGGACGCGTCTTCCTGCTGGGTTGCGCCAGTGGAGTGAAGTGGTTCGATCCCGCCACCACCTTGCTGGAAGATGTGCCCGGCGATGTGTGGGGAAGCGAGTTGTTGGGCTTTTCACCGGATGGCAGCGAACTCTACCTGGCCGATCTGCGTACACCGGACAATGCGGCGCAGTCGCGCTTGACCTCGCTGGATATTGCGACCGGGCAGGATCAGCGTTTCGCCTACGCGATGCCCTTGGGTGATCCTTACCCGCAGATGGCTTCCTATCCGCGCCGCTTGCTGTGGGTGCAGCGTCCCGCCGATCCTTTGAGCGAACCGACACCTGTCGTTCTGTTCGGCCCGGGTGGTGCACTCGGGTTTGCCCAGGTGTTCGGTCTAGCGTCGTGGGGCGAATTGCAGCAGGCGCCTGCCCTGGGCAATCGGCGCATCCTCGCGAGCGAGGTCGTCGGTGACAGTGCAGGGTATTCCCAGGGACCGATGGCAGCGACCGATGATGGAAGTCGTCTGATTGTCACCGGTGGCAGTGGCACTCGATTGTTCGACAGTCAGACCCTCGCGCCCATGGGCAATGTGCTGAACCTTCCGGGCTTGGGCAATGGCGCCTTGGTGGACGTCGAGATCGCGCCGTTTCCGCCACAACGGATCTTTCTAAATGGGTTCGAGTCATGAGCGGGACTCGGATGAACCGCAGGTGTGGTCTTGCCGCAGGCGTGATGTGCCAGTCTGGTCCCGTGGGGCTGTTGCTTGTCGTTGCGCTGGGTTTCGCGATGCCCGCACTGCCGCAGACCTGGCAGTACCAGGGCGTTCGCGAGGCGGCAACCGCGCTGGCCTCCCAGACTGAAGGCTTGCCTCCCTACTATGGAACGGCCTTGGCGTTAACCACCGAGTGGCTGGCGGTTGGCGTGCCCTACGCCGATCTGACACTCGGCCCTGTCACTTGGCAGGATACGGGCGCGGTTTACCTGTATCAACGCGCTGCAGATGGCCGAATTCCGAATGTGGCAACCCAGATCATTCGCTCCGACCAACTGGCCAACAACAGCCATTTTGGTTTTGCGCTCGCGATGGACGGGTCGACCCTGATGATCGGCATGCCTGGGCATGGCAACAGCGCAGGGCGAGTGGAGTTCTGGGACTATTCGACCGGCAACGGCGGGTGGAGTCGAAGCAGCGCCTTCGATGGCAGCTTGGCTTCATTTGGCAGTGAAACACTGGGCTATTCGGTCAGTTTGCATGGCAATCGCGCGACGGCGGGTGCTCCCAATGCGACCATCAATCCGGCCCAGCCATTCAGTGGTCGGGTTGTCATGTTTGCGCGTGCGTCAGCGCTGCTGCCTTTCACCAGCCAGCACACGTGGGTGTCTCCCAATCCGACGGCGGGTGGCTACTTTGGTTTCGATGTCGCGATCCGCGACGAGTCGATCATGTCATTGCTGCCCGATCACCTGGTCATTGGCGAGATAGGCGCAGGCGTTGGCGCGCCACCCAAGGGCCTGGCGTGGGTCTACGAGTACAACACGGGGCAGGGCGACTGGTCGCTTGGCCGCCTTATCGCTGCGTCCGCGAATGAGACTGGCTATGGCTTTGGTCACGCCGTCGCACTGAATGGTCGACACGTTCTGGTGGGCGGGCTGAATGCGGCTCGGGTGCTGGTCGAGCAACGGGACTTGAGCGGTTGGACCTCTCGTCCGCCGCTGCAATCGCCGGGTGGAGAAACGTTCCAGTTTGGATACGACATCGCGGTACAGGGTTCGCGCTGGCTCATCGGTCAGCCTGTGCCGGGCAGTTCCGGTAGTCGTGCCCTGGTGTTTGAGTCCGAGGGGCTGGACGATCCGCAATTCAGAGCTTCGCTTTTCCAGCAGGGCATGATGGCGGCGCCGTGGTACTCGTATGCCCGAGTGGTCGCTGTGCAAGGACACCAGGCGGTCATCGCGGCACCCGCCGACGATGTAGGGATCGCTGCAGAGGTTGGGTTTGTCGCCCTGTTTGCCGCATCCGGGCTGTTCTCAGATGGGTTCGAGCCCTCCCTCGACTGAGCGCGGGTGATGCGCCTTGCAGATGCGCCCGAGGAGTGGAATGCAGACATGACCTGAACAATCCCTGTGCTATTTTCCCGCTCCCCCTGTCTTGCGAGATGTCCCATGCGTTTGTCTCCGATTGCGATTGCCGCACTGCTGGCCCTCACTGCTTGCTCCCAGAGCCCGGAACCGCAACCGACGGTCGCGCCCAAGACCGAAGCGGTTGCAGAGCCAGCTCCGGTCACCGAGCCGATGGACGCAACCATTGCCGGTTCTTGGCGTTCGCCTGAAAACGTCGCCCGCGATATCTACCGGCATCCAAAGGAAACCCTGGGCTTCTTCGGCGTCAAGCCAGAACAGGTCGTGGTTGAAATCACTCCGGGCGGTGGCTGGTACAGCGAGATTCTGGCACCGCTGGTCAAGGGCAAAGGCCGCTATATCGCGGCAGTGATTGATCCGGCCAAGACCACCAATGCCCGTGCGGCGGAGTATTACGGTGGCGCGCTCAAGGAGTTGCAGGACAAGTTCACTGGCTCACCTGAGCAATACGGTGAGGCGCAGATCGTGCAGTTCGATCCCGCCGCGCCGGTGGTGGCTGAACCGGCCAGCGCCGATGTCGTTCTGACCTTCCGTAACGTGCACAACTGGTTGGGACAGGACAAGGCACCGCTGTACTTCAAGAGTTTCTTCGATGCGCTGAAGCCGGGCGGCACCTTGGGTGTCGTTGAGCACAGTGCGGCGGCGGGTGTTACGCCGAAAGCGGATTCCGGTTACATGACCGAGCAGCAGATCATCGATCTGGCGACTGGCGCGGGTTTCGTGCTCGCCGAGCGTAGCGATATCAATGCCAATCCGAAGGACACGACGGATTACGCCAACGGCGTGTGGTCGCTGCCGCCAACCTTGCGCGGTGGCGATCAGGATCGGCAGAAGTTCATCGATATCGGCGAGTCCAATCGCATGACGCTGCGCTTCACCAAGCCCGCCGCGAGCACGGATGCACCTGCGGGTGAAACTGCCGCCGAGTCGGTACCAGCGCCGCAACAGTGAAGGCGTGCGCGGGCTGTCATGGCCCGTGCCCTGAGGACGCATGCTGATCGCCCTGAACAAGCCGTTTGGCGTGCTCTGCCAGTTCACCGATCCGGATGGGCGGGCGACGCTGGCGAATCATGTCGAGGTGCCCGGTGTGTATCCCGCCGGGCGTCTTGATCACGATTCCGAAGGGCTGTTGTTGCTGAGCGATGACGGTCCGCTGATCGCGCAGATCAGCAATCCGCGCTTCAAATGGCCCAAGACCTATCTGGTTCAGGTCGAAGGCGAGCCCGACGAGATTGCGCTGCGGTCTTTGCGGCGGGGGGTGCAGTTGAAGGACGGTCTGACCTTGCCGAGCGAGGTCGAACGCCTGGATGCGGGGCCGGATTGGATTTGGCCACGCATTCCGCCGATCCGCGAGCGCAGACACATTCCGACGAGCTGGTTGCGACTGACCTTGCGCGAAGGCCGCAACCGGCAGGTGCGGCGCATGACGGCCGCCGTGGGTTTTCCGACCCTGCGGCTGGTTCGCGAACGCATCGGTGACCATGCGCTCGATGGTCTTGCGCCAGGGCAGTGGCGTTGGTTGGATCAGCGTCCTGCGCTCACACCCGAAGCACCCCAGCGAAAGGCGTTTGTGCGTAGGCGCTGAGGTTTCGGGCACGCCAGCGCGGCGTGTCATGACGATTCCCTTTCAGGCGAGGACTCGGCGATGCGCCTTTTCCTGTGCTGGTTTCGAGCGCGCCGCCTTGGCCTGCTCGCGGTCGTTCTCCTGCTTGCGGGTTGCGAACGCGAAGAAGGTCCACGCATCTTCGGCTGCGTGCAGAACTACGTGCAGTACGAGTCCTATCGCGCCCCGCTGGAGGCGGCGCTGATCGTCTTCGAGTGCGGTGACGAGAAGCCCTATACCGCGTCCATCGTGATGTATCCCTTGGGTGGGGCACCGTTCAACGGAGGGCAGCACACCCGGATTGCGACCTTGTTTGCCACCAAGCAACAAGTAGAGATGGGCCTGGTCAAACTGACCGAGCAAGGCGCGCCGCCGCTGTCCTTCCGTTGGGTTTCCGACACCGAACTGGAAATCGAATACGACCCGGTGGCGATGATGCCGGAGAAGCTGGACAGCTATCGCAACGTCAAAATCCGCTACAAGCCCGGCAAGCCTGCTATCAATCTCAATCAGTGAGGCATCGCGGCACGATCCGCGCGCCGTCTGGATGAGCCTGTTCGTGTTCTGGTCCATTGCACGCGAGCTGGCCTGACACGCAGCGACGTCGGATTGCGTTCAGTGGGATGTCACCCCACTGGAGCAATTCGTCATGACATCCGCCGCCCGATTTCGTGTGCTGCTTCGTTGCATTGCTCTGAGCACCCTGGTTTGCGTCAGCAGCGCGCAAGCGCAGTACACCAACATGTTGAATGGGCGCGAGTTCAGCAATGTGTATGCGGCCAATGCCGATTTCCTGATGTCGCAGGCGATCCAGAACAGCAACTTCCAGATGCGCATGTTGAGCATGCAGCAGGTGCAGCGCGAGGCTGCCGCGGGACGTTCCGCCGGCATGCCGGAGCGTGTCACGTCACCGCCCCGTCGCGGCTGGCAGTTTGCGCTGAGCACCACCGACTTCAGTGCGAGCGGTGATCGCGAGCGCGTACCGGCCGAAATGGCGGATGCGGCGGGTTTGCGAGGTGCGGCGCGGGATCAGTGGATTGATGCCGCGTTGACGCTGCAGCAGGCGGTGGAGGCCATGCCCGACTTCCGCCGCAACAATCTCTCCTACGCGATGACGCTGGCGCTCGGCGTGGCGATCCAGGTTCGTTACGGCGGGGACATTGGCGATGCGGCGGAGGAGGCCTTGCTGCGCTCGATCAACGATGCACTCGGTGAGGCGGAGGGTTGGCGCGAGATGTCCGCCGTCGAGCTGACTCGCGCCTACGACACCATGGTGATCACCGGCGGACTGATGGCCGGGCTGGCCGAGCAGAGTGATCCGGAGATGCGTGGCATGGCCCGCGATATGGCCGATTCCACTTTGCGCGCCTTTGGTTTGACGCCCTGACTTTCGCCTCGCGTATGCTCCGTTGAGACATGCCGCCGGTCCTTTGCGTTCGCGCAAAGGACCGGCAAGTGGCATGCGCCAGACTCCGACGAGTCGCAGCTTGATGCAGCGGGAGGCAAACGATGAGCGTGCTGAAAAGTCCCGGCAATCGCGCGCTGGCGCGACGTACTTTGGCCCTGGTGCTGGCGGGTGGTCGCGGCTCGCGACTGATGGGTCTCACCAACAACCGCTCCAAACCGGCCGTGCACTTTGGCGGCAAGTTCCGCATCATCGATTTCGCCCTGTCGAACTGCCTCAATTCCGGCTTGCGGCGTATCGGTGTCATCACCCAGTACAAATCGCACTCGTTGTTGCGTCATTTGCAGCGCGGCTGGAGCTTCATGCGCAACGAGATGAACGAGTTCGTCGATCTGCTTCCCGCGCAACAACGTGTTGATGAAGAGCATTGGTATCGCGGCACGGCGGATGCCATCTGGCAGAACCTCGACATCATTCGCAACTCCACGCCGCCCGACTACGTGGTCATCCTCGCCGGTGATCACGTGTACAAGATGGACTACTCGGTGATGCTGGAGGACCACATCAGCAGTGGTCGCGGGGTGACCGTCGGCTGCATCGAAGTGCCGCGCAACGAGGCCAGCGGCTTTGGCGTGATGGCCATCGATGCGGACCGCAAGATTGTCGAGTTCATTGAAAAGCCCGCCGATCCGCCCGGCATGCCGGACAAGCCCGACCTTGCCTTGGCAAGCATGGGCATCTATGTCTTCAGCGCCGAGTATCTATTCAGACTGTTGGAAGAGGATGCGCTGCTGGCCGATTCCACGCATGACTTCGGCAAGGATCTGATTCCCAAAGCCGTCCGCGAGCAGCAGGCAACAGCGCACCCGTTTTCCCTGTCGGCGATTGCCAACCCGCCTTACTCGCGCCCTTACTGGCGCGATGTCGGTACGGTCGACGCGTACTGGGCCGCCAATCTGGATCTGGCATCGGTCACACCCGAGTTGAACATGTACGACAAGCACTGGCCGATCTGGACCTATCAGGAGCAGTTGCCACCGGCCAAGTTCGTCCACGATGAAGCAGGCAGTGGTCGCGTCGGGCATGCCATCGACAGCCTGGTGTCGGGCGGCTGTATCGTCTCCGGCGCCTTGATCAAAGACTCGGTGCTGTTCTCCAACGTGCTGGTGCGCTCGTATTCCTCCGTGGAAAAGAGCGTGGTGCTGCCGGATGTGCAGATCAATCGCCGTTGCCGCATTCGAAATGCTGTCATCGACCGGCGTTGCAAGCTGCCGGAAGGGCTGGTGATTGGGGAAGATCCCGAGCTGGATGCGCAGCGTTTTTATCGCAGTCCAAACGGCGTGGTACTGGTCACCCGCGGCATGCTGGCGCGCTTGTGAGTCGCTCGGTTAGCAGAATGGCCGCGCCGCTAACGGTGTTGCAAGTGTGTGCGGAGATGTTCCCGCTGTTGAAGACTGGCGGGCTGGCCGATGTGGCGGGCGCGCTACCACAGGCCTTGCGAGCCCAGAACGTCGACATGCGCGTCCTGCTGCCGGGCTTTGCGCCGATTCTGGCGGGCTTGCAAGCGCCGCGTGAAGTCGCGCGTCTGCCTGCACGCGGCGATGTCCCTGCAGCGCGACTGTTGGCGGGACGGCTGCCTGCGTGCGACGGCGATGCCTATGTCATCGCCGCGCCCGAACTGTATCTGCGCCAAGGCGGTCCCTATGCCGATGCGCAACAGCGTCCATTTGTCGATAACCATCTGCGCTTCGCCCGACTGTGCTGGGCGGCGGCCGAGATCGCCAATGGCATCGACCCGCAATGGACGCCTCGCATCGTTCACGCCCACGATTGGCATGCCGGTCTGACGCCGACCTGCATGCGCGAGTTGGCGGTGGCGGCGAAATCGGTGTTCACCATTCACAACCTCGCCTATCAGGGTCTATTCCCGGGTGAGGTCTTTGATCAACTGGGATTGCCAGCCGCCTGCTTTGCCATGGACGGTGTCGAGTTCTACGGCCAGGTCAGTTTCATGAAGGCCGCGCTGCAGATGGCCGATGCGATCACCACGGTCAGCCCGCGCTATGCCCGTGAGATTCAGACCTGTGAGCAAGGTATGGGCCTGGACGGTCTGTTGCGATCCCGTGCGAATCGCCTCAGCGGCATCTTGAACGGCGTCGATGCGACCGTGTGGAGCCCTGCCCACGATGCCGCCATCGCGGCGACCTATTCGGCGCAGGACCTAGATGGCAAGGCCCTCTGCAAAGCCGCGCTGCAAGCCGAATTGGGATTGCAGGCGGCACCCCAGCGCTTGTTGCTTACCGTGGTCAGCCGCCTGACCGAACAAAAGGGTCTGCCCTTGCTGCTGGCGAATTTGCCCGCCCTGATCCAGCGCGGCGCGCAGATCGCGATGCTGGGCAGCGGTGATGCCGAGCTGGAGCAGGCCTTTACTGCCATCGCCAAGGCGCATCCAAAGCAAGTCGCTGTGCGCCTGGGTTATGACGAGCCGCTCGCCCATCGATTGATCGCCGGTGCGGACGTGATCCTCGTGCCCTCCTTGTTCGAACCCTGCGGGCTGACTCAACTGTACGGACTGGCCTACGGCACCCTGCCGCTGGTGCGCCATGTCGGTGGCTTGGCCGACACCGTGGTCGATTGCAGTCTGGAAGCGCTCGACGAACACCGCGCCAGCGGATTCGTCTTCCACGACTTCAGCCCCGAAGCCATGGACGCCGCCCTGCGCCGTGCCGAGCTGTTGTACGGACAACCGACGCTCTGGCAGCAACTGCAGCAGACCGGCATGGCGCAGACGCATGATTGGGCGTGTGCAGCGAGTTGTTATGCCAAGCTCTATGGCGACCTCGCTGGCGATTCCGCGTGACCATTCCGTACAAGGCTGAAGCGTAGGCAAACGCAACGCCACGCTAACCTCATCTGCGCATTTTCTGCATCCTCGGAGGCACCGCGTTGGCAACACTGCGCCCACCTTAGCCAACGGTCGGAGTGCTCATGTCCATCGCCAATCTGTTTCGTCTGCGTCGTATGCATACCCCGGCACCGGGGACGGTGCCTGCACGTCGCCGTGCACTGACCCAGCTCGGTGCGATGAGTGTGGCCAGTCTGGCGGCGGCGAGTGCGACAACTACGCGTGCGCAATCGGTCTTCGGTGCCACCAGCAAAGCGGCCCTCAGTGATCGCCAGGGGCTGGGTGGTGCCTGGTACAACCCGGCCACCGGCGGGCAGGGAATTTTTCTGGAGGTCTACCCCGATCTGCTCGGCGAGGATCTTGGCGTCGTCGCGGGTGCGTGGTTCACCTTCGACACCACCGCAGGTGGCGTGAGCGCACAGCGCTGGTACACCTTCAATGGTGCCTTGACCAACAATCAGTCGCAGGCGGACCTGAGCATCCTGATGAACACGGGCGGCAATTTCGATGCCCAGCCAGTGACCTTTTCCACCACCGTCGGCAGTGCGCAAATCCGTTTCACCGACTGCACTACGGCGACGCTCGACTACACCTTCGATGACGGCCGCAGCGGCACCATTCCCTTGCAGCGCGTGATGAGTGACAGCACCTGTGCGGGCAACGCCAGCAGTAGTGTGCAGGCCGACTATGCGTTTTCCGGCGCGTGGTACGACCCTGCGACCTCGGGGCAGGGTTTGATGGTCGAAGTGAACCCGGTCGCGGGCAAGCTGGCGATTGGCTGGTTCACCTATGCCGTACAAGGACAATCCTCCGGCGTGCAGGGGTTGCGCTGGTTCACCGCTGAAGGTGACTTCGAGGATGGTGCGCGATCCACAAGTCTGACGGTCTATGCCACGACAGGCGGGCGGTTTGACGCCGCTGATACGGTGACCACGACCGCCGTGGGCTCGGTGGTGCTGAGCTTCAGCAGTTGCGAGACCGCGACCCTGACCTATCGGTTTGATGATGGCGAGTTCGCTGGCTTGTCGGGAACCCTCAGTCTGCAACGCTTGGGCGCGTCACCCGCCGCCTGCAGTTTCGGCAGCAGTTGCGCCTTGATTCCCAGCGAGACCCAAGGCCCGTATCCCTTGCTGAGCGTGTTGTCCAACACGGCACTGCAGCGTAGCGACATCACCGAGGGCAAGGCAGGTGTGCCACTGACCTTGATACTGAATCTGGTCGACATCAATGACGGCTGCACGCCGATTGCCGATGCCTGGATCTATGCCTGGCACTGCGACAAGGACGGCGTGTATTCCGGCTACAGCAATCAGACCGGCGGTGTGAATGCCACCGGGCAGGTGTTCCTGCGCGGGATGCAACGCACCAACTCGCGTGGACAGGTTGTGTTTCAGACGATCTATCCGGGTTGGTATGCCGGACGCATTACCCACATCCATTTCCAGGTCTACCTGAGCAGCCTGGGCGGCAGCGCGACGGTCACCTCGCAGGTGGCCTTCCCGCAGGCGGTCACACAGGCCGTCTACGCCAGCAGCCTGTATGCCGCGCGTGGTCAGAACACGTCGGTCACCAGCTTCGCGCAGGACAACGTGTTCAGCGACGGCACCGCCTACCAGATGGCCTCCGTCGCGGGCAGCCCGACCGCTGGGTATGCGGCGACTCTGACGGTGGGTATCCGGGGTAGTTGAGGTGGTGGCTGACTCCATCCGAGGCAACATGCGAGGGCATCCCGTGCGGATGTCATCAATGGGTCGGCACAGACAGGTGAGTGAGCGAAGTGCGGAGATGGCGGCAAGGACAGTCTGTTTTCGTCTGCGGCGACCAAGTCGTTACTATCTGGAGCACGCACGTGTCTGGCCCCATTGATCCTGCCGCTGTGCCCGTGGAGGTATCAATGCGCTTGTGGCTGCGCTTTTTCCTGAGTTTTGCCTTGCTGAGCACTTTGGGCTTGCTGGCCGTGGTGTGGTGGCAGCAGCAGGCGTTTTCGCGCGGCTTCCAGGCGTATCTGGAGGCCGCGATGCGAGTCCGTGCCGAGCAGGTGGCCGAGTCCCTGGCGGAAGACTTCGTCACCCATGGCGATTGGGAGTGGTTGCGCCGCGATCCAATGCAGTTCGGACGGTATGCGCGCGTTGGTGGCCCACCCGAGGATCATCGCCCGCCGTCGGCGATGCGTGATTTGCCGGAACGTCCGCCCTTGCGACCGGACGACCGCGGTCCGCCACCGGGTGCACGAAGACAACCACCGCCGATGCAGGCCTGGGGTGATACCCGCTTGGCCTTGCATGATGCCGATGGCGACTACGTGGCAGGTCGCCCCGGGTTGGCGACATCGGCCTTGAGTGTGGGCGTGACCTCAGGCGAACAAGTGCTCGGCGAACTGCGGATCGCACCGCCCGAGGCCTTGCCGAGCGGGGCCGAAAAGGACTTTCTGCGCTCACAGTGGCGCAGTGGATTGCTTGCTGCGGGAGTCGTGTTGCTGCTGTCACTGGGACTGTCGTTCACCTTGGCAAGGCAGTTATCGCGCCCCTTGTCGATCTTGGGTGATGCCGCCACGGCACTGGCGGGTGGTGACTACACACGGCGTGTGCAGGTCGAGCGGCGCGACGAATTGGGCAAGTTGGCCGAGCAGTTCAACCGCATGGCCGATGCGCTGGAGCGACATCGTCTGGAGCGCCAGCGTTGGGGTGCAGACATCGCTCACGAGTTGCGTACCCCGCTGACGATTCTGCAGACCGAGCTGCAGCTTCTGCGCGAAGGTATTCGCCCGGCGACACCCGCCGCCATTGACTCACTGATGGCCGAGGCCAATCGACTGTCGGCCCTGATTGACGATCTGTATCAGCTTGCCTTGGCCGACGCGGGCGAGTTGCGCTGTGATCTGCAGACGGAGGACTTGTGCCAGTGGATGGAACAACGCCTGGAACACTGGCGGACCACTGCCGCTTCGTATGGGCATGTGTTCAAGGTGCTTTGCCCCGATGCGCCGATTCTCGCCGCCATTGACGAGCGGCGCTTCGCGCAGGTGCTGGACAACCTTCTGCTCAATGCCTGTCGCTACACCGATGTGCCCGGGCACATCGAGTTGCAGCTCTGGGCGGATGCAGAGGGCGTGCATGTACAGATGCAGGACACGCCACCTGGCGTGGCGGCGGTCGACTTGCCGCGTCTGTTCGACCGGTTGTTTCGCGCTGAGCGCTCGCGCAATCGTGCTTCGGGTGGCTCCGGTCTGGGATTGGCGATTGCCGATGCGCTGATTCGTGCGCATGGCGGCCTGATTCGCGCGCGGTCCGCCAGTCTGGGTGGACTGTGCATGCACATCACCTTGCCTGCATTGGGGGCGAATCCATGAAACCGCTGCGCCTGCTGGTGGTGGAAGACGAGCTCAAGATCGCGCAGGCTCTGCATGACTTTCTGCGCGTCGAAGGTTATGCCGTGGAGGTGCTGCACGAGGGCAGCAGCGTGGTGGATTGGGTGCGTCGCGAATCGCCCGATGCGGTGCTGCTGGATGTCATGTTGCCGGGCAAGGACGGCCTGCACATCTGCCGCGAACTGCGCGAGTTTTCCTCGTTGCCGATCCTGATGTTGACCGCTCGCGTGGAAGAAGTGGATCGCCTGCTGGGTCTCGATCTCGGTGCCGACGACTACCTGTGCAAACCCTTCAGTCTGCGCGAGTTGGCCGCCCGCCTGCGCGCCGTGCTGCGACGCTGTCGCACCGAGACGGTGGTCGATCCGCGCTGCGAATGGCAACTCGATGCCGAACGCTGGGAGTTGCGTCTCGGCAACCAGTCAGTGCCCCTGACGCCGGTGGAGTTCCGTCTGCTGCAGCACTTGATGGGCAAGCCCGGACGGGTGTTCTCGCGACCGCAGCTGATGCGTCAGCTCTACGAAGACCACCGCGTCGTCAGCGACCGCACCGTCGACAGCCACATCCGCAATCTGCGCCGCAAGCTCGAAGTGTTCGGTGGCGATCCGATCCAATCGGTGTATGGAGTGGGTTTCCGGTGGGAGGGAACTACAGGCCCTGCGTAGGCCTTGTCGGCACGGCTACCGGTTCGGTTTCCGGCGAGATGGGCTCGGCATCCTCCGCTTCCGCCTCGTCTGCATGCAGGGTTTCGCCCAGGGTTTCTTCTTCGCCGTGCTGGTCGCCGCGTTCGTGGTGCTGGATGAGTTTGAGGTTGCGCAGATAGACCACGATGCCGAAGCTCTGACCGAGGATGATGACCGGGTCGCGTTGGGCGATGGCGTAGGCGAGCAGCAGCAGGCTGCCGCTCATCGACAGATACCAGAAATGGATCGGATTGACCGAGCGTTGCGCGCGTT
>Ga0075163_10002243_pt1 | contig 26054 bp, 24 predicted proteins | sample JI1023141ADNA_FD_71478 | JGI IMG/M metagenome (GOLD analysis project Ga0075163, IMG submission 71478) | Wastewater effluent complex algal communities from Wisconsin, to seasonally profile nutrient transformation and Carbon sequestration -... | ecosystem: Engineered > WWTP > Effluent > Algae...
GAGCGAGGCCGGGGCCGTGCTCGCCGGCGCATCGATCCGTGCCACGAACGCGCCGCCGCCCTCGACCGCGACATCACCGGCGTCGATCGCGACGACCACATCCTCTGGAATCACGTCGCGCCGTTCGGTGACGGTGCGCTCGCCATCGCGCTCGATCGCGATCTGCAGCTTCGGGATCGCCGGCAGCCCGCGCAGCGCGAGGGTGTACGGCGCCACGGCCGACACCGCGTGGTCGTACCCGATCACGAGCTCCTTGTCGGAGCTGGGCGCGATCGGGAACACCCGCGCACTGAACTGGTTCCCGAGATCCTGCTCGAGCAGCGCCGGATCCACCTTCTGGTGGAGGAACGTCTCGTAGACCTGCCGCCCCTTGTCGCGGGCGACCACGCGCGACTCGCGCCAGGTCTTTCCGATCAGCATCGCGAACCGCGACACCGCCGCACCGTCGGGCAGCTCGATCTTGAAGCGCCCCTCGCGCTGCCGGTTCTCGGTGTTCTTGAACGTGAAGTGCAGCTCGGTGTGCGCGATCGGTCCGTCGATCGTGACGTTCGCGACGAGCGAGACCAACCCCAGCTCGCTGCCGTCGCTGGGTGTCAGCCCGAGCGGCGGCTCGACACGCATCGCCTGCGCCTGGTACTCGGTGCGCATCACGTACGCGAGTTGTTGCGTCGCGCCGCCGAGGGCAGGCCTCGGCGAGCTCGTTTCGAGCGAGCGCGTCGGGGTGCAGGCCGCGAACAGGATGAGCGCCAGGAGCGGGGTGGTCTTCATTCGTCGTCTCCAAAGGTCAGGCCGGTGGTGTCGATGCTGTCGACGACATAGGTGTTCTGCGTGGACTCGATCCCGCTGAACGAGACGGTCGACGGGAGGTTGTCGAGTGAGACGTCGACCGGTTCGCCGAGCGTGAGAACGAAGGGCCGGTTCCACGGGATGTCGTGCGGCAGCGCCTGCATCATCGGGGTGACGGCGCGGCTGGTTATCTTGGCGAGCTCGCTACGACTGGTGTCGAGGTAGTAGAACGACACCACGTAGTCGCCAGGCAACAGCTCGGCGATCGCGTAGTAGCCGTGCTCGTCGGTGATCGCCGTGTACACCCCTTCGACGTCCGGGCTGCTCGCGATCACCGTGACCCCGGCGAGGCGCTCGGCGTTCGCGGCATCCTGCACGACGCCGTGGAGCGCACCCCGGCGAGACGACTCCAGCCGATCCTCGAGCTCGGCAACCCGGCTCTCCCAGCGCTCGTCGTCGGTCAAGCCATCCTCGTCGAGGGTCGGCTGCTCGCTCGGCTCGCTCTCCTCGAGCTCGGGATCGAGCTCGAGATCGACCGCGACTGCACGCACCTGCTGGACGATCGCCGGCACGCGGGCATCGCGAAGCCGCGCCACTGCCACGGGCTCGTCCGTGGGCTCCGTGCTCGGCCACACCGTCCACACCGAGCCCGCGAGCACGAGCATCCCGACGGCCGCGAAGCGAAGTCCCATGGGATCGGGTGTAACGGGCCGCGAGCGCGCGTGACAGGGAAGCCTGACAACAGGTCGTGGGACTGCGAGACGACGCCGCACGTCGCATGTCGCAGCGTCGCAGGAGAGGCCTCGGCTACTCGATCAGGCGGGCCGTCGGGAGCTCGGCTGGCTTGCTCGCGCGCAGCAGGCGTTGGTTGGCGGCAGCTCGCCACGACAGCCCGCGCCACAGCGAGAGTAGCCCGCCGATCAACTGCGCCGGCACCACGAAGAACATCACCGTCGCCAGCAGCGGAAGCTGCACGTGGATCACCGACAGCACCGACAGCGGAAGCGTCGCGAGGCAGAGGCCGCCGAACCAGGCCTTGCGCGTCGAGCGCGCCTTCACGATCTCGGCCCGCCGCGCCGCCCGCGCTCGATCACCGGTCGCGTAGTCGTAGCCGCACGCACACACCGCAGCATCCTTTCGAAGCTCGCAGATCGGGCACCGCATCAGGGCTTCGGGACCAGCTTGAGGATCTGGCCGGTCAGCTTGACGATGTAGAGCTCGCCGTCGTGATCGACGCCGAACGACGAGATCTGCGAGAGCGTGCCCTGCTTGTCGAGCGCCGGCTTCCAGTTCCAGTGATCGCGGACGTAGCCCGCGGCGGTCGGCGATGACCGATCCGCCGTCCAGGTGAACGAGCGCAGCAGGCCCGTGCAGTAGTCGCCGTAGAAGTAGCGACCATCGAGCGCGGGCAACGCCTTGCCGCGATACACGACCCCGCCGGTGATCGAGCAGCCCTCGTCGTGCGAGTACTCGGCGGCGGGTGGCGTGAACGCGGCCTTGTCGCAGTCGCGCGTCTTGTAGCAGTGGCTGCCCTCGACGACGTTCCACCCGAAGTTGCGCTTGTCGCCGATCGGCGACACCCACACGTACTCCCACAGGTTCTGGCCGACGTCGCCGATGTACATGCCGCCGGTCTGCGCATCGAACGTGAAGCGCCACGGGTTGCGCACGCCGAGGTGCACGATCTCCGGCGGTGCCGTCGGGCCATCGACGTCGAATCGCAGGATCTTCGCGAGCAGCACCGTGGGGTTCTGTCCCGCGCGCTTCGGATCGCCGGCCGAGCCACCGTCGCCCATCCCGGTGTAGAGCTTGCCATCAGGCCCGAACACGACGTGACCGCCGTTGTGATTCGAGTACGGCTGCGCGATCACGACCAGCTCGCGGCGCGTCGACAGGTCGACCGCGTCGACGTTCGTGGTGACGCGAAACTCGACGACGTGCGTGGCCTTGTCGCGCGCGGTGTAGTTGACGTAGAGCTTGCCGTTGTCGACGAACTTCGGATGGAACGCGAGCCCGAGCAGGCCCTGCTCCTCTCCCGTCGCCAGATCCTGATCGAGGACCGCGAACGGCCTCGCCGCGAGCTTGCCGTTCTCGAGGACCTTGATCTTCCCGGTGTGCTGCTCGACGACGAACAGCCGCCGCCGCGGATCGCCGGGTGCGGCAACCAGCGCCACCGGGCGCGCGAGCCCGCGCACGACCTCGACGAGCGCGAGCTTGCCCGCGACCTCGGCGGGCACGGCGACCAGCGTGTCGGTGCCCGGCGGCGGTCCCTCCGGTACCGGCGAGACCACCGGCCCTGCATCGGGTGGCGGTGAATCGCCTTTGCTGGGCGGTCCCGGGTCGGCGACCGGAGCACGCGTCACCGTGCGATTGCCCTCGCGGCGACACGCCATCAGCGCGATCAGGATCATCATGCGCATCGTCATTGGAGGCCACCCCACGGCAGGAACAGACGAGTCATGGACAACTCCGTTAGCCGATCCATTGGGCGACTGCCGGCAACTCGCCTAGCCGCGATGTCTGGTTCTCGGATCCGGGGGATCCTTGTGATGGGTAACCACTCGATTCGACGTGGGTTCATGGCCAGAGTCCGGGTGCCACCAATGGCATATCCCATGCTCTTCGACTACGCAGCCATGCAGGTCACCTCGTTGTCCATCCACCCCGGGTACGCCAGCGCGAAGAACAAGTCGGACCTGAAGCACTACTTCGAGTACTCGAACCAGGGTGTCGAGGTCGAAGAGGATGGACTCAAGGAGATCTCGTTCGGCGAGTACCTCGTCGACCAGGGCATCCTGGATCGGTTCCAGCTGTTCCGGGCGCTGCAGATGCAGGACCGCCTCCCCGGCGTCCGCCTCGGCGAAGCGGCAGCGGCCCTCGGCTATGCGCCGATCGGCGTGATCGAGCGCCTGTTCCAGCGGTTCCAGGGTCTCGAGACCGTCGAAGCCAGCTAAGTGCATCGCGGTCGTGGTCGTGGTCGTTGATGCCGTCGAGGTTCACGACAACGCTCGCGACCACGTTCATCCAGGATCAGCCCATCGCGCGAATCGCAGCGTCCGTGAACTGCTGCGTGTTCGCCTTGCCGCCGAGGTCGCCGGTGCGCGACTCCGGGTTGGCGAGGGCCGCGCGGATGCCCTTGCGCAGCCGCTCCGCGGCCTCGCGCTGGTCGACGTGATCGAGCAGCATCGCGGCCGAGAGCATCAGCGCGCTCGGGTTCGCGATGCCCTTGCCCGCGATATCCGGCGCCGTGCCGTGCACCGCCTCGAACATCGCCACACCGCCATCGCCGATGTTCGCCGCCGGCGCGACGCCGAGCCCGCCGATCAGGCCCGCGCACAGATCGCTGAGGATGTCGCCGAACAGGTTCATCGTCACGATCATGTCGAACCGCTCGGGCGCGACGACCAGCTTCATCGCGGTGGCGTCGACGATCATGTCGTCGAAGGCGATGTCGGGATACTTCTTCGCGATCTCCTTGCCGCAGTCGAGGAACAACCCGTTCGACAGCTTGAGGATGTTCGCCTTGTGGACGAGCGTGATGCGCTTGCGGCCGAGCTTGCGCGCGAGCTCGAACGCGTAGGTGATCACGCGCTCGCTGCCGAACCGCGTGATGATCGCGATCGACTCGGCGGCGGTGCGCCGCGGATCGACGTAGTGCTCGACACCGGCATACAGGTCCTCGGTGTTCTCGCGCACCATCACGATGTCGACGTTGTCGTAGCGACACGGCACGCCCGGGATGGTCTTCGCCGGTCGCACGTTCGCGTAGAGATCGAAGTGCTGGCGCAGCGTGACGTTGACCGAGCGGAAGCCGCTGCCGATCGGCGTCCCGAGCGGGCCCTTGAGCGCGAGCTGGTTCTTCTTGATCGACTCGAGCGTGGCGACCGGCAGCGGATCCTTGTGCTTCTCCGCCGCGCCCTGCCCGGCGTCGGCGCGCTCCCACTCGAACTTGCCGCCGGCGGCCTCCACCGCGCGAACCGTCGCCGCGGAGATCTCCGGGCCGATGCCATCACCTTCGATCAACGTCACCGTACGAGTCGTCATGCTTGTTCCTTCGGATGCGGCTCGGAGTCAATCTCGATGCGCTCGTCGACCACGCGTACCGCGTACGTGGTCAGACAGTAGTCCGCGGATTCGGGCGCGCGGCCGGTGAGCGTCGAGAATCGCCAGCCGTGCTGCGGGCAGATCACGCAGCCGCGCGACACGATGCCGTCCGCGAGATCGCCGTTGCGATGCGCGCAGCGTCGCTGCGTCGCGAAGTAGCGCTCGCCGTCGAGGCCGAGGATCAGCTCGAGCTCGTCGATCGCCACCGCGACCACGTCCCCTGCCCGCACGTCTCCCACCTTCGCGACCGCTCGCCAGCTCATCGCGGGCACTCTACACGCTTGCACGATCACGCAAGAACTTGCGTCCTGCGACACCTCGGAGGCCGAGCGATCACAAACACTTACACCTGGCGCACGGCTTGTAGGTAGTCCAGCCCACATGCGTAACGTCCTGCTGCTCGCCATCCTCGCGCTGGGATCCGGCCCCGCCTGTACCCGAGGCGTGTTGCTCTACGAGACCACGCCGGTCGTCGTCCAGGCGAACCCACCGGCACCCCCTGCCCCCGCGCCCGTGGTCGTCAAGGAGCCGATCGTCGTCCGCGACGCGATCCACTTCGACACCAACCGCGACACCATCAAGCAAGAGTCGCTCGCGGTGCTCGACGACGTCGCGGCCCAGATCAAGGACCACGCGGAGCTGATCAAGATCCGCGTCGAGGGCCACACCGACAACGTCGGCAAGCGCGACGAGAACATCTCGTTGTCGCGCCGGCGTGCGATCGCCGTGCGCGAGTACTTGATCAAGGTGGGCATCGACGCGGATCGCCTGCTCGCCGAGGGCAACGGCCCCGACAACCCGATCGCGAACAACGAGAGTGAAGCGGGCCGCGCGCGGAATCGCCGCGTCGCGTTCACGGTGATCGATCGCACCGATGCCCTCGGCACGTCGCAACAGATCGTTTCCTACGGAGGTGGTCAGTGAACAAGCGGCTGTCGTTCGCACTGGTGTCGCTCGTCGGCTGCGTCGGCGTCGACAACTCGCAGGGAAAGCTCCGCACCGCGGTCGACGCACAGCGCGATCCGCTGTTCCGCTGCTACTCGCAGGCGCTCGTCAACGACGCCGAGATGGAGGGCATGATGCGCCTCGTGATCCGCGTCCCGCGGCGTACCGATCGCGTCGACCTCGTCGAGCCGAGCGGCGAGTCGCAGCTGACGAACCCCGGCTTGATGGAGCCGGTCCACCGCTGCTTCCAGCGCGCGCTGATGGGGCTCGCGATCGGCGGCGCGCCGATCGACGACGACCTCTACGTCGAGTACGCGTTCCAGCTCACCCGCGACGGCAACACCGCGTTCCTCGCTCCGGCAACGACCGGCCCGCGGGTCGGTGTGCGGGTCGACGCGAACGCGAACGTCAACGTCGACGTGCGGAACGGCCGCGTCAAAGGGAACGTGGAGGTCAAGGGCGGCTTCGGCATCCGGTAACATGAGGGGATGGCCAGCCTGCTCGTCCGCGTGGAGCGCGGCGTGCTCGATTCCATCCGAGCGCGCGCGACCGCCGAGCAGACCGAGCTGAAGCGCGGCGAGCTGCCGCACCCGGAGCTGTCGTATCTCGATCCCGCCAGCGTGGCGTTCGTGGTCTGCCTCGACGGCAACACGCTGCGCTGCGTGATGACCGTGCACGAGCCGGTGCTCGACGACGGCAGGTTGGTCGGCGGCGACGTGCTGCTGCACGACCACGATCTCGCGCCGATCCTCGAGCGCCTCGGCTGCTCCGGCGACCTCGCCGCGTGGTCGGCGACGCCGCGGGTGTTGCCACCGAACGATGTCGATCTGCTGCACTACGAGCTCGGCCTCCCGCTCGACGCGCGGCGGAGCCTCGTGCTCGCGCCGACCCTGATGTCGCCCGAGGACGAGGAGGATCGAGAGCTGCTGGCCGAGATCTGGGCGCACCCCGAGGACGACGGGCCGAGGATGCTGTACGCCGATCGCCTCCAGCAGCGCGCCGATCCACGCGGCGAGCTGATCGCGCTGCAGCTGGCGCGTGGCGACGGTCGGATCTCCGAGCGCGAGCGGCAGCTCCTCGCGAAGTGGGGACCGCACTGCGCGCGGCCGCTCACGAGATTCCTCGCCGGCTACGAGCTCCGCCGCGGCTTCCTGGCCCACGCGATCGTCGACGAGCGCCAGCAGTTCCCGCAGGTCCTGCTCGAGCACCCGATGTGGTCGCTGGTCGAGGAGCTGCAGACCGCACACACGCCATTGCTCCGGCTCGCACCGCTGACCTCGGTCGGGGTCCTGCGGCTGGTCGGTCGGACCCTCGAGTTTCTGTCGAGCCACGTGCGGACGTGGCTGCGCGTCGCGCTCCTGCTCGGTTACGAGCACCCGAACCAGCGATATCGCGGCATCGCGGTGGACGTGGCTGCGTTGCAACGCGTGTGCGCCTCGAGGGTGTGGCCGGCGCTCCGCGCGCTCAGCGTCGACACGTCGTTTCCCCAGGTCCCGATGGTGGTGCTACGCAGCGAGCTCGGCCAACGGCTCGCGCACCTCGACCTCACGGTCGATCCGCAGAGTCCCACCGCGCTCGATCCGCACGTCCTGTTCGGCGAGCTCGCACGCTCGAAGACGATCCAGCGGGTCAGCGTGCTCGCCGGGTTCGATCCGAGCATCCCGGAGCCGCTTGGCTTGATCTACGACCGCACGGCGGCTGGTGCCTTCGAGCTGACGATCCAGGCGCCACCCTCGACCGCCGCCGCCCTCGCGACCGTGCTGCCGTGGGTCGTGTCGCTCGCCCGTGGCATCGACCGCGTGACGATCACGTACGTGCCGGTGCGGGGCAGTCGCCACGACACGGCGGCCGACGCCGGGTTCGCCGATCACCTGCGACGCGAGCTGCCGTCGCTGGTGGTGGCCGACGAGCTTCGCCGTCCGATCTGTCCGTGGGCCTACCCGCGCTCGGGCTCGTCGACCGGGCTGCCGTCGACGTTCAGGTTGTAGGTCTTCATCTTGGTGTAGATGCTCGCGCGGCTGATCCCCAGCGTGCGCGCGGCGGCGGCCGGGTTGGGATCGCGGCGGAGCGCGACGGCGATCGCGGCGCGCTCGACGGCCCGCACCGCGCGCTCGGTCAGATCCTTCAGCCCCTCGCCGTCCCCGAGGCGCTCGAGGTCGATCGGCGGCAGCTCGACGCGATCGATGTCGGCCTTGGGCATCGTGCCGACCTCGCGATCGAGGCCGAGCATGTCGAGATCGTGCGAGCGGATCATCTCGCCGTCGCACAGGATCGCGGCGCGCGACAGCACGTTCTCGAGCTCGCGGATGTTGCCCGGCCAGCGATACGCGGCGAGCCGCTGCAGCGCCTTCGCGGTGACCTGCGTCGGATAGCGCGCCTCGTTGCCGGCGAACACCTTCGCGGCACCGCGGCGCTTCGCGAGGATGTGAGCCGCGAGCAGCGGGATGTCCTCCTTGCGCTCGCGCAGCGGCGGGACCTGGATCGGCACCACCGCGAGCCGCCAGTAGAGGTCCTCGCGGAAGATGCCGCGCCCGACCAGCGCCTTGAGATCCTTGTTGGTCGCCGCGACGACGCGGACGTCGATCGAGACCGGGCGATCGCCGCCGACCGGCTTGATCTCGCGCTCCTGCAGCACGCGCAGCAGCTTGTTCTGCACGCTCGCGTCGATGTCGCCGATCTCGTCGAGGAAGATCGTGCCGCCGTTGGCCTCGCGGAACAGGCCGCGGCGCGCGCGGTTCGCGCCGGTGAACGCGCCCTTCTCGTGACCGAACAGCTCGGCCTCGAGCAGCGACGGCGCGAGCGCCGAGCAATCGAACGCCACGAACGGGCCGTCCTTGCGGGGCCCGACGCGATGGATCGTGCGGGCGAGCAGCTCCTTGCCGGTGCCGGACTCGCCGACGATCAGCACGGTCGCGTCGGAGGCCGCCACGCGATCGATCATCGCGAACAGCTGGCGCATCAGCGGCGAGGCGCCGATCACCTCGCCGAGGCCTCGCGCAGCCTCGACCTCGCCGCGCAAGCGCCGGACCTCGCGGGCCAGGGCACCGTGCGAGATCGCGCGCTCGGTGACCGATCGAATCTCGGGTGCCTCGGCCGACTTCTTGAGGACGTCGAGTGCGCCGGCGCGCATCGCCCGCACCGCGAACCCGACCGTCGGCTCCTCGATCCACATCACCACGACCGAGTCGGGCGCGATCGTCCGCATGCGGTGGAGCAGCGCGAGCGCGCCGTCCTCTTCGCCGCCCAGCTCTGGATCGAACAGCACGACATCGAACGTCGAGCTCACGATCCGGTCGAACGCCGAGGCGATCGAAGTGACAGCTTCGACTTCGATGCCGGTCAACGCGGCGCGGGTTCGCGCGACGATTTCGTCGTGGGCATCGACGATCAAGACGTGCCTGAGTCCGTCCTTCACGAGGTCAGCCTACCAGCCGTCCAACAGTCTAGACAGTGTCCATTCGGCTAGACGCGAAGACGGGGTGCGTTACATCCAAGTGTTCGTAACCACTTGTCTCGGCGCTTGGATTTTGATGCCGACGGCTGGCCCAGTAGGTGCGTGATGCATTGTCGCAGGAGGGCCGGAGATGACGAAAACGGGAGAGCTGAACGATCTCGATCAGACGCGCGCGTACGTGCGGTCGGTGGCGCTCAAGTACGTTCGTGACGAGCAGGATGCCGAGGACGTGACCCAGGACGCGATGCTCCTGGCGCACCGTTACCGAGACTCGTTCCGCGGCGAATCGCGCTACTCGACCTGGCTGTACCGCGTCACCGCGACCGCGGCGTTGATGTTCCTGCGCAAGCAGCGCCGGCTGTCCCGCGAGATGCCGGCCAGCGCGTCGGTGGATGACGAAGGCACCGGGCTCCTGGAACGTCAGGCCGCCCCGGGTGACCTGCGCAGCGAGGTGATCGCGCGCGCCGAGTCGAATATGGTGGTCGATGCGGTCGCCGCGCTCGGCGCGAAGTACCCCGCGGTGTTCTGGAAGCGCTATGGAGAGGGCCGCACGGAGACCGAGATCGCGAAGGAGCTCGGGCTGTCGATCGCCGCCGTCAAGACGCGGGCATTTCGGGCTCGCCAGGCGGCCGTCGCGGCGCTGCGCACGGCGGGCTGAACGGCACTTCTTCGTCGGTGAAAGCGATTCTGTCGACGACGAATCGCGCGCACGTCAGCTGCTGAAAGCGCACATCGTGGCTGCACATCGGCATCGTGCAGTGGAGCTTGATGACTGCAGACGAGCGATTGCAGTTCGATGCACGAGTTGTGCACGACCACGTAGTTGAGCCCGCAGATCGCGCGATCTGACGCTGCACCACTTCTTGCTCTCAGGAGCAGTGGGGGTGCTCGCATGATCACGCGTGCAGTTGCAGCTTTGTTTCTGATCGCAGTTTCCGGATGTGGTGCCGACCTCGACGACGAGGACAACGGGGCCGGTGACAACCTGTCAGGCGAGCACGATGACGCCGAGGTCGAGGGCACGCCGCGCGCCCGCGTCTGCGCCGATGGCGCCACCACCAAGGGCATCGACGTCTCGAAGTGGCAGGGCACGATCGACTGGGGCAAGGTCAAGACCGCGGGGTACGCGTACGCCTTCATCCGCGTCTCCGACGGCGCGAACACCAAGGACGCGAAGTTCGACGCCAACTGGGCCGGCACCAAGTCGGTCGGCATCATCCGCGGCGCCTATCAGTTCTTCCGCCCGAGCCAGTCGGTGACGGCGCAGGCGAACCTGATGATCGACAAGATCGGGACGTACACGCCGGGCGACCTGCCGCCGGTGATCGACGTCGAGGACGATGGCGGGCTGTCGCCGTCGACCGTCGCGAGCCGCGTCCGCCAGTGGGTCGATCAGGTGAAGGCCGCGGTCGGCGTCGAGCCGATCGTCTACACCGGCAAGTACTTCTGGCGCGACGAGGTTGGCTCGCCCGCCTCGTTCGCACCGAACCCGCTGTGGATCGCGCAGTACACCTCGCTGTGCCCCGACATCCCGGCCCCGTGGGCGAAGTGGACGTTCTGGCAGTACACCGACGCGGGCAGCGTGCCCGGCATCGCCGGTCCGGTCGACACCAACCGGTTCAACGGCACGCTCGCCCAGCTCCAGGCGTTCGCGCAGAGCGCGCCCCCGCGGGCCCTGCCGTTCAGCTGGCAGCGCAACGCGAGCGGGAACTACACGTTCACGGTCGCCCCGGGCGCGGGTGTCGCGAAGGTGGAGCTCCGCGTCGAGGACTTCTTGATCGGCGCGCCGACCACGAGCACGGGCTCGGGCTCGCTGAACTACACGTTCAACGTCGCGACCCCGAACCGCGTGATCGAGGCGCGCGGGCTCGCCGCCGACGGATCGCTCGTCGCGCTCGGCAACGGCATCATCGATTCGCAGGCGTCGACCGCCGCGTTCGTGCGGCAGACCGGCGAGCACGAGTACGAGATGGGGCTCGAGCGCGCGCCGTCGAGCTGGGCGACCGTGGAGGTCGTCGTCGATGGCCTCACGCTGACGGATCTCGACACCGGCGCGCAGCGGTCGCCGCGCAAGGCGGTCCGCTACAAGTTCTCGGGCCTCGGCAATCGCACGCTGTCGATCATCGCCCGCAACTCGGCGGGCACCCGGGTCGACACGCGCACGCGAACGCTGAACGTTCGCTGAGGACTACAACCAGCCACGAACCGCGCGCGGCGCGAACCGGCTGATCGCGAAGTCCCAGATGCGGTAGAGCACGATGCCGGTGACGACCGCGACGACGGTCATCGCGATCGCGAGTGGAACGCCCTCGGGGATGTGGGCGCGCTCCGCGACCTTGAGGAGCACCAGGTTGGTCTGGTGATCGGTGAGGTAGATGAACAGCGACGCGCTGGCGACGATCGTGACGAGCCGGCCGAGCAGGACCGGCAGCGTGACGCGCGGGACGAACGCGAGGAACGCCGTCGCGAGGAACGGGAACCACACGTAGTCCTCCTCGTGGTTCCACGCGTTGTCGCCGAACACCGGGATGGTGAGCACGAGGACGAGCAGCTTGCGCGGCAGCGTGGTGGCGTAGATCAGCGTCCAGCCGAGGAACACCGCGCGCAGGTAGTAGAGCGGCGTGCGGTCGTAGAGGTGCGTGAGATCGAAGAAGTACTGCGCCGCGAGCGCGATGCCGACGAACAGCATCGTCATCGCGGCCAGCACGTGGAACGGATCGCCCTCGACGAGGAGCGTGCGGATCGGCCGGAGCGCGAGCAGCAGCGCCAGCACCACGAAGCACTGGAACAGCACGTCGATGTACCAGAACCCCATGCCGCTGATCTTCTGATCGTGGTGGACGAGGTTGTTGGCGAGGAGCATCCCCGGCCACTTCGGGAGGTGATAGGCGACGTTGAGCACGAGCGCGTAGAGCGCCGCCGGCACGCCGATCTTGACGACGAGGCGGGCGATCGGCGTCACCGTGCCGCTCTGCTTGATCTGCGGCCCCAGGTAGCGACCGAAGCTCATGCCGGAGACCACGAACAGCGCGAGCACCGAGCCCGCGAGGTTCGGCAGCGCCATGTGCGCGGCGACGACGGCGACGATCGAGACGGCGCGCAGGAACACCGCGGCGTCGACGTGCGTCCACTTGCTGCGCTCGCTGCGCCGCTGCTTCGCGAGCTCGCGGATCGACTGCTTCTCCCACGCCTCGGGCAGGTGGCCGAGTAGTTGCTCGAGCTTGACCGACGCCTCGATGAACGACAGCGAGTCGCCGCCCAGCGTGACGAAGCTCTGCTCGACATCGATCGCCGGGCGACCGAGCAGCTCGCGCCAGTGAGTCGCGATCGCGGCCTCGGTGGGATCGAGATCCTGCGCGGGCGCGACCTCCACGGGCTCGAGGCTGCGCAGCCTGCCGCGATCGATCTTGCCGTTCGGCAGCAGCGGGAACGCGTCGAGCCAGACGAAGCGCGCCGGCACCATGTACGCCGGGACCGCCGCGGTCATCGCCTCGCGGACGGAGGCGGTGTCCTTGCGACCGTCGGCGGCCACCACGTACGCGACCAGGCGCGCCTCGCCGTCGGGCAGCTTCTCCGACAGCACGACGGCTTCCTTGATCTGCGCGAGCTGGTGGAGCTGATGCACGACGTCGCCGAGCTCGACGCGGAAGCCACGGATCTTGACCTGATCGTCGACGCGGCCCTCGAGGATCACCGCACCGTCGGGGCGGCGGCGGCCGAGGTCCCCGGTGAGGTAGAGGCGGTCCGTCGGGTCGGTGGAGCGCGGGTTGGCGACGAACTTCGCGTGGGTCAGCGTGGGATCCCCGCGATAGCCCTCGGACAGGTAGCGCGTGCGGATCGCGACCTGGCCGTGGTCGGCGGCCCCGAGCTTGTCGTCGAGCACGAACACCTGCACGTCGTCGATGCCGCGTCCGATCGGCACGGACTCGGAGGTGTCGGTGCGCGGATCGAACACGTGGAAGCCCATCGCCTGCGGCGTCTCGGTCGAGCCGTAGAAGTTGACGACCTTGGTCGACCCGAGCGCGGCGATCTCGAGCGCTTGCTTGACGCGCAGCACGTCGCCGCCGGAGCACACGTAGCGGAGCGCGGAGAGCGGCTGCGCGCGCTTGCCGGCGCACAGGATCCGCGACAGCTGAGGGGTGACGTGCGCGTGCGTGATCCGCTGATCGGCAAACCAGCCATGCAGCTTCGCGGGGTCGAGCACCGTCGCGGGCGGTGGGATGTGGAGCTCGGCGCCGGTCGACAGCGGCACGAACACGTCGCGCAGCACGGGATCGTGGCCGAGGCCCGACAGCATCGAGAACCGCGACGCAGGCTCGACCGCGAACGTCTTCTCGTACCAGTCGATGAAGTGCACGAGCGGCGTGTGCGAGGTGGCGATGCACTTCGGCACGCCGGTGGTGCCGGAGGTGAACAGCAGGTACGCGACCGCCTCGGGCCGCACCGCATCGAGGCCCTCGGAGGTGGCCTCGAGCAACGCTTCGATCAGCGACGCGTCGAGGCGGAGGAGCGACGCCGGCACCGCGAGCCCGGCGAGATCGACGGCGTCGCCGATCGCGACGAACCGGCCGGGCGCGAGCACGCCGAGCAGGAGCTGGATGCGCTCGAGCGGATACGCCGCATCGAGCACCGCGAACGTCAGACCGGCGCGCGCACACGCGAGCATCGCGACCACCAGCTCGCCGCTGCGCTTGCCGTACAGCGCGACCACGTCGTCCGTGCCCGGCAGCGCGCGCAGTTGCTGTGCGAGGCCGCGGCTCGCGCGCTCGACCTCGGCGTACGTCCAGGCACCGCGCGGATGGACGATCGCGGTGGCCTCGGGACGCTCGCGGCAGGCGGTGAGGAACCGATCGAAGATCCGAGGGCCGACCTGGTGAGCGGGGAGCGGGCTGGCGAGATCGGGCGAGATCGGCGCGTCTGCGAGCGCAGCGGTCAGAGGCACGCGGTCATCCTCGCACGGACACCGCGGATCGATGCGCGGCCACGGTCTCGGGAGTTAGCGCGTGTCCGAATCCGCCTCCGCTCGTGGGCCCTGAGCCACGCGATCCGGCAACTAGGCACAACCAGACGGGATCCGGGTTGGTCCGGCGGTCGCAGTACCTCCGGTCATGCTGACCTTCGTGTTCCAACTGCTCACCCTCTTGTTTGGTGGCGCGATGGAGACGACTCCCGCGCCGACCGTGCAGCTCGAGACGATCGAGACCGATCGCGTCGCGCAGGTGCGGCTCGCCGAGGTGCTCGGCACCGCCGACGGCATCCACGCGGTGGCCGGCAAGGGCACCCAGATCACGTTCGTGATCTCGCGCGGCGAGCAGGTGTTCCGGGTCGTCGCGACCACCACGAAGAAGGGCGCCGTCACGCGCCTCGACATCGTGCCGGTGGTCAACGATCTCGAGCTCGGCGGTGGCCTGTCGTGGCTGGCCGAGGAGCTCGAGGCCGTCACCGCGGTGACTCGCCTGGTCGTCGACGAGGACGGCGCGGTCACGATCACGACGAGCGACAACCGCCGCTACATGGCGATCCCCGGCCGTGGCTCGGGTGGCAGCAACGCGGCGGCCGAGGCGCGGTGGGCCGCGGAGTGGAACAAGGGCTAATGGGGACTGTCTTCACTTGCGACACTTAGGTATCGCAACTCCGCGAGATCAGGGGGCACGGTTGGGGACGGTGTTCACTTGTGGCCGCCACCCCGTCCGCTAGAGTGCGCGCGATGTCAAAGCAGCACGACCCGCGGACGGACCCGGACGTTCCCGCCGGGATGTCGATCGAGCTGCTGCAGGATCTCCACCTCCTGACGCGCGACAAGCAGCTCAACGCCGACGCCCGCCGCAAGCTCAAGCAGATCCGCCACCTGGTGAATCTGCTGAGGCCCGCGCTCGACGACACGCTCGCGCGCTCGGGCGATCCGCTGATCGTCGATTGCGGCGCCGGCAAGTCGTACCTCGGCGCGGTGCTCTACGAGCTCGTGCTCGGCCCCGCTGGCAAGGGCACGCTGCTCGCGATCGAGGCGCGCCCCGAGCTGTCGGTGGCGGCGGCCGATCGCGCGAAGCGGTTCGCGCAGGCGCGCTTCAAGGTCGCGACCGGCGAGATCGCCGCGACCGACCTTCCCTCGCGCCCCGCGATCGTCACCGCGCTTCACGCGTGCGACACCGCCACCGACGACGCGCTCGCCCTCGCGATCGCCTCGACCGCCGATCACGTCGCCGTCGTGCCGTGCTGCCAGGCCGAGGTCGCGCGCCAGCTCGACAAGGCGAAGCCGTCCGACGACGCGAGCGCCGCGCTGTTCGAGCATCCGCTCCATCGCCGCGAGCTCGGCAGTCACCTGACCAACGTGATCCGCGCGCTCGTCCTCGAGGCCCACGGCTACAAGACGACGGTCACCGAGCTGGTCGGCTGGGAGCACTCGGCGAAGAACGAGCTGATCCTCGGCAAGCGCGTCCAGAAGTTCGATCGCGCGGCGCGTGCGCGGCTGCGTGCGGTGCTCGACCGGTTCCACGTCGAGCCGTCGCTGGTCAGGCAGCTCACCGCGCGCGGCCTCGATCCACGCGCCGAGCCGAGCTGAACAGGCGATCGGACAGCCGGCACCCGTCGATCGCTGGATAGTCGAGCTATCCAGTGCTAGTCATGGGCGACCTCTCATGTGCGCGTCGCGACATCCGTCGTTGGGTCCAGAGCCATGAAGCCCCGGTTCGCGATCCTCGGCGGGCTCGCGATCGCCGTGCTCGTGCTTGTCGGGCTCGGCATCCGGCGATCCATGCACGAGCGCGAGATTCAACGCATCGCCGCGCGCCTCGTGCCGTGCGCGGCGGACGAGATCGAGGTGCTTGCCTCCGACTCCAGCGACACCGCGGAGGTCCATCGGGTACGGGGGTGCGGAGTGGAGGTCACCGTGATCTGCAACGCCCCGGACTTCGAGTGTGGTCTCGCTTCAACCGAGTCGCTTCGGTGACAGGTCAGCTCACCGCGCGCGGCCGCGCCGAGCCGAGCTGAACAACTTCGCGGCATTCGCGACCAGCGCGACCGCCGGGTGTGCGAGGCGGCGCTCGACGGTGATCGCGTAGAAGTGCGCGCGCAGCGGCTTCAGCTGACCGGCGCGGACGAGCGTGCGTGGGCCCTCGACATCCGGCGCGACGTACAGTCCGGCGCCGGCCTCCGCGAACACCGCGAGTAGCGCGGCGTCCTCGAACTCACCGATCACGCGCGGCCGGATCTCGTGGCGCGCGAACCACGCGTCGAGCTCGCGGCGCACGCCGGTGTTCGCGCTCGGCAGCAGGAACGGTGCCCCCTCGAGCGAGCCAGGGAAGCCGACCCTGACTTCCTTCGCGAGTCGCGCCACGCCGAACACGCCCACCGCGCACTCGCCGAGCAGGTGATCGTGCGTGCCCGGCGCGTGCGAGGGGCTGTCCGAGATCACGATGTCGAGCGTGTGCGCCGCGAGATCCGCGAGCAGGCGATGGGGCGTGCCCTCACGACAGCTGATCTGGATCCGCTCGTCGACCACCGGCGCGAGGATCTGGTGGGCGATGCGTTTCGGCACCGCGTCCGACAAGCCGACCGCGAGCCGGATCGGCCGACCGCCGTACTTGCCCTGCACCGTCTCGACGAGCTGATCACCGAGCGCGAAGATCTCGTCGGCGATCGCCAGGGTCGCGCGGCCGACCTCGGTGAGCTCGAGCGAGCGGCCCGCTCGGCGGAACAGCGCCTCGCCGAGCTGATCCTGGAGCTCGCGGAGCTGTCCGGAGATCGTCGGCTGGGTCACCCGTAGCTTCTTCGCCGCGCGCGACACGCTGCCCTCGTGGGCGACCGTCCAGAAGTAGCGGAGGTGGTGATAGTTCAGCACGCCGGATCACTCTATCGGTTTTTCCTATGTGACCGTCTGATTTATCGATTTGTGGCGAGGCGTTCTCGATCGCATCCCTGTCCTTCATGCCTCTACGACGCGCGCTGGCCTGGACGGCCTTGTGGTTCTTCCTCGCCGTCGCCTTCGGCATCGGCGTCACCGCCACCCGGGGCACCGAGACCGGCCTGGCGTTCTTCACGGCCTACCTCGTCGAGCAGGCGCTGTCCGTCGACAACCTGTTCGTGATGATGCTGGTGTTCTCGCGGCTCGGCATCCCGGCGGCGCACCAGCATCGCGTGCTGATGTGGGGCATCGCCGGCGTCGTGCTGCTGCGCGGTGTGATGATCGCCACCGGCACGGCGCTGATCGGTGCGTTTCACTTCCTGACCTACGGACTCGGGGCGCTGCTGATCTACACGGCGTACAAGCTCGCGAAGGAGCTCGATGCGCCGCCGGACCGCGCCGAGTTGCCCGCCGCCGCGTCGGGCATGCGCCGCCTGGTCGCGCGGATCATGCCGATCACGGAGCGGGTGCACGGCTCGCGGTTCACCGTCGTGATCGACGGGGTTCGCCACGCCACGCCACTGCTGGTCGCGCTGGTCGCGATCGAGGCCGCCGATGCGGTGTTCGCCCTCGATTCGATCCCCGCGGTGCTCGGCGTCACCACCGATCCGTTCGTCGTCATCAGCTCGAACGTGTTCGCGGTACTCGGCCTACGTTCGCTGTACTTCGCGCTCGCCGGGCTGTTGAGCCGGTTGCGCTACCTGCAGCACGGGCTCGTCGGTGTGCTCGCGATCATCGGCATCAAGATGGTGCTCGCGGTGGTCGTGCCCATTCCGACGTGGCTGTCGCTCGCTCTCGTCGCCGTCACGCTCGGCGTCGCCATCGTGGCGTCGCTGGCAGCAACTACCAAGCAAGGAAAACCGGACTCATGCTCGATCAACGCGACTACACCCTGATTCTCGACAAGAGCGGCAGCATGGCGACCAAGGACCAGGCCGGTGCGCGCAGCCGATGGCAAGCAGCCCGCGAGAGCACCGAAGCGTTCGCGCGTCGCTGCGAGGAGCTCGACCCCGATGGCCTCACGCTCTACGTGTTCGCCGGCAAGTTCCGCCGCTACGAGCGCGTCACCGCGGATCGCGTCGCGACGGTGTTCGTCGAGAACGAGCCGTGCGGCTCGACGGACCTCGCGTCCGTGCTCGAGCACTCGTTCGACAAGTACTTCGAGCGCAAGGCCAACGCATCGCCGCGACCCGAGACGATCCTCGTCGTCACCGACGGTGCACCGGACGACGAGAAGGCGGTGATGAAGGCGATCCTCCGCGCGTCCAGGCGCGTGCATCGCCAGGACGAGCTGGTGGTCACGTTCATCCAGATCGGCAACGACCAGAACGCGCGTCGGTTCCTCAAGATCCTCGACGAGGAGATGGTGAAGGCCGGAGCGCCGTTCGACATCATCAGCACCGTCGATCTCGACGAGGCTGAAGGGCTCGGGCTCACCGAGGTGCTGCTCGGCTCGCTGCGCGGGAAGGCCGCGTAGCGCGGCGAGCTCACCGAGCTACGCGGCTCGGTGGGCGGAACATCACGCGCGCGTGATCGGGGAGTCGACCCAGGGTCTGCGCGCCGCGATACAGCGTGGACGGACCGGGGGCTTCCGCCGTCCCCGCGACACCGATCCACAACCCGTCGGGGCCTGGCTCGGCACTCTCGCCGGACGCGAGCTCCGCGTCCTTGCACCCGTCGTGGAGCGTCCACCGCTCCGCGAGGACGTCCGCGAGCCCGGGGTGCCCGTAGGTGACGAGCATGCGCGGCGGTTGCGTCGACACCCACTGGACGTCGTGGAATTGCTCGTCGCTACTCCCCGGTCTGCCCGACAAGAACGTCGACCTTCCCGAAGGACCACTGCACGACAGCGTATGGTCCTTGATCGTGGCCCTGAAGCCGGCCGGCGGCTTGGCCCACGACCAGCTGCGCGGCGTGATCCGCCCGGGCCCCGCGCTGCGCTTCGCGGTCGGCCACAGCTGAGCGTGCACCCACGCATCGCAGATGTAGCCGTCGTAGCCCCGGCCCCACGCACATTGCGACCAGTACACTTCGCCCTGGTCGTTGACCTGGAGGCCCTCGGCGTCGAGCCCGACGCCGGTCGGGGAGGCCTTCTCGATGTCGTTCTGCGGATCGGGCGGCTTCGGGGTTTCGAAGACGTCGACCGGCGGGATGGTCACGCGCGTGATCGCGGTCGCCGTGACCATCACGACCTCGCGTTCACCGGCGAGCGTGAGGAACAAGTGATCGCGGTCCGCCCAGTTGCCCTTGCCGATGCCGGACATCGCCATCGCCTCGCCGAGATCGCCTTCCGCGACGTCGGCGAGGACGACGCTACCGAGCTTGGTCAGCGTGCCGTCGGCGGTGGACCACGTCGCGAGCTCGCCACCGCGCATGGTGACGAGATCCGCGGTGGCGAACCCGACCGGCGATGCGGGGAGTGGCTTTGCGAGCGATTCACCGGCGGTCACCGAGACCGCACTGCCCTTCGCCTCCGGGGCGTCGTCGCGCTCCGGTGCCAGGGGCTTCTTCGGCGGTGTGCCACAGGCGGCGACGACGAGGATCAACGAGAGGCGGAGCACGCCGTCGACGATAGCAGCGCGCGATGCTGAACGTGGGAGTTGCAGCAATCGCCGTGAGCCCCCGGTCGAAAGCGCCGCTCTCAGGTGGCGCGATTCGCGAGCCGCGTCTGGATGCGGTGGACCAGCTCGTAGAACGTCGGCAGCGCGAGCAGCGTGAACAAGGTCGACGTGATCAGGCCGCCGATCATCACGATCGCGAGCGGGCGCTCGATCTCCGTACCGTGGAGTGGCAGGACGAGCAGCGGCAGCAACCCGAGGATGGCGGTCGACGCGGTGAGGAGCTTCGGGCGCACGCGGCCGAGGCTGGCCTCGCGGATCGCGTCCTCGAAGTCGCGCCCCTCGGCGATCAGGCTCTTGGTCTGGGTGACCAGCACGAGCCCGTTCTGCACCGCGATCCCGAACAAGCCGATCAAGCCGACCAGCGAGCTGACACTCCAGGTCTCGCCCGCGATCCACAGCGCGAGGATGCCGCCGACGAACGCGTCGGGCAGCGTCGCGAGGATCACCAGCGTCTCGGCCACGGAGCCGAGCGCGAGGTAGAGCAGCAGGAACACGGCGAGCAGCGCGATCGCGACGGCGAAGTACAGCGATCGCTGCGCGCGTGCCTGGGTCTCGACCTTGCCCCCGACGTCGAAGAAGTAGCCCTTGGGGAGCTGGAGCTTCTCGGTGAGCGCGTCGTGGACGTCGCTCGCGGTCGAGCCGAGATCGCGGCCGGCGACGCTGGCCTCGACGGCGATCCGCCGGCTCCCGGCCTCGCGCTTGATCGTGCCGAGGCCGAACGTGGGTTCGATGGCCGCGAGCTTGCCGAGGGGGATCCGGGTGCCGTCGTGGCCGTCGATCATCAGCGCCGACAGCGACGCCGCATCGCGGCGGTGATCCTCGGCGAGCCGGATCACCAGATCGAAGCGGCGCTGGCCGACCCAGATCTCCGAGATCCTGCGACCGGCGAGCCCGATCTCGATCGCCTCGATGACGTCGCCCGGCGTCAGCCCGACCCGGGCCGCGGCCGCGCGATCCACCTGCACGCGCAGCTGCGGCAGCCCGGTGAGCCGCTCGGCGCGCACGTCGGCGACACCGTCGATGTCGCGCATGATCGCCTCGGCCGCCTCCGCCAGCTTCGACAGCTCCTCGGGGTCGGGGCCGAACATGCGCACCGAGAGATCCGACGGCGTGCCTCCGAGCCCCTCGTCGATCCGCATGCCGAGCGGCGTGGTGAACGACGCGGACACGCCGGGGACGAGCTCCACGGCCTCGCGCATCGCGTCCTCGAGCTCCGCGGTGGAGCGCTCGCGATCGGCCTTCAGCACGATCAGCACGTCGGACAGCGTGTGCGGCATCGGATCCTCGGTGCGCTCGGCGCGACCGGTGCGGCGCACGACATCCTCGACCTCGGGGAACGCGCGCAGCACGTCCTCGACGCGGTGATTGAGCCGGTCGACCTCGTCGAGCGAGGCCTCGGCCGGCAGCGACGTCTGCATCAGCACCGCACCTTCGTCGAGCTCGGGCATGAAGTCCGAGCCGAGCTGGGTCGCGAGCCACAGCGCGGGGATCGTGATCGCGAGCGTCGCGATCCGGACCACGCCGGCGTGGCGCAGCGAGCGCTCGAGCAGCGGGCGATACACGCGCTTGACGGCGCGCACGATCATCACGTCGTCGGACCTCCCCGTGCCGGGTGCGCGCAACAGCCACGCGGCGGCGACGGGGACCAGCGCGAGCGCGAGCACGAGCGACGCGAGCACGGCCGCGATCACGGCGCCGCCGAGCGGCTGGTACATCCGGCCCTCGATCCCGGTGATCGCGAATAGCGGCACGAACACGGCGACGACGATCACCGTCGCGAACGCGATCGGGCGCCCGACCTCGACAGCCGCGGCGAGCGCATGCGCCTTGCGATCGATCACATCTCCGCGTCGCTGCGCGCCGCTGCGCGCCCCGGTGATCCCGGGACTTGCGGTCTCGCGATGTTGCGCGAACCGATGCAGCACGTTCTCGACCATGATGATCGACGAGTCGACGAGCAGCCCGACGGCGATCGCGAGCCCGCCGAGCGTCATCGTGTTGATGCCGATATCGGCGACGCGGAGGAACAGGCCCGACAGCGCGAGCGACAACGGCAGGGTCAACGTCACCAGCAGGGTCGCGCGCACGTTGCCGAGCAGCGCGAACAGCACGAACGCGACGAGACCGGCGCCGATCAGCACCGCACGCCCGACGCCGCCGAGCGACTCCTCGACGAGCTGCGACTGGTCGTAGACCGAGCGGATCGACACGCCCTTCGGCAAGCTGCCGGCGAGGCTATCGATCGCCGCGCGGATGCCCGCGCTGACCTTCACGGTATCGGCGCCGAACTGTTTGACGACGCGACAGCTCACCACCTCGCCGGCGAGCCGATGCGCGAGCCCGCGACGCACCGCGGGTGCCTCGCGCACGTCGGCGACATCGCCGAGCAGCACCGGCGTGGACCGGCGCGTCGACACCACCGTCCCGCGCAGCTGCTCGACGGTCTCGGCGCGGCCATCCGCGCGCACCGTCCACTCCATCTGCCCCTGGGTGACGAACCCGCCGGCGGCGCTGACGTTGGCGCCCTTCGCCGCATGGACGATCTCGTCGAGCGTGACGCCGCGCGCCGCCATCCGATCGGGATCGATCTGGATCTGGAACTCGCGCAGGTAGCCACCGAGCCGCTCGACCGCCGCGACGCCCGGCACCGCGAGCAACCGGTTCTTGATCTCGTTCTCGGCGAGGTCGCGCAGCGCCATCAAGTCGGCGGCGCCGGGCTCGGCCTCGATGGTCAGCTCGTAGATCTCGTTGAGGCGACCCGTCAGGCTCGATAGCAGCGGCGCGCCGGTGCCATCGGGGAGCGCGACCTGCGACAACCGCTCGGCGACGAACTGCCGGCTCCGCGCATAGTCCGCGTCGGCCTCGAACTCGATCGTCACCTGCGCGACGCCGAGGGTCGACTGCGAGCGGACGCGCCGCACGTTCGGGAGGCCCGACAGCGCGGTCTCGATCGGAATCGTCACCCGCGTCTCGAGCTCCTCCGAGCCCATCACCGGGTTCTGGACGATCACGTTGAATACCGGCGCGGACAGGTCGGGAAACACGTCGCGTGGGAGCTCGCGAAACGTCACCACGCCGAGCACCGAGCACACGAGCACGAGCAGCAGCGCCACCAGCGGCTTGCGGAAGCTCTCGACGATCAAGCGCTGGATCATCGGGGCCTCGCATTCGCGGCAGCACGCATCCGGCTCGCGCAGGCGCACGCCACTCCACCATGCGCGATGCGACCCACGCGTGACTGCACGAGGGCTCGTTCGGCAACACGTGCCGATGCGCGACCGGTCGAACTGGTTCGCTCAGTGACCGTGGTCATGGCCGCCCTCCCCTCGTGCCTTGTCGAACTCCGCCTTGAGGAGGAACGCGCCGTCGACGACGACCTCCGCACCGGGCGCGAGCCCGCTCAGGATCTCGACCTCGCCGCCGAGATCCCGGCCGCGGCCGACCGCGATCGCCTCGAACACCCCCGGCCCTTTCGGCGTGAACACCGACCAGGTGTCGCCGACGCGCTGCACCGCCGCGATCGGGACCGCGACCACCTGCCCGCCGGTGGTCCCGACCGGCAACGACACCGTCGCCGACATCCCGGGCCGCAGCACGCCATCCTTGTTCGGCACCACGAGCCGGACCGGCACCGTGCGCGACGCGGTCTCGACCTCGCGACCGACCCACGCGATCGTCCCCTCGATCGTCGTGCCGGGTAGCGCGGCGAACGACGCGGTGCCGGTGGCGCCGATCTGGACACGCACCGCATCGCGCTCGAACACGTGCGCGACCAGCCACAGCCGGGAGAGGTCGCCGATCCGGAACAGCGTCTTCGACGGATCCGCGAGCTGGCCGACCACGACATCGCGATGGATCACGGTGCCCGCGACGGGCGCGCGCAGCACCAGGCCGCGTCCGCCTTCGGCTCCGGCGAACTGCTGGAGGCCACCGCCGGCGATGGTGCGCGCCGCCTCCGCTTCGGAGACCGCGGCCTGCGCCTCGATCACGTCGCGCTCCGGGATCAAGCGCTCGGCCAGCAGGCTCTGCTTCCGCTCGAGTTGCTTCCGCGCGAGGGCGAGCCGGGCATCCGCGGCCACCATCTCCGCGCGCGCCTTGGACATGTCGCCGCTCGCGAGCTCGACGAGCGGCTGCGCGAGCTTGACCTCGTCGCCTTCGCGCACGAGCACGCGCACCACGCGCGCCGGCGACGGCGACGCGACCTCGGCGTACGCGTCCTGATCGACGCGGAGCTCGGCGAGCGCCGAGACCTGCTCGCCCGCGGTGCGCGACTCGGCCTTCGCCGTGGTCACGCGGAGGTCGCGGATCATCTCCGGCGCGATCTTGACGACCCGGGCCTCGGCCTTGGGATCGTCGTGATCACCGGCGGGCTTCGCCGAGCCGTGGTCGGCGTGCGTGCCGCCGTGGTCGTCGTGATCGTCGTGCTTCTCCTTCTTGCCGCCACACGCGACGAGGAGCACTGCGAGTGCGAGTGCCTTCATGACGGACCTCCGGAGACGAAGCGAACGGTGGCGGCGGCCTTCGCGAGCGCGAGCTGGCGATCGAGGTACTCGCGCCGGCCCTCGAGGATCTGCTGGCGGGCCACCAGGTAGTCGGAGATGGCGAGCTGCCCGGTCTCGAGGCTGCGTGCGAGCAGCGTCTCGCTGTCGGCGAGCCTCGCGAGGATGTCGCGCTCGAACACGGCGACGGCCTCGCGCGCCTTCGCGTACGCCTCGCGCGCATCGACGAGCTGTCGCGACGCCGCGGTCACCGTCGCGGCGCGCTCGGCCTCGAGGCGCTTCTGCTTTGCGCGGGCGACCGCGCGATCACCGCGCGCCGGGTTCCACAGCGGCAGCGTGAACGAGACGCCGGCGAGCGCGATCGCGTCGCCCTCGTCGAGCTGGTAGCCGAACCAGATCCCGAGGTCGGGTCGGCCCGCGACCCGAGCCAGCGAATCCTCGGCCCTCGCGACGATGGCGTCGGCCTCGAGGGCACGCACGTCCGCGCGACCTGCGGCACCGACCGTGGGCTCGACGATCTGTGCTGCGGCGGTGCCGGCCGATGGCACGAGGTCGCCGGCGAGCACGATCGCGTCGTCGGGCGTCGCGCCGATCAACGCCCCGAGCTTGCCGATCGCCGAGGCGCGCTCCGACTGCGCGGCGGCGACGGCCGAGCGGGCGCGCCCGAGCGCGATGGTCGCCAGCCCGACGTCGAGGTCGGTGAGCTCGCCCGCCTTGCGGCGGCGCTCGGCCACCTCGGCGGCGCGGGTCGCGACCTCCTGCGTTCGCGTCGCGAGCTCGACCACGAGATCCGCGTGGCGCGCCTCGCTGTAGACCGTCGAGACCTCGAACGCGAGCCTGCGCAGCTCGGCCTCGCCGAGGGCACGCGCGTGCGCGAGCTCGGCCTCGGCCACGGCGACGCGTGCGCTCCTCCGTCCGAGCTCGAGGCTCTGGCTGAGCTGCGCCTGGAGGTTGAGGGTGCGATCGGTGCCGAACCGCGGGCCGGCGCCGATCTGGATCTCGGGTCGCTGGGTGAACGGGACCGTCGCACCGCTGCGCGACGCCGTCGCCTCGCCGATCCGGCCGAGCGCGGCCACGGCCTCGGGCGCGCGTTGTCGCGCCCGCGAGACGGCGGTCGGGAGATCGATCGTCAACGTCTCCGCAGACGCCGACGCACACAGGGCAAGCACCGCGGCGATGGACCACCGCGCACGAACAGGAGCAACCATGACGCACCTCGAGACGGACTCGTCCGTTGAGTCGGATCACCTGACCCACTCGAGGCACCGTGCTCGCGCTCGACCGTTCGCGTGACCGGTCGTCTAGGACCAGCGCACACGAACGGATCGCGCTCGAGACGCCGTGCGTTCGAACCGGATCAGCTCACGTGGAACAGCTCAGACGGCGCGCCGCGGGACGTGCAGGATCTCGCGGGGGTCGGGGTTCGCGTGCAGGCGGGTCGAGATCGGCGCGCGCACGAACAGGCGCGGCGGGGTCACGGCGGAGATCGGTTGCGCGATGCTGCTGACGAAGAAGGCGGCGCTCGGACAGTGGCAGCGGCACGCGACGCCGGGGACGCAATCCTCGCCGCACCCGTCGTCGTCGCACGCCTCGGCGCAGGCATCGTCGAGCACCAGATCCGCGAGGCCGACCGCGTGGGTCAGCGCGATCGCGAACACGATGATACGAGCCAGCGGCACGGCTCAACGAATAGCACGGCCTGCGCGGCGCCACTACCGTCACGCACTGCGCCAGATGACCAGCGC
>Ga0075163_10002245_pt1 | contig 26019 bp, 23 predicted proteins | sample JI1023141ADNA_FD_71478 | JGI IMG/M metagenome (GOLD analysis project Ga0075163, IMG submission 71478) | Wastewater effluent complex algal communities from Wisconsin, to seasonally profile nutrient transformation and Carbon sequestration -... | ecosystem: Engineered > WWTP > Effluent > Algae...
GCACGGGGACGGGCCGGTCGAGCTCTCGCTGTGCACGGTCGACGACGGCAGCGCGCGCGTGGAGCTCGGCGCCGCGGACCCGCAGGCGATCGCGTTCTCACCGGACGGTCGGCGGCTGTACCTCGGCGGCGACGAGGGCCTGGTCGCGTGGAACGTGGCGAGCGGCGTGCGCGAGGCCGTGTGGCCGCACCCGGCGGCGGTCACCGGCGTCGCGGTCGGACACGACGGGACCCTCGTGATCACCGGCGCGCGCGACGGTCGGCTGCGCTGCTGGGACGCGCGCGGCCAGCTCCGCGGCGCGCGGGCGCTGACCGACGAGGACCCCGTGACGCGCGAGCGCAGCGGCCCGGACGCGTACACGCCGGTGTGGCGGGCCGACCCGGAGGCGGTCGCGCCGCTGGTCGGCTGGCTCGGGTTTCGGCGGGTCGCGCACGCGAGGACGACGCGCCGTCACGACGGCCTGATGGAGATCGTCGAGGGCGACCGCGTGGTCGCGCGGGTCGTCACGCACCACGACCTCGAGGCCGACCCGACCGGCACCCGCTGGGCCCGCCGCGTCGAGCACCTCGGCGTCGTCGACGACGGCTGAGGCGCGCGCCGGGCGTCATTCATCGCGGCGCGGGGGCCTCGCACCGCGGGTCCCAGCGCCGGTCGACGTCGGCGGGCACATGGCCCCGCCGAGACGGCGTCGGGTCCGGGCCGACAGTGACCTGTCCTCGGGGACAGACGATGCGCGGATCCGGGCGTCGCCGTGGATCGCCTCCAGCGGCCGAATTTCCCGCTTGACGCAAAAACTACAGATGTAGTACTACAGTTGTCGTCAGGTGCCGGCCAGCCGCCGGCGCGGAGGACCACGACGATGAAAGCTCCTGCGATCGATCCTGCCGGCAACGCCGGCGTCGCCGCGTCCGCGGCTCTCACCATGCGCCGGCGCTGGCGCGCCGTGCTCGGCGCGCTGTTGCTGGCCTCGACCCCGGGGCTGGCGAGCGCCGCGGCGACCGACGCGGAGGAGTGGCCGACCGCGCCGGATCGCGGCGCTCGATCCGAGACGAGGATCCCATGGTTGCGCTTCTCGGGCGACGCGACGGCGCCGGTGGTGGTGGCGGGCCCCGGGCACGCCGTATATGCGCACGACGTCGTCGTCGTCCGCGAGCAGGAGCTCAGCCGGCGTCAGCGTCGGCTGCTGCGCCGGGCCCAGCGTCACGCCGAGAAGGCCGCCGACCTGCGCGCGAGGGCGGGGAGCCACGGGCACCGCGGCGCGTACACGGCGATGGTCGTGCCGGTCGTGCAGGCGGCCCCGCCGGCCCCGCCGGCCCCGCCGGCCCCGCCGCGGCGGATCGTGGTCAGGGGCGGGCACCCGAACGTGCACGTGGTCCGTCTCGAGCAGGCGCGCGACAGGTCCGACGATTGCCCGGGGAAGCACGTCGAGGCGCGCCGGCACGAGGACGCCGGCGAGGCGTACGCGCATATGCCGGTGGTGATCGACGGCGCGAAGATCTCGGCCGACGTGGAGCGTCAGGTCGCGCGGGCCCTCCGCGAGGTCGAGCGCGCGCAGGAGCGGGCCGGGCGGGAGCAGGAGCGGGCCGGGCGGGAGCAGGAGCGGGCCGAGCGGGCGCGCGAGCGTTCGCGGCGCGACGCGGAGCGGGGCCCGCGGTAGCGCGAGCGTTCGCGGCGCGACGCGGGGTCAGCGGTCGCTATGATGATCGCGGCGGCTCCTGTCCGGCGCGGTCAGCAGGCGATCGCCGTGATCGCGGCGGCGGACGGTCGCACGAGCGCGTCGAGGCCGCGGCGCCACACCGCGGCGCGCAGCGGGGCGTCGACGACCCCGTGAGGGCGCAGCGCGGGCTCGTCGGGCGCGTCGGCCAGCGCGTCGGCGGCCGCGGCGGCGCCGGCGATCGCCGCGGCGAACACCGCCTGCGCGCGCGCCCGGGCGGCCGCGTCGGCGCCGGTGAGGGCCCACTGCACGAAGCGCCAGCCGAGCTCGGCGTGGCGCTGCTCGTCGTCGGCGATCCTCGTCAGCGAGCGCGCGAGCGCGGGGTCCTGCGCGCGCGCGGCGGACTCGCGGACCTCGAGCGCCGACAGCGTCTCGCCGACGCAGGCCTCGCGGATGACAGCCGCGACGATCGCCTCGCGGTCGGTGGGCCCGGGCCCGGCGCACGCCGGCAGCGGGCCGGGGCCGACCCCGCGGCCGCCGTGCAGGCTCGCCAGCGCGAAGGCGACGCGCGCGTGCTCGACCTCGTCGGCGAGCGCCTGCTGGGCCTGCAGCACCAGATCCGGCGGCGCGCCGACGGTCAGCAGCTGCAGGATGAAGCGGGCGAACGACGCGACCGAGGCGTGCTCGGCGAGGGCGACGCGCGTCCAGTGGTCCGCGAGTCGGTCGCGCAGCGCGTCCGGGGTCGCGGGCGCGGCGATCGTCGCGCGCCAGTCGTCGCGCGCGGCCGGGGCGGCCGTCACCGCGTGCTCGTCGACGAGCAGCGGCCGCCCGCAGATCATGTTGCCGCACTGCCACGCGCCGTCGACGAAGTTGCAGAACAGGTCGCCGCAGGGGCCGTCGGCGTCGCACTGGTCGCCCTCGGTCGTGCACGCGCCGTTGACGACCTCGAGCCCGCAGTCGACGCCCTCGGCGTGCGAGAACTGGCACACCGCGTCGCCCTCGCAGTCGTCGTCGTCGGCGCAGGCCGACGGCACGCAGCGCGTCGCCGGCCCGAGCACGTCGCCCGCGCAGCGGCACACCGTGCCCGGGGCGCAGTCGGCGTCGGTCTCGCAGCCGTACACGCAGCCGCAGGTGAACAGCTGCAGCGTGAACTTCTGGCACGAGCCGAACGGCTGGGCGTCGCAGTCGGCGTTGGTGTGGCACTCCTGCATCGGCTCGTCGATGTCGCAGTTCGACGGGGTCGCCGGCGCCAGGCACACCTCCGCGGCGACGCGGTGCGGCAGCTTGCCCGGGCACTCGACCCAGCCCGAGGGCGTCGGCGGGTCGACGTCGCCCTGCATCAGCGGCTCGCAGCGCGGCGGCGGCTCGCCGGTCGTGCCGGTGTCGGCCTCGGTCGTCGCCCCGGTCGTCGCGGTCGTCGTCGCGTCGGTGGTGCCCGCGGTCGTGGTGGTCGTGCTCGCGCCGGTCGTCGTCGCCACCATCTCGGTCGTGCCGGAACCGGTGGCGCCCGAGGTCGTGGTCGCGCCGGTCGTCGGCGGCTCCTCGCCCGTGCTCGTCGGCCCGGTCGAGCCGCCGCTCGTCGCGGGCGCGCCGGTCGACGAGGCCCCGGACGCCGAGTCCGTGGCCTTGCCGTCGTCGCCGCAGGCGGTCCACAGCCCGAGCGCGAGCCAGAGGGAGTGACGGATCGGATCGATGCTGGTGCGGACGCGTGGCATGCGGTGAGCAGACCGGAGTTCGCCGCGCCGGGCAAGCGCGCTGCAGCGAGGGGCCCGGGCCGACGCCCGCAGCAAGGTCACGCGCCGCGACTACGATGATAGCGACGGCGCCCGGGCCCGATCCCGGCATATGCTACGAGCATATCCCGCCCGCGCCCGCCGACTTCGGCCTGTCGCCGGGTCGCCGCTCCTGTATGCTCCTCGCCATGACGGCGATGTTCGCGGGCAAGGTCGTGCTGGTCACCGGCGGCGGGGCGGGGATCGGCCGCGCGACGGCGCTGGCGTTCGCGCGGGCGGGCGCGCGGCTGGCGATCGTCGACATCGCCGAGGCGCCGGGCCGCGAGGTCGCGGCGACGATCGTCGCCGCCGGCGGCGAGGCGATGTTCATCCGCGCCGACGTCGCCGACGCGGCCGAGGTCGAGGCGATGGTCGCGCGGACCGTGGCGAGCTTCGGCCGGCTCGACGTCGCGTTCAACAACGCCGGCGTCGAGGAGGAGCACGTGCGGCTCACCGAGTGCAGCGAGGCGACCTTCGACCGCATCATGGCGATCAACGTCAAGGGCGTGTGGCTGGCCATGAAGTACGAGATCGCGGCGATGCTGCGCGGCGGGGGCGGGGCGATCGTCAACACCGCCTCGGTCGCGGGCCTCGTCGCCGCGCCGAAGATGGCCGCCTACGCCGCGAGCAAGCACGCGGTCGTCGGCCTGACCCGCACGGCGGCGATCGAGTACGCGCGCAAGAACATCCGCGTCAACGCCGTGTGCCCCGGCGTCATCCGCACGCCGATGTACGAGCGCGCGATGCAGGCGGACCCGAAGGGCACCGCCCGCGTCGCCGATGTCCACCCGATCGGCCGCGTCGGCGAGGCCGACGAGGTCGCCGCGGTCGTGCTGTGGCTGTGCTCGGACGCGGCGTCGTTCGTCACCGGACACGCGCACACGGTCGACGGCGGCCTGACCGCGGTGTAGCTCACTCGTCGGCGACCACGAGCACGCGCTTGCCGAGGTTCTCGCCGCGAAACAGCCCGTTGAGGGCCTCGGGGAAGCGCTCGAAGCCGGCGACGAGGTCCTCGCGCGAGCGCAGCTTGCCGGCCCGCATCCACCCGGCCATCTCCTGGATCGCGGCCGGGTAGCGGTCGGCGTAGTCGAAGACCACCATGCCCTCCATGCGCGCGCGCTGGACCAGCAGCATCATGTAATTGCTCGGGCCCTTGACCGGCGTGGTGTTGTTGTACTGCGAGATCGCGCCGCACACGACGACGCGACCCCGGCGATTGATGCGCGCCAGCGCGGCGTCGAGGATGTCGCCGCCGACGTTGTCGAAGTACACGTCGATGCCGCCGGGGCAGTGCTGCCGGAGGCCGTCGCGGACCTCGCCGGCCTTGTAGTCGATGCACGCGTCGAAGCCGAGCTCGCGGACCACGAAGTCGCACTTGGTCGGCCCGCCGGCGATGCCCACGACCCGGCAGCCGTGGATCTTCGCGACCTGGCCGACCGTCTGACCGACGGCCCCGGCCGCGCCGGAGACCACCACGGTCTCGCCCGACTTCGCCTGGCCGACGTCGAGCAGGCCGAAGTACGCGGTCAGGCCCGGCATGCCGAGCGTGTTGAGCCACTGCGCCGGCGTCGCGACCGCGAGGTCGAGCCGGTCGAGGCCCGCGCGCGCGCCCACGGTGACGAGGCAATACTCCTGGATGCCGAACAGCCCCGCGACGTGCTCGCCGACCGCGAACTGCGGGTGCCGCGAGGCGACGACGCGGCCGACGCCGCGGGCGCGCATGACCTCGCCGATGGCGACCGGCTGGATGTAGCTCTTGCCCTCGTTCATCCACCCGCGCATCGCCGGATCGAGCGAGAGCTGGAGCACCTTCACCAGCACCTGGCCGTCCGCGGGCTCCGGCACGGGCTCCGTCGTGAGGCTCCAGTCGGAGTCCGAGGGCAGGCCCACGGGGCGAGCGGCGAGGCGATACTGACGGTTGATCGGTGTGCTCATGGTCGCGCCGGCGAGCCTACACGCATCAGCGCCGCGGCGCGAGGTCGGCTTCGACGCCGTGGCCCGCGAGCGCCGCCCGCACCGCGTGCATCCGATCACGTCCTGGCACTCGACCAGGAGTCGAGCGAGAGGTGAATCGTCCGCACGTTGAAGGACCGGCGATTCGGGGTAGGATGGGCGACCCGATGACGACGCAGAACGAACCCACGGTGGTCACGGACGCGGAGCTCAAGGAGCCCGCGGATCTGAAGAAGGCGCTCACGGCCTCGCCCGAGGCGCACGCGCTGTGGAAGGGCCTCACGCGCATCGCGCGTCGCGACTTCATCCGCTGGATCACCTCCGCGAAGAAGCCGGAGACCCGCGCGCGCCGGATCGCGAACGCCTGCGACATGATCTGCAAGGGCAAGCGCCGGGTGTGCTGCTTCGACACGAGCCCGTGGAAGACCCCCGACGGCAAGTCGAAGTACAAGAAGACCGCCACCACGTGACGCACCTGCGTCGCTCGCTCGCCGGCGATTGCGCGCGGGCGCGACCGCGGCGATGCTCGGCGCATGGACGGGGAGCTGCGCGCCGAACTTATCCGATGGATCGCCGAGGACGACGCGACGCGCGAGCGGCTGGCGCGCGACGGCAGCCTGTTCGCGGGCTACCACCCGGAGATGGAGGCGGTGCACCGCCGCAACGCGGCGCGCCTGCGCGGGGTGCTGGCGCGGGTCGGCTGGCCCGGGCGCGCGCGGGTCGGTGAGGACGGGGCGAGCGCGGCGTGGCGGATCGTGCAACACGCGATCGGCGAGCCCGGGCTGCTGCGCGGCTGCCTGCCGCTGCTGCAGGCGGCCGCGGCCGCGGGCGAGGCCGATCCGGCGGAGGTGGCGATGCTCGAGGACCGGATCCGCGTGTCCGAGGGCCGGCCGCAGCGCTACGGCACGCAGTACGACTGGAGCGACGACGGCACGGCGATGGTGCCGATGGTCGGGGTCGAGGCGCCGGAGTCGCTGGCGGAGCGGCGCGCGGCCGTCGGTCTGCCGCCGATGCAGTGGCGCCGTCCACCGCCGTCGGGACAGGCGCCGCCGGCGGACCGCGCGGCGCGTCAGGCCGAGATGGAGGCGTGGGCGCGCCGCGTCGGCTGGCGCTGAGGACATGGCGGCGCTACACGCCGCCGGTCTCGACGGTGTCGTCGATGTAGCAGACGCACCCGGGGTTGCTGCTCGAGCAGGCGTCCTGGCCGACCTGAGCGGCGAAGGCGGCGACCGTCGCCGGAGCGAGGGCGGGGTTGTCGAGCTCGGCCCAGCCGTCGGTGATGTTGGTGAGGTTGTCCGCCCCGGCGAGCGTGGCGAGTTTTTCGTTGTCGTACGCGCCGAACTCTCCGAGCGTGGCGAGCGCGGACAGGCCCGCCAGGCTGGTGATGCCGTCCATGCCGTTCACGCCGTCCGGGGCCCCGTCGGCGGGGCAGAACCCGAGCGTCAGGCGCTCGGCCGTCTCGAGCTGCGACAGCGGCTGAAGATCCTCGACGAGCGGCATCCCCGACAGATCGAGGGTCCCGATCGTCTTGAGCTGCCCGAGCGGCGCGAGGTCCTTGATCAGCGGGAGATCCCGCAGCTCGAGCGCGAGGAGCTCGGTGAGGCCCTCCAGGCCCGCGAGGGACGCGAGCGCCGGCAGATCCGCGAGGGTGATGCGCGTGAGCGGCATCGGGCTGCTGGCGAGCAGCGGCTGCAGGCCGGCCACGCTCGTCAGGCTGGGACTGTAGCGAATGTCGACCTGGACGCCGGATTCATCGGCCTTCCAGTTGTCCATCCCGGCGAGGTCGACGAGCGCTTCGTGGTAGCCGATCGTGACCTCCTTGAGGCCGGAGAACTCGGGTGAGAAGGACGGCACCTTGGTCGCGGCGGTGCCCGACATGTGGAACCGCTCGGTGCGCCGCAGCGCGGACAATCCGGACAGATCGTCCAGGGCGAACAGGGACGAGAGCAGGATCTCCGCGGCCTCCTCGACGCACGAGAACGGCGACAGGTCGGTGAGGGTGTCGCTGGGGCTGATGTAAAGGATGCCCTCGACGCTGACGAGGTTGCGCAGGCCGCTCAGCTGCTGCTGGTCGACGTTGCGGATGTGGATATCGCCGACGACGCGCGTCATGCACGCGTACTCGTCGGTCGACAGCGCCGAATCGATGTCGATGTCGCCGACGTGCGTCCAGGTCTCGGCGCACGGGGGGCCGCACTCGGAGGGCGGGCCGCCGCCCATGATCGTCGTCGACCCCGGTTCCCCGGGCCCCGTCGAGCCGGAGCTCTCCGTGGTCGTCGCGTCGGCGCCATCGGTGGTGGTCGGCTCGGTGGTGGTCGGCCCGGCGGTGGTCGTCCCGGACGACGATTCGCTGCCATCGGACGATTGGGTGGGGTTCTCGCCGACCTTCTCGCCGGTCGGGCAGGCGGGCAGGGCGAGCAACGCGAGGGACAGGGTAATGCGAAGATTCAAGCTAAGCATGGTTGATTCAGATCCTCTGACTCCTCGCTTCCCCGCCGCGCCGAGCTTCTGTCACCGGGCGCAGCGAAAATTGTCGAAGCGCTGCGTCACCGGCGACGTCGGGCGCTGCGCGAGCAGCCGCCGCGCCGCGGCCTCGGCGTCGGCGCCGCGGCCCTGCTGGCACAGCGCGTCGATCCGCGCGGCCTCGCGTGCGTCGAGCAGCGCCCCGCGAGGGAAATCGCGCGCGTGAACGTCGACCCACGCGAGCGCGGCGCCCGGATCGTCGTTGGCGAGGGCGGCGTGCGCCGCGTCGAGCAGCGCGACCTCCTTGCCCAGTCGATCGTCCTGACCCGGTGGAGCGGCGGCGCGGGCGGTGCGGACGGGCGCCTGCGCCGCGGCGGGCGCGGGAGGTGGGGGCGCAGGCGGCCCGGACGGGCGCGCGGTCGGGGCCGCGGGAGCGACCGCCGCCCGGGCGGAGACCGGGGCCGGGTCCGGGTCCGGGCCGTCGCGCGACACGGCGGCCAGCGTGACCGCGCCGCCGCCGCAGATCAGCGTCGTGGCGAAGGCCACGCGCGCCGCGAGCGAGGTCCCGAGGACGGGCGCCGCCGTGTTCGTCCCGAGCACGGGGAGCAGCGCGGCCCACGTCTGCCGGGCCGCGCGCGGCGGCGGAGCGTCCTGGCGCCGCAGCTCCTCCGCCCACGCGGCGATGGTCGCGGAGCCGCCGGCGAGCTCCTGCAGCTGCGTCCGGGCCAGACGCAGGCGCGAGTAGACGGTGTTGAGCGGCAGCGCCAGCTCGCCGGCGATCTCCGGGCCGCTCATGCCGAGCAACTCGGTCAGCTCCCAGACCTGACGCGTGGCGGGGCCGAGCCGCTCGAGCATCCGCTCGAGCTTGCGCGCCACCTCGTGACGGGGGTGCGGCGCGTCGACGGCCGGGGGCGTCATCGCGGCGAGCGTGGCGAGCCGCCGCGCCCGGCGCAGGTCGCCGCGCCGGTAGCGTGAGGCCACCTTGCGGGTCACGCCGTACAGCCAGCCCCGCGGCGAGACCTCGTAGCGGAGGTGGTCGAGGCGCCGGTATGCGGTGAGGAACACCTCCTGCGCGACGTCCTCGGCCACCGCCGGGGGCACGCCGAGGCGGCGAGCCGTGGACCACACGAAGGCGAATTCACCGCGGTAGATCGCCTGGAACTCGCGCATTCGCGCGTCGGGGAGCTGCGCTTCGGAGTCGACCGGGTCCATCCCTCTCCTCATTCCCCGCCGCCGCAGGAGTCCGTCACCATGGATCGGCGAGGCGAAATTCGACACCGGCGACGAGCCGGCCCGAGACCGGCGCCGGCTCGAACAGCCGGACGATCGGGCCGGGGTCGCGCAGCTCGAAGCGCGGCCAGGCGATCCGGACGACCGCCTGGACCGCCGCCCAGAGGCTCCAGCGCGGGTGCAGGTGCACCGCCAGCCCGACCGTCGCCGCGCCCGCCAGCCACAGGCCGGTCCTGCCCTGCGGCGCGACCACGCCCCGGGGCTCGCCGCGCATCGCTCCGAGCTCGAGGCCGCCGCACAGCGGGACCTCGAGGCGACCCCGGCCCGGACGGGCGCAGCCGTGGACCCCGGCGCCCGCCATGAACGCGCGCAGCGAGCCCTCCGACCGCACCTCGGTGCGCGGCGCGAGGTAGTTGCCGTGGAGCTCGAGCCGCGCCCGCCGCCACAGGAGCGCGCCCGCGAGCCCGACGACCCCGGTGACCCCCGGCAGCGCCCCGAGCTCGGCCCCGCCCTGGACGCGCACCAGCCCGCCGAGCCGTCGCGCCGGGGGCGGCGCTGCGGGGGGCGGAGCGACCGCGTCGGGCGTCGGAGCGGCGATGGACGGGGTGACGACCGCGTCGGGCGCCGGAGCGGCGATGGCCGGGGCGGGCGCGCCGTCCTCGGGCGCGAGCCCGTCCTCCGGGGCGGTGGAGGTCGCGTCGAGGCGGGGTGGGGGCGCAGGGACATCGCCGGGCCCGGCGTCGGTCACCCCGGCGATGTCCGCCGGCGACGCGCCCTCGCTCGCCTGGTGGACGGCGAGCGCGACGAGCAGCGCGGTCGCATCGGCGAGCGCGGCGCAGCGGTCGGCGGTGAGGTGGCGCGTCTCGCTGCGCCCGCCGGCGGCCAGGCGCAGCGTCAGCCGGTAGCGCGGCGCCGCGCGGGCGAGCGCGACGTGGCCGGTCCACGCGACCTCGCCGGCGGCGAGCGCCCGTCCGAGCCGCCGGTCGACCGCCGCCTGCACCTCCGCGAGCGCGGGACACCCGGGCGGGGCCTCCCAGGGCGAGCTCGGCGTGGGAGGCCCCGATACCTGAAGCCCGAGCTGCCCGGCGAGGGCCAGGAGGAGGGATGCTCGCACGCCGCGACCATATCATGGCGTGGCGACCCGACGCCCCGGCCATCGCCACGCCCGCCGGCGCCGCCCGATCGCGTCGAGGCGGTGGATCGGGCGCGACGTCAAAAGCTGTCGGGCAGGTCGAAGGGCGTGATGACGCCGGGGGCGACGTACTTGACCGGGGCGTAGTAGAGATTGCCGCTGGGGCTGACGGTGACGCGGCCCTTGCCGGGCATCTTGGCGAAGCTCGCGATCTCGCCGGTGAAGGGGTCGAAGACGACGATCTCGAGGTTCGACAGGCCGGCGTAGACCTGGCCGGTGAAGCGGTCGTGGCTGAAGCCGGTGGTGTCGGCGCCGAGGTCGAGCAGGAACTCGGCCTGCTTGGTCAGCACGTTGTAACGATAGACATCGCCGCCGATGAGCCCGACGACGAGGTGGGCCGGGCTGACGGGCGCGGCGGCCGTGACCCGATCCATGAACTTGAACTCGACGGCCTGCTCCATCTTCTCGAGGTTGGCGCTGTTGAAGTCGCCGTTCATGGTGCTGTTGCCGACGTAGAGCACGCGGTCGACGCCCCAGGTCAGGCCGTGGGGGCCGGCGTCGGCGGCGGTGTTGCCGAACGGGCCGACGCCCTGGGTCTTCTGGGCGACGATGACGATCGGGAGCGGCTTGGCCAGGTCCTCCTCGACGAGGCGGGCGACGCCCTGCGGCGGGTCGGCCTGGCAGCCGCAGGCGGGGCAGCAGGTGTAGGTGATGGCGACCTCGCCGATGCCCTCGATCGGGACGGCGGGCGGCGGGTCGACGGCGTCGACGTCGCCGATCGGGAAGGGCACCGTGAGCTGCGGGATCGTCAGGGTGCGCAGGACCTTGACCTCGCCCATGTTGAGGTTGGCGACGCCCGCCCATTCGGTGAGGGTGCCGTCGGGCTTGAGCCGGCGCAGATAGTCGGTGCCGCTGCGCAGCGTCACCATCCACGCGGTGCAGTCGTCGGCGAAGTCCATGCCGCCGATCTCCTTCGAGAACGGGCCGTTCATCAGCGCGAGCTCGGGGTCCATGCAGTCGATCGCGCGCTCGCAGCTGCACTGGGTGCCCCAGCAGGCGCCGGCCTGCGTGCAGTCGACGGCGGCGCACGGGGCGATCGGGAGGCAGGTGTCGACGCCGTCGCACACCGTGCCGGGGCCGCAGGTCGCCGGGCCGCACGCGACGCTCGGGCCGGCGAGCACGCAGGCGTCGGCGGGGTCCTTGCATTCGCCGCCGATGACGTCGCAGACCTGCGCCGGGCCGCACGGGTCGGGGTCCTGGCCCTGACAGCTCGTGACGCACACGTTGTCGATACATTGCTGGTTGGGCTCGTCGCACGGGCCGCAGCTCGGGCCGGTGGTGCTGGAGCCCGCGGTGGTCTCGCCGCTGCTCGTGCCGGGGTCGGTCGAGGTCGACGGGGTCGAGGTCGAGGTCGTCGCGGGCTCGGCGGTGGTCGTGCCGGTGGTCGCGTCGGGGCCGGTCGTGCCGCTGACCTGGACCGTGCCGCCGGTGGTCGGGGGGTCGCCGGTGGTCGGGGGATCGCTGGTCGGCGTCGCGGTGGTGCTCGTCGCCGCGGTCGTGCCGGGCTCGCTCGAGCTGCTGCTGCTGGCGCCGGCGCTGCCGGTCTCGGTCTCGCCGCCGCCGCCGCAGGCCGCGAGCGCGGCGATCGTGCAAAAAGTCAGGTAAGTGCGCGTCATCCCAAGCCCCTCCGTCCCGTGCCCCCGACGCGGGGGCCCGGGCATTGTACACGTCGGCGAAAGTGCTAAAACCGCGGGCCGCGCGTCCGCATGGCAGAACGCAGTCTCCAAACGTATGCGATCCGACCCGCCGAGGTGCTGTCGGCGATCTCCGCGCGAGGTCAGCGGGTGTACTTTCTTTCGCCGGGCAGCTCGCCGCCGGAGGTCGGGGCGTTCACGCCCGATTATTACCTGCGCGTGGTGTTGATCCCGCGCCTGGACGGGCTGGCGAGCATGGCGGCGGCGGTCCAGGGCTGGTGCGAGGAGGCGGCGCTGCAGGTCGGCTTCCCGGTGCCGCACCTCGATCCGCAGGCGCTGGTCCAGCCGGCGCCGGGCGATCGCTGGGCGGCCGTGCCGGCGAGCCGCCGCGCGGGCCTGCTGACGCTGGCGATCGACTTCGTCGCCCGGCACGCGGCCGGGCTCGGGGTGTTCGACCTCGGCGACCTCGACGCGCAGCGGCTGCTCGCGGGGGCGCGGGCCGAGCGCGCGCAGGGCACCCCGAACATGGGCGGCATGGCGATCGAGCACGTGTTCTTCGGGATGATGGCCCGCAAGGCCGAGCGCACGACCGGCCAGGTGATCGTGCTGACGCCGGGCGAGGCGGACGGGCCGGCGTGGACGCTGCGCGAGGTGTTCTGCGCGCCGGGCGGGATCTGGCGGCGCGGCGTCGTGCTCGCGCCGACGGCGGCGGTGCCGGGCCTCGGGCTCGCGGCGCTGGCCGAGCGCGTCGTGGCGCAGCTGCTGGCGCGCCGGCACGCGAGCTTCGCCGACCTGCACGCCCAGTCGGAGCGCCTGCTCGCCCCGCCGATCGAGGCCGCGCTGCGGGCGGGCGTGACGGTGCTCGCCCCGCGGCTGTCGGACCTGCTCGGCGAGCGCCCGGGCACCGCGCTGCACTGAGTGCAGGGCGGTTCGGTGGGGGCGGGCGGCGCGATCGGGATCTCGGCGCAGGCGGGGCGCTGCGGCTCGCGGGCGGCCGACGGCGTGCGGCCGGTCCGGGCGCGGGCCGGCTGGACGAACGCCGGGGCGGCAGCTAGCTTGGGGTGATGGACCCTCTGCGCGGACACGGCTTCGGTTGGACCACCCCTTGCCCCGCGGACGGGCTGGCGGTCTCGCTGCGCCACGTCGACGCGCTGTGGGCCGCGTACTTCCCGGCGGAGGCGGGCTACGTGCTCGCCCGCCGCCAGCTCCCCGACGGCCTGCGCCTGGTCGCGTCGCGCGGCGACTTCCACGCCGAGGTCGAGGTCGGGGGTGGACGGCGGCGCGGCGCGCCGCAGCTGCGCCTGTGCGGCGCCGCCGGCTCGCAGCGGGTGACGGCGACGGAGCGGTCGGCCAGCCACGCGGTCGAGCGCCTGCGCCTGGTCGGCTCGGCGCTCGGGGTCGCGTTCGTGGCGTTCTCGTGCTCGCGCCTGCTGGCCTCGCCGCCGCGCTTCACGATCGACGCGCTGTTCGTGCTCGGGGGGCTGTTGATGGTCGTGATGCTGGTGGTCCTGGTGATGACGGGCGCGGGCCTCGGCGGCTGGGTCGGCGAGCGGCTGGTCGCCGGTCGCTGGGCGGCGACCCTCGCGGCGCTCGAGCACGACGACGGCCTGCGCGCCGACCTGCGGCGCTGGCGGGCGCTGGTCCGCAGCCTCGCGCAGCACCGCGACGCGGTGTCCGGCGGGCTGCGCGGGCTGCCGTTCCGCTGCGAGTTTGCGGCCGAGGACGCCGGCGAGTCGGTCCCGGCCTGAGCGGCCCGAACGCGGACGGGCCCGGGCCGGGTCGCATTTCGGCATCCGGCTCCGCGACGCCATGACGCCATGACGCCATGACGCCATGACGGCGTGCTGGACGTGCGTTGCGCGGATGTGCGCACGCGCGGTTGACCGCCAGCGCCGCGCTTGGGTACACCGGCTGCACCGATGTTGCGCCGCAACGCCCTGTCGCTCGCCGCCCTGCTCCTCGCCTGCGCCCCCGCGCCGGGCGGCTCCGATGACGCTGGCGAGTCCGCGAGCAGCGGCGCCTCCGGGGACGCGGGCTCGTCCGGGGTCGGCTCGTCCGGGGTCACGGATGGCACCGGCGAGCCGGAGCCGTACACGCCGGTCGACGGCAACGCGTTCCCGTGGGCCACCGAGAGCACCGACAAGGTCTGCGGCGACGGCGAGGACAACGACGGCAACAGCTACATCGACTGCGACGACTTCTCGTGCAGCCGCAACCCGTCGGTGTTCGTGTGCGGCGCGGACTCGGTGTACGAGAGCACGCCGGACCTGTGCGCCAACGGCCGCGACGACGACGGCGACCAGCTCGTCGACTGCGACGACCCGGACTGCGCGAAGAACCCGTTCCACGCGGTGTGCGCCAAGCCGCGGGTCGACACCGACTGCGTGGGCGACGGCGACGGCGACGGCGCGGTCGGCTGCGACGACCCCGACTGTCGCGTCGACGTCGCCGCGTGCCCGCCGGCGCCCGGGTCCCTGCGCGTGCTGTTCGACCAGACGATCGACGAGACCGCGGGCGCCGGACCGAACTCCGACTGGGTGATCGACTCGTGGGGCCGGCTGCCCGCGCCCTCCGACCCCGAGCACGCCGACGACTGGGCGGGCGCGCTCAGCGGCTTCGGCTTCGCGCTCAACAAGGCCGGGCACCGCGTCGAGAGCCTGGTCGCGTGGGACGGCCGGATCTCCTTCGACGACCCCGGCAACCCGCAGGACCTCGCGCTCTACGACGTGCTGGTGGTGTTCGAGCCGAGCCGGCGCATGCGCCCCGAGGAGAAGACGGCGATCGTCAAGTTCGTGCTCGCGGGCGGCGGGCTGCTCGCGGTCGCCAACCACCGCAGCGCCGACCGCGACGGCAACGGCTGGAGCGCGCCGGAGGTCTTCAACGACATGTTCGACACCAACCCGGTGATGGTCGACCCGTTCGGCTTTCGCTTCGACGAGGTCGACGAGGAGATCGAGACGGCGCTCGACGACGTGCTCGACGCGGGCCACCCGGTCATCAAGGGGCCGGCCGGGCAGGTCGCGAAGATCGGGTTCTACACCGGCTGCACGGCGTCGCTGACGGGCACCAACCCCGAGGCGACGGGGTTGATCACGCTCGGGCAGCCGGCGCAGCTGGTGGTCGGCGTGGCCGAGGCGGGGGCGGGGCGCGTGGTGTTCGTGACCGACTCGGCGATCGCCGGCGACGGGACCGACTCGCACGGCAACCAGCTGTCGGAGCACGACGCGTGGAACGACCCGGCGCTCGATGATCGCGCGCTGTTCGTCAACGCGATCGCGTGGCTCGGCGGCTAGTTTCTTGCCGGCGCCGGACGCCGCGGTTACATCCCGAGGCGATGCGCGCCGCCCTCGAACGGTTCCTGGTCCACATTGCGACCGAGCGCCGGCTGTCGCCGCACACCGTCCGCGCGTACCGCCGCGACCTCGAGGACTTCCTCGCGCGGATCGCCGCGCGCCGCGGGCGAGCGCCGGAGCTCGGCGACCTGAACCTCCGGGAGATCCGCAGCGAGCTCGCGGAGCTGTTCGGCGCGGTCCAGGCCAGCACCGTCGCGCGCAAGCTGTCGGCGCTGCGCAGCTTCGGCGAGTACCTGCGGGTGCAGGGGGAGGTGCCCGACAACGAGGCCGCGCTGGTGCGGCGGCCGAAGCAGCGCCCGCGGCTGCCGGTCGCGCTGCCGGTCGAGGACATCGCGCCGATGATCGACGGGCCGGGCCACGTCGCCGGCGCGCTCGGCCTGCGCGACCGCGCGATCCTCGAGGTGCTCTACGGCGCCGGGCTGCGCGTCAGCGAGTGCGCCGGGCTCGACCTCGAGCACCTCACGTGGTCGGGCGAGGACCTGAGCCTGCGCGTGGTCGAGGGCAAGGGCGGCAAGGACCGCGTCGTGCCGCTCGGCAGCGCCGGGGCGGCCGCGCTGCGCGCGTGGCTGGCGGCCCGCGGCGCGGTGCTGGCCGCGCGGGACCTGTCCGAAGGGGCAGCGGGGCATGGTCGAAAGGGCATGTCCGAAGGGGCAGGGCGCGAGGGACAGGTCCGAAAGGGCATGTCCGAGGGGGCAGGGCGCGAGGGACAGGTCGACAGAGACATGTCCCCGAGGACAGGTCGGCGGGGCGCGGGGCGGATCGGGCCGCGCGAGGGGGCGGTGTTCCTGTCGCGGCGGGGCGGGCGGATCGGCGTGCGGACGATCCGCGCGCTGGTCTACCGGCGCTGTCTGGCGACCGGGACGCGCGCGCGGGTCGGGCCGCACGGGCTGCGGCACAGCTTTGCGACCCACCTGCTCGAGTCGGGCTGCGACCTGCGGAGCATCCAGCGCATGCTCGGGCACGCGAGCCTGTCGACGACGCAGCGCTACACCCACCTCGACCTCGGGCACCTGACGGACATCTATGAGAGGGCCCACCCGCGGGCCCAGGCGCAGGTGCGGCGCGAGCCGGGCTGATCTTACATCGATGCGTCGAGGAGGACCTCGGCGCGGGCCCTGTCGGTCTTGCTGCGGCGCACGCGTTCGCCGCGGACGGGCATCCTGCGCGGGTACCAGGCGCCGTCGACGTAGACGTCGACGAAGGGGGCCTGGAGGCCGATGCCCTCGTTGCCCATCTCGTCGCTGGAGACCTGGAAGTGGATGTGGGGGCCGGTGCTGCGGCCGGAGTTGCCGACGCGGCCGAGGGTCTGGCCGAGCTCGACCTTGTCGCCGGGCTTGACGGTGACGCTGCCCGGGATCATGTGCCACAGCGCCGAGAACTCGCCGAAGCCGTGGTCGATGACGACGCCGTTGCCGCCGGCCTTGCCGCGCTCGCCGGGGCGGTTCTCCGGGATGCCGTCGATCGCCCGCGCCACGGTGCCGGCCGCGGGCGCGAGCACCGGCAGGCCGTAGCAGTAGTAGTCCTTGTTGCTGCCGTTGTCGGCGCCGCGCTGGCGGCCGCCCTTCTGCACGACCATGTCGTAGGCGTAGCGCTGGCCGCGGCTGCCGTGGTGGTAGTTGGTCATGCGCCGCTTGCCGCCGTGCGACACCGTCCACTCGCCGGTGCTGACGAAGTGGATCCGCGTGACCAGCGTGTAGCGGCGCGCCGGCACGGCGATGTGGCGGACGTCGAGGTGCTCGCGGACCAGCAGGCGGTCGAGCTTGTCGCCGCGGAGCGCGAACTGGTAGAGCACGAGCCGCTGGTGACGGCGGCGGTCGGGGCTGCCGGGCTTGCCGTGCGCGTGCACGACGAGGCCCGAGTACCACAGCAGGTCGCCCTCGCGGTGCGTGTGCTCCTCGACGATGCCGAGCGGGACGCCATAGCCGGCGCGCAGGCGGTCGCTGGTCGCCGAGATGTCCTCGAAGCGGAGCTGCGCGCGCAGCTCGGTGGTCATCCACTTCTGCAGGACCGCGACCTCGTTGCGCATCAGGGCCTGGATCAGCTTCTCGGCCTCGGGCGAGATCGCCGAGTGGGCGACGAGGGTCCGCTCCTCGAAGGGGTGCGACAGCTCGCGCGGCTTGCAGCCCGCGGCCAGCAGCAGCGCCGTGATCGCGAGCGCGGGCCAGCCGCGCCGGGATTGCGGAGCCCGGGCCGGTGCGTCGAGGTCTCGCATGCGCCGCGGCGATGATAACCGGGCCCGGGCCGGCGGAGAACGTCGGCCCGGCCGCTGCGTCTGTAGCCGCGTGCTCCGCCTCGACCTCGCGTCTGCGCTCGTGAAACCGCTCCTGGCCGGCCTGCTCACGCTGACGACGGGGGAGCCCGCGACGGGCGCGGCCGAGCCCGGGGCAGCCGAGCCCGGGGCGGCCGGGCCCGCGGCGCCCGCGGTCGCCGCGCCCGAGCCGGCCGTCGACCCGCGCTTCGATGTCTCGGCGATCTCCGAGTACAACCTCCCGCCGGCGCCGCGGGCCGGGTGTGAGGCCGAGCTGGCGAAGGCGGGGGCGCAGTTCAAGGCCTCGCCGCTGGAGATGCACTGGAACCGCTCGCGCGACTTCCTGTGCGGGGCGAAGCAGGTCGTCCGCTACCAGCGCGGGCCGGCGGCGATCCGCTACAGCTCGAGCCCGCGGGTCACCTGTACCGTCGCGCTGGCGCTGCTGCGCTTCGAGGCGATCGTGCAGGAGGAGGCCGAACGGGTGTTCGGGCGCAAGGTGACCTCGATCGAGCAGATGGGCACCTACAACTGCCGCGAGATCGCCGCCTACGACGGCTGGGTCAGCCAGCACAGCTTCGCCCACGCGATCGACGTCAAGCGCTTCGTGCTCAAGGGCGGGCGCGAGATCTCGGTGCAGAAGCACTACGGCCGCGGCCCCGACGCGCCCGCCCACAAGGAGGGCCAGTTTCTCCGCGCCGTCGCCCGCCGCGTCGTCTCCGAGGGCGTGTTCCACGTCGTCCTGACCCCCAACTTCGATCGCGCCCACCACAACCACTTCCACCTCGACCTCGCGGCCTACGTCGTCGACGGCACCTGAGCGGAGGGCGGCGTCCGGATTCGTGGGTTGACTCACGAAAACGCGCGCGCGCCGGGCCTTGGGCGAGAGCGCGCATGGGCTACGCTCGCTTTCGTCATGCTCCTGGAGTACTCGCCCGAGCGCACCAGTCAGCTGCCGGCCTCGCACCGCCGCAGCTCGCCGCGCGCGCTGTGCCTGCTCCACCCGGAGCTGCGGGCGCGGCCGGACGCGTGGGCGCTCGCCGACGAGCTGCGCGCCGGGCTCGGCGAGGTGTCCGCCGCGCCGCCGCCGGAGGGCCCGCGCGGGCGTCGGCGCGCGGAGGCCGGCCGCCTGCAGCCGCAGCGGACCTGCCTCTCGGGACAGACGGCGTGCGTGGTGCGCTGGCTGCTCGAGTGTCAGCCGGGGCCGCGCGGTCTGGAGCTGCGGCTCGAGCACCTGCCGCTCGGCGAGCGCGTGCGGCCGCGGCTGTCGGAGGCGCTGGAGATGCCGCTGGCGGAGCAGCGGTGGTTGCTCGAGCTGTGGGCGCACGGCGACCGGCTGACGCACTTTCAGCGGCTGGGCCTCGCGCCGACGCTGGACGCCGCGGCGATCCGGCGCGCGTACCTCGCGACCTGTCAGCGCTTGCACCCGGACCGCTACTACGGCAAGCACATCGGCCGGTTCGCAAGCGTGCTCGTGGACCTGTTCCATCGCGCGCACGCGGCCCAGGCGTACCTCGCGGATCCGCAGCGCTGCGCGTGGTACTTCGGGCAGCTGGCCGCGGCCGGCCACCGCGTGGGCCTCGCCGGGGGGCATCTCGGGCATCTGGCCCCCAGCGCGGCGGCGGCAGTTTCGCGATGAGCCGGTCATCCCGGCGTTCGGATTGAGCGAACGCCGCCGGGCAAAACGCCGCGAACAGGCGGGGTCGGCTGGGACGTTGTATCGTAGCGGACCGCCATGGAGTACGTCGTCGGCATCGACCTGGGGACCACCAACACCTGCGTGGCCATCGTCGAGCAGGGAGTTCCGAAGGTCATCCCGAACAAGGGCGGCTACCGGACCACGCCGTCGATGGTCGCGATCTCGGAGAGCGGCAAGCGGCTGGTCGGGCACCTGGCCAAGCGTCAGGTCGTCACCAACCCGGCGAACACGGTCTACGCGGCGAAGCGGCTGATCGGTCGCAAGTGGAACTCGACGGCCGGGCGCACGGTCGCGCAGACCTGCCCGTACACGATCGTCGAGGGCCCGCACGGCGACATCCGCCTGAAGATCCGCGAGCACATCTACAGCGTGCCGGAGATCAGCGCCTTCATCCTCGCGGAGATGAAGATGATCGCCGAGCAGTACCTCGGCGGCCCGGTCGAGAAGGCGGTGATCACCGTCCCCGCGTACTTCAACGACAACCAGCGCCAGGCGACCAAGGACGCCGGGCGCATCGCCGGGCTCGAGGTCATCCGCATCATCAACGAGCCGACCGCGGCGGCGCTCGCCTACGGCTTCGGCAAGAACCTCGAGCGCAAGGTCGCCGTCTACGACCTCGGCGGCGGGACCTTCGACGTCTCGATCCTCGACATCGGCCACGGCGTCTTCGAGGTCATCTCGACCGCGGGCGACACCTTCCTCGGCGGCGAGAACTTCGACCTGCGGGTGATGCAGTACCTGATCGAGACCTTCGAGGAGGAGACCGGCGTGGCGATCCGCGAGGACCGCATGGCGATGCAGCGGCTCAAGGACGCGGCGGAGAAGGCCCGCTGCGAGCTCTCGAACGTGCGCGAGACGGTGATCGACCTGCCGTTCCTGTACACGACGCCGTCCGGCAAGGTGTTCCACATGCACGAGGCGGTGACGGTCCAGCAGCTCGAGGACCTGACCGAGGACCTCGTCGAGGACACGATCAAGATCTGCGCGCGCACGCTGACCAGCGCCGGGATCGAGCGCAAGGAGCTCGACGACGTGGTCCTGGTCGGCGGCATGACGCGCATGCCGCTGGTCCAGCGCAAGGTCGCGGAGTTCTTCGGCATCGAGCCCTGCAAGGGCGTGCACCCCGACGAGGTCGTCGCGCTCGGCGCGGCGATCCAGGCCGCGGCGCTGGTCGACAACACGCCGGAGCTGCTGCTCCTCGACGTCACGCCGCACAGCCTCGGCATCATGATCGTCGGCGGCTACTTCCACCGCCTGATCGAGCAGAACACGACGATCCCGACCCGCGCCGGCCACGTGTTCACGACCGTGCGCGACAACCAGACCTCGGTGAAGATCCTCGTGCTGCAGGGCGAGAGCGACAAGGCCGCGGAGAACGAGATGCTCGGCGAGTTCATCCTCAGCGGCCTGCGCCGGGCCCCGCGCGGCCAGGTCGAGGTCGAGGTGACCTTCTCGATCTCCGTCGACGGCATCGTCAGCGTCAGCGCCAAGGACCTCGAGACCGGCCGCGAGCAGAGCATCACCGTCACCGCGACCAGCGGCCTGACCGAGGACGAGCTGCGCGACCTCGTCAAGCAGTCGCAGAGCTACATGATCGAGCTGCGCGCCTCGGAGGAGATCGAGCGCCGCCGCCAGCACGCGGAGAAGCTCATCGACACGATCCGCGGGCTGTTCCCGCAGGTCCAGGAGGCGATGAGCGGGACCCGCTTCGGCCGCGACGCGATGGCCAAGGCCGAGGCCGTCGTCCAGCGCGCCGAGCAGGACCTCGCCCGCGGCGACGGCAAGAACCTGCTCGACACGATCGAGAGCCTCGACCGCACCCTCGGCATGTTCAAGAATGTGATGCACAAGAAGTCCGAGGCGGCCCACCGCTGAGGACATGTCCTGCGGGACATGTCCGTGGGGGCATGCTCTCGGGGACATGTCCTGACGGACAGGCTCAGGGGGCGAGGCGCGCGAGCAGGTCGGCCGGGGCGCCGAACTCCGTCAGCACCGCGCGCGTGTGCGCGCCGAGGGCCGGGGCCGGCGTCGACGGGGTCCGGCCGAGGTCGGGCAGGGCCGGGCCCGGGGCGCGCAGCGTGGTGCCGTCGGGCATCGGCGTGGCCTCGGTCAGCGGGTCGAGCAGAGGCTCGCGCGTGGCGTCCTCGAGCTCGTGCACCGGCCACACCGGCAGCGCGAGGTCGGCGACGAGCGCGAGCCAGTGCGCGCGCGGCTGGCTGGACAGCCACGCCTGCATCGCCGCGGCCGTCGCGTCGCCGGCGGGGCCGACGTCGAGGCCGGTGCCGGCGAGCTCGGGTCGACCGACCGCGCCGGCGAAGCCGACCCAGAACTTGGGCTCGAGGCAGCCGACCGCGAGCTCGAGGCCGTCGGCGCAGCGGTAGCAGCGGTAGGCCGGGAGGTCGCCGCCGAGCATCTGCTGCGACATGCCGCCGCCGCCGGCCGCGGCCTCGGCCCACGCCCAGGTGACGAAGGGCAGGGGGCCCGCGAGCAGCGGCTGGCGCAGCAGCATGCCCGCGCCGGTGCGCGCGCGCAGCAGCAGCGCCGCGAGGATCGCCGAGCTCGCCAGCAGCCCGGCGGTCACGTCGGCGAGCTGCAGCGCCGGGATCCCGACCGGGCTCACCCGCCGCAGCGCGCCGGTCAGGGCGGTGAAGTTGAGGTCGTGCCCGACCTCCTTCGCGCCGACGAAGCCGGGCAGCGAGCACACGATCAGGCCGGGGTGATCGGCGCGCAGCTGCTCGAGCGGCAGGCCGTAGCGGGCCATCGTGCCCGGCCGGAAGCTCTCGATCAGCACGTCGGCGCGCGCGGCCAGCAGGCGCAGCGCGGCGACGCCGGCGGGCTCGCGCAGGTCGAGGCCGACCGACTCCGCGCCGCGGAAGTACACGCAGTAGCCGACCCCGACGCCGCCGACCATCGGCGGCGCCAGGCGCATCAGGTCGCCCATGCGCGGGTCCTCGATCTTGATCACGCGCGCCCCGAGGTCGAGCAGCGAGCGCGTCAGCACGGCACCCGGCAGCATGCGCGAGACGTCGAGGACGGTGATGCCGGCGAGCGGGAGGTCGGTGGCGGGGGACGTCATGGGGCGAGGGTACGATGGGACAGGTCGCAAGGGACAGGTCGCCTCAGCGCTTGAGCTTCGGCGGCGGCGGGGCCTTCGGCGGCGGCGGGGGCCCGGGCTTCTTCGGCTGGATCTTGACCAGCAGCGCCTCGACCTGCTCGCGCAGGTGGTCGAGGTCGCCGTCGTTCTCGAGCACGTACTGCGCGCGGCCGCGGCGGGTCTGGTCGTCCATCTGCGCGGCCATGCGGGCGCGCACGTCCTCGGGGCTCAGGCGGTCGCGGGCCATCACGCGAGCGACGCGCTGGTCGTCCGGCGCGCACACCAGGATGACGGCCTTCATCTGCTTCTCGAGGTTGTTCTCGAACAGCAGCGGGACCTCGTAGACGACGAGCGTCTGGCCGGTGGCCTCGAGCGCGGCGAGCACGTCCTGGAAGCTGTCGCGGATGCGCGGGTGAAGGATGCCCTCGAGGCGGGCGCGCTGGGCCGGGTCCTTGAACACCAGGGCGCCGAGCTTGCGGCGGTCGAGCTCGCCGTCCGGGGCGAGCACGCCCTCACCGAACGCGGCGACGACGGCGGCGAGGCCCTCGCTGCCGGGCGTGACGACGATGCGCGACAGCTCGTCGGCGGAGACGACCGGGATCCCGCACTCCTCGAAGATCGCCGCGGCCGCGGACTTGCCGCTGCCGATCCCGCCCGTGAGACCGTAGATGTCCATGCCGCGAGCCTAGGGAAACCGGCGCCTCCTGTACAGGTGCGCTCGCCCGCGCGCGCGAGGTGGTCTACAGTCCGCGGGCTCGTGACCACCGCCGCCCCCAGCAAGCCCGCCGCCCCCGGCAAGCCCGGCCCCAACAAGCCCGTCGCTGGCTGGCGCGTCGCCTCGGCCGTGTTCGAGAAGAGCGCCCCGAAGCTGCGCGACGCCCCGCCCGGCGACCTCCCGGAGATCGCCGTCACCGGCCGGTCGAACGTCGGCAAGTCGAGCCTGCTCAACGCCTTCGCCGGTCAGCGGGGCCTCGCCCGCGTCAGCCGCACGCCCGGGCGCACGCAGCTGCTCAACTTCTTTCGCATGCAACTTCGCCATCCGACCCGCGGCGACTTCGAGTTTCGCTGGGCCGACCTGCCCGGCTACGGCTACTCCAAGACGCCGATGTCGGTGCGCGAGTCGTTCGGCCCGATGATCGAGGGCTACCTGACCGGCCGCACGGTGCTGCGCGGGCTGGTGCTGCTGATCGACAGCCGCCGCGAGGTCAGCGAGCACGACCACGCGCTGCTCGACTTCATGGCGGCGCGCCAGCTGCCGGTGCTGGTGTGCGCGACCAAGGCCGACAAGCTCAGCAAGTCGGAGCGCGGCGTGATCGCCGGGGGCATCGCCCGCGACCTCAAGATCCAAGCCCGCCAGGTCCTCGTCACCAGCGCCGACGCCGGCCTCGGCCTCGGCGACAATGGCCGCGAGGGCGGCCTGGCCCGCGAGCTCGCCGACCTGCTGAAGGTGACCGTCGCCGGCTGATGAGCGGCTGACGGGCGGCTGACGGGCGGCTGATGACCGGTTGACGCGTGGCGCGCGGCGCCCGGGCGATCGCCACGAGGGCCCCGCGCGCAAGGTCACGCGCGCCCGCGCGGCGGTCGGTCGCTTTGGACTTTACGCGCTCGCCCGCGCTCGCCTATGCGTGCGCCTGCATGAGCGCGGCGCAGTTCGAGGCGCGCGTCGCCGCCAACACGCGGCTGGGCGGCGGCTACTTCACCCTCGAGCTCGAGGCCGCGGCCCCGACGCCGGTGGCCGCGGCGCGCCCGGGGCAGTTCGTGATGCTGCGCGGCGCGTGGGGCCGCGAGCTGCTCAACCCGCGCGCGTTCTCGGTGCTGCACGCCGAGGGCCCGCGCCTGACGATCCTCGCCAAGGCCTACGGGCAGGGCACGCGGCGCATGGCGGCGCTGCGACCGGGCGAGCCGATGACCGTCACCGGCCCGCTCGGCGTCGGCTTCCCCGACCCCGAGCCCGGCGTGCGCGACCTGCTGGTCGCCGGCGGCGTCGGCCTCCCACCGCTGCACCTGCAGGCCCGCGTCGCCGCGGCCGCCGGCCTCGCCGGGCAGCTCGAGCTGCTCTACGGCGGCCGCGACCGCGACGACCTCGTGCTGCTCGCGGACTTCGAACGCTGGGGCGTGGCGGCGACGCTCGCGACCGAGGACGGCAGCGTCGGCGTCCGCGGGTACGTGACGGCCGCGCTGGCGCCCAGGCTCGCAAGCGCGCGCACCTCCGGCGAGCGCGTGCGGGTGCTGGCCTGCGGCCCGACCCCGATGCTCGCCGCGGTGCGGAAGATCGGGCTCGAGCACGGCGCGCAGACCCTGCTGTGCCTCGAGGAGAACATGGCCTGCGGCTTCGGCGTGTGCCTCGGCTGCGCCGTCCCGGTCCACGGCGCCAAGCCCTACCGCTACTGCTGCACCGACGGCCCGGTGTTCGACGCCCGCGAGGTGCGCTGGCCATGACCTGTCCCCGGGGACAGCTCGAGGTGCGCCCGTGAGCGCGCCGCGGCACGCTGGCGTCGACCCGGCGCGCGTCGACCTCGCCTGCGAGTTCGGGCCGCTGCGCCTGCAGAGCCCGCTGCTGGCGGCCTCCGGCTGCTTCGCGTACGGCCAGCAATTCGCGGCCTTCACCGACCTGCGCGCGCTCGGCGGGCTGTCGACCAAGGGCATCTCGCCGCTGCCGCGCCACGGCAACCCGCTGCCGCGGATCTGCGAGACGACCGGCGGCATGCTCAATTCGATCGGCCTCGAGAACGTCGGCGCCGAGGCGTTCCTGCGCGACAAGCTGCCGTTTTTGCGCGACCTCGGCGTCTCGGTGTGGGTCAACTTCTTCGGCACCGACTTCCCGACCTACATCGAGTGCGCGCGGACCCTCGGCAACGCCCCGGGGATCGACGCGCTCGAGCTCAACATCTCGTGCCCGAACATCAAGCACGGCGGCATCGAGTTCGGGACGGTGCCCGAGGTCGCGCACCGGCTCACGCGCGCCTGCGTCGAGGTCAGCGCGGCGCCGATCGTCGTCAAGCTGACGCCCAACGCCGGCGACAACGTGGCGATGGCCGACGCCGTGCGGCAGGCCGGGGCGATGGGCGTGTCGCTGATCAACACGATCACCGGCATGGCGATCGACGTGCGCACGCGTCGGCCGCGGATCGCCACCACCTACGGCGGCCTCTCGGGCCCGGCGATCAAGCCGATCGCGCTGCGCATGGTCCACCAGGTCGCGACGGCGCTGCCGGGCTTCCCCATCTGCGGCATGGGCGGCGTGCTCAGCGGTGAAGACGCGCTCGAGTTCCTGATGGCCGGCGCCCGCTGCGTGCAGGTCGGCACCGCCAACTTCGCCGAGCCCGGCGCCTGCCTGCGCATCACCGCGGAGCTGCGCGCCCTGATGGCCGAGCTCGGGCTGACCCGCGTCGCCGATGCCGTCGCCAGCCTGCGCCCCTGGCCGCCCGAGGCCGCGTTCGATCCCGGGCCTCCGCGCTGAGATCGCCCGACGCCCGCGCCGGGGATCGCCCGCGTCGGTCTCCGTGGACAGCGCTCGCACGACCTGCGCGTCGCGCGGCTTCGAGTGCGTCACCGAGCCGCAGTGGAGCCCCGACAGCGCTCCGGTCGACGCGCGGATCCATGCGCGCGTCGCGTTGGGGTCCGGCGCCCCGATCGGCTGCCCACGGTCGCGCTTGCGGCCCGCGGACGGCCTGGATACGCTGTCCTGCGCTGATGCCGGATCGCGCAATTCCCTGGAGAGCCCGCCTCG